>WNFA01002782.1_pt1 | contig 16983 bp, 15 predicted proteins | sample 5400481 | NCBI WGS metagenome assembly WNFA01 (sample SAMN13153340, study PRJNA577476) | soil metagenome | isolation source: 120 cm saprolite under Douglas fir tree site 2 hole 1 replicate 2 | place: USA:California | collected 2015-04-18
GAAGCGGGCCGGCACAAGCGCGGCCGCTTAGACGGAGGTTCGCATGTCCGCCGCTCCGATCGACCGCCGCGACTTCCTGCGCCGCAGCGCCGCCTTGGGCACGGCGCTGCCCTTCTTGGGCTCCGCGCGGAACGCTGCTGCGCAGCAGGCGGATCTCGTGGCCCGGCGGGTCTATTTCGACAACCCCGATTACGGCAGCGTAAGAGTAAGTCCCGACGGCCAAACCCTGGCTTTTCTCGCGCCGATCGACGGCGTCCGCAATCTTTGGGTGACGCCGGTCGCCGATCTTGCCGCGGCACGACCCGTGACGCGCGCCACCGATCGCAATCTGGCGGCTTACTTCCGCTGGGCGCACACCAATCGCCATCTGATCTATTTCCAGGAGCGCGACGGTGACGAGAACTGGCGCGCCTCGAGCGTCGACATCGGCAGCGGCGCCATCGTGCCGCTGAGCCCGGAGCGCGGGGTCAAGTCGTTCCTGCAGGAAGTGGATCACAAATTTCCCGATCAGATGCTGCTGCGGCACAACGCGCGCAACAAGCGATATTTCGACCTGTTTCGGGTCAACGTCGTGACCGGGGCGAGCGAGCTGCTTTACGAAAATAACGAATACGTCTTGCTGATCACCGACAGCGACTTTCAACTGCGGTTGAGTTCGCGCATCGCAACCGACGGCACGTCGGAATATTTCGAGCGACGCGGCGACGGGAACTGGACACCATTCACCAGCGTGCCGATCGGCGATACCGATGCCACCCGGATGCTCGACTTCAGCGCCGACGGCAAGACGCTGCATATGCTCGACTCGCGGGAGCGAGACAAAGCCGCACTTTTCGCCGTCGACATGGCGACCCGCAAAGCCACCTTGCTCGCCGCCGACGATGAAGCCGACATTGTCGAGGTCTCCTTCGACGACCAGCGTCGTCCGATCGCCGCGCGATCGAATAGAGATCGTGCGCACTGGTGCGTCGTCGATCCAGGCGCGGCGCAAGATCTGGCGGATCTGGCCGGGCACGGACCAGGCGACGTCGCCATCATCGAGCGCAGTGCCGACAATCGCATGGTAACGGTGTTTTACGAACGCGATGCCGAGAGCGGCGAATATGCGCTGCTCGATCGTCAAAAGCGCGAAGTGCGCAGCTTGTTCAGGCAGCGCAAGGCGCTCGATGGCGTGGCGTTGCGAATGATGCAGCCGGTGGTCATTCCGGCGCGCGACGGACTTCGCCTCAACGGTTATCTGACATTGCCGGCAACGGAAGCAGGGGCCGGCAAGCTGCCGATGGTGTTGTTGATCCATGGCGGGCCCTATGCGCGCGATCAATGGGGCTTCAATTCCACCCATCAATGGCTCGCAAACCGGGGCTATGCGGTGCTCAGCGTCAACTACCGGGGCTCGACCGGATTCGGCAAAGCGTTTGTCGCCGCCGCCGACCGCGAATGGGGTGGGCGGATGCACGACGATCTGATCGATGCGGTCGATTGGGCGGTCGCGCATGATATCGCCGATCCCAAGCGCGTCGGGTTCTTTGGCGCGAGCTATGGCGGTTACTCGGCGTTGATGGCAGCAACCAAGACGCCAGAAATATTCGCCTGCATCGTCGACATGTTCGGCATCTCCAATCTGATGACCTTCATGGCGACGATTCCGCCCTATTGGGGTCCCTGGATCAGCGTCTGGAAAAACCGGCTCGGCGACCCCGGTACCGAACAAGGCCGCGCCTTTCTCACCGAGCGCTCGCCGATCAACCATCTCGAACGCGCGACCCGCCCGATCCTGGTCGCCCAGGGCATGCAGGACGTCAGGGTCGTTGCGGCGGAATCGGAGCAGATGGTGACGGCGCTGAAGAACCGCGGCGTGCCGGTCACCTACATCACCTTTTCCGACGAGGGGCACGGTTTCGCCCGGCCGGAAAACCGGCTTGCCTTCTATGGCGTGGCCGAGGCGTTTCTGGCGAAGCATCTCGGCGGTCGTTCCCGGCCGGTTGGAAACGATTTTTCCGGCTCGACGCTCAAGGTCGAAACCGGCGGCGAGTTGGTGCCCGGACTCTCCGGATAATTGGGTGTGGCCGGCTCAAACGCGAATGCGCCAGTTCACGCCTTGCGCAGGGCAAAATGCGCGCCGCAGAATGCCATCAGCGCGCCAAGGCATAGCGCTGCGAGACCTGCCAGCACGCCGGATATCGTCGGGATCGGACTAGGTGCTGCGGCCGCCTGGCCCGCGCCCGCCAGCACCAGCACCCCGACGCCGATCAGGAACTGCCGCATTCGCTGCGGAATTTGCCCCGACACCGCGCTGGCCATCAGTGTGGCGGTGAAATAGCCGCCGGAAAAGCCGACCGTCGCGATCAGCCACCACGCCACAGCGGCGCCCGCGGGCATGAATTCGCCGGTATCGGATCGCCACAGGCCGCCGAGGTCGAGGCCGTAGCGTGCGCCGAGCATGTGCACGGCGAGCGCCAGCAGCACTCCCGAAATCATCGCGCCGGCGAGGATCAGGCGGCGCGGAAAATAGGTCGTCTCGGCCATGGCCTGCTTGTAAGGTAAAGCCGGCTCGCCGCGCAAGCCGCGGTGGAGAGTTCAAGCAATCTTTTGATCAAGCAATCCCTTTTAGGAAAGGCTCGGCACATGACGATCGGTCTTCTCGCGCTGACGGTCGCCGCGATCTTCACCGGGGCGGCGCTTTATGTTGGCGTCGCCGAGCAGCCGGCGCGGCTGTTGCTCGACGACCGCGCGCTGCTCACCGAATGGAAGCCGTCCTACAAGCGCGGGGCCGCGATGCAGGCGTCGATCGCGCTAGCGGGTTTTCTTTTGGGGTTGATCGCGTGGTGGCAGACCTCGCATTCCGGCTTTCTGATTGGCGCCATTGCGATGATCGCGCCGTGGCCGTGGACGCTGATCGGCATCAAACCCACCAAGGATGCGCTGCTGGCGACCGAACCAGATCAAGCGGGGCCGTCGACGCGCGCGCTTGTCGTCAAATGGGGCGCACTCCATGCCGTGCGCACCGCATTGGGCGCGCTCGCAACACTTGCCTATTTGTGGGCATCTCTATCGCGCTAGCCGCGACATACGATTCCCGAGCACCGGGGTCTATCCCGAGGGATCAGCACATTGCCTATGACGACCGATTTGTCGGACGGGACTGCCACCAAAATCTGCTACGCCTACAAGGCGTCGCTGATCGGCTCGGCGCATCAATTCGAGCTGACCGACGATGGATTGTCGTGGCGGGTCGGCGGCAAGTCCGGGGTCTGGGCTTATGCCGATATCGCCGCGATCCGTCTGTCCTACCGGCCGGTGTCGATGCAATCGCGGCGGTTTCGCGCTGACATCGAATCTGCGAACCGTCAGAAAATCACTGTCCTCTCGACCAGCTGGCAGACCGTCGCCTTGATGGCGCCGCAGGATCGGGATTACCGCGCCTTTGTCACGCAGCTGCATCAGCGCATGAAGGAGGCCGGAAGCAAGGCCGCCCTGATCGGTGGCGTCGGGCCGAAAACCTATGCCGCCGGCATCGTGTTGCTGGCGCTGGTCGGGATCGCGATATCGGGACTCTTCATTCGCGCCATCGCCACCAGCGAATTTTCGGGCGCGTTGTTTCTGGTCGGCTTCGCCGCGCTGTTTACGTGGCAGATCGGCGGCTTTGTGGCACGCAACAGGCCGCGGGCCTACACGTTCGATCATCTGCCGGAAACGCTGTTGCCGTAATCCTGCCTCTGCAAAAAAGCGCAATGAAACGTGACTTCGCGTCGCGGCCGTCGCGCCGCATGGTAGCGGTGCCTGATTCAGCATTGCATGCGAGGCGGACGTGGAGGATCGACACACGCGACGGCTGACCGAGGCCGAAATAGCCGAGATCAGCGCCAGGCATTTTGTCGCGACACCGATCAAACCCGCCGATTTGCTGTTCGTGTTCGGCACCCGCGGGGATGTCGGCCGGCGTGTCGAGGAAGCTTACCGGCTTTGGCGCGAGGGCTTGTTTTGCTGGTCGATCGTGAGCGGCGGGGTGACGCCGGGCTCGACGCTTTCGGAGTGCGAGATCATCAAGACCGCGATGGTTGAGCGGGGTATTCCGCCTGACCGCATCCTGGAAGAACATCGCGCGAGGAACACCGGCGAAAACGTCATCTTCTCGCTGCCCGTCCTCGAAGCCGCCCTCGGCCTTGCGAATATCCGCAGCGTCATCTGCCTCGGCAATACCTGGACCGCGCGCCGCTACCCGATGACGCTGCACCGGCATTGGCCGGAGGTAGAGAAGATGCTGATCACGGTCGACAGTTTTGAAACGCCGCTGGCGCTCTGGCATACCGATCCGGATTTCCGGATCCGGGTTCTCGCCGAATGGGACAAGATCGAGCCCTACAAGGCCAGGGGTTTTATCGCGGAGTGGCCGGAGTGAACGAGCCGAGGGGTGATCGGCCCCAGCACCGCTATTCAGTGGAATCGAAATCCTCTTCCTTTGCGTTCAACATTCCCGACAGCGTTCGCAGCCCCGCCTCGAGCTGCTCCATCGCGGGCGCGGCCAAGCCCAACCGTATGGCATTCGGCGCATGTCCAGGGGTCACCGCGAAGGTCATTGAGGGGGTCAAAGCGATATCTCGCCGGGCAGCGGCGGCGACAAAGGTTTGAGACCGCCAGTGCGGCGGCAGCGTCAGCCACAGGTGATACGATTTGCTGTTGGTCTGGATCTCGAAGCCGGACAGGCAGGCGGTCGCGATTTTCTGACGTTGCCGAGCATCGATCCGCTTAAGTCTTGAAAGTTCGGAGGCGGTGCCGTCACTCATCAGCCGTTGCCCGGCCGCGAACGCATATCCCGGCGCGGTCCATCCGCCAGAACGCACGGAGGCCATGATACTTTCGCGCAAGCGAAGCGGGGGGACGATAAAGCCGAGCGCCAGCCCGGGCGCGACTTTCTTGGAAAGGCTATCAAGCACGATGCATGATTCCGGCGAGAGCGCGGCGAGCGGCGGTACGTCATCGAGAAAGCCGTAAACCGCGTCCTCAATGACAACGAGGCCGAGCTTTTCAACCACTCGCAAGAGATCGGCACGGCGCGACGATGGCATCGTCATGCCCAGCGGATTTTGAATCACAGGCTGAACGTACAAGGCCGATAGATGCCCCTCGCGATGAGCCTTTTGCACCGAGTCCGGCCGGACGCCCGCATCATCCATCGCCAATGGCACCAGCGTCACGCCGAGCCGGGCGGCGATGCCCTTGATGAAGGGATACGTCAGCGCCTCGACGCCGCACCGGCCGCCGATCGGCACCACCGCGGCAAGCGCGGCTGCGATGCATTGCCGGCCGCTGGCGGTGAATACCAGTTGCTCGGGTTTTGGAGACCAATTTTGACGGGCGAGAAAAATCGCGGAGATGTTTCTCGCATTTGGTGTTCCGACGCTCGCCGCTTGTCTCAGCGCGATATCGAGTTCTTCCGGCCTGTCTAATCCCTCCAGGCTCTTTGCGATCAGGGCCGATTGCATCGGCAGAGTTGGATAATTGAATTCCAGATCGATGCGGGCTCCTCGCGGTTCGCTCGGCGCGGCTATCCCGCGCTTCGCTTCTCCCGAAATAAAGGTGCCGCGTCCCACCTCACCGACGACCAGGCCGCGACGCAGCAGCTCCGTGTAAACCCGGCTTGCGGTTGAGACGGCGATCTTGCGCTCGTAGGCGAAGGTGCGCTGCGGCGGCAGGCGATCGCCCGGCTTCATCGAGCCGTCGGCGATTTCGGCGGCAACGGCGTCGGCCAACTTCACATATTCGAATTTCGACATTATTGCACCGAGAGCAATGTTTTGCTTGAACCGATACAATTACAGATTATTTCTTGGCAATCAACGCGACATTGCACTGAGGGAAGCGAGAGCAATCTTTCGTCGCGGAGGTGCTGCCGCGCTCGACCAGCGTTTGCGCCAACGGCATCGCTTTGCCGGACGGAAGCCGATTGGAGAACCGATATGACCGTGATTTTCTCTGGCACCGCACGACGTGCGACCTCCGGCAGGTCGGGCGGATTTGTCCGCTGGATCGGAATTTGTGCATCCGCCCTGGCGGCCCGTTGGGAGCGCCGGGCTGCGATCAACGCGCTGCGAGGACGGGACGACCGTGAATTGCGCGACATCGGGATCGCTCGCTGCCAGATCGAGGCCGCGGTCGGCGGGGCCTTGAATCCAGCGATGGGAAGGCTCGATGAAAGCCACCGGTGTCGATCGGGAAAGCCTCCGGTAGATCGCGAAAGCTGAAGCCAGCTCAATCATGTCGCGCGACAGGAACAGACTGGGCGCGACACTGATCACGTTGATTACCGAACCGGAGATCTCTCATGCAACGTCGCTATATCACCGTGGACGTTTTCACCGACCGCGCCTTCGGCGGCAATCCGCTTGCGGTGGTGCTGGACGCCAGCGGGCTCTCCACCGCGCAGATGCAGGCCATTGCGGTCGAGTTCAATTATTCCGAGACCACCTTCGTGTTGCCGCCGCGCGATGCCGCGCATGACGCGCAGGTGCGTATCTTTACCGTGACCACCGAAATGCCGTTCGCGGGACATCCCAATGTCGGTACCGCCTTCGTGCTGGCGACGCAGGCTGCAAAACCGCCGGCGCGGCTGAAGTTCGAGGAAGGCGCCGGTCTGGTGCCAGTCGAAATCCTGACGGAAGGCGGCAGGGTCGTCGGCGCCGAACTCACCGCGCCGCAACCGCTCAGCCGACTGACGGAGTTCAGCGCCGAGCAGGCGGCGGCCGCGGTAGCGCTGTCGGCCGCGGATATCAGGAGCGACCAGCATCCAGCCATGATCGTCTCGGTCGGAATGCCGTTCCTGGTGGTGGAGTTGGGTTCGCGCGTTGCGCTACGGCGCGCCAGGCCTGACGCTGCGACATTTGAGCGGACATTCCCATGCGATGGGGCCCTTGCGATCTACCTCTATACGCGCGACGTGCCGCCGGACGAGAAGGCAACCGACCTGCAGGCGCGGATGTTTTTTCCGGGATCGAGCGGCCTCACCGAAGATCCCGCCACCGGCAGCGCCACCGTGGCCGCCGCCGCGCTGCTTGCCGATTTGTCCGGTGAGCGGGACGGCGAGTTGAAGCTGCGCATAGGGCAGGGTGTCGACATGGGGCGGCCAAGCCTGTTGCTGACCCGCGTCCGCAAAGAAAACGGCGTTGTGGTTTCAGCGCATGTCGGCGGCGGTTGCGTGCAGATGATGGAAGGAACGTTTCGGCTGGCGGGCGAGGGGTGAAGGCCGAGGTCGCCGCCGCTTGGCGCAGGCCCAGAATCCATACTCCCGATCGTGGTTATGAATTCCGGGCTCACGCTTCACGCGCCCCGGAATGACAGTCTTTAGATCTGAAGCCGGTATCGCTAGAGCCTCTTCCGTTTCGATAGAATCGAAACGGGGCTCTAGATTCTTGGTTTGACGCGTTTTCTTGACGCGAACCGGTCTCCACCCCGGATCAAGCCCGGGGCAGGCTTTCGCTCGAAAACGCTCTAGTGCCGGACCACCAGCACCGAGCATTTGGCATAGCGTACCACATGGCCGGCGTTGGAGCCGAGAAAATAGGTCCGCATCGCCGGCCGGTGCGATGTCATGACGATCAGGTCGGCATGTATAGCCGCGGCCTCTTCGAGAATCTCATGATAGATGCCGCCCTGGCGCACCACGCTGGAGATGCGCTGGGCATCGATGCCTGATTCGCGGGCCACGATGGCGAGTGCCTCCTCGGAGGCCTGGCGCTGCTGGGCGTCGAAATCGGCGGGCACATATTCTGCCAGCATCACCGGCGTCATCGGCAACACATTCAGAAGCCGCACTGTGCCGCTCCAGGTCTGCGACAGCGTCGCTGCCGTCGCAATCGCGGGTTTCGCCAGTTCGGTATCGGAGAGATCGATCGGCACGAGAATGGATTTGAACATCTGCGCCTCCGTGTGTGACGTCAACGTAGCATAAAACCTGGTTAGGGCGACGCGGCAGTTGGTTCCACTTACTCGCCGGAGGTTTGCCTGAGCCCCTTCGGGGTGACGAACAGCACCAGCCGTCCGCGACGGAAGGCCACGTCGGTCCAGTCGCCGCCCGCAAAGTCGAATACCGCAAGCCCCGATGTCGGCAGGTTGTCGGCGAGCGCCTTGCGTGCGGCGGCTTCACCGCTGCCAGTAAGCGCAAGCGCCAGTTCGTGCATTCCGGGATTGTGCCCGACCAGCATCAGGACTTTCGGATTGGATGATGATGCGTGGACGGTCTGCAGGAGCCGCGACGGGTCGGCTCCATAAAGCTCAGGCGGAAGTTCAACCTGCGGCTGGGGGCTCAAGTTCTTCATCGCCTCCCAGACAATCTCCCAGGTCTGGCGGGCCCGGATCGCGGGCGAAACCAGCACCAAATCGGGAAAAGGCGGGTGCTGGCTGATCCAGCCGCCGATCTTCGCGGCATCGGTGCGGCCGCGTTCGTCCAATCGGCGGTCCCGATCGCGGCCGCTCGGCGCGTCGTGCTCGGTCTTGGCGTGGCGCAGCAGCATCAAACGGCGCATGGCGATCTCGATTCGTTTCGGGTCTTGCGGATTAATGTACAAGCTGAAGCTCGGGACAAGGTGACAAGCGACTGATCCGTCCGTAAGAAACCGGTATGAGTGAGACTTCTTTAGGCATGGCCGCAAGATCCGATGGCGCCGACCTGCGAGAGCGCTCGCGCCTTTCGTTCGATCTGGACGTCGATATCTGTGTGGTAGGGGCGGGGCTCGCCGGCCTCACCGTGGCGCTGGAGGCCGCAAGGCTCGGCGCCAGCGTCGCCGTTCTCGAAGGCCGGCATGTCGGCTGGAACGCGTCCGGCCATCACCTCGGCACGGTGATGCCAGGCTTTGCTCTTCCGATCGGCGAATTGATCGCGCGCATCGGCTTTGAAGACAGCCGCGAACTCTGGTCATTGTCGAAACAGGGCGCCGATTATGTTCGGGCCAACGCCACCGAAGAGCTGATGCCGGGCATTGCGCTGAGCGAGGGAGCGCTGGAGGTTTCCAATGTCGAGGCCGGCGAACAATTGATCAGCCGGCTGCAAATGCTGAGCGAGGATTTCGAGACGGACGTGGAAGGCTGGCAGGTCGATCGCGTGCGCGATCAGCTCAAGACCGATCATTACTTCCACGGCGTGTATTATCCCAAGGCGTTTCAGATCGACGGCCGCAAATACGTCCACGGTCTTGCCGCGCTGACGCGGCGGGCGGGGGCACGGATTTTCGAGGACACGCCGGTCGTCAGCATCGATCCCTCGGGCATTCGCAAGCGCATTGTCACGCCGTCGGCGCGGTTGCGTGCGTCGCACATCGTGCTCGCCGGCAACATCCATCTGGGCGAGCCATTGCGGCGGTTGTCGGAGACCCTGCTGCCGGTCTGGCGTTACGCCGCGGTGACCGCGCCGCTCGGCGAGCGCCTTGCCGACGTGGTGAGGTTTCAGGGATCGGTGACCGACACCGTCGGCATCGATCATTTCCGGATCGTGGACGGCGACCGCTTGATGTGGGCCAGCCCGGAGACCACCTGGGCGGCGCGACCGGAGCGTTTTGCCGGCCCCATTGCGCGCAGGATCCGCACGATCTTTCCCAGGCTCGGAACAACCGAGATTGCCGAGGTCTGGGGCGGTGCCGTCGGCGAGACCGTGCACGGCATGCCGCAGATCGGCCAGTTGCGTCGCGGTCTGTGGGTCACCAGCGGCTTCGGCCGTCAGGGCTTGAACACGTCGGCGATGGCCGGGCAGCTGATCGCGCGCAGCATTCTGTGGGGCGACGAGCGCTGGCGGCTGTTTTCGCCGTTCGAACTGGTGTGGGCGGGGGGCCCGACCGGCCGGGTAGCCGGACATCTCGTCGGGATGTGGGGGCGGGGCAGCTCCGCCGCCGCCGGCGCGTTGGCCCGCTATCGGGAGAGAGCACAGGCCCGGGAACGCATTCGCGAGGCGCGTCTGCTCGCGGCCAATCGCCAGGCCGGAACCAGACCGCCACGGCGCCCGACACCGCCGGTCCGCCCTCGTCCCATGCGTCCCCGGCCGCCTGTCCAGACAAACCCCGGCGAGGGCGAGGGTTTCCCCCACCCTAACCCTCCCCCGCAAGCGGGAGGGGGGACATAGCAACCTTGGAGCGGGCCTCTCGTATCATCATTGGTGGCGATGGAGGAATCCCATATCGAATCGGGAGATGCGCGCTCCCTCTCCCGCTTGCGGGGAGGGTCGGGGTGGGGGCATCTCGCAACAAAGTGAGAAAATTCCCTCCCAATCAGTGTAACTTCTGCCCCCGAGCCCCCGTATCTAGCGGCGAACGATACCGAATTCGCTTCGAACGGAGACCATCATGATCGACCGCCGTATTCTGCTGGCGTCTGTCGCCAGTTTGCTTGGCCTTGCGGCCTTCCGGTGGCTGCGCGCTTCGCCTGCCAACGCAGCGGAGAAGTTCGAGATCGAAAAGACCGATGCGGAATGGCGGGCGCAGCTGACGCCGCAGCAATATGAGATCCTGCGCAAGGAGGGCACCGAGCGGCCGGGATCGAGCCCGCTGCTCAAGGAGCACCGCAAGGGCATCTTCGCCTGTGCCGGCTGCGACCTGCCGCTGTTCTCCTCGGAGACGAAATTCGAGAGCGGTACCGGCTGGCCGAGTTTTTACCAGCCGCTGGAGAACGCCGTTGGCAAAACCGAAGACCGGACTTTCGGGGTGTTGCGGACCGAAATTCACTGCCGCCGTTGCGGCGGCCATCTCGGTCACGTCTTCGACGATGGGCCGAAGCCGACCGGCCTGCGCTACTGCATGGATGGCTTTGCCCTGGTATTCCATCCGGCCGCCCCGTCGGCGACCTGATCGTCGCTTGCGCCCGGCAATTGTTGCCCCGCTCGGCAATTGTGCCCCGGTCATCGGACCGGGGCTTTATTTTTAAGGCATTGATATTGCTATAGTTTTCTTGTTGGCACAACGCTTGCGAAGGTCTCCTTCGATAGCGGTCATGGCTTCGCAAACCAACCGGCCGCGCGGATCGAATTTGGAGACGATTGTTATGGGTATTTTCGACGCGCTCAATACCGCGGTTGGTGGCCTCCAGGCGCAATCCTTCGCCTTGCAGAACATCTCCGGCAATATCGCGAATGCTTCGACCACGGGCTACAAGGGCATCGAGACCAGCTTCGAGGATCTCATTCCGGATTCGACGTCGCCGAGCAGGCAGGTCGCAGGCGGCGTGACCGCCTTTGCGCAGGCCACGATCACCACCCAGGGCACCGTCTCGGTCACCACCGTCGCGACCAACATGGCGATCAACGGCGACGGTTTTTTCTCCGTGCAAAAGGCCACCGGAACCACCGACAACCTTCCTGTCTTTAACGGCGTCACCGACTATACCCGCCGAGGCGATTTTCAGGTCAACGCCAACGGCAATCTGGTCAATGGCGCCGGATATTACTTGATGGGTGTGGGGGTCGACCCGAAGACCGGCAATCCGCTCGGCAACGTGCCCCAGGTGCTTCAGTTCCAGAACAACTTCATTCCGGCCCAGAGCACCACTTCAATCAAGTATGCCGCCAACCTGCCGTCCACCCCGACGACAGCCGTCAGCTCGACTGCGGCGGCCGGCACGATCAATGCCCTCGGGGGCCTCAACCCGTTTGACTTCAGCAACAATCCATTGCCTCTGGGTACGCCAGCCACGGCGCCCGGCGACAACACGGTGACCGGCACCGCCGAGTTCAACCAATTGGCAACGCCGGTCGCGATTACCGCGGCGACGAAACTGTCCGGAGCCGCGGGAACCGATTCGGTCACGCCGAGCTTCGCGGCCGGCGACACCATCACGATCGATGGCGCGACCTACACCTTTTCGGCCAGCCCCACCAACCTCGCGACCAATACCATTAACGTCGGCGACACCGTCGGCACCTTGATGGGGGTCATCCAGACCGCCACCGGCGTAGCGCCGAGCATCACCGGCGGCGCGATCACGCTGCACACCGGCACGGCCGCCAATCTGACAATTACTACTGGCGGTACCGTCACGGCGACCAACGCGCTCGCAGCCCTCGGTTTCTCCGGAGGAGGCGTGACGCTGTCGCGAACCCCTGCCGGCACCGTGGGCACGGGAACGGTCATCGGCAACGACCTCCAGACCTTCCTGAACGAGTCGATCAGCGGCGGCGCCGTCACCGCCTACGATTCGACCGGAACGGCCGTCAATGTGCAGTTGCGATGGGCCAAGACCGACAGCGCGGCCCTCGGTGGCTCGCACACCAATACGTGGAACCTGTTCTATCAAAGCAATCCGAACGCCACGGGCTCGCAGACCGCCTGGGTCAACGCCGGAACCAACTTCACGTTCGGACCAACCGGAGTGCTGACGAGTCCGGCAACTCCCGCGATCACCATCCCCAATGTCTCGGTCGGAAACCAGTCGCTCGGAAACCTGTCGTTCAGCATGGGTGCCGGCACTCTGACCCAATTTGCCAGCACCGGCGGCACCGTGACGATCAACACCATCACGCAGAACGGCTTCGCCGCCGGTCAGCTTCAATCGGTCGCCATCAACAATAACGGCATCGTCGTCGGCACGTTTTCCAACGGGCAAAATCTCGATCTCGCCTCGGTCACGCTGTCGCACTTCAACGGCACCAACTACCTCAAGAGCCTCGATGGCGGCGCCTACGCCGTCACCGACCAATCCGGACCGGCAATTATCGGCGCCTCGGGCAGCATCAGCGGCTCGTCGCTCGAAGGGTCGAACACCGACATCGCTTCCGAATTCACCAAGCTGATCGTGACCCAGCAGGCCTATTCCGCGAATACCAAGGTGATCACCACGGCCAACAGCATGGTTCAGGATCTCCTGAACGTGCTGCGCTGATAGCCATGATGGCAATGGGGCAATTCGGATTGATCTGAGGCGGCAATTATGAGTTTGGGTTCTGCTCTCGCCATTGCGATGTCCGGTTTGCGTGCAAACCAGTCCGCGCTTTCGATCGTGTCGTCGAATATCGCGAACGCGCAGACACCCGGTTACATCTCCGAAGGCATCAATCAAGTCGAGGTGCAAACCGGCGACAGCGGTGCAAGCGTCATCGTCACCGGCGTCAACCGCCAGCTCGATCAATTCATACAGGCTCAGTTGCGGACCGAAACCTCCGGCGGCGCCTATGCCGATCAGATGGCGAGCGTGCTGACCCAGCTGCAATCGGTCTACGGAACGCCCGGAGCTGCCGGTTCGCTCGAAACCGCCTATTCCAATTTTACCACCGCGCTTCAATCGCTCTCCACGACTTCGGGGAGCTCATCGTCACAGATCTCGGCCGCGACCGCGGCGCAATCGCTGGTTCAGCAACTGAACGCCACGACCCAGGGCATTCAAACGCTTCGTTCCAACGCCGAACAGGACCTCAACATTTCGGTCGGCCAGGCCAACACCGCAATGAGCCAGATCGCGCAACTCAACACTCGGCTTCAGGGGTTGAACCCGACAGATCCGGCCGCGGCGACGCTGATGGATCAGCGCGACAAGGCGATCGACCAGCTGTCGCAGCTGATGGATATCCGCGTCTCCAGCAACGGCAACAACCAGACATCGATCTACACGACAAACGGCGTTGAGCTTGTCGGCGCCCAGGCATCCAAGCTCAGTTTCAACTCGCAGGGGACGCTGAACGCCAATTCGCAATGGAACAGCAATCCGGCCAAATCCTCCGCCGGCACCATCACGTGCACGCTCGCAAACGGCGCCACCGTCGACATGATCGCGACCAACTCGATCGGTTCCGGCCAGATCGGGGCCGATCTGATGCTGCGCGACAAGACCCTGGTTCAGGCGCAGACGCAGGTCGATCAGTTGGCGGCCTCGATGGCGAGCGCGCTGTCGGACAAGACCACCGCCGGCACCGCGGCCCCGGCGGCGCTGGCGCCGAAGGCCGGATTCGATCTCGATACGTCGAACGTGCTGCCAGGCAACACGATCAATCTCACCTATACCGACGCCGCGACCAATACGCAGCACAACGTCACGATCGTACGTGTCGATGATCCCACAGCGCTTCCATTGTCGAATGCCGGCGGAAATCCCAATAATCCGGTGATCGGCGTCAATTTTTCGGGCGGTATGGCGTCGGTCGTAGCACAACTGAACAGCGCTCTCGGCGGCGCCAATTTGCAGTTTTCCAATCCGTCCGGCTCGACCTTGCGCGTCGTCGACAGCGGCACCGGCTCGGCGACCATCAACGCGGCTTCGGTCACGACCACCGCCACATCGCTTGCAGGCGGGAGCGCTCAGCTGCCGTTGTTCACCGATGGCAATTCGCTCTACACCGGCGTGATCACCGGCGCCGGATCGCAATTGACCGGCCTCGCGGGACGTATCACCGTCAATTCGGCGCTGCTCACCAATCCGTCAAACTTCACCGTCTACAGCACCTCGCCGCCGACGAACGCCGGCGACACGACGCGTTCGGATTTTCTCTACTCCCAGCTGACGACCGGCACCTTCACTTACTCTGAGCCAGCAGAGCAATGCGTCTACCTCCGCGACCCAGCTCCAGCAGGGTCAGGACGTCGTCGTCAATACGCTGCAGCAGAAAATGAAAGCCACCTCCGGCGTCAACATCGATAGCGAGATGGCGAACCTGATTGCGCTGCAGAATTCCTATGCGGCCAATGCGCATGTGATGTCTGTGGTTCAGACCATGATGACCAGCTTGATGCAGGTCCAGTTGTAAGGCGATCGATATGGCAATCAATAGCGTCGGTTTTAATGCTTCCATTCTCGGCCAGTCGGTGCTGCAGCTCAAGAACCAGCTGGCGACGCTTCAGTCGCAGCTGACGACCGGGACAAAATCGACGACCTATGCGGGGATGGGCGTCAACGAGGGATTCGCAATCGCGGCGCGCGCGCAGTTGGCGAACATTTCCGCGTTCAGCGATACCATGAGCAACATCAATACCAACATCGGCATCGCCAACACCGCGCTGCAGTCCATGGTCGATATCGGCACGACGGTGCTCAACAGTGCGAACGGTTCGTCGCAGGCGTTGAACAGCGCCGGACAGTCCATCGCTCAGCAAACCGCGACGTCTCAGCTGTCCTCGATGCTCGGCATTCTCAATATGCAGGCGGGCGACCGCTATCTGTTTTCGGGCAGCGCCATCAATACGCCGTCGGTCGCCTCTGCTGACAATATTATCAATGGGACCACCACCCAGGCCGGATTGAAGCAGGTGATTTCGGAGCGTGCGCAGGCCGATGGCACCAGCGGTCTCGGGCGTCTCGTTCTCTCTTCGCCGACGCCGACCTCGGTGCAAGTGGCGGAGGACGTCGCCGGCTCGCCGTTCGGCCTGAAGTTGAGTGCGGTCTCGTCGACGCTGACGGGGGCGACCGTAACCGGCCCCGCGGGATCGCCGGCCGCGGTTTCGGTTGACCTCGGCGCCACCAACCCGAACAACGGCGATCAGGTGAGTTTTGCGTTCAAGCTGCCGGATGGCACGACTGAATCGATTCAGTTAACGGCAACCACCACAAATCCTCCGCCGACCGGAAGCTTTTTGATCGACCCGCCCCCCGCCAGCTCGACGACGACGACGGCGGCCAACCTGAAAACGGCGCTGAACACAGCGATCGGCACGCTTGCCAATACCTCGCTGGTGGCCGCGTCGGCGGTTGAGGCCGGCAACGATTTTTTCAATACGGCCGGAACGGCGACAGGAAGCGTGGTCAACAACAAGGCTGCGACCCCTGCGCCGATCACCGGCGCGACGCTGTTGTCCGGTGCCGCGGGCACGAACTCGCTGGCCACCAACTTCGCGGCCGGCGACACCATCACCGTCAACGGCACCCCCATTACGTTTGTCGCCTCCGGCGCGGTTGGCAACAACCAGCTCAACGTCACCGACAGCGTCCAGACGCTGCTGACAAAAATCGATGCGATCAGCGGCACCTCGACTCCGTCGACCATCAGCGGCGGCGTGATCGCGCTGCACACCGATAACGCCGCGGGCTTCACGGTCACGAGCTCGAACCCGGCCGCGTTCGGGGCGCTCGGCTTCGGCGCCACCGCGACGGCGACGCAGCCGCCGCTGCGGGTCAGCGGCTCGCCGTTGAGTTCGGCGACATCGCTGGTCAGCGGCACGCCGGCCAACACGATTTCCTGGTACACCGGCGAAGCCGGCCAGGGATCCGCCCGCGCAACAGCGACGGCTCGCGTCGATCAGTCGGTGACCGTTCAGTACGGGGCGCGCGCCAACGAGGCAGCCATTCGTTCGCAGCTTCAAACGCTGGCGGTCTTCGCCGCGGTCACGACCTCGACGACAAATCCAAACGCCGCCGCGCAGGTCTCGGCACTCAGCCAGCGGGTTGCGCAAAATCTTGCGACGCAACCAGGACAGCAAACCATCGAGGATATCCAGTCGGATTTTGCGACGGCGCAGATGTCGATGAAAAACGCCGCGTCCAGGCAAACCCAAGCCAAGGGCATGCTGCAGGGCATCGTCGACCAGGCCGAGAGCGTTTCTCCCGATCAGGTGGCCACCGAGATATTGGCGCTCCAGACCAACCTGCAGGCGTCCTACCAAACCACCTCCATGCTGTCTCAGCTCACCCTGACCAAGTACCTTCCGGTCGGCTAACCCGGGTCGGCCGTTAGGCTTTCGTTAACTACGTCTATTTACTGTTTGGTGAGAAGTGCAGGCAATGTCAGCGGCTCCGGAGCCATTCATGACCGACCAGATTCACCTGATGGTGGCCACGCCCTGCTTCGGCGGGCAGGTCTCCAGTATCTATGCCGGCTCGGTCTTCCATTTGCAGAGGGCCGTGCGTTCCAAGCCGAGCATGGACCTCACGATTCTGATGCGTGACGGTGACGCGCTGATTACCCGTGCGCGAGCCAATCTGGTGACGCTGTTCCTCGACAACCCCTCGGCGACACGCCTCTTGTTCGTGGATGCCGATATCGGCTTCACGCCCGACCAGGTATTCCGGCTGATCGAATCCGAAGCCGAC
>WNFA01008415.1_pt1 | contig 16974 bp, 12 predicted proteins | sample 5400481 | NCBI WGS metagenome assembly WNFA01 (sample SAMN13153340, study PRJNA577476) | soil metagenome | isolation source: 120 cm saprolite under Douglas fir tree site 2 hole 1 replicate 2 | place: USA:California | collected 2015-04-18
CGCTAGAGTTGGCTCCGTGGCGGTGGGAGCCCAGGCGGAACCGGAGGCAACGGGCCCAGCAGCGCTTCCGGACGCGCCCCGATTCCTGAACCGGGAGCTCTCCCGGCTGGACTTCGACGAGCGCGTCCTGGCCATGGCCGAAGACCCCCGCCTGCCGCTGCTCGAGCGGGTGCGATTCCTGGGCATCTTCAGCCAGAACCTGGACGACTTTTTCCAGGTGCGCGTGGCCGGCCTCAAGGAGCAGGTGCTGGCCGCGGTCGCGGTCGCCTCGCCAGACGGCATGTCGCCACTGGAGCAGCTCCGGGCGATCCGCGGCCGGGTCGAGGGACTCGTGGAGCGGCAGACCCGGCTCTACAAGGCGGGCATCGTCCCCGCGCTGTCCGAAGCGGGCATCGACATCGTCCGCGGCGACGCGGTGAGCAAGAAGGAGCTCACCCAGCTTCACGCGGTCTTCAGGCAGCAGATCTTTCCCGTGCTGACGCCTCTGGCCGTCGATCCCGGCCATCCCTTCCCTTACATCTCGCACCTGTCGCTGAACCTCGCCGTCACGGTTCGTGATCCTCAGCGCCGGGAGCACCGCTTCGCCCGCGTCAAAGTGCCGCCCGTGCTGCCTCGCTTCATCCCGCTGGCAGAGGAGTCTCGTTTCGTGCCCCTCGAGGACGTCATCGCGCTCCACCTGCAGGCGCTCTTCCCGGGGATGGACGTGATCGCGCACCATCCGTTCCGCGTCACGCGCGACGGTGACCTGGATGACGTGGACAGCGACGCCGAAGACCTTCTCGCCGCCATCCAGACCGAGCTCAGGCGCCGCCGCCGCCATGCGCGAGTCGTGCGCCTCGAGGTCGATCCCGGAATGTCGGCGGAGGTGCTGGAGCTTCTCACCCGTGAGCTCGAGCTGCAGCCCGTCGACGTCTACCAATCAGACGGGCTGCTGGACCTCGGCAGTCTCAGCGCGTTGTGGCAGCTCGATCGGCCCGACCTGAAGGAGGAGCCGTGGACGCCCGCCACGCAGCCCCGGCTGCGCGGGATCGGGGCCGAGGTGCCCGACCTGTTCGCGGTGCTGCGGGCAGGCGACGTGCTGGCCCACCATCCGTACGACTCCTTTGCCACCTCGGTCGAAGCCTTCATAGACCAGGCCTCGACCGATCCCAACGTGCTCGCCATCAAGCAGACGCTCTACCGGACGTCTGGCCCCGGCAGCCCGATCGTCAGGGCCCTCATCAGGGCGGCGGAATCAGGCAAGCAGGTGGCCGCGCTTGTGGAACTCAAAGCTCGCGGCGACGAGCAAGCGAACATCGCCTGGGCGAGAGCTCTCGAGGAGGCCAACGTCCACGTCGTGTACGGCCTGGTCGGCCTCAAGACCCACGCCAAGGTGACCCTGGTGGTGCGCCGCGAGGGCAAGAGCATCCAGAACTACGTTCATGTCGGCACCGGCAACTACAACCCGAGCACCGCGCATGGATACGAGGACGTGAGCCTGCTTTCGGCCGATGCCGACCTCGGCGCCGACGTCACCGAGCTGTTCAACCTCCTCACCGGGTACAGCCGCCAGCATCGCTACCGCAAGCTGCTGGTGGCGCCGTCGAGCCTTCGGACCGGGATCACGCAGCTCATCGAGCGTGAGTCGAAGCCGGGCGGCCGCATCACCATCAAGGTCAACAACCTGATCGATCCGGACATCATCGATGGGCTCTACGCGGCCTCGCAGGCCGGCGCCGAGATCGACCTCATCGTCCGGAGCATGTGCTCACTGCGGCCCGGCGTCCCCGGTCTTTCCGAGAGGATCAGGGTGCGCTCGATCGTGGGCCGCTTCCTCGAGCACTCGCGCATCTTTCGCTTCGGCAGCGGCAGCCAGCCCGATTACTACCTGGGCTCGTCGGACATCATGCAGCGCAACCTGGACCGCCGCGTCGAAGCGGTTGTGCCGGTCACGGATCTGAAGCTGTGCGCCCGCCTCGCGGAGATCTTCGAGATCGCGCTCGCCGACGATGTCCTGGCGTGGGACCTCGGACCCGATGGCTCGTGGCAGCGCGCGCCCACCGAGCGTGGGCTCAACTCGCACAAGCGCTTTCAGGAACTTGCCCTGGAGCGTGCGCGCGGCAATGGAGTGGTAAGCCTCATCAAGCATGCTTAAGCCCCACGAATTCGGAGCCTTCGGCTCGAATTCGCGGGGACCCCATTAAAGAACGTGAGGTGAAGCTCGGGGCCGGCCCCGCGTTCCACCTCCCCGACCTCACCGGAGTTGTCGACGGCGTCGCCGTCACCCCGCCCGAAGCCGTCCGGCTCGAGACCGTCTACTACGACACCCCCGACCTCCGCCTCGCGCGCTGGGGGGTTTCTCTTCGGCATCGGGCCGGAGAGGGCTGGACTCTGAAGCTCCCTCCCTCGCCTGGCCTCCCCGCCCCTGGCCTCCCCGCGGTTCAATCGCCCAGGCTCCTCGAGCGCGACGAGATCACATTCCAGGGCGGCTCGAAGAAGCCGCCCGCCGGGGCGGTGGCCCTGGTGCGCGCGTACGTGCGCACGGCGGAGCTGGTCCCGGTGGCCCGCCTGTCGACGATGCGCCGGCGCGTCCGCCTGGTCGGCGCCGACGGCGGCCGTTTGGCGGAGGTCGTCGACGATGAGGTGTCGGTGCGCGACGGCCGCCGGGTGGCGGCGCGGTTCCGGGAGATCGAGGTCGAGGTCGCCGGCGCAAACGGCAGTGATGCAATCGTTGCCCCGCTCGTCGAGCGACTTAGGGCTGCGGGGGCGGGAGCCCCGGATCCGACCCCCAAGCACATCCGGGCCCTTGGTCCTCGTGCCATGGAGCCCCCGGAGGTTGCCGCCCTTCCCGTCACCCCCGAGTCGCCGGCGCGCGACGTCATCCGCAGCGTCCTTGCCGATTCGGTCGCGGCGCTCCTTCGCAACGATCCGCTCGTGCGCGCGGGCACCGATCCCGAGGCGGTGCACCAGGCGCGTGTCGCGACCCGAAAGCTCAGGTCGCACCTGCGCACTTTCGGTTCGCTGCTCGACCTGGAGTGGACCGAGCCGTTGCGCTCAGAGCTTGGCTGGCTGGCGATGGCGCTGGGTGCTGTGCGCGACCGTGAGGTGCTGCTGGAGAGGCTTCTCGAGCGGGCCAAATCGCTGCCGTCCAGCGACTCGAGGTCCGCTGCATCCCTTCTGCACATCCTCGAGCTCGAGATCGAAGCACTGAGGAAAAAGCTGCTGGGCGAGCTCGACTCGCCGCGATACATCGACCTCCTGGAGAGGCTCGTGGCCGCGGCGCATTCGCCCGTCACCACGTTGGATGCCGACCAACCGGCCTCCGCGGTGCTGCCCGCGCTGGCAACCGGTCCGTGGCGCCGCCTCCGCAGCGCGGTCCGCCAGCTGCCCGAGCAGCCGACCGATCCCGAGCTCCATCGCATTCGAATCCTGGCCAAGCGCACCCGGTACGCGGCGGAGGCCGTGGCCCCGGTCCTGGGAGCGGTGGCGACGGCTTTCGCGCGAGCCGCCGCCAAGCTGCAGACGGTCCTGGGCGAGCACCAGGACAGCGTCACCGCGCAGGCCTGGCTTCGAGCAGCGCGGGTGACCGGGCGGCGGGCGTTCGTGGCCGGTCAGCTGATCGCCATGGAGCACCTGGCGGCGCAGGCGGCGCGGGCGCAGTGGCCGAAGGCCTGGAAGGCTATCGATCGCAAGAGCCTTCGCAAATGGATGCCGTAGAAATTTTATGAGAGACAACCTGCGGCTGGGTTCAACCCGGCCGCCCATGCCACGCTGGTCAAGCTGATGGCCACGTTTTACTTCGTCCGCCACGCCAAAGCCGGAAGCCGCGGCCACTGGGAGGGCGACGACCGCCTTCGCCCCATCAGCAAGAAGGGCGCCAAGCAGGCCGAGGCGCTCATCGATGTAATGAAGCCTTTCAAGATCTCTGCGATCTACTCGAGCCCATATCTGCGCTGCGTGCAGACTGTGGAGCCGCTGGCACGGGAGCTGGAAATCGCGATCATCGAGACGGCGGCGCTCGCTGAGGGACACGGGCTGCGCGGCGCCTTCGAGCTCTTGGGCGATCCGAAGCTCGACGACGCCGTCCTGAGCACCCACGGGGACGTTGTCTGGGAGCTCGTCGAAGACCTCGTCCGGCGGCGCGTGATCAAAACGTGCGGAAACGACAAAGAAACATCGGTTAGCCTCTAGCTTGTGACCGTCACGCTGCGGGGCGCCTCATTGGACGAGGAGCAGGTCGTGGCGGTGGCGCGTCATGGCGAGAAGGTCGCGCTCTCGGCGGCCGCCCGGGCCAGGATGGAGCAGAGCCGGGCGCGGGTCCAGCGGGCGTCGCAATCGCGCGAACCCGTCTACGGCGTGTCGACTGGTTTCGGAGCGCTGGCAGGAACCCGAATCGCGCCTCTCCGCCAGCCTGAGCTGCAGCTCGCGCTCATCCGCTCGCACGCGGCAGGGGTCGGCCCGCCAGTCGACCACGAGGTGGTGCGGGCCACGATGCTGCTGCGGGCGCGCACCCTGGCCATGGGTTTCTCGGGGGTGCGGCCGGCCGTCGCGGAGGCGCTCGTCGCGATGCTCAATGCCAACATCACGCCGTCGGTCCCGCGCTACGGGTCGGTGGGATGCAGCGGCGACCTCGCGCCACTGGCTCACATCGCGCTCGCGCTCGTCGGCGAGGGTGAGGTCGTCAATGCCGACGGGGCGAGGCAGCCGGCGGCCCAGGCGCTGCGCGCCGCGAAGCTGAAGGCCCTGAAGTTAGAAACCAAAGAGGGCCTCTCGTTGATCAACGGAACCGACGGCATGCTGGGCATGCTGGCGCTGGCGTGCACCGACGCCGAGCTCCTGTTTCGCGTCGCCGACATCACGGCGGCAATGTCGGCGGAGGCGCTCCTGGGCACCGACCGGCCGTTTCAGCCCCACCTGCACCAGATCCGGCCGCATCCCGGGCAGCTGGCGAGCGCCGCCAACCTCGCGCGTCTGATGCGTGGTTCGGGCATCGTCGCTTCACATCGCCACTCCGCACATGCCGTGCAGGACTCTTATTCGGTGCGGTGCAGCCCGCAGGTCGCGGGCGCCGCGCGCGACACGCTCGACTTCGCGCGCCGGACGGCCGCGGTGGAGCTCGGGTCGGCCATCGACAACCCGGTGGTGCTGGAAAACGGAGAGGTCGAGTCGAACGGCAACTTTCACGGCGAGCCGTTGGCCTTCGCCGCCGATTTCCTCGCCATCGCCGCCGCCGAGGTGGGGGCGATCGCAGAGCGCCGCGTCGACCGCCTCCTCGACCCGCATCGCTCGGAAGGCCTGCCACCCTTCCTCGCCCAGGAGCCTGGCGTCAACTCGGGCCTCATGGTCGCCCAGTACACGGCGGCCTCTCTGGTGGCCGAGAATCGCCGCCTGGCCGCGCCGGCGAGCGTGGACTCGGTGCCCACCTCGGGCATGCAGGAAGACCATGTGTCCATGGGTTGGGGCGCGGCGTTGAAGCTGCGCACCGTGCTCGACAACCTGACCAGCATCCTGGCGGTCGAGCTGGTCGCCGCCGCTCGCGCGCTTGATCTGCGCGCGCCCCTGGCGCCGGCCCCGGCCACCGCGGCCGTGCGCGACATGGTGCGCAAGCACGTCCCGGGAGTGGGTCCGGATCGGGTGGTCGCACCCGAGCTGGCCGCGGCAGAGGCGCTCATTCGCAGCGGCGCCGTGGTCGCCGCCGCGCAGGCCGTGACCGGCGCGCTGAAATGAGCTCGTCGCGTGTCGTTCGCGCGCCGCGGGGTGGCGAGTTGAGCTGTCTCGGGTGGTCGCAGGAGGCTGCGATGCGGATGCTCATGAACAACCTGGACCCCGAGGTGGCGGAGCGTCCCGAGGACCTCGTCGTGTACGGCGGAACGGGCCGCGCGGCCCGGTCGTGGGACGCGTTCGACGCCATCGTCCGCGAGCTGAAGGTTTTGAAAGGCGACCAGACCCTCCTCGTGCAGTCGGGCAAGCCCGTCGGCGTGTTCGACACACACGAGTGGGCCCCGCGCGTGCTGATCGCGAACTCGCTCCTCGTCCCGGAGTGGGCGACCTGGGACGAGTTCCGGCGCCTCGAGGCGCTCGGTTTGACGATGTACGGCCAGATGACCGCGGGGTCGTGGATCTACATCGGCACCCAGGGCATCCTCCAGGGGACTTACGAAACGTTCGCCGCCATCGCGCGCAAGCGATTCGGCGGCTCGCTCGCAGGGACGATCACGCTGACAGCTGGGCTGGGTGGGATGGGCGGCGCTCAGCCGCTCGCCATCACACTCAACGGCGGGGTCGCGATCTGCGTCGAAGCCGACGCGGAGAGGATCCAGCGCCGCATCGACCACGGCTACCTCGACGTGCGTGCATCAGACCTCGAGGACGCGCTCCGGCTGGCGCGCGAGGCGAAGAAGGCGAAGCGTGCGCTCTCCATCGGGTTGCACGGCAACGCCGCCGAGGTGCTTCCGGCGCTGGCCGCTCGCGGCTTCGACGTGGACGTGGTCACGGACCAGACTTCCGCGCACGATCCGCTCAGCTACATCCCGGCCGGAGTGAGCGCCGAGGATGCGCAGGAGCTGCGCCTCGACGATCCGGCTGGCTACGTACTTCGTGCCCGCGAGAGCATGGCGCGTCACGTCGACGCCATGATCGATTTCCTCGACCACGGCGCCGAGGTGTTCGACTACGGCAACAGCTTGCGCGCAGAGGCGAAGCTGGGCGGAAGCACGCGCGCGTTCGAGTTTCCCGGTTTCGTGCCCGCGTACATCCGGCCGCTGTTCTGCGAGGGCAAGGGTCCGTTCCGCTGGGTGGCCCTGTCGGGTGATCCGGCGGACATCGCGGTCACCGACCGCGCCATGATCGAGGAGTTCTCCGACGACGCGCCCCTGGTGCGCTGGATTCACGCCGCTGCCGAGAAGGTCAAGTTCCAGGGGCTGCCCGCGCGCATCTGCTGGCTCGGATATGGCGAGCGTGCGCGGGCAGGCCTGCGGTTCAACGAGCTGGTCCGCACGGGCGCCGTCAGGGGCCCGATCGTCATCGGCCGCGATCACCTGGATTCGGGCTCGGTGGCGTCTCCCTATCGCGAGACCGAGGCGATGCTGGACGGCTCGGACGCCATCGCCGACTGGCCGATCCTCAACGCGCTGCTCAACACGTCCAGCGGCGCCTCGTGGGTGAGCGTCCACCATGGCGGCGGGGTGGGGATCGGCCGTTCGATCCATGCCGGGATGGTGGTCGTGGCGGATGGCACCGCAGGCGCGGCGCGCAAGCTCGAACGAGTGCTCACCAATGACCCCGGCACCGGCGTGATGCGCCACGCCGACGCCGGATACGAGCGCGCGCTCGACGTTGCCCGCGAGCGTGGCGTCCACATCCCCATGAGCGATTGAACGGATCCGGCCTCTGGCACGCTGACCAGGCCTGGCTCGGCCATCCCGCCCGAGACGTCCTGATCGAGGTCGAGGCAGGACGGATCACGAATATCACCGAACGGGTGCCCGCGCCGGCGGGGGCTGTGAGACTCGAGGGCTGGACCATTCCAGGGCTGGCCAACGTCCACAGCCACGCGTTCCAACACTCGCTGCGTGGAAGGACGGAGTCGGGTGGCGGCGACTTCTGGCAATGGCGCCGCCTCATGTACCGAGCTGTGCAGGACTTCGACCCGACCGATTACATCAAGCACGGTGTGGCGGTCTTTGGCGAGATGCTGGACGCGGGCATCACCGCCGTGGGCGAGTTCCACTACCTCCATGGCTACGGCAACGCCATGGGCGAGGCGTTGATCCGGGCCGCGCAACAGGTCGGCATCCGGATCACCCTCATCGACGCGTGCTATCTACGGGGCGGTATGGACGGACGGCCACTCGAGGGTGCTCAGAAGACGTTCTCCGACGGAGACGTTGATCATTGGGCGGCGCGCGTAAGTGATTTGAAAGAAGGCGAGGGAGTTCGCATTGGCGCCGCGATCCACAGTGTCCGTGCGGTCGACCCCCCGTCAATGCACGTCATCGCTTCATGGGCGCGCGAACGCAGCGCGCCGCTGCATGTTCACCTGGCTGAGCAATCGGCCGAGGTCGAGGAGTGCCTGGCGGTCGAAGGCTGCACGCCCACCCAGCTGCTCGAGCGGGAGGGCATCCTCGGCCCGGACCTGACCGCCGTCCACGCCATCCACGTCAACGACGACGACATTTCTCTTCTCGGCGGAAACAAGGTCTCGGTCTGCGCGTGCACCACGACCGAGCGTGACCTTGGCGACCAGGTCGGCCCGATCCGCGCGCTCGTGGACGCGGGCAGTCCGCTATGCGTGGGCAGCGACTCCAACGCGGTCATCGACATCCTCGAGGAGGCGCGCGGCGTGGAGCTCGATCAGCGGCGCGCGACCGGGCGACGAGTCCTGCATCAGCCTGAGGATCTGTTTCGAGCCGCTACGGTCGACGGCATGCGTGCGCTGGGTTGGAACGCCGGCGAGCTGAAGCCTGGGTCGCTGGCCGACTTCGTCACCATCCGCTACCAGCCTCCAGCGACGTGGCGGCAGATCGATCTCGGATATCTCATGTTCTGCTGCGAGAAGGCAGCCGTGATCTGCGATGACGACGAGCACATCGCATGGTGCGGGCGCGAGGGCGAGGAGCCGCTCAACCTGCTCGGCTACGTCGCGCACGAGGAGGACTGCGGGGGCGGGCTCGTCACCGCCGGCCTCATCGACGCGCACACGCATCCGGTGTACGCGGGCAACCGGATGGTCGAGGTCGCGATGCGCTCCGCGGGCGCGTCATACGAAGCGGTGGCGAAGGCGGGCGGAGGCATCGTGGCCACCGTCAACGCCACGCGGGCCGCGACTACTGCAGCGCTCGAGCAGTCGACCGCGGACAGGCTGCGTCGATGGCTCGAGGGCGGCGCCACCACCGTCGAGGCGAAGACGGGCTATCACCTCGAGCGCGAGGGCGAGCTCGAGGCTACGCGCATCCTCAAGCGCCTCGGCGATCGCAAAGACCTGCCGCGGATCGAGGTCACCTTCCTGGCCGCCCACGCCAAGCCCCCCGACCGAGGCGCCAGGCTCGGGTCCTACACCAAGCAGGTGGCGAGCTGGTGCGCCGACGCGCATGTTGCAGGAGCACGGTTCTGCGACGTGTTCTGCGACCGCGGCTACTTCTCGGTCTCGCAGTCGCGCCGGATCCTCAAGGCGGCGCTCGAAGCCCAGCTCATCCCGCGCATTCATGCCGACGAGCTTGCGCGCACGGGTGGCGCGCGACTTGCGGCCGCCCTGCACGCGGCATCGGCCGACCACCTGCTGTGCGCCAATCGCGGTGACGCAGTCGCGCTGGCGCGCGCCGGGGTCGTGGCAACTCTTGCCCCCGGCACGGCGCTGTCGATCGGCAGGCTGCCGCCCGTCAAGGAGCTGATAGCGGCCGGCGCGGTCATCGCCCTGGGCACCGATCACAACCCCGGCACGAGCGGGATCACCAGCATGAGCGTGGTCGTGGCGATGGCCGTGGCGGTGTTCAAGCTCTCGGTCGAACGGGCCCTGATCGCGGCCACCGTGGGCGGCGCGCTCTCCGTTTCACGCTCGGATCGCGGCGCCGTGGCCCCGTCGATGCTGGCCGACCTCGTGCTCTGGGACGCCGATCACGAGGGGGCGTTCGCCTGGGCCTATGGCCTCCGGCCGCTTCGAGTTTGGAGGGGCGGAGCGCAAGTTTTGAGTTGACTAGCGTTGCAAGTCACGTGCAATTGGCGTACAACGTGGGCTACAAATGACCGCTGTGCTCATAAAACCTAACAATCAACCGCGGTCGAAATGGAGGAAAGGGACTAGTGGTTAAGTGGAACCCCCTGGCGTTGAAGCTTTTGATGTGGGTAATGGGAATCCTAATAGTGGCTGGATCGGGGTTGGGGTTCATCGGCGGTAGTTTCTTCCCGTTCGACTCGTACTTCGGCGTGACCGCCTCCGTGGCGGGCGTGGCGTTCGGAGCCGGATTGATGATCGCGGGATTTGACCCGGTCGCCAACGTGAGCTGGGTCCGCGCCCTCATCCTGTACGCGATCCTGCAGGTCGTCTATCAGGTCTTCGACCAGATCGCGATCGGGCGTTTCGACATCGTCGCGTTCATAATCTCGATCCTCGCAGGGGTTCTCCTGATCGTGCTTTACCCGAACAAGCCGGAGCTCTGGATGGCCGGCACCATGAAGATGCCCAGCGGAATGGGCGGAGGCATGTCCCGCTCGAAGATGTAGCTCTTCATCTCAACCGAGGGGCAGCTCACACTGCCCCTCTTTTTGTTTATGAGGAAAAACCTGGCGGTTTTCCCTCATCGCCGGGTCGGCTACGCCGACGCGGCTGCGCTCTTTCCCTGAGAGGATGGGATTTTCGAAAATAGTCTCTCCACGCCGCGTAAGGCGTGAGGTAGAACGCGGATAGACGGCCTGGCTAAGCCAGGCCTAATTGCCACGCGTTGATAGGTTTTAGGTGGTGCCCGGCTCGTCCCCACTGACGATCCAGCGCCCGCCGCCCCCCGCCGCGACGAGGTCGTCGGCCGCACGCGGGCCCCAGGAGCCGACGGGGTAGACCTCGGGGTGGCCCTCGGCCTCCCAGGCTTTGATCAGCGGATCGACGATCTCCCACTGCAGCTCGATCTCCTCGGCGCCCGGAAACGCCGAGTGCCCGCCGGTGAGGACCTCAGACAGGACGTTCTCATACGCGTCGGGCAGCGGGGCGCGCGTCAGCTTCGCGTAATCGAGCCGCATGCCGGCGGGCACGAGCTCGAACTTCGGGCCCGGGCGCTTCGCGCCGATCCGCAGCGTGATCCCTTCGTCGGGCTGGACCCGAATCACGATCAAGGTCGGGATGCCGCGCTGGCGGCGCCCGCCGATGCGAAGCAATGGAGCGTCTCGCAGCTTGATGACGACCTCGGTCGCGCGCCGCCGTAAGGCCTTGCCGGTGCGAACGAAGATCGGTACGCCGTCCCACCGCCAGTTTTCGATCGCCACACGCGCCGCTGCGTACGTCTCCCTTCGCGACTCGGGCGCGACGCCCGGCTCATCCAGGTAACCCTCGTACTGTCCACGGACTGCGGAAGTCACGTCGAGCGGTGACATCGCGCGCAGTGCAGCACGCTTGGCGCGCCGGACGTAATCGGGATCGAAGGTTGTGGGCGGCTCCATCGTCACCAGCGCGAGCAGCTGGAGGACGTGGTTCTGAAAGATGTCGCGCACGGCGCCGGTCTGGTCGTAATAGCCCGCCCGCTGCCGGATGCCTTCCTCCTCGGCGACGGTGATCTGGATCGTCTCGACGAGGTTCCGGTTCCAGACCGGTTCGAAGAGGGAGTTCGAGAACCGGAAGGCGAGGACGTTCTGGACGGTGTCCTTGGCGAGGTAGTGGTCGATGCGGTAGACCTGCTCCTCGTCGAAGGCCGTCGCGAGCTGCGCGTTGAGCTTCTTTGCGGACGGGAGGTCGTGGCCGAGCGGTTTCTCGAGGACGACGCGACGAGACGGGTCGCCCTTGGTCGCCATCGCCGAGTTGGCGATCGCGCCCAGGATGGGGCTGAACGTATCCGGCGGCGTGGCCAGGTAGAAGATCACGACCTTGGTGCCGGTGATCAGCGTGTTGACCGGGGCGAATGTCGCCGGGTCGGCGTAGTCGAGCTGCACCCATTCGGCGGAGGCGGCCAACTCGGGACTGCCACTTGTCTCCTTCACGACTGCGCGGAATTCATCGGTCGAGGTGTGGCTCCGCCCAGCGCCGATCACGCGCAGCTTCGTGCCCTCGCGCGAGACGAGCGCTCCCAACGACGGGAGGATCTTGCGCCGCGCGAGGTCGCCCGACGCGCCGAAGATGACGAGATCGACCCCTGAAGCCATTTAGTGCAGCGCCCCCGGAGTTACTTGCCGGTGGACTGTCCTAGGCGGCCGAGCGCCCCACGGGGCTCTGACGCCTATGTCGAGGCTCCGGGCGCACTCGTCACGCATAACGAATGCACTCCTCGTGCGTCCTCGCCTCTCCTTGGCGTCGGCCGCCGATGCCAGCCACCGTCTGCGTACCCCGGGGAGCACTGCACTGGGAATCGTAGTTGCTAGTCGGCGACGACCTCGGTGCCGGCGACCTGGTCGTGGACCGCGCGCAGGCGCAGCGCCGCTAGGGGCAGCGCGGCCAGGCGAACCAGCGACTGGCCGGCGCTTACCGGCGAGCCGTCGACGGAAACCACCCGCTGCCCGGTGATCAGGCCGCCGACCGTGCGCCCCGAGATGCTCCAGCAGGCGACGTGATAACCGAGCGTGATCCCCACCAGCGCCGGCAGGCGCCTGCCCCTGCCGGCCGTCATCGCCACGGCCGCGCACAGCGCGACGTCGATGGCGCCCGCTTCCAGGCGGCGGGCGGGCCCGGCGGGAACCCCCGGGCTCGGGACCCGGCCTCGCACCCACAGGAGGTGGAGTCGCATCACCAGGTGGTGGAAGGGCCGCTGGGTCACCGCATAGATGCCGAGCGGCAGGCGCGGCCGGTAGCCGTCGAGGGTCGCCACCACGCGGCCGCCGGCGGATCGGAACGCGAACTGGCCGCCCGCCCCGCCGGCTGCAAGGCCGCCCTCGATGGGCCACTGCACGCCGGTTCGTGTCACCTTCGGGCGTCCAAACCGCAGTATCTCGATCGGTCCGAATCGCATCGAGTTGCCGCGCATGCGGACGAGGCCCAGCGACATGGCCGCAATGTTGCTGACGAAGCGATCGCGAAGCTCCTTGCCGCTGACCTGCCCGACGATCGCCACCGAGTCTTCGACACTTACACGTCCATCAGCCGTCCGCACGCGAATATCTTCGTTGACGTGGCACGGCTCGAGTTCTCGGCGGCGGTCGACGTGCACGCCTCGCCCGAGCGCGCGTTCGACTATTTCGCAGACCACCGCCACGTCGCCGAGGTCCTGCAGGGTGTCACCCGATGGGAGCCGATCGGCTCACGCGCGACCGGCATCGGCGCCCGCTACAACGTCGCCCTGGTGGCGATGGGATTCCCGCTTCGGAGCGTGCTGCGCTTGAACCGCTGGCAGCGGCCGCTTGAGATCGGCTGGGTGTCAGAGTCGGGATTGATCAAGCAAGAGGGCGGTTTCACGTTCACGAAGACGGCGAATGGCGTTCGCGTCGAGCTCCGGATCGCCTACGTGCCTCCGGCCTTCGTGATCGGGGCGTTCGTGGCCAGGCGGCTGGATAGGGTCGTGAAGGACCGGCTCCAGCGAGCCATGGACCGCATCCGCGACGCCCTCGAAGCCTGAGTGGTCCGCCCGGGAAGTCGCTCGCCAATTCATCGGCCTAGTCGGCCGGGCTGCGCTGATGCCGGCGTCGCCTTCTGCGCGCGCTCGGTCACGCATCTACGGGATGCGCTCCGTCGCGTGCTCGTCGGCTCCTTGGCACCGGCCGCCGAGGCCGCGCCTTGGCGAGCTTGTTCCCAGGGCAGACCACTAGAGTTGATTTCGTGCGTTTGAGCCGCGAGGCACAGGGGATCCTGGGGCGGGCCCAGATCGGCATGCTCGCCCTGAGGGCCGCCCGCCTGCCGCTGGTCAACCCCGCCGCCTACAGCTACGCGGCGGGATCTCTGTGGATGACCACGTCTCGGTATGCGGCCAAGAGCCTGATGGTGCGGCGTGACCCGCGCGCAGCCTTCTTCGTCGACGCCGGCTCGAGGGCCGTCCTGATGCGCGGCACGCTCGAGGTGTTCGATCCGCTCTCGCTTTCCAACCAGGTTCGCGCCGCCCTCGCAGGGCCTGGCCTGTACCTGGGGATGGCCGAGTATGCCTTGCGCAACATCCCGTTCGTGACTGGCTACATGCTGGATATCGCGCGCCTCCCCCGCGAATGGATGCCGTACAACCGCATCGTGCTCCAGCTCCATCCCAACGATGTCGAGGTCATCGACGTCTGGCCGTTCCCGGCGGCGCAGGCGGCCCGCGTCCCGGCCGTGCCCGCGGAGGTCAGCCGCCGTCTGGCCGGCGTGCCGCGAGGCTATGCGTGCTGGTTCGAAGGCGGCGCGCCGGTGATCCGACCCGCGTTGTGGGAGGTCGATCGCGGGACGGTGATGATGGCCCCCACCGACGGGCGCGCTCGGGCCGGGTCTCCGGGCGCCCTGGTGGTGGAATCGCATCACCGCTTCCGACCGTCGCTCATGGTCGGTGCGTGCGTGCGGGGCACGTTCGGCGGCCCTGCCGATCGCGGGGCCATCGCTGAGCGCTACGCCATCGATCCGGCCCAGGTTCCGACAGCCGTCGAGCTCCGGGCCGAGCGAGTCACGTCATGGCGCGGCTTCTCGATCGCGACCACGGTCCCCCGGTCGGCGCGGCGCCTGCGCGTGGCGCAGTAGACCTCTGATGGCCAAGCCCGCGGCTCCTGGGCTTCGAATCCGGCGTTACGCCGCCGGCGAATGGACCGACGTGCCGGATGCTGTGGTGACCGAGGAGCCGCTGCAGCTGCTGCTCGACGGCGACCCGCTCGCGGTTGTGATGCGAACTCCGGGCAACGATATCGAGCTCGCCCTGGGCCTACTGTTCGCGGAGGGCGTCATCCGGACGTCGCTAGACGTGCGGGCCATTCGCATCAGCGCGGAGGCGGGCGAGACGGAGGCCGGCGTCAGCGTCCAGTCCGTGCTCGTGGAGTCGAACCAGGTTGACGTGAACCTCGCGGGCAAGCCGCGGCGCAAGCTCGAGCGTTCGATGCTGGCGAGCTCGGCGTGCGGCGTATGCGGCACGCAGATGATCGAGGACCTGCGCCGCGACCTTGCCCGGCTACAGTCCGGCCTCGTGGTCGACCCGGCGTTGCTGCCACCGCTCGTCGACCGGCTGCGCTCGGGCCAGGGCGTTTTCGAACGCACCGGCGGCCTTCATGCCGCGGGCCTGTTCGACGTCAACGGCGAGGTAGTCGCTCTGCGCGAGGACATCGGCCGCCACAACGCGGTGGACAAGGTGGTCGGGCGGCTGCTCCTCGACGGGCGCCTACCCGCCGCCGAAATGCTGCTCGTCGTGAGCGGGCGCGCGGGCTACGAGATCGTCCAGAAGTCGATCGGCGCCGGCATCGCTATCGTCGCCGCCGTCGGCGCGCCGTCCAGCCTCGCGGTTGCCCTGGCGCGCGAGTTCAACCAGACCCTGGTCGGATTCCTCCGCGGGGAGCGCTTCAACGTGTACGCCGGCCAGGAGCGCCTCCACACTTCAGGATAATCGTTCCGTGCTATCGGTCCTGGCCGAACGACCGGCGGTCCGGGTGGCCGTGCTCGGGTCCTACATCCTCCTGGTGGAGTGGTCGCGCGCCCTCCTCTCGACCGCGCCGCACGTTGCGATGGCGGCCCTCACGCTCGGAGGCCTCGCCCTCGTGGTCGCTGCCGCAGGCTTGCCGGCGGAGAGGCTTGGATTGGGAAGGTCGCGCCTGGCCTTCAGGATCCTCGGCGGCCTCGCGCTGGCGGCAGTACTGCTTCTGCCCGCGGCCGCGCGCGCGAGCGCGGCGCCGATCCTCCCCGCGTTCCTGGCCTTGCCGGCGGTCGTGGTGGCGGTGGGTGAGGAGATCGCCTTTCGTGGCGCGCTCTATGCGGCGCTCGAAGACCTCGGTGGCGCGCCGGTGGCGATCATCGGCAGCACGGCGCTCTGGACGGCGGCGCATGCGCTCTCGCATCCACCGGAGTTTCTCTTCGCGGTGGCCGCGGCCGGCCTCCTCCTGGCTCTGTGGCGCTGGTCCTGCAAGGACCTGGTGGCCCCGATCATCGGCCACGTCCTTGCGGACCTCGCCCTGTGAGGCGCCTTGCGCTGCTGGCGACTGCGGCCACTGTCTACCTGTTCGCGGCATGGATGGTGGCGCCGGGCTTCTACGACGGCTTCGCTCCCCAGCAGCCCTACAACTGGGTGTGCCCGCCGGTCCATGTCGGCTCGAACCAGTCGCCCAGCTCTGGCCACCTCATGATCAAGGTCATCGGCGGGGTCAGCGACGCCAACTTCGCGTTCACGGACGACGGCCAGGTCATCATCGACTTCCTGCCAGGCGCGTTCGATGTGACCCGGAAGACTGCCGTCACCGTGGACATCACGCCCGTGAGTCCGTGCCCCAAGCCGGGGGGCCTCACTTTCTCGACCAACACCTACCTCGTCACGGCTGACGCGCCGCTGGTCAAGAAAGCCAACCTCGTGATGCGCTACTCCGACATCATTCCCGCCCCGAGCAAGGTGTACTACGCAGCCTCGGCCGGCGGGCCGTATTCGTCGCTCGGGGCGCTGTCGGAGGCGCAGCCGTTCACGATCAATACGACAATCGACAAGTTCGGCTACTTCGCCGCCGGGTACCCGTCCAACTCCATCTCGCACAGTGGCGGGAGCCAGCTGCTGCCCATCGCGATCGCCGTGTTGATCATCGGTGTGATCGTCGCGGGCATCCCGCTTGCGATCATGCGCCGCCGGCAGACGCCTGACGATGGAGAGGCAGACGGATCGGAGCCGTGAGCCCGGCCGGACTCCTCATCCTCAATCGCTCGTCCGGAACCGGACATCCCGCTCAAATCGTGGAGGCGCTTGGGAGCGCGCTCCGGTCGGGCCATGGTTCTCCGTTCGACCTGGAGACGGTCGTCGTCGACGGCCATCCGGAAGCTCGCTCCCTCGCGGCGCAATTCGTCGAGTTCGCGTCCCGGCCTTCGCTGCTGGTTGCCGCCGGCGGCGGTGGCACGCTCCGGGCGGTCGTGGAGGGCGTGATGGACTCATTCCCGATCTCGCCGCCGCCTGGAGATGCGGTGCGGCTCGCGGCTTTGCGGATGGGGTCGGGCAACGTGGTGGCCCGCGAGCTGGGGATCCCAAAGGATCCCGTCGAGGCCGCTCGCCAGGTAGGAGAGGGTTTTGCAAGTGGGCTCGTGCGGCCCTGCGCCGTGCTTCGCTGCTCGTTCGGTCTGCCCGACGGCGGCACATCTGTGCGCCACGCGGTCACCATGTGCGGTCTTGGGCAGTGGGGCCGCGTCCCGGGCGACATCGCACGCTGGAGACTGCGCCACGCACGAGGCCGCGC
>WNFA01001919.1_pt1 | contig 16964 bp, 14 predicted proteins | sample 5400481 | NCBI WGS metagenome assembly WNFA01 (sample SAMN13153340, study PRJNA577476) | soil metagenome | isolation source: 120 cm saprolite under Douglas fir tree site 2 hole 1 replicate 2 | place: USA:California | collected 2015-04-18
CCGCGGAATTTTCCTGCCAGCGCATGCGCAGAATCCAATCGCTCTGCGACGGAAACGCGGTGGCCATGGAAATTTCGTTGGCGGGAATCACGGCCAGCGGGCGAAGCTGCGAATCGAGCGCCCACACGCGGGTGGGCGTTAGATAAAAATTTACGACACAAGGCTCGTCGTCAATAGAGTTTTGAACGGAGTCTGCTCCCGCACAAAAGTTTCCGCCGTCCAGAACCATGTAGGCGCCGAGTTGTTCGATAGCTTGCGCGCTACCGCGATCCTGGCGCAGCGGTGGAAGGAGCACGGCCAACAGAAACAGCCCCAAGCCCACTGGGGCGAAGGCCCAGGCGTTCCACAAACTGAGGGGAAGAACGACCAGAGCCGCACCAGCGATGCCGAGCAGAATGCGGAAACCGGTCCAGGCGCCGGGACTGGAGCGGAGAGTGAGAACTTTGGGGAAAGTGCGGGAGACGAAGAACAGGGAATCGGCGACGGAATCGCGGAAGCGCGCGAAGGTAGACCCAACTCCGGTGGGGGGCATTTCGCCGGGGAGAATTGGGGGAGTGGAACTGGCGCTCATGGTGGTCTGGAGGGTGTTCATGTTAGCAGGTTGGTGGAGGATTTTTACAAAGAATTTCCTCATTTTCGTTTGAGTTGACAATGTTTCTGAGCAAGAGTCCGCGGAGCAGGGGTGGTAATAGAACCAGCAAAGCAAGGCAAAGTAGGCCGCAAAGGCACCCCGACAATGTCGGTGCAGGCGCCGCGAGGAGAGAACCGAACTGGGATAGGAACTATAGTGCCAATCTGGTGGCGAAGGGGATGTACCCCCGGGCACTTTGCGTAAGTGGCAAGCAAAGGACTTATTTCTGTAAAAGTGAAAAAGAGTGCAAAAGAGTGAGAAGGCGCGCCTGAGACCAAAGGAGTTAACGAGGGTCGTGCTCCGACGTGAGAAGTTTTGGCTAGCCGTGCCGATTGGGGACTGCTGGGGTCGGATGGTGAGCTGGAGCGCGACTTTCGCAGACCCCGATAGCATAATAGGAGTACTGTATCAATAAATATTCTCATCGTAAAAATAGATCGATAGGAGGTCGAGGGCCGTTTGCGTGTGGGCTACTGAAAAGGGTTGTGCGGTCGTGCTTCGAACGAGACGCTGTCTAGAGACGTGCTAAATGGGGGCATGACCAAGTGTGAATCCGAAACGAGCCGAGTAGAGCCCAATCATTAGCCTTTACGGCGGGCTCCAGGATGAGGTTCTGAGTTGAGAAAGAGGCGGCGGGATAAACCCGCGGCTACACGAACCCGAAAGGAGTCGGGAGAGCAAGAGGGCGAACGTGTGCACAGGTGAACAGACGCATGGCCCGAGGAGTCCTAAGATGGGCTTGCTTAGTGGAAGTCCGACCGCGCAGACTGAAAAGAAAAAATTATTCCGGTCCTGGAAATGCTGCTGGTGCTGATCGTGGTTGGCTTTTTGTTTTGGCTGCTGAACATATCTGGAGTGATTCATTCGGTTTCGCGGATTAGCGTCGGATAACTGAACCACAGAGTGCAGTGCAGAACCCCGTAACATAGCCAGCAAATGCCCCGCACGATCTGCAAGAGACAGAATCGCTAGATATAACGGAGAAAAAAGATGAAACGCATCAAAATTATTGGTGCCAGTGCGTTTTTGCTGGCGCTGGGAATTGCCGGGCCGGTGGTGGCAAGGCAGGAAAAGCCGGACAAGCAAGAAGAAAAGGCTAAGCCACAAAAGCAGGAAGAAAAAGGCAAAGCTCAGAAGCGGGAGCAACCAGCCAAGCCGGAGCGGCAGCAGCCAGAAAAGTCCGCCAAGAAGGAACAACCGCAAGCGAGAAGTCAGCAAACTCAGGAGCGGAAACAACAGCAGGACAATTCCGCGAAACAGCAGGCCCGGGCTGGGAAACAGGAGCAGCAAGCGAAGACGGAAAAACAGCAAGAAGCCAGGACTCAGCAGCAGGGCAGGACTCAGCAACAGGCGGGGGACCGGCAGCAGCACGGTGGCCCCGCGCATCCGCCGGAGCGCACACAGGAAGCAATGGCCAGACAACAAGCGCATCGGCAACTTCGGCTTAGTGAACGAGGCAGCGGCCGAATCCCTGAGGAACGGTTTCATTCCAATTTTGGCCGCGAACATAATTTCCGTATGCGCGAGCCGGTTCTGGTTGGCGGATATTCCCGTTTCCAGTATGGCGGCTATTGGTTTGGATTCGTGGAGCCGTGGCCGGCGGATTGGTATTACACCGATGACTTCTACATCGATTATGTCGATGGCGGATATTACATGTACGACCCGTACTATCCGGGGACGCGGTTTGCAATCAGCGTGGTGATTTAAGCGCGCGACAAGCTGCTGATCTCGCAATAAAAGGAGTAAAACTCCGCCCCCGGCGCGGAGGTTTCACAGCGGCACCGGAATGTCGCCGGGATTTTCTCACCAACTTTGTGGCATCAATTGGTAAAAAAGGGAGCAGACAATGCTTGGAACTATCTTGATCGTGTTTTTGATTCTGGCACTGGTGGGAGCGTTACCGCGCTGGTCGCACAGCCGCGACTGGGGCTACCTGCCGACGGGCGGTTTTGGCCTGGTGCTCACGGTGGTGGTGGTATTGATTCTTCTGGGACGAATCTGAGTTCGATTCGCAGAGTGTGCGTTAGTGCACAGACTTGTTACGCGAACCCAGCCAGTACGGAGATGTAGAAAAACGACCTATTGCTAGTTGCAGATCGCGGAAGTGTCCCGCCTGAGAGTCGGGCAACGTATAGCCCTCTCATGAGAAAAGTTTCTTGCAAGATCTTCAGTGAAATATTTGGTCTGAAGCAAATCGCACGCAGCAGCAGTTTGACCGTGGAGGTCAGTAATGAAGAAATACCTGGTGGCCGCAGCATGTCTTACGCTCGTCTCTGGCGCGGTGTATGCCAGAAAATTGAACAAGGAACAAAAGCGCTTGGAAGAATGCGGCGTGGTGATGCAGGAAGTGCTCAACGTCCCCGACAACATTCCCCATGAACTACTGGAAAAGGCGGAATGTGTGATCGTGATTCCGTCGGTCGAGAAGCTGGCATTCGGAGTCGGCGCGGACTACGGACGCGGCGCAATGATTTGCCGCACCGGCGAACATTTCCGCGGAGCCTGGGGCGCGCCCGCAATGTACGCGCTCGAAGGCGGCAGCGTTGGTTTCCAAATCGGCGGAGAAGCCACTGACCTGGTTTTGTTGGTCATGAATGGAAGAGGCATGGATTCGATTCTCAGCAGCAAGGTGAAGCTGGGCGCCGACACTTCAGTTGCCGGCGGACCAAAGGGACGCGACGCTTCCGCGGATACCGATGCATGGATGCGCGCGGAAATTTTGAGCTGCTCGCGTTCACGCGGTCTGTTTGCAGGAGTTTCCCTGGAAGGTTCGACTATTCGCCCGGACAATGAGGCCAGCGAACGTGTCTATGGCCGCGAGATCAAGGCCGCGGACATCGTGCGCAGCGATAAAATGAGCGTGCCTGCGACTGGCCGTCATCTTGCCGCCCTCTTGCAGAAGAGCGCGCCGCGCAACGAATCAGAGCGGGCTTCGAATTAGTAATTAGAAGCAAGCGATGTGATTCAGCGGGATGCTGCGCTGAAGGCAAAAAGAAAGCCAGACTGCAAGGGCTGCTTGAAGTGATGACACCTTTCTAGTCTGGCTTTCGCTTTTTGTATGGCGATCGGGGGCGTCTGGAAACTCACTCGTGCAAAACCACGGTTAACAACGACTTATTCACTTTTATTCTTCCGTTGTATTCGATGAAGCCGAGTTTCCTGAATTTGTTCATGAAGAAATTTACCCGCGATCGTGTGGTTCCGACCATGCTGGCCAGGGTTTCCTGCGAGACTCTTGGCAGGAGGTTTAGAGGCTGGTCTGTTTCTCCGTAGCGCGCCAAAAGCAACAGAGTCCGTGCCAGGCGTTTTTCACTGGAGTTGAAGAGTTGATCGATCAAGTCTTCCTCAACGCGAATGTTGTGCGCGAGCATATAGGCGATGAAATGGTCGGATAATTCGTGTTCGGCGTGCAGCACCCGCAGCAATTCTCGTTTCTGGATGACCAGCACCGTTGACGGCGTCGCGGCGGTGGTGGTTCCCATGCGCAACGTTTGACCGGCCATGCAGCCCTCGCCGAAGAAGTCGCCGGGACCAAACATCGCGACCACCGCTTCTTTGCCCGAACCACTAACCACCGACAATTTCACGCCGCCTTTTTGTACGTACATTACCGTTTCTGCAGGCTGACCCTGGGAGTAAATGGGCTCGTTTCTGTTGTATTCCATCACTTTTCTCGACACGCCGGCAGTATCGAGAAACTCCTGGGCATTAAACGAGCCAAGAGGTGGAAGGGGCTTGGAATTCCTGCGGGGTTTGCTCTTCATTTGGCTGCCACCGTTATTTTACCCAAAAAGCCCCAGCAAGGCCGAATAAAGTGACGCGGGACCGCTGCGTAGCGGTAATCGGCGACTTCGCTATCTGGCCTGGCGCTAGGTCGTGGGTCATCACTCATGGCTGGCTCCAAGTAGAGCACCGGTCATTTCTCGATGGCGGGCTCCAAGTAGAGCCCGCACCCGGCGTGTGCTAAACTCCCGCTGTTTGTTTGCTGAGAATGGCTTGCAAATCGATCGATTCCGCTGTGTTGTCCTGGTTTGTCCGGAGGCTGTGATGCGCAGAAAATTTGTGATGTCGGTTTGCAGTCAAGTTGCGGGAGCTTTGCTGTTGTGCTCGTTGGCGGTGGCTGGACTGCGAGCGCAGTCTGCTGATCAATATGCGCTGCTGCGCAAGCCAACGATCAGCAAAACGCAGATTGCGTTCAGCTACGGTGGAGATTTGTGGATCGTGGAGCGTAGCGGGGGCGAGGCGCATCGTCTGACGAGCGACATTGGGATTGAGATCGATCCGATTTTTTCGCCCGATGGAACGTGGATTGCGTTTACCGGTGAATATGACGGTAATGAGGATGTTTATGTGATTCCTGCGGCGGGCGGGATTCCGAAGAGGCTGACTTCACATCCAAGCAGCGATCAGGCAGTGGGCTGGACGCGTGATGGGAAGCGAATCTTGTTTCGCTCGACCCGCGACAGCTATTCGGGATTCGCGCAGTTGTACACGGTCGGGCTTTCCGGCGGACTGCCGGAAGCGCTGCCGTTCCCGATGGCGGTGGAGGGTTCCTACTCGCCGGATAGTTCGCACCTGGCTTACGTGCCGTTCACGAATTTCCGGGAATCGTGGCAATTTCAGCGCGGGCTGAAGCACTACCGCGGAGGCACAGCTTCGCCGATTTGGATCGCGAAGCTTTCCGATTCTAGCGTTGAGAAGGTGGAGCGAAAGGATTCGAATGATTCTTCGCCGATGTGGGTCGGCGATAAAGTTTACTTTTTGTCGGATCGCGATGGCCCGGTAAGTCTGTATGTCTATGACGCGAGCAGCAAGCAGGTTAAAAAAGCGCTGGCAAGCAATGGTGTGGACATCAAATCGGCATCGGCGGGGCCGGACGCGATTGTGTATGAGCAGTTCGGCTCGCTCCATGTGTTTGACCCGGCCAGCGGGAAGGAAAGCGCGGTTAGTGTTCATGTGAGCGGGGACTTCCCAGCGGTACGGCCACATCTTGTAAATGCCGCCGAGCATATCGAGAACGCGGACATTTCGCCGACGGGAGCGAGAGCGGTGTTTGAAGCGCATGGAGAAATCCTGACCGCTCCTGTCGAGCATGGCGACATTCGCAACCTGACGAATACCACGGGAGCGGCCGAGCGGGATCCTGCGTGGTCACCGGACGGGAAATGGATCGCATATTTTTCGGATGAGTCAGGCGAGTATGCGTTGCATCTGCGAACGCAGGATGGAATGGGAGACGTGCGCAAGATCAACCTGGGAAATCCGCCGACGTTTTACTACTCGCCTAGGTGGTCGCCTGACAGCAAGAAAATAGCGTACAGCGACAAGCGGCTGAACCTGTGGTACGTGGACGTGGAGAAGGATGGCGGAAAACCGGTACCGGTGGATACGAATCCGTACGACGGAGGGCCGGGATCGGGATTCGATCCGGCGTGGTCGCCAGACAGCCGGTGGATTGCGTACACGCGGCAACTGGACAGCACGATACGCGCGGTGTTTGTGTATGGTCTGGAAGGAAAGACGGCGCATCAAGTGACGGATGGTTTAAGCGATGCGGCTTCGGTCGCCTTCGACAAAAACGGAAAATATATTTATTTTTTCGCTAGCACCGATGATGGACCTGCGATAGCCGCGAGCATGGGTGCTTACAAAATACCGGTGACGCGCAGTGCGTATGTGATTGTACTGAGCAGCGAGCAGAAATCGCCGCTGGCTCCGCAAAGTGATGAGGAGAAGATTGCAGCGGCCGGCGCGGCGAAGAATCCTGCCGACAGCGAAGAGTGCAAAGCTGAGGGCGAGGACGCGACGGGAGCGGGGTCTGCTGCGGGGGAAAGCGCGGCGTCTGGAAAAGAAAAGAACGACAAGAAGGATGAAAAGAATAAGGACGAGAAGAAGGGCGAAGCCTCCAGCAAAGAAAAGGAAGTACGCGAAGTGAAAATCGATTTCGAGAATATCAACCAACGCATCCTGGCGTTGCCGATTGCGGCGCGAAACTACGATCAATTGCTGGCGGCAAAAACTCACGTGCTGTATCTGCTGGAAGGTCAGGCGGTGGACGAAGGCAATTGGAGAGGGCGTACGGTGCAAAAGTTCGACGTATGCACGCGGAAGACGGACAAGGTGCTGGACAATGTCGGCGGGTTCGTCATTTCGGCGAACGGCGAGAAGGCGTTGTACGAACAATTGCCACCGAGAAATCCGCTGGGCGCGCCAGGTGGACCGGTGCACGGAACGTGGATCATCAAGCCGGTGGCGGCGCTGGGAAAACCGGCCGAGCCGGGCAAACCGGACGGCACATTGCATCTTGAATCGATGCGGGTCAACGCCGATCCGCGCGCGGAGTGGAAGCAGATGTTCCGTGAAGTGGGCCGAATCGAGCGGGACTTTTTCTACGATCCCAATATGCATGGCGCGGACCTGAATGCGCTGATGGCGACGTATCAACCGTATGTGGATAACGTGATGAGCCGGGCGGACCTGAATTACATTTGGGCCGACATGCTGGGAGAGATCACCGCGCAGCACGTCTATATAGCTGGCGGCGACCGGCCGGAAGTGAAGCAGGTGAATGTGGGATTGCTGGGCGCGGACTATGTGATCGAACATGATCGCTACCGTTTCGCGAAAGTATATTTTGGCGAGAACTGGAATCCGGATTTGCGAGCGCCACTGACCGAGCCGGGAGTGAATGTTCGTCAGGGAGAATATCTGCTGGCGGTCGACGGACGCGAAGTGCATGGCGGCGACGAGATTTATAGTTTCTTCATCGATCGCTCGGGCAAAGCGATTCCACTGAAGGTGGGCCCGGACCCGAGCGGAAAAGATGCGCGCGTGGTGACGGTGGTGCCGATCGGCAGCGAACGTTCTCTGCGCATGCGCGATTGGATGGAAAGCAACCGCCGGAAAGTGGATGAGTTGAGTGGCGGCAAACTGGCGTATGTGTATTTGCCGGATACAGCGGTGGGCGGCTTTACGAATTTCAATCGTTACTATTTTCCGCAAAATGCGAAACAGGGAGCGGTGATTGACGAGCGGTTCAACGGCGGAGGCTGGATCGCGGATTATATCGTGGACTGGCTGAACCGTCCGTTGTTGATGGCGGCGATGACGCGCGAAGGCAAGGACAACTACATTCCGTGGGTGATCTTCGGGCCGAAAGTGATGCTGATCAATCAATATGCGGGTTCGGGGGGAGATGCGCTGCCTTGGATGTTCAAGGAACTGGGCATTGGGCCGCTGATCGGAACGCGCACCTGGGGCGGACTGATCGGGATTGGCGGTTATCCGCCGCTGATGGATGGCGGAGCGATTACTGCGCCGCGCTGGGGATTGTTTAATCCGAAGACCGGCGAATTTGACGTGGAGAATAAAGGCGTTGCGCCGGATATCGAGGTGGATTTCGATCCGGCGCTCTGGCGGCAGGGGCACGATCCGCAGCTGGAGAAGGCGGTTTCGGTGACACTCGCGACTTTGAAGGAACATCCGGTGCCGCCGGTGAAACGGCCGAAGTATCCGATCTACAATTGGCCGAAAGTGCGGTCGGACGCGAGCAAGTCCGGAGCTGGTTCGAACCAATAACGTTCCAAGTCAACGGAGCGACAACATTCAAGTCGGCGAAGGGGATGCAGCACCTAGCGTGCGCGTAGTCCTATACTTTATGATATAAAGTACTTGACATTAAGAATGGCTTTGCTATGATGTGAGTCGCGGCGGAGAAAGTCCAAAGGAAACTCACATGCTAAAGCGGATACTGGCGATCATCGCCATTTTTGCGTGTACGTGTGTCGCGTGGATGATTCTGGGCACGTCGATTTATTTACGGACGGAGAATGCGGGATCGGAGTTGTCGAGCCGGGTCGCTTCCACCTGGGGAACGGCACAGGAGCAGCACCCTCCTGTGGCCAGCTACGTTACGAAGGTGACGAAGACGGTTGAGACGGAAGAAAACGGGAAAAAGATCAAGAAGACGGAAACGCACGATGTGTCAAACGTAGTGCCATTGGACTCCAGCCAAATCGTGGCCGACTTGCACATTGATTACCGGCAGAAAGGGTTGTTGTGGTTCAGCACGTATCGAGTGGGGTTTGCGGGCAATTACACTTTCCAGAATCCAACCGGGCAAGAAGAGAGTTTCACAATTAGATTGCCGCTGCCTTCGAAACAAGCGGTGTACGACGGAATGGAGATCTCGCTGGACGGGCAAGTGCTGCCGCTGGATTTTAGCGGAGCAGAAGTGACTGCCCACGGAGTACTGAAACCGAATGCGACAGGCGCTGTGCGGATTGCGTACCGTTCGCAGGGGCAGGATAACTGGATCTACAAATTTGCCAGCGGAGATGAAGTGGCGCGAGTGAAGGACCTTCATTTGCTGGTGAAGACCGATTTTGGCGGATTTGATTTTCCGGAGAATTCATTGTCTCCCACAGAAAAGCGGCAGACCTCCGAAGGCTGGGAATTGAAATGGGATTATCAGAATCTGGTTTCGGGGTTCAATATTGCGCTGCGGATGCCGCAGAAATTACAGCCGGGGCCGTTGGCCGGGCGAATTTCTTATTTTGCGCCGGTACCGTTGTTCTTTTTCTTTTTCCTGGTCTTCATACTTTCGACGCTGCGTGCAATTGATTTGCACCCGATGAACTATTTCTTTCTGGCGTGCGCGTTTTTTGCGTTTCATCTGCTGCTGGCCTATTTGTGCGACCACGTTTCCATCCATGCGGCGTTTGTGATTTCGTCGGCAGTTTCGATCCTGCTGGTCGTGACGTATCTGCGGCTGGTGGTGAATTTGCGTTTCGCGGTGGTGGAGGCGGGGCTGTCGCAATTGATTTACCTGGTCCTGTTTTCGTATGCATTTTTCTTTGAAGGGTTTACCGGACTGGCGATCACGATTGGCGCGATCCTGACGCTGTTCGTGGTCATGCAGATGACCGGCCGGATCCAGTGGACGGAGAAATTTGTGAGGAGAATCGCCTGACAGCGATCTCGCGGCTGGACTGACGAAAATAAAAGCGACACGGGCTTGGTTCTGTGTCGCTTTGTTATTTTGGGCTTAGGCAATCGGAATCAGTGTTTCGCGGGTTCGGCGGTGGGAGGAAGAACACCGTTGAGACGAAGGTACATGGATTGAGCGGAGTAATGGTCAGACCAGGAGCCCGCCAGGATGAACATGGCGGCGGCGCGGGAGAAGGAACGGCCGTTGAATAGCGGGATGGAGTCGGCGAGACGTGAATCGTCGACTTTCGCGAGAGCGGAGGAGCAGAAGTCGAAGGACTGTTTGACCGCAGCGACGAGCTTGTCCTTTGAATCGGTATCGGCCAGCTTGGCGCCTTCAGCAGCGGCTACACCGGAAATCTTGGAGCAAAAGAGATTGTTGGAGTCGGCGATGTGAATGGCAAGATGAGCGAAGCTCATCTGGTCTGGAGTGGGCTTGAAAGAAAACTTGTCGGCGGGCATGGCTTCGGCGGCGGCGGACATGTTTTTTGCGGAGCGGGTGAGGCCGAAGCGGAGGGCGTCGCTGACGGGATTTGCAGAGGGCGCAGCGGAAGGCACGGCTTGCGCGAAAGTTAGAAGTGGAGTGCTGGCGAGCGCTGCTAGAACTGCGAGTTTGCGGATCATGTGAAGGCTCCTTGTTGGCAGGGAAATGGTACGCCGGAAGGGAGTCGAAAGTCGAAACCTAAAAAGTTCAAGTTTAGGGGGAAATCGCGCTGGGAATTGTACATCCAGGTTGGACGAATGAGGCTCTCAACGCAGAGTGCGCAGAGGGCACGGAGAAAGAACTCAAGGAGTTAGCGGGTTAGGACCTGGCCGGGGGTTGCGCCGGTGGGTTTGTTGCCGGACCAGACGGGGATGCCGTTGACGAAAACTTTTTCTATGCCGACGGGGAGCTCTTGCGGTTTCGCGAATGTGGAATGGTCGAGGATGGTAGTGGGATCGAAAAGGACTAGATCGGCGTAAGCGCCTTCGCGGAGGACGCCGCGGTCCGTCCAGTTGAGGCGTTGTGCGGGGAGGGAAGTCATTTTACGGATGGCTTCGGGCAGCGTCAGCCAATGTTTTTCGCGGACAAACCGGCCGAGTACGCGGGGGAAAGTTCCGGCTCCACGCGGATGGGCTGAGCCGATGCCGCCGTCACTGGCTACCATTACCCAGGGTTGTTGATAGAACGCTTTGATGTCGCTCTCGATCATGGAATGGCCGATGATTTCGGCTTCGGTGTTAGCGGCATCGCCTTCGTGGATGATTCGAATAAACATTTCTACAGGAGAGAGTTTGTTTGATTTCGCGAGGTCGGCGAGAGAGTGGCCGACGTAGGAAGTGTTGGGCTTGAATTCGGTGATGGTGAGATGGTCTGGGCCGCCTAAATCGGCGATGGCTTTAGCGACGCTTTTGGGATTTTCGTACTGCTTGTCCGGAACGGTGACTTTGAGATTGGAGTGCCAGGCATCGTAGGGATAGCAGTCGGCGAGAAAATCCACGCCGCGGTTGCGGGCTTCTTCGATGATGCGGATATATTCGGAGGCTTTGCCCTGTACGGCTACAGTGCCGAGCTTGATGTGCGAGTGATCTACTGGAATGTGGGCTTGCTCGGCGATTTCGATTTCTTCCACCAGAGCGTCGAAAGCTTTGTCGGCTTCATCGCGGATGTGCGTACCGTAGAAGCCGCCGTGTTCGGCGGCGCTGCGGGCCATGGCGACGAGTTCGGCGGTGTTGCTGTAGCTGCCGACTTCGTATTCGAGACCGCTGGAAAGGCCGATGGCGCCTTCGTTCATGGCTCGCCAGGTTAGTTCGGACATTTTTTCAATTTCCTGGGGAGTCGCAACGCGTTTGAAATCTTTGCCCATAACCTGTTCGCGGATGGTGGCGTGTCCGGCGAAGACGGCGACGTTGAGGGCGGCGGGATGTTTGCGGCGTTGCTCGATCCAATTTTTTATTGGCCAGGGAGAATCGCCATCGGGACCTTGCACCGCGGTGGTAATGCCTTGCGCGATTTGCGTTTCGGCGAGCGGGTCGGTGTCGAGTCCTTCGATGGAGTGATTGTGAATGTCAATGAAGCCGGGAGCTAGCACCAGGCCATGGGCGTCGAGGACTTGTTCGCCGGGAGCGGGGGAGAGTTTGCCGATGCTGGCGATGCGATTGTTGCGGATGCGCAAGGCGCCTTCACGAAGTAGAGCGCCGGTGCCGTCGGCGAGTTGCGCGTTGATGATGAGGATGGTTTGGTCGGCGGGTGCGTGAGCGGAAAAGAAGACTGGAGCGGCGATTGCCAAAGAGAGCGGAACACCTAGTAAGAGGATTGTGCGGCGGCGCGTAAACACTAGAAGCCCTTTATGATTCTGAATTTTTTATCCCTGGTCCTCCGTGGCGTTGCCTACACCGGACACAGCCAGGATTGGCTGTGCTACTGGCGCGCGGAGCGGGTGCGGAGATGGTACCAGACGGTGATAAGAATGATGGAGACGACGAGGATGAGCGTGGAGATAGCGTTAATTTCTGGAGTGATGCCGCGGCGCAGGCGGCCCCAGATTTCGAGGGGGAGCGTGTATTCGCGGCCGTAGAGGAAAAAAGTGACGGCGATTTCGTCCATGGAAAGAGTGAAGATGAGCAGGGCGGAAGCGATGAGAGAGAGTTTGAGATTGGGAAGCGTGACGAGCCAGAAAGTACGCCAGGGAGTTGCGCCGAGGTCCAAGGAAGCTTCTTCCTGACGGCGATCCATTTTTTGCAAGCCGGCGAAGAGTTCGGTGGTAGCTACGGAGATCAGCGCGGTGCCGTGCCCCAGGAAAATGGTGATTAGGCTGAGATCGAGGCTGATACGGACCGCGAAGAGCAGCAGGGAGAGTCCGGTGATGATACCCGGAAGAATCAGCGGAAGAAGGACCAAGCGGCGAAAGAACGATTTGCCGGGGAAGTTGGCGCGATCGAGAGCGAGCGCTGCGAATAAGCCAAGAGTGAGAGAGAGCGCTACGGCTCCGGCGGCCACGATGAAGCTGTTCACGATGGAATCCCATATGGCGGAGTCAGCGAAAAGCTGACGGTACCAATCGAAGGTGAAATGGCGTGGCGGAAAGCCGCCGACTCCGTCGCGATTGAAGGAGTAGACGACCAGCACGATGATCGGGAGGTAGATGAACGCGAAGATGATGCCCGCGTAGGCAGTGAGAAACGGCGAACGGTGCGTCGCGGTGTTAGCTGAGGCGCTCATTCGAATGACCAGCGCTTTTCCGCACGCTGCGTGAGGGCGAGCAGGGAGAGCGTGATTATCAGGATGAAGACGGAGATAGCTGCGCCGAGCGGCCAATCGTAGGCGGCGCCGAAGAGCGATTGCACCAAGTTGGCGATCATGGTGCCGGACGGACCGCCGACGAGGAGCGGTGCGAGAAAGTCTCCGAGTGAGAGAACGAAGGCGAAGGTTGCGCCCGCGAGCAGTCCGGGAAAAGAGAGCGGGAGGATTACGCGGAGGAAAGTCTTGCGCGGCGATGCGCCGAGATCTTGCGAGGCTTCGATTAGCGGACGAGGTATATGTTCGAGCGAGGCGTAGATCGGAAGAAAGACAAATGGCGTGTAGATGTGCGTGAGCATAAGGACTACGGCGAACGGGCTGTAAAGAAGCGCGGAGACGGGGCCGTGCGTGATGTGAAGATATTGGAGGAAGCCATTGAGGACTCCGTCGCTGCCGAGAATGGTTTTCCAGGCGTAGCCACGAACTAGATAGCTGACCCACAGCGGAACGATGACGAGTTGGTAAAGCAGTTCTTTGCGCGGGCCGGCCTGAAAGGATAAGAAATACGCGAGCGGGTAGCCGAGAAGTACAGAAAGAATTGTGACGGAGGCAGCGATGCGCACGGTGCGGAACAGAACTTGGAGGTAAAGCGGATTTTTGAAGAGCGTGAGGTAGTTGTCCAAATTCCAGTGATGGAGGATGGCGCCGTCGCGGACGGTCCAGAAGCTGTGCAGGAACATGAGCAAGTAGGGAAGAAGCAGGAAGAGTGTTACCCAGAGGATGGGAGGGAGGGATACGAGGAGTTTGTAGGTGCGGGAATACATCAGAGACCAGTGACCAGTGGGAAAGGACAGGGATCAGAGATCAGCGACCAGAGAACAGTTAAGAAAAAGAAAGCCTGGGAAAAGTGCGCGGTTGGGTGAACGCGAGCGGAAATGAGGTCAGAAGAGGGCATGGTCAGTCGCGGAAGGGGATTGCGTCTTTGCAGGAGAAGACAAATTCGTGAGAGCCGGTGAGTTCGGCGCGTGACGGAATACGGGCGCGGAGTATGGCGCCGGTGGCGGTTTCGAGTTCGAGGAGTTCGGTGGCGCCAGAATAAATTTGCTGGTGGATGGTCGCGGTGAAACGAACTGGTTCGGCGGGTTGCGCGGAACTTGCCTCGGCCGTCGAATAATCACTAGCGAGGGAAATTGCTTCGGGGCGAAGCGAGAAGAGCGCTGAGCCGTCTTCTTGCCCGCAAGGAAACTGGAACGCGCCGCAGTCGGCGACGCGGTTGCGGATGATGGCGCGCAGCAAATTGGTTTGACCGATGAATTGCGCCGTGTAGACGGTGGCGGGACGCGTGTAAATGTCGCGAGGCGAAGCCACCTGCTCGAGTGCGCCATTGCGAAGAAGAGCGATGCGATCGGAAAGGGCCATGGCTTCTTCCTGATCGTGGGTGACGAAGAGAAAAGTGATGCCGACTTCGCGTTGCAGGGATTTTAGTTCAGATTGCATTTCTTTGCGGAGATTGGCGTCAAGCGCGGAGAGCGGCTCGTCGAGCAGAAGAAGTTGCGGGCGATTGACGAGCGCGCGGGCGAGCGCGATGCGTTGTTGCTGGCCGCCGGAAAGTTTTGTGGGTTTGGCGGTAGCGTACTCCTGCATGCGAACCATGGCCAGAGCATCGCTAACGCGGGTGGCGATTTCTGTTTTCGGCGTGTCGGCTGCGTGTAAACCGTAGGCGACGTTTTCACTGACGTTGAGATGCGGGAAAAGCGCGTATTGCTGGAAGACAGTGTTGACGCGGCGTTTGTATGGAGGAAGGGTGTCGAGGCGGGTGCCGTGCATCCAGATTTCGCCGCTAGTGGGCTGTTCGAATCCAGCGATGAGACGAAGCAGCGTGGTTTTGCCGGAGCCGCTTTCACCGAGCAGGGTGAGAAATTCGCCTGCGACAATTTCCAGCGACAGAGTTTTCAAGACTTCTCGCGCACCGAAGCGTTTGCTTATGGCGCGCACTTCGAGCAGCGTGGCTCCAGGTTCGAGTGAATCGGCAACGGAAGGCGCAGCAGTTGACGAAGTGCGAGTCACTGGGCGGCTTTGACCTCGTTCCAGATTTCGTTGTACTTGGCGCGGCGTGGAACATCCTGCCAGAAATAGATGTGTGTCATGTCGGCAGCCGCATCGTCGAGGTGCAGAGATTTTTGTTCGTCGCTGGAGAGATATCCTGCCGTGCCAGGATTCGCAGGAGTGTAGTGAGTGACATCGCTGACAAGTTTTTGCGTCTTGGCCTCGACCATATAGGCGAGAAATTCGGTGGCGAGATCCCTATTCTTGCTGGCGGAAGTAATCATCAGGTGGTCAATCCAGCCGGTGGTGTTTTCTTTTGGAATAGTTTCGCCGATGGGGAAATTCAACTTGCGAAGCTGAGCGGTGTTGAGCGGCCAGCCCATGGCGAGGACGATTTCATGATTCTGAAAAAGATTGGTGAGTTCGCCGCCGGTGGACCAGAATTTGCGGACGTTGGGTTTAAGTTCGATAAGTTTTTTCTTTACGGCATCGAGCTGGGCGTCCGAGAGATTGTAGAGCTGGCCGGGGTCGGGCTGGTCGTAACCGAGAACTTGCGCGGCCATGTAGACGCTGGAGAGTTCGTCCCACAAAGAAATTTTGCCGCGATATTTGGGATCCCATAGAATGTTCCAGGAATCAGGCGGCTGCGGAAACACGCTGGTGTCGTAGAGCAGTGAATTGGGTCCCCACATGAACGGGACGCCGAAAACCTGGTCGTTTGCCTTGACGAGAGAAGAATCGCGAAGGCCTGCCGATAGCTGCACATAAGAAGGAATTCTGGAGAGATCGAGCGGCGCGGCGAGCCCGGCTTTGACGATCGAGGCGGCAACATCGCTGGAGGGTGAGATAACGTCGTAGTTGGCAGCACTGCCGCCGCGAAGTTTGGCCACCAGTTCATCGCTTGACCCCATGTAGGAGGCAACGACTTTGCAGTGGTGAGAAATCTCGAAGCCGTGTACGAAGGAAGGATCGGCGTAGCCTTCCCATACCAGCAGGCTAAGCGTGGGCGGAGAATTTCTGCAGGCAGCGAGCGAGAACGAGATGAACAGTGCGGCCAAGAGCAGATTCGTGCGCTTCATCGATCCTCCACAAAGAAAGAGCGTCAAGCGTTGGTAACGAAGAATTTAACCTAAAAGGTGGGCGGCGTGTTGATCCATAGCAGCCAGGATTCCGTTTTGCCGGGATTGCGCCAGCGATGTGGCGTGGAGCTCTGGAAATAGAGGCTGTCGCCGGGCTTCATGCGGTAGTGCTCATCGGTGTTGAGCCAGATTTCGAATTCGCCACGCAGGATATGCAGGAATTCTTCGCCTTCGTGAGTGTAAGATTCGCCGCTGCCGCCGCCGGGCTTGATGCGAAAAAGATGCGGCTCCATGGCAGTGTTGCCCCAGGCAAGAAGTTCCATGCGGACGCCCTTGGTGGTTTCGAGAACTTTGCGCTCGGTTGGGCGCACGAGTTTGGAATTGTCCTTGGCAGGCTCGAAGAAAGAAAGAATATTGGTGCGATAGTAGCGCGCGATGCGCCGCAGGGTGCCAATGGAAGCGCTCATCTGGCCACGTTCGAGAGCGCTCAGAAAACCGATGGAAACTTCCGTGGCGCTGGCAACCTGCGCGAGGGAAAGATTGCGGCCTTGGCGGAGGCGGCGAAAACGCAGTCCGGGCGACGCGGTATTTTCGGCGGGCGTTGAAACGACGCCCTGCCGTTTAAGAACGTGAACGATGGCGGCGGGATTTAATCCGCGCGCGCGCCGAAGAAAAATGGCGCGCTGCAAAAGGCGCACGTCCGCTTCATTGTAGAGGCGATAACGGCTGCGAGTGCGCTGCGGTTTGATGAGCCCGAGGGTTTCCCAGGCACGTAGTGCGGAAGAAGAAATTCCCACGCGGCGAGCGACTTCGCTGATGCGTAGCGCAGCGCCAGCATCGCGCGAAACCGATGCCTTGGATAAATTCTTTCTGCTTGACATCACCGCGGGCTTTCCATAAGTTTACAGGATTATAGTAAGGTTCACGGGGCACGGCAACCTCGAAGATGCGGTGCCAAATCAAAACTTCGAGGCTCAGGGGTGAGTCCATGAATGTG
>WNFA01006137.1_pt1 | contig 16961 bp, 11 predicted proteins | sample 5400481 | NCBI WGS metagenome assembly WNFA01 (sample SAMN13153340, study PRJNA577476) | soil metagenome | isolation source: 120 cm saprolite under Douglas fir tree site 2 hole 1 replicate 2 | place: USA:California | collected 2015-04-18
GAGATTGAGGAAGGCGTATCCGGCGGCTTGCGGCGCAACGGTAGCTGCAGGCGCAGCTGGCTCAGCCTGTGCGGTTTCAGGCGTTACGATCGCAGCACTTCCACCCGCCGCGGCGGCGCCGCCGACAACGGCGGTCTTGAGAAAGTCGCGCCGGTCGAGCTTTTGCTCTGTCATGATCGCCTCCCTGCCTCCGGGACTTGAAATCCGAAGGTCATGCTTTTGAGAGAGAGCATGCTGCTTTTGGCTCAACCCGGCAAGGCAGGATTGAGATGGCTGCGATGTCGCCGGCGGATAACGCCCGACGGTTTGTGCACCGCAAGAGTGCTTGGCGTTCAGTTCATGAGAGCATCGAAGCGCATCTCATCCATCGGCCGGGGCCGCGGAAGTGGATCAAGGATGCGATTTAACGCTCCAGCAGATCGCAGGGAGCAGGCGCATCAGCGCCTATCGAAGCGACAATCCCGTCGCCGTTTCAAGCTCGGCGATGGCTTGCGGCGCATTGAGCACCTTGATGGTGGTCATGCCCATTTCGCGCGCCGGTTTCAGATTGACGCCGAGATCGTCGAGGTAAACGCAAGCCCTGGGGTCGACACCCAGCTTCTCGACCATCATCCGATAGATGCGGGGGTCGGGCTTCCTGAGACCGATCTTGGCCGACTCGATGACATGATCGAACAGCGCCATCACTTCCGCGACGTAGAGCGATCGGCCGCCCAGGCTTCCGATGGCGTTGGCCGGAAGATTGTTGGTGATGCATCCGGTCTTGAGCTCTGTCCCGATACGCCGGAGCGCCTCGACCATCTCAGGCCGCAAATCTCCCGACAGCAGCGGCAAAACATCCTTGCCCCGAACCTCCGCGCCGAGCGCAAGCGATTCGGCGGCGAACAGCTGATCGAAGGTTTCGATGTCCACTTCGGCGCGCTCGAATTTCGCCCAGGCATTTTCCCAATGATTATTTGCGTTGGTGCGCCGGATGATGTCGGCGGGGAGCCCGCGCTCGGTTTCGAAACACGCAAACGCCTCGAACGGCGACGTCGTAAGCACGCCGCCAAAATCCCAGATCACTGCCTCGAGCATCATTTCCCGCCAATGTGAGCGCCGTTCGTGGAAACGGCTAGCACGGCGGCCTTGCGGGGGCCAGCGTCGATCGCCCCTTGGCGAAAACCGTGGTGCGGGCTATTTCTGTTCGGATGAAAATCTTGCTTCTGACGGTTGCGGGCCTGGCGTTGATGGTCGGCGCGCCCGCCTATGCGATCGTCGGCGGTGGGGTGCCGTCTGCCGAGGGCATCGGCCGCTCGGTCGTCACTATTGTCGGTTCGCGTGGCAACTTTTGCAGCGGCGCCCTGATCGCTCCGAAGCTGGTGTTGACGGTGGCGCATTGCGTGCAGCCCGGCGCCACCTACAAGATTGTCGAGTACGGCGCCGGCGGGCAGCCTCAGCTGCATGACGTGAAAGACGTGGCTATTCACCCGTCATTCAATATGCAGGCGATGATGGCGCATCGCGCCACCGCCGGCGCATCGCGCCACCGCCGATGTCGCGCTGCTGCAATTGGAAGCTCCGCCCAAGGGAAAAAATGCATTGCTGCTCGGCGTGCCGCAGGCCCCGATGGTCGCCGGCAGCCGGTTCACGATCGCTGGAATCGGCGTAACGATCCGGGGCGAAGGCAAAAGCGGCGGGACCATTCGCGTCGCTGGGCTGGTCGCGACCGGCCGGCCGGGAAGCCTGCAGATTCGCCTCGTCGATCCCGTCGGACTGGGCGCGCGCGACGGGCTTGGCGCCTGCACCGGGGATTCCGGAGGCCCGGTGTTTGAAGACCGCCAGAGCGGCCCTGCCATTGTCGGTGTCATCAGCTGGTCGACGGGACCAAACGGCGCCGCGGGCTGCGGCGGTCTGACCGGCGTCACGCCGCTCACGCTTTACCGGGACTGGATTTTGCAGACCGCCCGCCAATGGGGTGTGGCGCTCTCGATGTGAGCTTTCAATGCCGCTTTTGGTTCGGCTTCCACGGCGGCGGCGGATTCTCTCCGCTGACGGTCTGCGGATCGAATTTGCGGGTCACTTTTACGGCGGCCTGGCTGATATCGAGCAGGGAGCGGCGGCCCTCCTCCATGAAGGCGCCTGAACGCTTATTGAAGCTCTCGGCCAGTTCGCGAATGGTCCTCACTTTATCATATAGTTCGTCGGCGCTTCCGCTTCCCAGGCCCGGCACGATGTTATCGATTTTTGCCATGGCGCTGTCGAAGCTCTCGAAAGCGCCGTCAGCCTTGCGAATGATGCTGTCGATCGCGTCGCCCTTGCTCGCCAACGTCGCCGTATAGGTCTCGAAATTCAGCAGCGTATCTTTCAGCATCGCCTGGTTGCCGACGAGGATCCGGTCGACGCTGTGCAGGGTATCGCGGATCGACTGCACCTCGCTGAGGTCGGCCGTCAGGGTCGGAATGCCATCCCAATCCAGCGGTACCGGAGGTGCCGCCGCCGCGCCGCCGGTCAGCGATATCGCCGCCACGCCCGTGAGCCCCTGGAATTCCAGGCCCACGATCGTGTCCTTGCGGATCGGCGCGCTGCTGTCCACCATGGCGAGGGCGACCACCTTGCGAGGGTTGTCGAGCTTGAGCGACTTTATTTCGCCGACCTGAACGCCGTCGAAGTTCACGTTGCCGCCTTGGCGCAGGCCGCTGGCGGAACCTTCGAAAACGATGCGAAGCGGACCGCGCTGCGCGATGCCATGGATTTTCTGGAACCCGAGAAAACCGACGAACGCCGCGGCGATGGCCACAAGCGTCGTCGATCCGATCATCAGGTTGCTCGCCCGCGCTTTCATCTCAAGATCCGGCTGCGATGCACTTCGTCATCGCCTGATTGTACGTGCAAAGCCAACCGGGCGAAAGGCCGATGCTGCAGGCCCCGCCCATACCCGCGCTTCTTGACAGAGCCAAGGGCCAAGGTCACTTTCGACCAAAGTCTTGGCTCGCGCCTTACAACGAAAAACAAGAATATCGGAGGAAACCTGTGCCGAAATTATTGAGCGAGGATGAAGTCGCTGATTATCGCGACCGTGGCTACCACTTCCCGATCGACGCACTGAGTGCCGGCGAAGTGGCCGATTTTCGTCGCAAGCTCGAGGACTATGAAGCCGAGAGCGGAGGTCCCATCAAGGGCGAGATGCGCCATCGTAGTCACGTGCTGTTCAGCTGGATCAACGAGCTGGTCCGGCATCCCAAAATCCTCGATGCCATGGAGGACCTGCTCGGGCCAAACATCCTGTGCTGGAACACCAGCTTCTTCATCAAGGAGGCGCATGATCCCGGGTTTGTTTCTTGGCATCAGGATGCGACCTATTGGGGTCTGAGTTCATCCGATGTTGCGACCGCCTGGATCGCGATCTCGCCGGCGAACAAGGTTTCCGGCTGCATGAAGTTCGTTGCCGGCACCCACCGGAGCCAGGTCCAGCACGAGGACACTTTCGACCGGAACAACCTGCTTACCCGGGGCCAGGAGATTGCCGTCGATGTCGACGAAAAGAAGGCCGTCTTCGTCGAGCTGAAGCCCGGCCAGGCCTCGCTTCACCATGTGCTGCTGTTCCACGGATCGGAGCCGAACCGTTCCGATGACCGGCGCATCGGTCTCGCCATCCGCTACATCCCGACCCATCTGAAGCAGGCTGTCGGTCAGAAGGATTGGGCGACGCTGGTGCGCGGCAAGGATACCTACGGCCACTTCCTGCCCGAATACGTGCCGAAGCGCGACCTCGAGCCCGAGGCGCTGGCCTTTCACAAGGCGGTGTCGGAAGAGCAGGTGCGCGTGCTTTATCGCGGCACCGGCAAGACCGCCTATCGCGCGTGACGTCGACGCAAGTTTTCCGTCGAGGCCAGCGAAGGACGATAGATCAGTCAAGCCAGACCGGATCAAGATCCCGCGGATCCGGACACTATCCGCAGTACGGGATCGAAAGCCATTGCGTCCCGTGGATCATCCTGCTCGGGCGTCGCAGCTTGTCGCACCAGGGGAACCAGCAAGCGACAAACCAGACCTTCGGAACGCCAGTCGAATAACGCCTTTCCGCCGAGCTGTGACTCGATACTGGCAATCACGCTTCGTGTTCCGAATCCTCTCGACGTCGGCTTGCGTACCATGGGGCCGCCGGTCTCTTCCCAGGCCAGCATGAGGAAATCCCCCTGCATTTCCCATCCGATGGACAGGCGGCCGGACAACGTGGAGAGCGCACCATATTTCGCCGAATTGGTGACGAGTTCGTGCAAGGCCAGCGCCAATGTTTGCGCCGTCGCGGGCTGCAACTGAACTTCCGCGCCGCTTAATTTGATCTGGCCGGCCTCGAAATACGGCGCCAGTTCCTCATCGATCAGCCTCTTGATTTCCGCGCCCTGCCAACTCGACAAGGAGAGAATCGTATGCACCCGCGCCAGCGCAGTGATGCGACCTTCGACCGCCTGAATGTAGGCGCCGACATTTGGAGCCCGCGTCAATCGAACAATTGATTGCGCCAGCGCCAACGCGTTTTTCGCGCGGTGGTCGACTTCCCGGCTTAACAGATTTTGACGTTCCTCCGCACGCTTGCGTTCGGTAATATCGACCGTGACGCCACTGACGTGGACGACGCGACCGCCCTTGTCGAGTGTCGCCGCCGCCGTTCCGACGCACCAGCGCACCTCGCCATCCGGCCGGGTGACCCGAAACTCCGCTTCGTAGGATGTCGTACCCTTTGCAAACTGGGCCATCCCATGGCGCAATGCGTTGGCATCGTCCGGATGAAGCATGGCCTCAACGCTGGCCGCGGTCACTTCAAAACTCTGCGGCTCGACGCCAAAGATCTGATATTGGCCCTCGTCCCACATCCAGTCGCCGTTGACCCAGTCCCAATCCCAGGACCCCATTTTGCCCGCGGCGATAGCCATGCTGCGGCGCTGCTCGCTCTCGATCAGTCTCGCCGTCGATTCCTCCAGCTCCAACGTTCGAGCCCGGACGCGATGTTCAAGCTCGGCATTGAGCCGCTCCAGCTGCGCGGTTTTGCGATAAAGCTCCGCGAAGACTCTTATCTTTGCGCGCAACACCTCCGGCACAACGGGCACCGGAACGTAGTCGACCGCGCCCATCTCATAGCCGCGAAGCCGGTCAACATCGCTAACCTGGATCGCCGAAATGAAGATCATCGCCGTCCTCTGGAAGCGGGGATGCTCGCGGATCATGGCGGCAAGCTCGAAGCCGTCCAGTTCCGGCATGCAAACGTCGAGCAGAATGACCGCGACCTCGTTCTTCAGCAGATACTCAAGCGCTTCCCGCCCGGAAGCCGCGGCCACCAGATTTTCTCCAAGCTCCTTCAATATCACTTCGTAGGCGAGCAGCTTCGCCGGCTGATCGTCGACCAGAAGGATGTTTACTTTTTCGTGGTCCATCATCGAGCGCCAGTCAACGGTGTAGCCACATGCGTATGGCGAGGAGCAGCTGCTCGGTGTTGACCGGCTTGGCCAGATAGTCGGAGGCGCCTGCCTCCAGGCATTTCTCTCGATCCCCTTTCATTGCCTTGGCGGTCAAGGCGATGATCGGGAGGCGGCGGAATGACGGGTTTTGGCGAATGACCCCGATGGTCTGGTATCCGTCCATGTGCGGCATCATGATATCCATCAGGACGATCGCGATTTCGGGGCTCGATTCGACAAGTGCGATGGCCTCACTGCCGGTCGTGGCGGTCAGTACCTTCATGCCGCGCCGCTCCAACACGCTGCTCAGCGCGAAGATGTTGCGCGCGTCGTCGTCCACCAGCAGCGCGGTCCTGCCGATCAGATCCTCATCGGAACTATTGAGCTTTTCGAGCATCCGCTGCTTCTCGATCGGCAATTCCGTGATCACGCGGTGCAAGAACAGAGACGTCTCGTCGAGCAGGCGTTCCGGCGACTCCACCCCTTTGACCACGATGCTTCGCGCCATGGTGTGAAGTTCGGCATCTTCCTCGACCGAAAGTTCGCGGCCCGTGAACACGACCACGGGCACGTTAGACAGCGAGGCGTCGTTGCGGATCTGGTCAAGCACCTCAAAACCGCTCATGTCGGGCAACCGCAAATCCAGCACCACGCAATCGCAGGGACTTTCTCGCAAGGTTAAAAGCGCACCGGCGCCGGTATCGGCTGTGACGATCTCGATGTCCTTGTGATCGAGCAACTCCCTGATGCTGAGCTGTTCCGCCACATTATCCTCCACGATCAGCAGCCGCTTGCGGCGCGGCTTGGCGTATTCCCTGATTTCCGACAACGCCGCGCTGACGCCTTCGGTCGTCGTCGGCTTGTTGACAAAGGAAAACGCGCCGCGCGCCAGCGCGTGCTGGCGGTCTTCGTCCAGCGTGATGATCTGGACCGGAATGTGTCGGGTCAGAGGGTTATGCTTGAGCTGGCTGAGAACGGTCCAGCCCAGCATGTCGGGCAGGAAGACGTCGAGCGAGACCGCCCCCGGCTGGAATTGCTTGGCGAGATCGAGCGCCTCCGAGCCACGCGTGGCGACCAGGACTTTGAAGCCCTTGTCGCGGGCGAGATCGATCAGCACCCGCGCATAATGCGGGTCGTCGTCAACAATCAGAAGAATGGTGTCTCCCGGTTCGAGATTTAACCGGTCGTCCGGCAGCGCTTCGATGACCCGCTCCTGAGCTGGGACCTGCAGCACCGGCATCGTGTTGTATGATGACAGAGCAGGAGCGCGAGGCGCAACCGTCGGGCCCGAATATTTGAGCGGCAGATAAAGTACAAATGAACTGCCCTTGCCGGGCGTACTGCGCAGATGGATTTCGCCGCCGAGCAGATTTGCGAGCTCCCGGCTGATGGCGAGGCCGAGGCCGGTGCCGCCGTATTTCCGGCTGGTGCCTGCGTCCGCTTGCTGGAATGCCTCAAAGATCAGCTTCTGTTTTTCCGAGGGAATACCTATGCCCGTGTCGGAAACCTCAAAGGCGACGACCGCCGGAGTATGATTCAGGATCGGATGCTCGGCGCTCCAGCCCCCGACAGCCGCCGAAACGTTCAGCCGCACGCCGCCCTCGGCGGTAAACTTGAAGGCGTTCGACAACAGGTTCTTTAGCACCTGCTGCAGCCGCTTCGAATCGGTGACGATACTGCGGCCCAAATTGGGATCGAGCGTGACGATGAACGACAGCTGGCGGTTTTCCGCCTCGTGCCGGAACGGCCTTCCGACCGTCTCAAGCAGATTTGAGGTAAGGATTTCTTCCGCATCGACCGTCACGGTTCCCGATTCGATTTTCGACAGATCGAGAATATCGCTGATCAGGTTGAGCAGGTCGGTGCCGGCGCCGTGGATGGTTCGGGCAAACTCGACCTGCTTCGCCGACAGATTGCCGTCCGGATTCTCGGTGAGTTGCTGGCCGAGAATCAGAATGCTGTTGAGCGGCGTACGCAGCTCATGCGACATGTTGGCCAGGAATTCCGACTTGTACTTCGAGGTCAGGGAAAGTTCCGTGGCCTTCTCTTCCAGCGCGCGCCGGGCCTGCTCGATTTCCTGGTTCTTCCTCTCCACCTCGACGTTGCGTTCGGCCAGCTGTTGCGCCTTTTGCTCAAGCTGTTCGTTGGTCTGCTGCAGTTCCTTCTGCTGGGTCTGCAATTCGCCGGCGAGCTGTTGCGATTGCTTCAACAGACCTTCGGTCTGCATCGTCGCCTCGATACTGTTGAGCACGATACCGATGCTGTCGGTGAGCTGTTCGAGAAAGGTCATCTGCGAAGTCGTGAACGAACTGACGGAAGAGAGCTCGATGACGGCTTTGACCTGGTTCTCGAACAACACCGGAAGCACCACGAGATTCTTCGGTCTGACGCGCAGCAGCGCCGAATTGATCGAAACCGCATCTGTCGGGATGTCCGAGATCAGCCGCTGACGTTTGTCCATGGCACTTTGCCCGACCAGGCCCTCGCCAAATTGCACGAGTTGCGGGTGAGGGTTGGTTCCGTCGCCCGCATAGGCCGACAGCAGACGCAGTTGCGGATTGTCTTCATTTTCGACCTGGTAGATCACGCCCATATGGGCATTCACCAGCGGCGTCAGCTCGGTCAGGAGCAGCCGGCCCACGGTGGTGAGGTCGCGCTGGCCCTGCAGCATGTTGGTAAACTTGGCCAGGTTGGTCTTCAGCCAGTCCTGTTCGGTGTTCACGTCGGTGGTCAGACGCAGATTGCCGATCATGGTGTTGATGTTGTCTTTGAGCTCGGCCACTTCGCCGCGCGCATCGACCTGAATCGAGCGGGTGAGGTCGCCCTTGGTGACGGCGGTGGCAACCTCGGCGATGGCGCGCACTTGAGAGGTAAGGTTGGCGGCCAGCAGGTTGACGTTGCCGGTGAGATCTTTCCAGGTGCCGGCGGCACCCGGCACGTTGGCCTGACCGCCCAGCCGGCCTTCGACGCCGACCTCGCGCGCCACGCTGGTGACCTGATCGGCAAAGGTCGCCAGGGTGTCGGTCATGTTGTTGATGGTTTCGGCAAGGGCTGCGACTTCGCCTTTCGATTTCACGGTCAGGTTCTGCTTCAGGTCGCCGTTGGCGACGGCCGTCACCACCTTGACGATGCCGCGCACCTGCTCGGTCAGGTTGGCCGCCATGAAGTTGACGGTGTCGGTCAGATCCTTCCAGGTGCCGGCCACGCCGGGGACTTGCGCCTGTCCACCGAGCTTGCCCTCGGTGCCGACCTCGCGCGCCACCCGCGTCACTTCGCCCGCAAACGCGTTCAGCTGGTCGACCATGGTGTTGATGGTGTTTTTCAGTTCGAGAATCTCGCCCTTCACGTCGACGGTGATCTTGCGCGACAGGTCGCCGCGCGCCACCGCGGTGGTGACTTCGGCGATGTTGCGGACTTGGGTGGTCAGATTGGCGGCCAACAGGTTGACGTTGTCGGTGAGATCCTTCCAGGTGCCGCCGACGCCGGGCACCACGGCCTGGCCGCCGAGGCGTCCCTCGGTGCCGACTTCGCGCGCCACCCGCGTCACTTCCGCGGCAAACGAGCGCAGCTGCTCGACCATGGTGTTCAGGGTATCCTTGAGCAGCAGGATCTCGCCGCGCACGTCGACCGTGATCTTTTTTGACAGGTCGCCGCCGGCGATCGCGGTCGCGACCTCGGCGATGTTGCGGACCTGCGCGGTCAGGTTCGACGCCATGAAGTTGACGTTGTCGGTGAGGTCTTTCCAGGTGCCGGCGACTTCCGGCACCTCGGCCTGACCGCCGAGCTTGCCTTCGGTGCCGACTTCGCGCGCGACGCGCGTCACTTCGGAGGCGAAGGCGTTAAGCTGGTCGACCATCGTATTGATGGTGTTCTTGAGTTCGAGGATTTCACCTTTGACGTCCACGGTGATCTTGCGCGACAGGTCGCCGCGCGCGACCGCGGTGGTCACTTCGGCGATGTTGCGAACCTGCGCGGTCAGATTGCCCGCCATCGAGTTCACGCTGTCGGTCAGATCCTTCCATGTGCCGGCGACGCCCGGCACGTTGGCCTGACCGCCTAACCGGCCTTCGGTGCCGACCTCGCGCGCCACCCGCGTCACCTCGCCGGCGAAGCGGTTGAGCTGGTCCACCATGGTATTGAGGGTTTCTTTCAGCTGCAGGATTTCGCCGCGCACGTCGACGGTGATCTTGCGCGACAGGTCGCCGCCGGCGATGGCGGTTGCCACCTCGGCGATGTTGCGAACCTGCGCGGTCAGATTACCCGCCATCGAGTTGACGCTGTCGGTCAGGTCCTTCCAGGTGCCGGCCACGCCGGGCACCTCGGCCTGACCGCCGAGCTTGCCGTCGGTTCCGACTTCGCGGGCGACGCGCGTCACCTCGCCGGCGAAGGCGTTGAGCTGATCGACCATGGTGTTGAGCGTTTCCTTCAACTGAAGAATTTCGCCCGAAACATTCACGGTGATTTTTTTCGATAGATTGCCCTTGGCGACCGCGGTTGCGACCTCGGCGATATTCCTGACCTGGCCGGTCAGATTGCTCGCCATCGAATTGACGCTGTCGGTCAGATCCTTCCAGGTGCCGGCGACACCGCGCACCAGCGCCTGGCCGCCGAGCTTGCCCTCGGTGCCGACCTCGCGGGCCACGCGCGTCACCTCGCCGGCAAACGCGTTGAGCTGATCGACCATGGTGTTGATGGTGTCTTTCAGTTCCAGAATCTCGCCGCGGACGTCCACCGTGATTTTCTTGGACAGGTCGCCATTGGCCACCGCGGTCGTCACTTCGGCGATATTGCGAACCTGCGCCGTCAAATTGCTCGCCATCGAGTTGACGCTCTCGGTCAGATCCTTCCAGGTGCCGGCCACGCCCAGCACGTTGGCCTGACCGCCGAGCCTGCCCTCGGTGCCGACTTCGCGGGCGACGCGCGTCACCTCGCCGGCGAAGGCGTTGAGCTGGTCGACCATGGTATTGAGCGTTTCCTTGAGCTGCAGGATTTCGCCCGACACGTTCACGGTAATCTTCTTGGAAAGGTCGCCGCCCGCGATCGCGGTGGCGACGTCGGCGATGTTGCGCACCTGGGCGGTGAGGTTGCTGGCCATGAAGTTGACGTTGTCGGTGAGATCTTTCCAGGTTCCGGCGACGCCGGGAACCTGCGCCTGACCGCCGAGCTTGCCCTCGGTGCCGACCTCGCGCGCGACCCGCGTCACTTCGGAGGCAAAGGAATTGAGCTGGTCGACCATCGTGTTGATGGTGTCCTTCAACTCCAGAATTTCGCCGCGTACGTCCACGGTGATTTTGCGCGAGAGGTCGCCGCGCGCGACCGCGGTCGTGACGTTGGCGATGTTGCGAACCTGCGCGGTCAGGTTGCCGCACATCGCGTTCACGGAGTCGGTGAGATCCTTCCAGGTTCCGGCGACGCCGGGCACGATGGCCTGGCCGCCGAGCTTGCCGTCGGTGCCGACTTCACGGGCGACGCGGGTAACTTCGGAGGCGAACGAGCGCAGCTGGTCCACCATGGTGTTGATGGCTTCCTTCAACTGCAGAATTTCGCCGCGCACGTCGACGGTGATCTTTTTGGACAGATCGCCGTTGGCCACCGCGATGGTCACTTCGGCGATGTTTCGAACCTGGCCGGTGAGGTTGTTGGCCATCGAGTTCACGCTCTCGGTGAGGTCTTTCCAGACACCTGTCACCTCGGGAACCTGCGCCTGACCTCCGAGTTTGCCCTCGGTTCCCACTTCGCGCGCGACGCGCGTCACCTCGGAGGTGAACACGCTGAGCTGCTTGATCATGGTGTTGACGATATTCGCCGACTGCAGAAATTCGCCGCCCAATGGGCGGCCATCGACATCCAGTTTTACGGTCTGCAACAAGTTGCCCTGGGCGACGGCGGCAACGGCGCGGGTCACTTCACGGGTGGGCCACAGCAAGTCGTCGATCAGGGTGTTTACCGAACCCTCCATGTCCGCCCATGATCCGCTGGACAGATCGAACTTGACGCGTTGCCGGGTTTTTCCTTCGCGGCCGACGACCTGGCCTGCGCTTGGCGACCCCACGAAGGGTCGATGAGGCGCCGGGATCGAGATCACTCATGGTATCCCTCTCAAGGAAAGCATGCGGCAGAATCCGAACCCGCAGCGATTTTACGCCATAGAAGCGCCTGCAAATTGCCAAATCAACAGGAAGATCGGGTACATCCAAAAATTGCAGCTCCGCAAAAATTCGGCCGAATGACGCTAATTCCGAAGCCGGCTATTTGTTCCGGCTGGTCCGAAAAATTCTAAAGGTGTACCGAGCCGGCACCGGAAAGGTCGGCTGTCGACGCTGACGCGATGATGTTTCCAGCCGGTTCAGAATTCATCCGACCGGCTGCAGGTTCCGTGTGCAGCCATATGTCCGTCGGCTGACAGAATGCGAGCGGCCAACAATGACCGAATCATGCGCAATCATACATCGGACGAGCGATTAGGTATCGCTGGTCTTTGGCAACTTCAAGTCAACGTCCATTCTTCGGCGCTGGCGCCAGCGAGCGCCCGGACCCGCGCCTCATCGGCGGCGAGTTCCCGGGCCGGTCCTGAATAGACGACGATGCCGTCATCCAGCACATAGGCGTCGTCGGCGATCTCCAGACTCATCCGCGCATTCTGTTCGACCAGCAGAACTGAAATGCCCTCGGTCTTCATTTGCTGGACGATGCGAAACACTTCGCGTACGATCAGCGGCGCCAATCCTTGCGAAGGCTCGTCGAGTATCAACAGCCGCGGGTTCAACAGTAGCGCGCGGCCGATCGACAGCATCTCCTGCTCGCCACCGGAAAGTTGCCGGCCGCGATTGAGCTTGCGCTCCTCCAGGCGAGGGAACAGCTGGTAGATCCGCTCGACCGTCCAGGGGCCGCCGCGCTCGAGCGGAACTTTCAGATTTTCCTCGACGCTGAGATTGGCGAAGATGCGCCGGCCCTCGGGCACATAGCCGACGCCGCCCTGGGCTGCGATCCGGAAGGTCGGCCAATGCGTGGTGTCCTCGCCGAAGATGGTAATCTTGCCTTCCCGCGCCGGCGTCAGGCCCATCAGGCTTCGCAGCGTCGTGGTCTTGCCCGCGCCGTTGCGTCCAAGCAGCGCGGTGATCTTGCCCTCGGCGACCTCGAGGCTGACGCCATGCAGGATATGGCTCTTGCCGTAGTAAGTGTGGAGGCCCTCGGCCGTCAGTGCTGCGGTCATGCGGCGTTGCCCAGATAGGCGGCCTGAACGGTCTCGTTGGCGGCGATCTCCGTGGGCGTGCCCTGCGCCAGCATCTTGCCCTGGTCGAGCACGCAGATGCGGTCGGCGAGATGAAATACCACGCGCATGTCGTGTTCGATCAGCACGATGGTGTAGTTGCTGTCGCGGTGCAGCCGGCGGATCAGCTGGGTGATCTGGTAAGTCTCCTGGTCGCCCATTCCGGCGGTCGGCTCGTCCAGCAGCAGCAGATGCGGTCTTAATGCCAGCGCCATCGCGATCTCGGCGGCGCGCTGATCGCCGTGCGCGAGTTCGCCGACCAGTCGATCGGTCTTGGTCTCCAGCGATACCAGTTTCAGCGTCTCTTCGACCCGTGCATGGATCCTTGCCTGTTCCGACCGGTTGATCCAGGGCCGCAACCGATATCCGCCGGCCACTTCCGCGGCAATGCGGACGTTCTCGAACACGGTGAGTTCCGGAAAGATCTCGGTGATCTGGAACGTCCGGGCCATGCCGAGCGTGACGCGCTGATGGGTTGAAAGTCTGGTGATGTCGCGGCCATCGAAGATGATGGCGCCGGAGGTCGGCGGAAAAAACCCGGAGATCAGGTTGAAGAAGGTCGTCTTGCCCGCGCCGTTCGGTCCGATGATCGCGCACAATTCTCCCCTCGCGACGCTGAGCGAGACTTCACGCACCGCCACCAGGTTTCCGAACCGCTTGGTGACATTGTTGATTTCGAGAACGTTCATGCCTTGCTCCGTTGAATGAAGCCGAGCAGGCCACGCGGGAAAAACAGGACGACGAGGACGAACAGCAGTCCGACGAACGACATCCAGTTGACGGTGATGCTCGACAGGTAGTCCTGCAGCACCACGAACACGGCGGCGCCGAGCAGCGGGCCCCAAAAACTGCGCATGCCGCCCATCACCGCCATCATGACGAAATCGCCGGATTGGCTGTAATGCAGGCCCCTCGGATCGGCAAAATTGTTGACCAGCGCATAGAGCGCGCCGGCAAATCCCATGAAGAAGCAGGACAGGGTGAAGGCGATCCAGATGTGTCGTTCCACCGGGATGCCGAGGAAGCGCGAGCGGCGCTCGTTCTCGCGGATCGCGATCATGGTGCGGCCGAACGGCGAGCGCAAAATGAATCCCATGGCGCCGACCACCAGGGCAAAACAGAACAGCACGAAAAAGTAGAAGTTGTTGGCGCTGGAGAGAATGTCGAGCTTGAACAGGCCAAAGTCGAGCGGCTGGCGTGAGAAGCCGCGCAAGCCATCGTCGCCGCCCGTCAGCGAACTCCACTGAAAGGCGATATAGTAAAACACCTGGCCGAACGCGATCGTCACCATGGCGAAATAGACGCCGCGCCGCCGCACGATCAGCGTGCCGAGGATGGCGCCGCACAGGCCGCCAAGCAGCGTTCCCGCGATCAGCGCCAGCGGCGTGCTCAGGGCCAGGAATTTGAGCGTCAAACCGGCGCCGTAGGCACCGAGACCGAAATAGGCGGCGTGACCGAACGACAGAACGCCGGTAAATCCCAGCAGGAAATTCACCGACATCGCTGCCAGTCCAAGTACCAGGACCCGGGTGGCGAGCGCGGTGTAACCGCCGAGCGGCACCATCCAATAGGGAGCGAGCACAAGCGTGGTCCAGATCGCCGCAAGGACGATCACTTTACGCGTCTGTTCGGCGTTCAACTCATCATTCCTTCTTCGCCGAACAGTCCGCGCGGTCGCAACAGCAGGACCACCGCCATCATGACGTAGATCACCGCCTCGCTGGCGGCCGGGAGAAATACCGCTGTCAATCCCGACGCCACCCCGATCAGCAGGCCGCCGACCAGCGTTCCCGGCAGGCTGCCGATGCCGCCGACGATGATGGCAATGAAGCTCGGCATCAAAAGGCCGGTGCCCATGGTCGGTTCAAGACCGAGTTGTCCGGCCGCGAGAACCCCGCTGAGGCCGGCCAGAAAAATCCCGACCGCGAAATTGAGCGAGCGCAGCATCTGCACGTTGATTCCGAGCGCCGCGACGGTCTCGAGGTCAAGCGTGCCGGCCCGGATGCGAATGCCCAACCGGGTGTAGCGTAAGAGCAGGAACAATAATGCCACCGCGATCATCACCACCGCCACCATGAACAGGCGATAGCCGGTGATGAAAAACAGATCGTTGCTCAAAGGCTGCGCCAGAAAGGCGGGAATGGTGACCGGCTTGCCCTGCGGACCCCAGATGAAGCGCGTGCCATCCTCGATCATGAAGGCGAGACCGAAGGTGAGCAGCAGGCTATAGAGCGGATCGCGTCCATAGAGCGGGCGGATCAGCACGCGTTCGACGGCTAGTCCGATGACGGCAGTCAGCGGCGGCGCCAGCAGCAGCGCGCCCCAGAAACCGATATAGGGCGTGATGGTGTAGGCGATGTAGCCGCCGATGACGAGAAATCCGCCATGCGCGAAATTGATGACGTTGCTCAGGTTGAGAATGAGAGAGAGGCCGAGCGCCATCAGCACGTAGAAGGCGCCGATGATGAGCCCATTGGTGACGTTAAACAGGAGCAGTTGCGTCATAGACCACCGGATGAGAGGAGCACACGTCTGATCCGGGAGGCGTGGCCTCCCGGACCTCAGAAATCGCCGACCTCATGCTAAGCCGGCCACTGAACGATGCAGCCGGTCTCGCTGACAGCAGGCGCCGTCTTGTCGCCCGGCACGACTTCGTCCACACGGTACAGATCTTCCGGATCGTCCTTGCCCTTTGACTGGGCCTCGCCGACAAAGGCCGACGTCATCAATTGATGATCGCCCTTGCGGTAGTAGACCTTGTTCGGCTGCAGCTTGACATCATCGGGCAGCTCGAAGTTTTCGAGCGCGCCGGCAAGCTTGACCGCCTCGAGCGCCTTCTCCTGGTTCGCGACCAGGGCAAAGCTCATGGCCGACGCATAGCCGAACCAGTGGCGCGCGGTCGGTACATTGCCGTTGTTGACCTTGCGAATATCGGCGACGAATTTTTCGACACCGGGAACGCCCGGCTGTTTCCAGTACCATTCGAACATCCAGACGCCGATCCGTGCTTCCGGCGGCAGCGCGGCGAGCGATTCCAGCTCCTGCTGCGTTCCCGCTACGTGGATCTGCTTGTTGAGGCCAAACTGCACGACCTGCTTCAGGCAATTGATCATGTCGGAGCCCTGCACCAGCAGGATCAGCACGTCCGGGTTCGCCGCCCGCGCCTTGATCAGATAGGCGGAAAAATCCGTGGTGCCGAGCGGCGTCAGCTCGTTGCCGGTGACGGTGCCGCCGAGCTTCTTCAAATCATCGGTGCAGGCGTCATAAAGCGTATGACCGAAGGCGTAGTCCGGGGTGATGAAGTGCCATTTCTTGCCATACTTGTTGTATAGCACGCTGGATACCGAATTGGCTTCCATCCGCGTGGTGTTGCAGACGCGGAACACATTCCACTTGCAATCCTTGCCGGTAATCGAATCGGTATGGCCGCCGGAAACGATGTGCAGGATTTTCTTTTCGCTGGTGACTTGCGCGATCGCGGCGGCAATGCCGGAATTGACGTCGCCGATCATGAAGCTGACCTGATCGCGCTCGATCAGCTTGCGGGCTTTTTGCACGCCGGTGCCGACGTCATTGGCGGAATCTTCCACCAGCAATTCGACCTGGCGTCCGAGAATGCCGCCTTTGGCGTTGACCTGCTCGACGGCGAGCTTGGCTCCCATCACCTCGTTGCCGGCAGGGGCCGCGTAGACGCCGGTTAAGGGATCGACCATGCCGATCCGGATCGCGGTCTCGCCGCGCGCCTGGATGATGAAGGGCGATGCCACCTGAAAGGCGCCCAGCGCGGCGGCACCCTTGATCAGCGTGCGACGGTCGAATTTCGGATTGGAAATTTGCGATGTCATGGGTTCCCTCTCTGGGTTTGTTGCGTTTCTTCTTGAGAAGTTTTACCCCGCCCGGTGCCGTTTGAGTCACCAGGCGACGTATCGTCCTGTGTCAGGCCGGCCACTGAATCTTGCAGCCGGTGCCCTCTACCGGTCCGGCGGCTTTTTCGCCGGGCACGGGGTTGCGTATCGTGAACATATTGTCCGGATCGCGCTGGGGCGGATGCGCTTCGCCGACAAACACGGTGCTCATCAATTCGTGGTCGCCGGCGCGATACTCCGGCGTACCAGGTTGCAGGGCGATCTCCGGTGGCAGCTTGAATCCCGAAAGCGCGCGCGCCAGTCTTGGGGCCTCGAGCGTCTTCTCCTGATTGGCAAGCACCGCCAATGTCTGGATCGACACATAGCCGAACCAGTTCCGCGCCGTGG
>WNFA01009162.1_pt1 | contig 16959 bp, 19 predicted proteins | sample 5400481 | NCBI WGS metagenome assembly WNFA01 (sample SAMN13153340, study PRJNA577476) | soil metagenome | isolation source: 120 cm saprolite under Douglas fir tree site 2 hole 1 replicate 2 | place: USA:California | collected 2015-04-18
GAACGCTGACCAGATCGGGGACGCCGCGTGCCATCATGCAGGGAAGCACCGCAAGCCCCAAGCCGGCACGTGCGGCCGTCAGCAGGACGGCAAGGTCGTTGGAGCGGAGCGCAAGGCCGCGGTCCCCGGCCAGCATTTTCAGCCAACGCTGCTGCGGCAAGTGATCGAGGCTGTCATCGTAGCCCAGAAAATCCTGGGGGTCCTCGCCGCATCGGGCGACGTGATCGCGCGACCCGTAGAGCCCGAATGCCACGACCGCCAGCCGCCGCGCCACAACCCCTTTCTCGAGCGGCCGGACCATCCGAAGCGCGAGGTCGGATTCGCCCTGGCTGAGACTGATCTGGCGAGCCTCGCCGACCAGTTCGATGCGCAAGCCCGGTTGCTCTGCCTGAAGCGGCAGAAGGCGCGGCGCGAGAAACTGGGAGATGAACGTCGGCGGCCCGCTGACCCGCACCACCCGGTGCGGTGAACGGTCGACGCTCTGCGCACAGCGGGCGATGTCGGCAATGCCCGCCTCTATCTCCTTGGCGCGATCGCGTACCCGCTCGCCTTCGGCAGTCAAACGATAGGAGCGCGACAGGCGCTCGACGAGGCGAACACCCAGATCGTGCTCGAGCATTTCAATGCGGCGCGCAACGGTGGAATGGTCGACCCGAAGCTTCTCCGACGCACGCGAGAGGCTGCCGGTTTCGGCCAGCGCGAGAAAGAATTTGAGGTTGTCCCAGTCCATGCTCGCTTGCGAATAAACGCTCATTCATTGCGCAGGAATTGGCGTTCCGCCAACGGTGACGCCGTGATCCAACCCCGTTCGAGGCGGCGTGTCAACTTGGTGCGTGGCGCGAAGACAGGCTGCACGCGGCACCCCCTGGTCAAATCAAACGGAGTTGCAATGAACAAAACCCTCACCGTATCGCTCGCCATCGCGACCTTGGCTCTGGCGGGATCGCCGGCCTTTGCGCAAATGACCGAGGAATCAGCGCGCGCCAGCCTGGTTCCCTTCTACAAAGCCCTGAACGCTGTAAACGCCAAGGATGCCCCCGAACTCATCAAGCAATCCACCGCGCCGGAATGGGTGACCTGCCGAGGCAACGATCTGTGCAATACCCGCGACGAAGTCATGGCCGGGGTCGGCCAACGTCTCAAGGCCATTCCCGATCTGAATCCCGTCCAGAGACGCACCGCCTATGACGGCTGGCCGTCGCATCAGCCGCCATAGGCGCACTGCCCATCGAGAGAAGCTTGCCCACATGGAGTTACGAATTGAACCGGAACGCTCCGCCGCAAGCGGGCCCTCGCGTGTCCGGATGGCCCTCGCGGCGCTGCTGGCGTCATGGTTGGTCACGATGACAGCTGAGGTCCATGCCGAGCAGATTTCCGTGGAAGCGGCCGCGAGGGCAGCGGGGCTCGCTATCGAAACCGGTAACGCTGGCGTCAACGGTGTGACGATCTATTACCGCGACATTGGCCCGCGGGCAGAGCCCGTGATTCTGCTGCATGGGTTTCCCGAAACAGGCGACACATTCGCCCGGGCGATAGCCACGCTTGGCAAGCGTTATCGGCTTGTCGTGCCGGATTTGCGCGGCGCCGGCCTGTCGCAACGCGCCTCGTCGGGCTACGAGAAGAGGACGCTTGCGACCGATGTCAAAGAGTTGATGGATCGGCTCCAGATCGACCGGGCCCATGTCATCGGCCACGATATCGGCGCCCGCGTCGCCTATGCGTTTGGCGTCCAATATCCCGAGCGATTGCTGAGCCTCACGGTGGCCGAGGCGTTCATCGAGGGCCTCGCGGGCACCGCCGAATTCAAACGGTTTGCGCCAACCAATCCGCGGACCCAGCACTTCGCGCGTTTCGCACGCGTAGACGAAGCCTTGAGCGAGTATCAGGGCAAAGTAGAGGAACTGGTGCTCTCCTTCATGAACTCTCGCTCGAAAAGCCGCAAGTTCACCGGCGACGACGTAACGCGCTACACCGCGTCTCTTGGGCGTGACGGCGGCCTGAGAGCTGCCTTCATGAGCTACGAAGCCTTTGACCGGGATGCTGCGTTCGCCGCCAGCGCCGACACTTCCGGCCTGTCGAAAATTCCCGCCCTCGCCATCGTCTGTCAGAACCCGGGCGGCAACATACTGCAACGGCAGCTCGTCGCGGCCGGATTGAAAAACGTCAAAGGCGCGACCCTGGATGGGTGCGCCCATTGGATTTACGAGGAAAATCCCGAGGAGACGCTGGCAGTGATCACCGACTTTCTGGGCGCCGCAAACGCGCTGCCGAAGTAAGAGCAGTCGAGGCTGCGACGTCTACCGCCGTAGCGCGGCGGCCATAGCCCGGATTACTGGAGCTTGATATCCGCTGCCTTGATCACATTACCCCACCGCTCGACCTCCTCCTGCATGTACTTCGCCGTCTTGTCCACGGAGCCGCCAAACGTCTCCGCCGACAGTTTCCTGAGACGGTCCTGCAACTCGGGTTGACGCAGGGCTTCGTTGACATCGGCATTGATCTTGTCGGTGATGCTTTTCGGCGTCTTCGGCGGCGCCGTGACCGCGAACCAGGCAACGGCCTCGAAGCCGGGCAGCGTTTCGGCGATCGTCGGCACTTCTGGAAGAGACGGCAGGCGCTGGCCTGATGCCACGGCGAGCAGCTTGAGATTGCCGGCCTCGACGAGGGGCAAGGAAACACCGAGATTGTCGAACATCAGGTCGACGTCGCCGGCGAGCAAGCCCTGCAGCGCCGGTGCCGACCCTCGATACGGGATGGTGCGCAGTTTCACCTTGGCCATCACCTGGAACAGTTCGGCCGTCAGATGCGAGGTCGTGCCGATGCCCTGCGTGGCGGCCGTGACCTTCTCGGGGTTCTGTTGCAGGTAATCGATGAGCTCTGACACGCTCGATGCCTTGAGGTTTTTTGGATTGACGATCAGCGCGTTCGGAACCTGGGCCATCACGATGACGGGCTCGAATTTCGCCGGATCAAATCCGAGCTTCGGATAGAGATTCTGGTTGATCACAAGCGGCGGCGGCGGTGACGAAAGCAACGTGTAGCCGTCGGGGTCCGAATGATAGACAAAATCGGCACCGATGTTTCCAGCCGCCCCGGTACGGTTCTCGATAACGACGGGCTGGCCCCATTTGCGCGAGAGCCAATCCCCGACCAGCCGCGGGATGGCATCGGCCGTCCCGCCGGCGGCGAAGGGCACGATGATTTTTACGGGACGGTTCGGATAGTCGTCGGCACGCGCCGAACCGGTGACGAGCGCCGAGAGCGCGAACACGAGCGCCAGCGCGGTCACGGATCGGCCGGCAACAACCAATGGCCAGGTGCATGGCCAAGTGCATGCGCTACGCATCAGATGCCCTTCCCCCAATATCCCGGCGGGTTTGACCGCACGCGATGGCAAAATGCCTTGGTCTGTGTGAGGATACAATGCCGTAGCCAATTTTGCTCGCGCGTTCAGTGACAAGGAGTTGATCATGATTTCCCGTCCCCATGTCGCGATCATTGGTGGCGGGATCGGGGGGTTATTCGCGGCCAATGCGCTGGCCGCGCAAGGTATCCGGATTTCGGTCTACGAGCAGGCGCCCGCGATCGGCGAGATCGGGGCTGGCGTGTTTCTCACCCCCAACAGCGTACGCCATCTGCAAAGAATGGGATTGGAACCGGCGGTCGAGAAATGGGGAGCGCGTGTCGGCCCCGATTCCCGCTACTTCCGCCACGATGGCGCGCCCATCGCGCCGGTCCAAGTGACGGATTCCTCAGGCTGGAACGCGACGTTCGGGATGCATCGCGCCGACCTCGTCGCGATGTTGGCCGATGCCCTGCCGGCCGGAACGGTGCATACCGGACATCGGTGCTGCGGGTTCGAGCAGGACGGCAACACCGCCTGCGTGTCGTTCGCCAATGGCGTCTCGGTCGAAGCCGATGTTGTCATCGCTGCCGACGGCATCCATTCCGAGCTGCGGTCTTATGTTGTTCCGTCGTCGCGGCCGGTGTTCTCGGGATCGGTCGCGTACCGGGGTCTGGTGCCGCATGAGCGCGTACCGCATTGGCCGACCGACCGCTGGCAGATGTGGCTCGGCAAAGGAAGGCATTTTCTTGCCTTTCCCGTCCGCGCCGGAAAGCTGATCAACTATGTCGGGTTCATGCCGACGGACGAGGCGATGAAGGAATCCTGGTCGGCCCCCGGAGACCCCGAGGTTCTTCGGGAGGCGTTTGCAGGATGGGACCCGCGCATCAATGAACTATTGGCGCAAGTTCAGGTGACCTTCCGATGGGCGCTGTATGATCGCGAGCCGCTGCCGCTCTGGACCAGGGAAAGGCTGAGCCTGCTCGGCGACGCCGCGCATCCGATGCTGCCGCATCTCGGACAAGGCGCCAATCAATCGATCGAAGATGGCATGGCGCTCGCCACGATCCTGAAGGATGCGGACCGCAAGACGGCCCCGAAGGCGCTGCTGGCGTACGAACGGCTCCGCCGCGAGCGGGTGGCGCAAGTGCAGCGCGGCGCGCGCGAGAACGGGATGCGATACGACTCCGCCTATTCCGACCTCGGTGTCAGAGACGCCGAGATCACCGCGCACGCCGCGTTCCGCAAGCGGCTCTACGATCACGACGTCGTCCCCGACGCGCAAGCCGCGGCGGCAACGCTGATTTAGCTGGTTGGGTCTTGCAGGGCCCTGGTGATGTGCCGGCCTGTGCTAAATCGGCGCTTGATTGTTATCAACATGTTGACAACAACAATATCATTGATATCATTCCCGCATGACAAGGATTTCGATCGTGACGGGCGCGACCCGCAATCTCGGCTTCAGCCTCGCCCAGGGGCTTGCTCGCCGGCTGGAACCGGACGACGTGGTTTATCTGACGGGGCGAGACCCGGGCCGCGTCGCCGAATCAGTCCGTCTTCTGTCCGGTCATCGCGCGAACGTAACAGGGGAAGTTCTCGACGTGTCGGACCGTGAGGCGGTGGAGCGTTTTGCAAATGCTCTCGCCGACCGTCATGGTGGCGTCGATATCGTATTCTCGAACCACTACGCACGGGTGCAGCCGGGCGAGAATGCCGCTGAAGTTATCGACGGCTATGTTGCCGCCAACAACCTCGGAACCACCCATGTCTTGCGGAGTTTTGCGCCGCTTATTCGCGATAACGGGCGGCTATTGGTGGTGGCGAGCCGCGCAGGCAGCCTGCGCGCCCTAGCCCCCGCGCTGCACGGGCGTTTCGAGAATCTTCAAACCCTTGATGACGTTGACCGTGCGGTGTGCGCGTGGCGCGATGTCGTTCGTCAGGGACTTGCGGCCGGACAGGCCTGGCCGGAGTGGATCAATATCCCCTCGAAGATCGGCCAAGTCGCCGCCGTTCGCGTGCTGGCGGCGCAACGGCGGGCGGAGGATATGCGGCGGGGAATCCTGATCGCCGCGATCTCGCCCGGGCTGATCGACACCGGCGCGTCGCGGCAATGGCTCGATATGACCGGTGCTCCGCCACCTGAAGAAGTTGCGATCCCGCTGTTGGATCTTGCGTTGGAGGAAGCGCCGGACAGCGCCCTCTATGGCGGCCTGATCCACCTCGGACATGGAGAGCCTGGGCGGTTTCGGACACTTGTGCCTTGGAGATGAAACCCTGGAGATGAAACAACGCAAGAAAGTTGGAGCGGACGAGCGAAGCGTCGGCATGCTTGTCAAGCGTGCTGAACAGGCGATGCTCAAGTCCAAGACCGCGGCGCTCAAGCCTGTGGGGCTCACGCTTGCGCAATACGTTGCGCTGGCGGAACTCGAACAGAAACAAGGCATCACGGCAGCGACGCTCGCGCGGGCCTGCTTTGTGAGTCCTCAGGCCATCATGATTCTGCTTAAAAGCATGGAGCAGCAGGGGCTAATCACGCGGCGGCCTCATCCAAGGCATCCGAATGTGCTCGAACTTCACGTGACCGAAGTCGGCCGCGAGGCGTTTCACGCCGGTCGCGCCCAAGTCGCTCCGGTGGAGGAGAGCATCTTCGCGGCCTTCTCCAAGCAGGAGCTGGAGGCCTTCCGCGGTTTCCTTTCCCGCTTCGTCAGCGCGATCGATGCGGGATAGAGATGCGGGACAGACTCGCCAGCCTTGGTGGAGTTGAAAACGTAACTTGCCGTATGTCGCGGCCTCGCGGCGGACCCGAGCGATAGACGGAGGTCGCGTGAAAACGCCTAGGCGCCGGCCGAAGGCAGGCTGGCCGCCGCAATGGCGACGATCAGCGCCAGCCGGCGTCCAATCCGGGACGGCGCCGAGCGCAACAATGAACGCAAATGTCGCATATCGCAGCTTCCTTCTGCGCCGGCGGAAACAATCGTTTCGCGAAGCAATGCGCAGGTCCAGCCGCTGTTTGACAGTGGATTTATTGCCGCCATCCAGCCGTCAACGGTCGATATCTTCTCTCTCGAAAATCCCCGCGCCGGAATTGCGGACGTCATCCGCCTGATAGCCCCAGCCTCGACCGGCGGATTCGCGGCGCGCCGTTGCCATCGCGCGAGCCGCGCCATGCCGTCCGAACGTAACGCCGCCAAGCACCGCGCCGCCGTCGATCCAGGGAAACACCCGGACCGGCCTGTGCTCGATCATATCGATGACCGCGGTCATTCGCTCTCCTTCGATCATATCGCCGTGTGATTGAATGCTAATACAATAGTTACTTTTAAAATTATAGTTTATGGTCGACGTCGCATAGGAACGATTTGACGGGGATATCCAATGTTCACTCGCGTCCTTGCCCTGGTGAGCGGTGCCCTGCTTGGACTGGCGACATCCAACGCACTCGCGCAAGGGTTACCAGCGGCAAAGCCCGAGGAGATCGGTCTGTCCGCCGCAAAATTGCAGCGGCTGACCGACGCCTTTCAGGCCGAAATCGACAAGGGAGCGATCCCCGGCGCGGTGCTGCTGGTCGCGCGCAACGGCAAGGTTGGCTACTTCAAGGCGATCGGCTTTCAGGATCGCGACAAGCAGATTGCGATGAAGCCGGACTCGATCTTCTGGATCGCGTCCCTGACCAAGCCGATCGCGACGGTAGCGGCCATGATGCTGGTCGAGGAAGGCAAGATCCAGATCGACGATCCAGTTGCGCGCTACCTTCCGGAGTTATCGAGCATGCAGGTCGGTGTCGAGAAGATCAACGCCTCGACCGGCAAGCCGGAACTCGTGCTCGAGCCAGCGCGCCGGCCGATGACGGTGCAGGATTTGCTGCGCCACACCTCCGGATTTACCTATCCGTCCTTTGGCAACTCGCTGGTCAACCAGGCCTATGGCGCGGCGAACGTCTTCGATATCAGCCTGACGCTCGGCGAGTTTGTCACCAAGCTGTCGAAGCTGCCGTTATCGTACCAGCCGGGCACCACGTGGGATTACGGGGTCTCCACCGACGTGCTTGGCCGAATTGTCGAGGTCGTATCCAGCATGCCACTCGATCAGTTCATTGCCGAACGAATTACCCAGCCGCTGCATCTGGCGGACACCGCGTTCGTCGTGCCGCAAGCCAAGGGATCGCGCATCGCGCAGCCTCAGAATGAGCCGACCACCGGCAAGCCTCCGGCGTTTTATCATGACATGAGCGTGCCCCCGAAACTGTTCTCCGGCGGCGTCGGCCTGGTCTCGACGGCTTCCGATTATGCGCGGTTCTGCCAGATGCTCCTCAACGGCGGCAGGCTTGACGGTACGCGTCTGCTGGAGGCACGCACCGTCAGGTACATGACCGTGGATCATCTGCCGCCGGATGTCGGTTTCAGTCCGGCGGCCTATTTCTTCGGCGCATCGGGTCCGACGCGCGCGCAAGGCCAGGGTTTTGGGCTGGGCTTTGCCGTGCGCAACGACGAGGGACGCAACGCCAGGTTCGGCAATCCCGGCAAATATTTCTGGATCAGCGTGACCGGCGCGGCGTTTTTTGTCGATCCGCAGGAAAAGCTGATTGGCGTCATGATGGTTCAGTTGCCGATCATCCAGACGCAGCACTACCGTTCCCTGTTCGAAAACCTCGTTTATCAGGCGGTCGATAAATGATCGAATAGCGGGCGTCGTCCGGCCGGACGTTGCAGCCGCGAATGTCGGCGCCGTTAGAGAATATGTTTCTCGCCCCATGCCTTCAGCGTTCGAAGCACGGGACGAAGCTCCATTCCTTTGGCGGTGATCACATATTCCGCTCTTGGCGGATGATCGGAATAGAAACGCCGTTCGACGATGCCGTTGTCTTCAAGCGTCTTCAGACGAGCCGAAAGCGTATTGGGGCTGATTCCGGACAGTGACTTCTCGAAGTCCTGAAACTTCCGCGGGCCATCGAGCACGAGATCGCGCAGGATCAGGAACGTCCAGCGCTCGCCGACAATGTCGAGGGTTCGCGCGATCGGACAATAGCGGTCGGGGCGCGCAGTCATCGACATATCCTTTGATCTTTGGAGATTCAGGACGAGCGGTGACCCAGGCGCCTGAAGGATCGTCGCCCAACATATAACTTCAAAAATCATAGTCAATATGGATGACAATATCATTTTACATAGTTACTATCTCTTTCGCAGTTAAATGACACGCCGATTCGAACTCAACCAGACTTCATTCGACGCGTTCAATCACGGTGGAGACGTTCAATGACGATTTGTGGAAACAATGCGGTCCGGGCAGCGCTTGGAGCTCTCGCGCTGGCGGCGTCGTGCACGCTCGCATCTGCTCAAGGCGCTGGCCACAGCCAGCAACCCGGCGCAGCGCTGGTCGAACGGTACGTACTAGCCTTCAACGCCCACGACGCGGATGCTTTTCGGGATGTCATCGCGAACGACTATGTCCAGCATAACGGCCGCGCCGGACAGGGGCTTGCGGGCACCCAGGCGACGCTTCGCGGATATTTCCAGACCTTCCCCGATATGCTCCAGCCCACCGGCAAAAGACTCGCCTGGGGCGATATCGAAATCTGGCGTGTCGCCGATGGCAAGTTCGTCGAGCACTGGGATCAATCCGATCTGGCCGGTCTGGCGCGGCAAATGCGCCCTGACTAGGCGTCTTCCGGAGCCCCTACCCCGGCGCAAATCCGAACGTCCGCTCGAAACGTCTGGCGTAGTCCGGCCAGACCTCGGGATTGATGAGGCGCGGCGGCCGCCTGCCGTCGAGCGCATCGAGAATTTGCTCGGCGGCGATCCTGCCCATATTTTCCCGCGCTTCCCTGGTCACCCCGGCCGTATGCGGGCTCGCCAGCACGTTATCGAACTGCAGCAACGGATGGTCCGCCGGCGGCGGTTCCTTGGCCCAGACGTCGAGGCCTGCTCCAGCGATCGATTTGTTGCGCAATGCTTCAAGCAGTGCTGCTTCATCATGGATAAAGCCGCGCGCCGTGGTGATGAAATAGGCATGCGGCTGCATAGCTGCGAATTCGCGCGCGCCGATCATGCCGCGGCTCTCTTTGGTCAGCGGACAGGAGATCGAGACGTAGTCCGAGCGGCGCAGCAGTTCCTCCAGTTCGACCTTGGCGCCACCCCGCTCCGCCATCTCGGTCGTCGAGAGATAGGGATCATAGGCCAGCACGTTCATGCCGAGCAGGCCCTTGCAAAGGACGGCGATGCGGCGACCGACATTACCGAGCCCGACGATGCCGATGGTCTTGCCCCCTGCCTCGCTGCCGATCAAGGCATTGCGATTGACGTTGGGGTCGCGCCGCAGCGCACGGTCGGCCTCGATGATGCGCTTTGATAGAGTCAGCAGCATCGCAAGCGCGTGTTCGGCCACCGAATGGGCATTGCCGCCGGACTGGTTGACGACGACGACGCCGGCTTCCGTGCAGGCCTCGACATCGACCGGATCGTAGCCCGCGCCATTGCTGGACACGATCAAGAGGTTCGGCGCGCGCCGCAGCAGGTCGCGGTCGACGTGGAAGCGGGGCGCGAGTTCGTCGCGCGCCGCACCGATTTGATAGGCGTGCGCCGCGGCCAGGATCGGCGCCGAGATCTCGTCAGGGCTTTCGTTCTCGAGCCGGTCCAGCCGCACATCGGGCCGCGCCCGCAGGATGTCGGCATAGATCTCATGCGCCAGATACTTGACGTAAAACACACGCTTGTTGTTGACGGACATTCTATTGCGAGCCTTCAGTTCGGAAATCCATAGAGTTTTGCGGGATTGGTCACGAGGATGCGCCGCTGCGTTGCCCGGTCCGGCGTCCATTGTTGAAACAGTTCGAACAGGTGTCCGGCGTCGGGCATCTCTCCCTCGACGCGCGGATGCGGCCAGTCGCCGCCCCATACCAGCGCTTCCGGATTGGCCCGCACCAGAGTCATTCGGCCTTCATGCCGGCGGCCTCGATGATCGGCCCCCACTTCTTGTAATCAGCGTGAATCCTGGCGTCGAATTGCTCCGGAGAACTGCCGATCGGCGCCGCGCCGAGCTTGGCCAGTCGTTCCTTGACGGCCTCCGTGTTCAAGGCCGCGACAAAATCATGCGAGAGTTTCGCGACGAGATCGGGGGGCATGCCGGCCGGTCCGAGCAAACCCCACCACACTTCGGTATCGTAGCCCGGTACGGTCTCGGCCATGCTGGGCACATCGGGCAGAAACGGCGCGCGCGATGCGGTGGTGACGGCGAGCGCGCGGACGGTACCGGCTTCAAGTTGTCCGACGGATTCCGGACCGTTGTTGAAGGACATCGGGATCTGCCCGCCCAACAGATCGTTGATCGAGGGCGCGCCGCCCTTGTAGGGAATCGCGTTGAGATCGATCCTGGCAAGATTCTTCAAAAGCTCGCCGGCCAGATGGGTCGATGTTCCCGTCCCCGCATGGCCGAAGGACAGGCTTCCCGGCTTGGCGCGCGCCTGCGCGATCACATCGCCCAGCACCTTGAACGGAGAATCGGCGCGCACCAGCAGGATATTGGGAGACGAGGCCAATAGCGAGATCGGCGCAAAATCCTTGAAGGTGTCGTAGGGAATTTTGGGGTACAAAAACGGATTGGTGGCGTGACCGCTCGCGACAACAATGAGGGTGTATCCGTCCGGCGGCGACGCCACCAGCGCCTGCGACGCGACCACGCCGCCCGCACCCGGCCGATTTTCGACAACGACAGTCTGGCCCCATTGCCGGGAGACCACATCGCCCAGCGTGCGCGCCAGGATATCCACGCCGCCGCCGGCCGCATATGGCACAAAAATATGCACGGGCTTGGACGGGAATGACGATTGAGCCGACGCCACGCCGCCAGCGGCAACCATCGCCACTGCTGCGGCAATCATCCGGAACCACCCGCCCATGGCATCCCTCTCCCGATATCTTCGTTACGTCTTTTATCGCACGCCGGCACAGCGAGGGCATCACCGTGAGGCGCAGATCACGGGTAAAGTCTGGACATGTTGACAATCCCTGAGATCCCGTCAAGTTTCGACGCCTCGACGAGCCGGTCGCGATCATGTCGCCAACGACAAATCGTCGCAAAGCAGGGGAGAATTCGATGGCGGCTGCCGAAGGACAAATCTCGCCCCAGGCCTTTCAAGACAAGGCCTTTCAAGACCAGGCCCCGCGAGAACGGAGCTGGCACGAAATCGTGCTGCAGACGCTCAAGCGCAACGAGATCAGGCTTGTGCCTTATGTTCCGGATCGCGTGCTGACGACGCTGATCAAGAATATCCACGCCGATCCGTTCTTCACCACCTTCCCCACCGCGCGCGAGGAAGAAGCCGTCGGCATCGTCGCGGGTGCCTGGATGGGCGGCCTGCGCGGCGCGGTGCTGATGCAGACGAGCGGCTTTGCCACGCTGGCCAATGTGCTGGCCTCGCTGGCGATCCCCTATCAGATACCGCTGATCATGTTCGTGTCCGAACGCGGCACGCTCGGCGAATTCAATTATGGGCAGTCGCTGGTGTGCCGCACCATGCGGCCGGTGCTCAATTCGCTGGCGATGGAGCACCACACTGCCACGCGGCTCGACGAATTCGAGTTCATCGTCGATCGATCGATCAAACAGGCCATCACCACGCAAGCGCCGGTGGCGCTGATCCTGTCGCCGCTTTTGACCGGCGGCAAAGTCTTCGAGAAGTGAGTGAAAGCGCATGAACATGGCAACCAACCCCCCTGCCCGCAACATCAAGGTGATGAACCGGTTCGATCTCACCTCGCGGCTGGTCGCGAAGCTGAAGAACCAAGAAGCCGTGATCGGCGGCATCGGCAACACCAATTTCGATCTGTGGGCAGCCGGCCACCGGCCGCAGAATTTCTACATGCTGGGCAGCATGGGCCTCGCCTTCCCGATTGCGCTCGGGGTGGCGCTGGCGCAGCCGGAGCGCCGCGTTTTCGCGCTGGAAGGCGACGGCTCGCTGCTGATGCAGATGGGCTGCCTCGCGACCATCGCAACGCAGGCGCCGAAAAACCTCACCATGGTCGTGATGGACAACGGCGTCTACCAGATCACCGGGGCGCAACCGACCCCCGCCGCCGCAGTGGCTGATATCGTCGCCATCGCCGCCGGCTGCGGTCTTTCCAACAGCGCCTGGGCGGCCGACGAAGAGGATTTCGAGCGCCTGGTCGATCAGTCCCTGTCGGCGACCGCGCCGACGCTGATTGCGGTGCGTATCGACGACAAGCCGGGCGTCGGCGCGACGCGACGCGATCCCGTGCAGATCAGGGAGCGTTTTATGCTGGGCCTCGGCGTGCGGGAAGCATTATGACCTGCCGGCCTGCGTTAACTACGCGGGCATCGCAAATTCGCACGAGGCGGGGTATCCGATCGATGAATCGTGATATCCCGTCCTCATGATCACCATCCTGCGAATATTCGCCTGGCTTTTGGCCGCTGCCGTCACTTTAGCCACCTTGGGCCCGCCCCGGTTCCGGCCGCACGCCGGCCTCGGTCAGGATGGCGAGCATGCGCTCGCGTTCGTTCTGATCGGGCTGGCATTCGGCGCAGCCTATCCCCGGCATCGATTGCTCGCGACGGTGATGGCTGTCGCCGGAATCGGCTTGCTCGAAATCCTGCAACTCTGGGCGCCGGGAAGGCACGCGAGATTGGAGGATTTTGTTGTCGATGCGCTGGCGACCTGTGTCGGCCTCGCGATCACCGCCGGGCTGGACTGGGCGATCCGGCGATCGCGCCCACCAAACCCGGCATGACATGAGATAAAAAATCCCCGCGGGGACAGTCCCCGTGAGGATCGGTCGACGAGTTTGCCGCTCGGGTTAGTCGATGATCTTGATGATCTTGCGCGTCCGCGGCTCGACGATCACCCGCCGGTCATTCACGACAGCGTAGCGATACTCGCTGTAGCGCGGCACCGGCCGCAGTTCGACGGTCGGCGGCAGCGGCTCACCCACCACCACCCGCTCCCGTACCGTTACCGACGGGGCACGCTCACCTTGAATCGAAGTGATCACGGCATTTGGGATTTCCAGGCCCGCGCCGACAGCCGCACCTACCGTGCCGCCGACGATCTCACCCACCGGGCCGGCGACTTCGCCACCTGTCCTGGCGCCATTGACGGCACCGGCCGCGGTGGTGGATTGAGCAAACGCTGTGCCGGACGCGAACAGCGACGCGGCAATCAACGAAACAGCAAGACGATTCCTCATCATATCCTCCTTGTGATTGACGGTCCCTTTCAACAATTGGAATGGAGGGATGTTCCGGTTCCATTTGTGCGTGTCGTCGTTGCGTCAGACGAGTTCCCAGGCAAAGTCTGGAGCCAAGTTCCGAACACGGTGCGGGCGCGAAGCGGTTCCGCTCAAGAAAAATGCCGCCCGAAACACGGACGGCATTTTGAAAGTTTTGTTTGTCCCGGTTTCTTAGAGCAGGCCCGCACCGCGCGCCCATTTGTATTTGGCACCGAGCACGGCGACCGGGATTTCGGTCGAATAGGCGTAAGCCACGATGCCGTTCTGGTAGAGATAGTCGGCGGCCTCCTCGACCTCGATATCGCCCGCCAGCGACGCCACGATCGGCTTTTCGATGCCCTTGGCCTTCATCTCGTTCTTCACTTCGACCATGTTCCTGGCAAACACCATCGGCGGCGTCACGATGGTGTGCCAGTAACCGAGGATCAGCGCGTGGATGCGCGGATCTTCGAGCCCGAGTTTTACGGTGTTGACATAGGTGATCGGCGGTTCGCCGCCGGTGATATCGACGGGATTGCCGGCCGCGCCAAACGGCGGGATGAATTTGCGGAACGCCGCATCGAGATCGGGCGGGATCGTCATCAAGGAGAGTTTGTTGTCGATGCAGGCGTCCGACAGCAGCACGCCCGAACCGCCCGCCCCCGTGATGATGACGACGTTCTCGCCCTTCGGCGTCGGCAGCACCGGAACGCCGCGGGCGAACTCCAGCATGTCGCGCAGCGAGCGCGCGCGGATCACACCGGACTGGTTGAACACGTCCTCATAGATCTTGTCGTTGCCCGCTAGCGCGCCGGTATGCGAACTCGCGGCCTTGGCGCCGGCCGATGTACGGCCCGCTTTCAGCACCACGATCGGCTTTTTCTTCGACACGCGCCTTGCGACTTCCGCAAAGGCGCGGCCGTCTTTCAAGTCCTCGCAATGCTGCGCGATGATCTGGGTGTTGTCGTCCTGCTCGAAGAACGTCAACAGATCGTCCTCATCGATGTCGGATTTGTTGCCGAGACCGACGATCGCCGAGACGCCCATCTTGGCCGAGCGCGAAAAGCCGATGATCGCCATGCCGATGCCGCCGGATTGCGACGACAAGGCCGCGGAGCCCTTGACGTCGTAAGCGGTGCAGAACGTCGCGCACAGATTGGCCGGGGTATAATAGAAGCCGTAGATGTTCGGTCCCATCAGGCGAATACCGTATTTCTGGCCGATCGCCTGGATTTCCTCCTGGCCCTTGACGTTGCCGGTTTCGGCGTAGCCCGACGGAATCAGGATCGCTCCGACGACCTTCTTCTCGCCGCACTCGATCAGCGCCGACGCCACGAGGCTCGCCGGAATGGCGAACACGGCAATATCGATGTCGCCGGGAACATCCTTGACCGACTTGTAGACCTTCTTGCCCATGATCTCATCGGCCTTCGGATGGATCGGGTAGATCTCGCCCTTGTAGCCGCCATTGATGAGATTTTTCATCACGGAGTTGCCGATCTTGCCGTTCTCGGCGGACGCCCCGATCACCGCAACCGCCTTCGGCTTCATGATCCGGTTCATCTGGCGCACGATGTCGTCATGTTTCGGACGCGGGCGCGGCGGTTTCGGTTCGAAGTCGACGACGATGCGCACGTCGGCGGCGATCGCGCCATCCCTGGTCGCGAACACCGGGTTGAGATCCATCTCGGTGATTTCAGGAAAATCCGTGGTCAGCGTCGAGACGTTGACGATGATGTCGGCGATGGCGTCGCGGTTGGCCGGATCGCTGCCGCGCACGCCCTTGAGCATCTCATGGGCCTGGATGCCGTCCAGCATCGACAGCGCGTCCTGCTTGGTCGCCGGCGCGAGCCGGAAGGTGATGTCTTTGAGAACCTCGACCAGCACGCCGCCGAGGCCGAAGGCCACGAGCTTGCCGAACGACCCGTCGGTGACGGCGCCGACGATGACTTCCTGCCCGCCGAGCAGCATCTGCTGGACCTGGATGCCTTCGATCTTGGCGTCGGACTTGTATTTCTTGGCGTTCGCCAGAATGGTCGCGTAATTCTTTTCGACGTCGGCCGCGGTCTTCACCCCGACCATCACGCCGCCGGCTTCGGTCTTGTGCAGAATGTCCGGCGAGACGATCTTCATCACGACCGGAAAGCCCATATCGGCCGCGATCTTGGCGGCCTCGCTTGCGGATTTGGCCACGCCCTCTTTTGGAACGGGAATGCCGTAAGCATCGCAGACCAGTTTGCCCTCCGGCGCCGTCAGGCTTGTGCGTTTGTCCGCTTTGACGAGATCGAGTATTTTGCGGACCGCATCTTTGGAATTCGACATTGGCATCCTCCTTGAGGTCACTTTTTTAGTTCGTCTTTAAACTCGTCGGCAGCGCGCGCGGACATCAGGACCGTGATACCCCCGGCACGCCTTCAATCGAGGTTCCCGATGATCGCAAACGCGGTTCCGCGTTAGCTTGCGGCATTGGTTCTGCGGCCCCTGGCGGCGCGGGATGGCATTTGGTATGCCAGCAATGACCTTGTCAAGGCAAGGGTGTCAACGCAAGTGCTGAAAACACGGGCAACTTGACATGCTGGTATTTGGTATGCCAAAAATCGAACCGAATTTCTTCTGCTAGAAGAGGTCTCCCTCGGAGGAGATCAATCGTGCCCATACGGAAACAAACCAAGGCGCCGCCTAACATGGCTGAGGCAGAAATTGCAATCGTCCGCATCGCGCCGGAGACCAGCTTCAAGAACAAGGCCTACGACGCCTTGAAGGAAGCTATCCTCAAGATGGACATTTATGCGACGCCCGAGCAGGTCATGCTTGACGAGCGCGCGCTGTCGGAGCGTCTCGGCGTCAGCCGGACCCCGATCCGCGAAGCGATCGCGATGCTGGAGCAGGACGGGTTCGTCAAGACCGTGCCGCGCCGTGGCATCGTCGTCGTGCGCCGCACCAAGAGCGAGATCGTCGACATGATCCGGGCCTGGGCCGCGCTGGAGAGCATGGCGGCACGGCTGATCACGACGACGGCGCGCAAAAAGGACATTTCCGCGTTGCGCGACTTCTTCAAGAATTTCAACAAGGATCGCCTGCCGCAGGATCACGTCGAGGAATATTCCAAGGCCAACATCGCCTTTCACCAGGCGCTGATCTCGCTTTCCGAGTCGCCGGTACTGGTCGATATGACCAATGACATCCTGCTGCACGTTCGCGGCTATCGGCAGTTGACGATTGGGCGGACGGACCGCACCGCAACCTCGTTGCCGGAGCATATGGCGATCATCGAAGCGCTCGAAGAGCGTGACACCGAGCTTGCGGAAAAGCGGGCACGCGATCACACGCTCGGCCTTGCCGCTTATGTCGAAGCGCACGGCCAAGAGCTATTTAGCTGACCACAGCCTTTTA
>WNFA01003268.1_pt1 | contig 16956 bp, 10 predicted proteins | sample 5400481 | NCBI WGS metagenome assembly WNFA01 (sample SAMN13153340, study PRJNA577476) | soil metagenome | isolation source: 120 cm saprolite under Douglas fir tree site 2 hole 1 replicate 2 | place: USA:California | collected 2015-04-18
GTGGACGCGCACGTAGACAATACTGTCGGCGATGCAGGTCGTGGCCAGAGCTACAAAAACGAGCAAGTGCAGAAGGCATTTCATGAGGGTAATCCGCCACTGGCAGGCTAGCATGAGGCCCGGGCCTAGCGAACCGCAAATTGCTGGCCGGTTGCGGGGGGTGTTTGGTGTCAGCTCAGGGCGGCTGACCTTCGCGCGGTATCGGCACCCGGTTTCCTGGCCCAAGAGCCTGACATAGGGGACAGTTTGGTACACTTCGACGATATCCACGCCACGGAAGTCCCATGAATCGCAAATCTAGACCGGTGTCTGGAATCTTCGGGAGAGTCCTCGCCTTGATGATGATCGCGCTGTGTGCGCCATTCGCCGGTGCTCAAAGTGCAGCAGCCCCCGCAGTGCCCAAAACGACCGATCAAGCCTTCAAAAACATTCAGATCCTGAAGGGGATTTCAGCGGACCAACTCATGCCGTCGATGCAATTCATCTCCACCTCTCTAGGCGTGGAGTGCGAATACTGCCACGTGGAGGGTGCGTTTGAGAAGGACGACAAGAAGCCAAAACAGACCGCGCGCAAGATGATGGAAATGATGTTCGCCATCAACAAAGGCAACTTCGAGGATCATCGCGCAGTGACGTGCTACACCTGCCACCGTGGAAATTCGCATCCGGTGGCAATCCCGATTATCCCATCCGAGGCAGACGCAGCGGCTCACCCCGAGCCGATGAAAACCGCGGATGGGAAAGATACCCACGCAGTGGATTCGAGCGCGAGTTCCAAAGCAGTCGTCGATCCTATTCTCGAGAAGTACATCGCGGCGCTGGGCGGAGCCGCGTCCATTCAAAAAGTCACGAGCCGCGTTCAAAAGGGATCCGCCGACTTGGCCGGCAAACAGTTCCCGATTGATATCTATGCACAGGCGCCGGACAAGCGGGTTTCCGCGATGCACCTGCCAAACGGCGACAGCATCACCGCGTACAACGGAACGGTGGGGTGGCTGAGTGTGCCGGGGCGTCCGGTGCACTGGATGAGCCAAGCCGAAGCGGAAGCCTCCCGGCTGGATGCAGAACTCTATCTTCCGGTGCGAATGAAACAGATTTTCACCGATTTTCGGCTGGCGGCGCCGGACAAGATCGCTGGCCGCAACGTGAGCGTCTTGCAAGGACTGCGCGAGGGTAAGCCGCCGGTGAACTTCTATTTCGACCAGCAGTCGGGATTACTGGTGCGGCTGGTAAAGTACGTAGACACGCCGCTGGGACTGAATCCCACGCAGATTGATTATGCGGACTATCGAGATTCGGGTGGTGTGAAAATCCCGTATCGCTGGACCATCGCTCGGCCCAGCGGGCGGTTCACGATCCAGGTCGAGTCGGTGCAGCAGAACGTGCCGATCGACGGGGAAAAATTTGTGCCACCAGTACTCCCGCCATCAGACCAAAAACCATCTTCCCCGTAAACTTCGTGTTGAGCAGCGGGCGCTCACCAAGAGCTGTCACTGCGGGGCGCCGCCGGCTGCAGGAGCAGTAACTCCGCCATTTGTGTTGTGCTGAGCCCTGGCATGGTCCATTCGTGCGGCCATCATATCTCCGGCAGTCATGTGCCCGCCCGATCCTTGCGCCTTGCCGGCCTCATCCCGCCAAAAGATGTATCTCGCCTGAGCATCGACCATTTCCTGGGGAGTCACATTGAAATCGGTTCGCACCGCATCCCGCGCAATGTCATATTTCTCGGCCCGGTCGCGCTCCTGATCCGCTTCATCATTCTTCTTGTTCAAAAAGTGCCGGTAGATGTAGTCCTCGATCTTGCTGTTTTGCTTCTTCGCATCCGCGGCAATCTGGTTCCAGTTGGCGTGCTGCTCGTCTCCGATTTGCCAGATGGTCTTACCCGAGCTCAACGCCGAAACGATGTCCGTCATTTTGACTCCGATGGCGACGAGTTCGTGGGCGATAAAGAAGGAGCCGTAGTCCAGACCGATCTTGCATCGTTCCTCAACCAGATCGGGGCGAGGGATCTTGAGGGTGTCGGCGATGCTCATGCTCACCATTCGCCGCCCGATCTTGTCGGTAGCCATGGCTGTGATTTTCCGGACCTGTTTCTCTGCTTTTTGCCGGTCGTCACTGGAGGCGACAGTCGAAATCGTAACTGAAAGGAGAAGCGACAAAAGCCAGGCAAAGTCGCTCATTCGACCCTCCTGAGACTCGTGGAAGTCGGCTAGAATTATATCCAATCGGGCGCGGAGAGGACAGGACATACAGCAACAGTTATGTCAGCCGCCGAACGGCGTGAGAGTATGCCAGGGCTGCAAAACCGGCACCCAAAAGCAGCCGAGCATGCTAGAGTGGGTTCAGCTTGGAAGGAATTTTGGAGGATGCGATCATGAAGCGTTTTTCTGGTTTCTCCATCATGCTTCTTGCGTTGACCCTCGCGATCCCCGCGTTCGGCGACGATCAGCAAAAGGCAGAAAAACAGCTGCACAAGATTACGGCCATGGCGACCGACGCCACCGGTCGTCGCGTGGTCAGCATCACGGTGGCCGACACACTCGAAGCCAAGCGTCCCGACCTTGTGATGGAACGCCGAACCATGAACTTGAACTACGGCGACCTCTTCGTGGCACATGTGCTGGTGAAGAGCGGCACCAAGATGGACGATATTGCCGCCCAATTGAAAGCCGGAAAGAACATCGGCCAGATTGCAGATGAACAACATGCAGACTGGAAACAGATCGCGGCGGACGCCAAGAAACTGAATGCGAAGATGGAGGACAACCTCTACAAGCACTTTCTCAGCGGGAAGGCGGACGCAGCGCGCGATGCAGCGGACAACTACGACCCCATGATTGATGGCGTGACGGCTGACAATGATGTTTCGAAGAATGACATCGCTGATGCCGAACGCACCTACCAAATCTGGCGTGATCGGGCGGATCAGGCACGAGACTCGAAATTGGATGCGTCCTCTGAAAAGGCCGCGCGCGGCGCACGCGGCGATCCCGTGAGAGCAAAGGCCGGCTCGCTAGAGCCGCCTCCAAAATAAGACTTGTCTCATTCTCAAAGCGGCCCAACCGAAGGCGGCGAAAATCGCTTCATTTCGGGATCGGGTCATTGCGGCGGACGACTCGGACCTGGTGATCTGTGAACTCGACCGGGATATCTTCCACCCGGTACTTCGGCATGTGGCAGCCGACGCAATCCTTGCGGGCAGCGGGGCAAGCCGCGCCGGGGTGATCCGCCGTGGTTTTGGCGCCCGCAGAATTCACGTGACAACTGAGGCAGTGTTGATCGTATGACGCCGCGTCGCGGTCCAAGGGTCGATGGGGGTTGTGGCACGCCACGCAGGTCAACCGGCCATCCCCTTTCCCCCAACACCGACTGTTCTGTATCCGGTACGGGGGGAATCGCACCGACTTCATTCCGGTAGAGCCGCTAAGGGTTACATCCCACCACGTGCGGTGGCAGGCGCCACAAAAATCTATGGACTCCACGGGATTGAGATGACGGGGGTTCAGGATCATCGTTGTTCCCTGTTCGGCGAGTCCCGCCTTCACAGCCGACACATGATCTGCGCCGGGGCCATGACAGGCCTCACAAGTGACCCCCGGAATCGAGCGCTCGGGATCAAACCGGTCGTTGGTGGTGGATGCGGTATTGTGACAGTTAAAGCAGCCCCGGACCTCATTGTCTGAAAGAAGCCTGCCGACGGCCCGATCGAGAGACTCGGGCACGGAGTGCGGCTGGTCGACCGTGAAGTCCCACACGCCGGCCTCTGGATAGTAGGTAAGCGGCGCCATGTAAATGCCGCCGTTCTTTTCAAAAAGAAACGATTGTCCCATCCGGATACCGAAAGCCCACTGCAAGGGCGCTGAAAATGAAACGGCGCCGTCGGTGACGGAGAAGGTCGCAGTCCGGCCGTCCTGGGCCGCCTGGTAGGCGTAGGGGCCAAGTTTGTACTTCAGTGGATGGTCGGCGAGTAGTTTGGAACTTGAAGCCCGAGTCACCGTCTGGGCCATAGCACTCGACTTCTGGGCGGAAGCTATGTCCGCATGACACCGGGAACAGGTTCCATCACCCACAAAAGCGCTGGCCGGGAAGCTGCCTTTCGTCGGCCACCATCCCAATTTGCGAAGGCGATCTTCAGTGGCCAGCTGGTCTGCGATGGTGGCGGGATGAGCCTGGGTCGCAGACTGGCTCCACAGGCCCAGGCTCCCTGAGCCAGTGACGACGGCCAACGCGAGTGCGGTTGCGCAGAACTTGGACACCCTATCCACAGCTCTCCATTCTGTTATCGCTGTCCGGCGACCGCAGGGTTTGCTTTGGCTCTGTCAGGTCTGACTCTGTCTGACGTTACGATCCCTTCGCCTTCTTTCACAATATAAAAACGGTCAGACGCCAGGTTCTGCAACGTTTGGGTGCTGCCAGAAGGCCAGCGAACCTCCACACGGTCGACCTTGTCTGCAGGCCCAAGTCCAAAATGCAGCCGTAGATCATTCTGCGAGAGATAGCTGCCCCCACTTCGGACCTCATCGATCTGCGAGAGGGAACCGGCAACGACTCGAACCTTCGCTCCCAGAGCCAGCCGGTTGCTGCGAGTACCCACCAACTGAAAAGTGATCCAGTGGTTGGAGATCGTAGTCTCGTTGTGGAGAACCATCGGCAGGCCATCGATGTTTTCGACGACCACGTCGATCCTTCCGTCGTTGTCGAGATCCCCAAAAGCCGCGCCCCGGCTGGGTTGTGGGATCGTCACGGCAGGACCGACGGAATTGCTGATATCAGCGAACGTGCCGTTCTGGCGGTTCAGAAACACAAGTTTGCGCTGGCGATACTTCGCGCCTGCGGCCAGCGAGTCGACCTGCGGGTAGACGTGTCCGTTGACGACGAACAGGTCCGGCCAGCCGTCGTTGTCGAGGTCGACGCATCCGGTGCCCCAGCCCAGGTATGGAATCGTGATCTGCCCAACACCGGCTGCAAAGGCGACATCGGTGAATGCCAAGTTGCCGTCGTTGCGATAAAGAGAATTGCTCTGGTCCTCGAAGTTAGTCACGTGGATCGAGAAGCGCCCAGTGTGATTGAAGTCGCAAATGGCGATCCCCATACCGGCCATTTCTCCGCCATCGATACCAACTGCCGCGCCGGAGATGTAGCTCACGTCGGTAAAGTGCCCCTTGCCGTCATTCCGGTAGAGATAGTTGGGGGTGGAATCGTCGGCGACAAACAGATCGGGACGGCCGTCGTCGTTGAAGTCGCTCCAGACGACGCCGAGTCCGTAGTATCCAGAGGCATCGTCGACGCCGGCCGCCTGCGAAACGTCGGTGAACGTGCCATCTCCATTATTGCGATACAAGCTGTCTCCCAGGCCTTTCATGCCGCGCGGGCCACACTGCACCGGGATGCCGCGAAAGCGGCAAGTGGCTCCGACGCCGAACTGTGGAAGATGATTCAGATCGAATTCCACGTATCTCGAAACCATCAGGTCAGCAAAGCCATCTCCGTCGTAGTCGGCAAAAGCCGCGCCGGTTGACCAGCGTGGGTCGGTCAATTGAGCTTGCTTAGTGACATCGGTGAAGGTGCCGTCGCCGTTATTGCGATAGAGCACCATGCCTTCTTCGCAGGTGATAAGCATGTCGGTCCAGCCGTCATTGTTGTAGTCTCCGACAGCGCCTCCCATAGCCCAGCAAGGGAAGCCGACTCCCGCCTTCTCAGTGACGTCCGTGAAAGTTCCATCGTGATTGTTCCGGTAGAGCGCGCTCTTGGCTTTTTGACCTTGTACTGCTATCCCAACGCTCGGCGAATTGGTGAAATAAATGTCCAGCCAGCCGTCGCCGTCGTAGTCGAGCAACAGGACTCCGCCAGGCATGGATTCAATGAGATATTTCTTCTCTGGGGAGACGGTGTGCTGAAACGTAATTCCGGCGGCTGCGGTGATGTCAGAAAAATGAACCGTGGTCGCAACAGGAAGCTTTTCGGCCGGTTTTCCTGCGGTTTTTTGTGCCGCACCTACGGTCAGAAGGCCGCCAAAAATGAGGAGAACACAGCTGACCACGGGTCGCACCCGCTTACACATTTTGCTAGAATACACGAACCTCATGGGCTCAATTTGTACTGTCCTGGCGCTGCTGGTCCTCGCGGTTTCATGTCTAGCGCAGGGTACCGAGCCTGCCTTGCCAGTGCCACATTTCGAAGATATCAGTAAAATAGCCGGCCTCACCGTACCCCACAATTCCACCCCCGAAAAACGGTACATTCTGGAGTCCGTGAGCGGGGGCGTGGGCTTCATCGATTGCGACAACGACGGCATGCTCGACATCATTACCGTGAATGGGTCTTCGGTGGATCGTTACCGACAAGGCGGAGACCTCATGATCACTCTCTACCATCAGGACGGTAATCTAACATTCCGCGAGATTACGAAAGAGGCTGGACTTACCCGCAAAGGCTGGGGCATGGGAGTTGCGGTTGCAGACTTCGACAACGACGGCTGGCAGGACATTTATGTTACCGGCTACGGTGGGAACGTCCTTTACCGCAATCTCGGAAACTGCAAGTTCGAAGACGTAACGGAAAAAGCAGGACTGCGGGTGGGCGGCTTCAGCACCGGGGCGGCGTGGGGCGACTTTGACCGCGACGGATATGTCGATCTCTTTGTCCCCCGCTACGTCTACGTAGACATCAACAAGCTTCCACAGTTTGGAAGCGACGAAAAAACCTGCAAGTTCCGTGGTATTCCAGTGCAGTGCGGTCCGTGGGGGTTGCCGGGAGAGTCCGACTTCCTTTTCCGCAACCGGGGAGACGGAACCTTCGAAGATGTCTCCAAGAAAGCTGGGGTCGATGATCCGAATCACTACTTTGGATTGCAAGGAATATGGGCGGACTACGATAACGATGGCTGGCCGGACCTTTATGTAGCCGATGATGCCGGCCCGAATTACCTGTACCGCAACAAGCACGATGGCACTTTCGAGGATGTGGGGCTGCTCTCAGGCGCAGCCCTGAGCGGAGATGGGCAAGAAGAGGGGTCGATGGGCGTCGATTTCGGTGATATCGATCATGACGGAAAACTGGACATCATCGTCACTGATTTCACGGAACAGCCGGATTTACTCTTCTGGAATCGTGGCGCGCAAGGGTTTACGGACATAGGCTGGAGTTCTCATATCGCACAACCGAGTTACCTGCTGGTGGGTTGGGGAACAAAGTTTTTCGACATGGACAACGACGGTTGGCTCGATCTCTTCATTGCGAACGGCCATGTCTATCCTCAGATGGACTTGGTGAAAGGCGGTGTGCCGTATCGCCAACCGGTATTGCTGTTCCGCAACCATCGCGACCGAACGTTCGAGGACGTGACGGCGCTCTCCGGGCTCGACAAGCTCCCCGCGGAATCGAGGCGGGGCGCGGCATTCGGAGACGTCAACAACGATGGCAAAATTGACATCCTCATCCTGAATGTCGGCCAGCCCCCTACTCTGCTCATCAATCGCACGGCGGGCACTGGCCATGCTGCACTGTTCAAGCTCATCGGCACAAAGAGCAACAAGGCCGCAGTCGGCGCTCGCGTGACGGTGAAATCGGGCGAGCTCATGCAATTTGATGAGGTTCGCAGCGGCGGCAGCTATCTCTCTCAAAACGATCTACGCTTGCATTTCGGCTTTGGACAAAGAGACTTCATTGACACCGTCGAAGTGAGTTGGCCGAGTGGGAAGAAAGATGTCATCCAGAATCTCGCGGTTGATTTTATCTACACGATTGTCGAAGGCGAAGGTGTCAAGAAAAAGGAACCTTTCGCCGGCGGCACACCAGCGAGTCTGTCCAGTAACAAGACCGGCCCGGCAAAATAGCGAACCGCATCTGTAGTTATCGCCCCGAGTGGTGGTCAGCCCGCGGGGGTCTCGCATGCTAGACTCGGGTACTTCCGAACCGCCGATGCAACTCTGCGCGAAATTCATACGGTCATTCGTGTTCTCGGCTGTAGTAACCGTCTGCTGTCTCGCCCAGAAACCTGCACAACCGCAGCCTCAATTCGAGGATGTGACCGCACAAGCCGGCCTTACCGCTCCCAATCTTGCACAACCCGGAAATCGATACGTGATTGAGTCCACCAGTGGCGGAGTCGGGTTCATCGACTGCGACAACGACGGACGACTCGACATTGTCACGGTGAATGGCACGTCGGTGGACCGCTATCGCCAGGGAGGAGATCCGATGGTGACGCTCTACCGCCAGACCGGCGAACTGAAGTTCACGGATGTCACCCTAGCCGCGGGGCTGACTCGAAAGGGCTACAGCATGGGAGTTGCGGTGGCCGACTTCGACAACGATGGATGGCAAGACCTGTACGTGACCGGCTACGGCGGGAACGTACTCTATCGCAATCTAGGCAACTGCAAGTTTGAAGATGTCACCGAGAAAGCGGGCGTTCGGCTGGGCGGCTACAGCACGGGAGCGGCCTGGGGAGACTACGACCGTGATGGGTACGTCGACCTCTTCGTGCCGAGGTATCTGCAAGTGGACATCGACAAGCTCACAAAATACGACAGTAAGCTCTGCGATTTTCGAGGAGTGACGATGGAGTGTGCCCGGCGCGGTCACACGGGTGAATCCGATTTCCTGCTGCGTAACCGCGGTGATGGCACCTTTGAGGATGTCTCGAAGAAAGCGGGCGTGAGCGATCCCGGCCATTACCTGGGGATGCAAGGGATTTGGGCGGACTACGACAACGATGGCTGGCCGGACCTGTATGTCACCAACGATGGCGGCCCGAACTATCTCTATCACAACAAGCACGACGGCACTTTCGAAGAGGTCGCATTGCAAGCAGGCGCGGCGCTCAGTCTCGAGGGTCAGGAACGAGCGGGAATGGGTGTGGATTTCGGCGACTTCGATCGCGATGGGCGGCTGGACATCTTCGTCACCAACTTCAGCGAGGAACCGGACGCGTTGTTCTGGAATCAGGGAGAGAAGGGTTTTACAGACATCGCAGCGTCTGCTGGTGTAGCGCGGCCCAGTTTCCAGCCAGTTGGCTGGGGAGCGGCCTTCTTTGACATGGACAATGACGGCTGGCTCGACCTTATCGTGGCGAACGGGCACGTCTATCCCCAAATGGACCTGGTGGAAGGAGGCGCGCCTTTTCGTGAGCCGCTTCTGCTGTTCCGGAACAAACACGACCGCACTTTTGAAGATGTAACTACACTTGCGGGGCTGGATCGGTTACCACCTGCCTCTCGGCGAGGACTGGCCGTGGGCGACGTGAACAATGATGGCAAACTGGACATTGTCCTGCTGAACATCGGGGAGCCCCCGACTCTACTAATCAACCGAACTCAGAGCTCACACCATGCGGTGTTGTTTCATCTGGTGGGCACGAAGAGTAACAAGGCTGCCATTGGAGCGCGGGCTGTCATCGCGAGTGGAGAGAGTGTCCAAATGGGCGAGGTCCGAAGCGGTTCCAGTTATCTGTCGCAGAACGATCTGCGCCTGCACTTTGGCTTGGGCGACGCGACGTCCATAAGTTCCGTGCAGATTGTCTGGCCGAGCGGCAAGGCCGAAACGTATAAGGACCTTGCGTCGGATTTTATTTACACGATCTTAGAAGGCTCGGGAATCACAGAACGCTCTCCATTTGTCGGCAAGAGCGCTGTGACTGGCGCAAGAACGGCCGGTGCGGCTGAACCAGTTGCACATCACTGAATCGCGTCCGCAAAACTTCACGGATGATCAGAGGCTTTCGGGGGATTCCCGCTGGTTGTGTGCTCTGCCTCCTGCATCTTGCGATAGCGCTCAAAGTGTTGCTTGGCTTCTTCCGATTTCCCCAATTTGTTTAGGACGAGTGCCAAGTCATACTCCGTTTTCATGTTGCTCGGATCCGTTGCCAACGATTGCCGAAACGCGCTTTCCGCTTCGGCTAGATTTCCTGATTCGAGATACATAGTGCCCAGGCTGAACAGCGCCTGAGCGTGATGAGGTTGCAGGGCCACTGCCCTTTGCCAGTGTTGAGTGGCCTCTTGTCGGTTTCCCTGCTGGCCGGCTACGAGACCGAGCTGGTACTCGGCCTCGGCGAGATCCGGCTTGATTTGGAGCGAGTGCTCGAGAGCCTGGCGGGCATCGGCATAGCGCAACAGATTCAGGTATGCCATTCCCAACCCGAGATACGCTTTCGCATCCTCTGGGCGCTGCGTTACGTAGTCTTCCAGGATATGGGTCGCGGGCAGATATTGTTTCTGCTGGATCATCACGCTGGCAATCAGGAATCGGTCGTCCAGTTCGGAACTCTTGCGCTGAAGATCTTGCGCAGCTTGCAATCCTCTGTCGTTCTGCCCAGCCTCCATGGCTTCAACAATCAGGTGACGCAGTACCTCCCTGGAATCGGGGCTCAACTCTCGCGCCTTCTCCAGCATCGTGAGACTATCGGCATGCTTGCTTTCCCCCGCGAATATTTCGGCCATCGCGACCAGCGTTTCGACTGATTTCGGATCCGCCGCAAGAGCCTGGCGAAAGCTGGTTATGGCGGCAACACCTTGTCCTTTTTGCCGAAGTGCCCGCCCCTTCAAGTAGTAGACCCGGGCGGGCGCGCCCTTGGGTGCAGGATTGACCAGACTAAGAGTCTTCAGAGCAGCGTCGGAATCATTTGCCGTAACAAACACCTGGGCGAGATCGAGTGCCGCACTGGGAGAGCCTTTAACTCGCGGGATCAACCCCTCCGCGTCGGATCTTCGGCCCACGCCAAGAAGGCTGGCAGCCTTGAGGGGAACCGCCGAGGGAGGAAAGTGATCTGGTTTAATCGTTTCCAAAATGGAGAGTGCTCCCGCGAAATCGCCCCGTCCCAGATTCAGTTTTGCCACCTCAATCTTCAAGTCAGAATCCTGCGGGCTGAGTTGGATAGCCTGGTTGTATTGCCGTATGGCGTCGTCCGGCTTGTCCTGGGCAAGCAGAGCGCCCGCTAAATTTCTGGACGCGACGATTGACTTGGGATTAAGTTGAAGGACGCGCCGAAAAAGAGCTTCGGCCTCGGTATAACGTTGTTGACGGCCGCGAACGATGCCCAGCATGGTGAGAGCTTGTTCGTTCGTTGGATCGGCACCAAGCACGCTCCAAAGAGCGTTTTCGGCGGAGTCGATGTTGCCATGGTCCAGTTGAGCCTTAGCTGTTGAAAGCGGAGAGGCTGACTTCGATCGAGGAACGGTCTTCTGCGCACGGGCGGAGGGAGATGTGCACAACGAGAAAACCGCCAGGGCCAGCAGAAGCAGCGGGCGCCGCTCAGTCCGATTGGGGAGCATTCCCGCGCCCTCGTTGGCGATTCTTCAAGGTCTGATAGAGCTTGATTTCGCGCTGGGCATCTTCCTCTCTTGAGTCGCGGCGATAGGCCATCGCCAATTGGTAGTGAATGTAGTCGGCATCAGGACCCACCTTGGTCCCGGTCTCCAGGCTCACGACCGCGCCCTTCGTGTCGCCTTGCTCGAGTTGAAGTTTGCCCAGTTCATAGTAGGCATCGGCGCGGTTGGGATCCTGCTGGATCACTTCACGCAGAAGGGACTGGGCTTCCTCTTTTTGCTGTATCTGAATGAGAGCAAATGCCAGGTGATATTTGGCGGAAACATCGGCAGGACTTTGTTTGAGCGAGGTACGCAACTCTTCCACGGCCTCTTTAGGGTGGCCATTGCGGATCAGAGCTAACCCCGCCAGGTAATGGGTCTGTGCCTGATTGGGATTGATCGCAAGGGACTTCCGATACTCCTGCAGAGCGGTGTCGTACTCGTGCTGGTCAGCGAAGGCCGAGCCCAACAGCATGTGAATGTCGGCTGAATTTGGATTAGCTTCTTCCAGGGACTTCAACCGCCGCACACCTTCATCATAGCTACCCGTTTTAACGAGAGATACGGCGAACGCATAGGCGAGACCGGGGTCGCCGTCCACTTCGCTTTGAATCGGCTTCAGAGTGTCCAGGGTGCCGTTAAAATTCTGCACCATGAACAGGCTAAGCCCCAAGGCCGCTCTGACTCTCACGTCGCCCGGCTGCTTTTGCAGTTGCCGAGTCAGTGGAGGTACTGCGTCCTGGTACTGGGCGGCATAAAACGCGGCCATGCCCCAGTTACGATCCAGCGTCTCAAGCGATGGGCTCCACTCGCCCGCCTTGCGGAAGTCTTCCGCAGCTGGGCCAAATTCCTTCCTGCCCGCGAGAATTACGCCGAGGTTGTTGTAGGCGTCGGCAATGGCGGGTTTGAGCCCGTCCAAGTAAGCCTGCACCTTCTTCTCTTGCTCGGGCGAAACTGGTTCCACGGCAGGTGCCCCGACTTGGTTTTCGGTTTCCTGCAAATTGGCGCCCGGGAAACCATCTTTCTTGTCGGCGACGTCCTTGGCTGATCCGGGAGCTGCTAGCTGGCTTCGCATGTTGGCGAGCGATCTTTGTCTGAGGTCGCTCGAAAGCAGTAGTTCCTTTTTTCCCTCCTCCGGTTTGCCTTTGCTTTGTAGGATTCGGCCCAGCACATAGTGAGCCCGACTGATCTGGAAGTCATTGCGGGCTTCATCTTTGGTCAAGGCAATCGCCCTACGCATCGCGGCTTCCGCCTCGGCACTGCGGTCTGCTGCGTCCGCGTACATCTGCCCAAGGTACAGCAACGGGTCAGGATTTTGTGGATCGAGAGCAGTAGACCGCGATAGTTCGACTTCTGCCTCATGGGTGTTGTGCTGCTTCATTGCAATGTACCCAAGCAGATAGTGGGTACGGGCATCGTTCGGATTAACCTTCACCTCGGCTTGCAGTTCCGCCAGCGCAGCGCCGAATCCGGATTCTCCATCACGTACCAGGTACGCTAAAGCGAGGAAGTAATGCGCCTGCCGTATCGTGCTGTCCTTAGAGAGAGCCTTCTTGAGTTCCAGGATGGCATCGTCGTACAACTCTCCTTCGCGATACGCCATGCCAAAGTAGATGTGGAGGCGTGGTGTGTCTCCGAAACCCGCAAGCATGTCCTCGAAAACCAGGCGTGCGCGTGTGACTTCGTTCAGCTTGATATAGTTCGTGCCCAAAAGGTAGGCGATGTCAAAGGTAGGCTCGGCCACCGTAGCTGCTTCCAGGTGCTCGCGAGCGCCTTTATAGTCGCCCTGGCTGAAGAGAACCTGTCCCAGCAGAGAGTTTGCCTTCACATTCTCCGGATCGTCTTTTAGAACCTGTTCCGCCAGGCTGCGCGCAGCCGGAAGATTCCCCTGCCGCAGCCGCATTCCGCCGTAGTCGACGCGAATCGCCGAATTGGCGGGCGCCAGGCGCAATGCTTCGTCGAACAAACCCGCCGCCTTGTCAGCGTTGCCCAGGCGAGCATAGGCACCCGCGGTACTGCCGAGAGCCCCTGCAAGGAAAGCCACGTACTCGCTGGCTGCATGTTCCTGGTCGCCGCTGACCTGAAACGTGCGGGCCGCGTCGTAGTGGCGTGCGAAGTCCTCTAGAGACGGGGATTTTTGGGTGGATCGCGCCTTGGCGACGTTGTTGCGTGCTGCTCCCTGGGCTTGCGCAAACGAATGGATGGGGAGAACCACGCACAGAACGAACAAGAATGGCTGCACACACTTCCAGCTGTCCCTGCTAAGGCCGGAGCGCCGGGAAAGGTACAAGTCACCCAGGGAAACCATGTAAGGGAAGGATAAAGTGTGGGACCTGACGGTCGTCAAGTCCCACCCCCAGAAGGAAACCGCCTAGAAGTTGATCTTCAAGGCGTACTGAATTTCACGCGGTCCTTTGTCGTTTCGGACCAGACCAAAGTTCCCGTTGCCGTTTGTCGCCTGGTCCCACGCTATCGTGTTGACCGCGTGGTTGGCACATCTTGGGTCGCCGAGCTCGGAGGCGATACAGGCGAACCCGCCGGTGTTAATGTTTACATCGATTGAGTCGGTACGGAACTGGGTCTTATTGAACAGGTTGAAGAACTCGAACCGGAACTGCAGGGTCACGCGTTCCGTGGCCTTGAAGTTCTTGTAGAGCGAGAAGTCGGTATTGGCTAAGCCGGGTCCTGAACAAGAGCCAACCCCCGAGTTCCCAAGCGTGCCAAGCTGGTAGTTGTCCAGAGTAAACGCGGCTGGATTCCACCACTGAGCCGCGCCATGCCCTCGGCAATCCGCCAGTAGCCGATTCGGACGATCGTTGTTCTGGCTCGTGCCGGTACCGGTGATGCCTCCCTTAATATTAGCGACACCATTGCTGGTGTCCACCGTCCAGCTGGGCCCGCTGGTGTAGTTCAAAATCGTGGCCATTTCCCAGCCTCCCAGAGCGGTTCGCATAACGGCGTTCTGCCCGTGCAGCAGTGGCGCGTTGTAGACGAGGTTTGCCGTAAAGACATGCGGTCGGTTAATGGTCGTCGGGCCGTAGTCGTGCCGCGGGTTGGTCTGATCGAGCAGCAAGCTTGTCGAGTTGGCTCCGCCGCTGTTGGTGATGTCTGTATCTGCCAGGGATTTCGACCAGGTGTAGGCGAATTGCGCATCCAGTGACTTTACCTTCGACCGGAACAATACCTGGAGCGCATTGTAGTTCGAGGCCGCGTTCCACTTGCCGTAGTTAATAAATCCGTAATTCCCGGCTGGCCGGTGGAGTGAATTGTCGCCGTCGAGGGAATAAGCAAGCCGCTGATCCAGGGGAACTGGATTGGCGTCAATGTAGCGCAGAATGTTCTTGCCACGATTGGCGACATAAGCCAGTTCCAGCTTGGAGCCGCGCGCCACCTCGCGCTCGAACGTCAGGTTCCACTGCCACGTGTTTGGCATATGGTTGCTGGGATCGAGACCAAAGCTGGGCGAACCCGCGATGCTTACCTGGGCTGGATCCGGTGCAGTGTCCAGAGTCCGGCCGTTATTGTTTGGGCCAGTTCCGCCTGCGTTGAGGCTGAATGGTGAATTACTTGCCAGGTAAAGATAGTTGCTCAACCGCTCGCGCTGGTAGAACTGCCCAACTCCGGCGCGAAACGACATCTTGCCGTCGCCCCTGGGATCCCAGGCAATGCCGATTCGCGGTGAGATCTGATGGTTATTGTTGTCCTTTAAAGAGCGATCCTGCCCGGGGGTGCCAGGGCCGAATCCATTATCCTCGCAGAAGTGTGTCCCGGGAACAACCAGCATTCCGTTGCACGCGTCGCTGGGCGACCTGGATGGATCGTAGAGGTTCAACTGGAAGCTGGCAATCCGGTCTTTATTGGAGAATGGGTTGCGGAGGAAAGAATAGCGCAGGCCGTATTCCAACGTCACATTGCGCCGCACCTTCCAGGTGTCGCCGAAGTAAAACTCATAGTCGTGCCATCGGGTAAGGGTAAACGGGTTCGTCTGCAGTTCGCCCCAGCCCCAATACACTTGGTTCCAAAGCGCGTCGAACGTTCCGTTTCCGCTGCCCCCGCCTTTGAAAACGCCAGTGGGCGAGAGGGTATTCTGGGCACCCCAGTAGTTTGGTGCTTCGCAAGAAGAACAGTTGACCAACTCGTTCTTCCTGTTGTTGCTGGCCAGGAAACCCACCTTGAAGGTGTGCGCTCCCGAAACCTTCGAGAAATCATCCTTCAGAATGTACAGCTCTTCGTTGTTGTGCCATGGACCCTGGGTCCACAGGTTGTCCGAATTGGCGCCACTTCCCAAGCCTCCCCAGAAAACCGGGTACCCGATTTTATTGCCGTCAAATTTCTGGGAATAGGGGAAGAAGGGTTGCTGCGCGGCGTTAATCTGGCTGACTAAGTTCCCGGGGTCCGACACACTCACCGTAATGCGATTGGCCGCGTAAGAAATCTGGAAATCGTTCACTGCGGAGGAGCCCAGCAGTTTCGTGACTTTAACAGTAGCCTGATAGCCGGGCTGGAGCCAATTGCTCTCCACGGATGGATACTTGTCGTCGCCCCAGAAGCCCAAAGTGCTGGGTGCCGGCTGCGACCAGTGGTCCTGCGTATACCGTCCAAAAATGCTCCATGTCTTTCCAAGCTTATAGTCGCCTCGGAAACTTTCCTGTCGCCAGAAGATGGGAGCCGTCAGGGACACGTTCCAGTTGTTACAGTTCACGGGGTTGGCCGTGTTTGGATCGGGGAATAATTGAGCGATCAACGCACCGGTATTGGAAGTTTGTGTGCCGGTATACCCGTGATTGGCGAGATCGGCAATGCTCAGGAGTCGACCCGTTCCATTTGGATCCATGGGAGTGTTTTCGCACACCTGGCCGGTAATCGGGTCGTTGGGACGGAGGTTAGTGAAGTCCCCGCCCTTTTCGGCGACTGTGGGCACGTTCGCGCTACGCAGCTTGCCGCGAAGCTAACGATTCCATTCCTCCGAGAAAAAGAAGAACAACTTATCCTTCACGATCGGGCCGCCGACGTTATAGCCCCAGTCGTTGCGGCGGAGGACGTCTTTCTTGGCACCGTTCAGGTTGTTGAAGAAGTCAGTCGCGTTGAGTATGTCGTTGCGGCCGAAGTAGTAGGCACCGCCGTGGAATTGGTTGGTGCCGCCGCGGGTTACGATATTGACGATCGCACCCATCGCCTGGCCGTACTCGGGACCATAGCTGTTGCGCAGAATTTTGAATTCCTGGATGGCATCAATGGAGGGGTACACCAGGATGGTGCGGTTGGATCCGATATCATTGTTGTTGACACCGTCCACCATAAAGATGTTGCCGGTGGTACTGTTCCCGTTCACAGAGAAGTCGACGCCAGCCATCAATCCTTTGTTCTTGGAATCGAAATTGGACGCGGCAGAAACGCCGGGCATCAACTGGGTCAATTGCACAAAGCTGCGCCCGTTGAGGGGCAGTTCGCGAACCTCGTTGCCCTCGACTACGTTGCCCACCGTGCCAGTGGAGGTTTCGACCTGAACCGCGTTGGCCTCGACGGTCATCTGCTCGGTGGCGCTGCCTACGCTCAGAGTAACGTTCACAGTCGACGTGCTGGACACAAACAGCTGAACGCTTTTGGTGATGGACTCCCTGAAGTTGGCCTGCTTCACGGATACGTCGTA
>WNFA01002479.1_pt1 | contig 16951 bp, 17 predicted proteins | sample 5400481 | NCBI WGS metagenome assembly WNFA01 (sample SAMN13153340, study PRJNA577476) | soil metagenome | isolation source: 120 cm saprolite under Douglas fir tree site 2 hole 1 replicate 2 | place: USA:California | collected 2015-04-18
CAATCGCTGCCGAAGGCTCGCCAAGGATTGGGAGAATCTCAACCGAAAGGCGCTCGCGTTCTTGCGCCTCGCCTCAATCCGCCTCATGCTCAGAAAACTCTGCAATCCGGCGTGAAGTCTCCGGACGGACTCTTAGACCAACCTTGGACCAATCTTGGACCAGCCTTGGACCAGCCTTGGACCAACCTTGCGCATCGGCGCCGGCGCCTATTTCTTGAGGAACCGGTCGGCGGGAATGGTGACGGTCATTTCTCGGGGTTTTGGGTTAACGAAATTCGCCAGCGCGAAAATCACGCCGTAGACTATTCCGCCGATCACGGCGACGACCGTCAGAAAGCGGAACAGGCTGGGCATGTCAGAGCCTCAGGCGGCATATTAACCATTAAAACTATCGGGGATGGTCGGGTTTGATTACCAACATGTTCGCCGCACCGTTGCAAGAGTCTCTGGCAACGGTGTCGGCGGGGGTAGTATAGGTGGCGAGGAACGCTGCAATCCGCGGCGAAAGAGCCATTCGATGCCTGAAACAGCCTCACCGGCCAGCGCCGGCGCATCCCAGGACGCCGAGATTACCGCGGCGCTGGGAACACGCTCGGTCGTGCTGGTCGGCATGATGGGCGCCGGCAAATCCACCATCGGGCGGCGGCTGTCGGCACGGCTGCGGCTGCCGTTTCTCGACGCCGACATCGAGATCGAGGCGGCGGCCGGCATGTCGATATCGGACATTTTCGAAACCCATGGCGAGTCGTATTTCAGGGACGGCGAGGCGCGGGTGATTGCGCGGCTGCTCGACAGCGGCCCCGCCGTGCTCGCGACCGGCGGCGGCGCCTTCATGCGCGAGGAGACCCGTAATCGTATTCGCGACAAAGCGATCTCGATCTGGCTCAAGGCGGATGCCGATATCATCATGCGCCGGGTGAGGCGCCGTGCCGACCGCCCGCTGCTGCAGACCGCCGATCCCGCCGCGACCGTCGGGCGTCTGATCGAGGAGCGCGAACCGGTCTATCAGCATGCCGACATCACGATCTGGTCGCGCGACGTGCCGCACGAGAAAATCGTCGACGAATGTGTCGAGGCGTTGCACAGCTGGCTGTGCGGCGACGGCACGGCCCCGGCTACGCAGGAAACATCCGACCCCATGGGCGCCACCCGATGACCGCGCCGCTGAAACGTTCCGAACCCGTCACGGTCGATGTCGCGCTTGGCGAGCGCGCCTATGAGATCGTGATCGGCCGCGGCGTACTGCCATCGCTGGGCGCCCGTGTCGCCGCGTTGCGGCCCGGCGCGCGGACGGCGATCGTAACCGATCGCAACGTGGCAAGGCATTGGCTTGAGAAGACCGAGACCTCGCTGTCGGAAGCCGGCATTGCTTCGTCAAAAATCATTGTCGACGAAGGCGAAGGCTCGAAATCCTATGCCGGTCTCGAACAGGTCAGCGAGGCGCTGATCGCGGCCAGGATCGAGCGCAACGATCTGGTGGTCGCGCTCGGCGGCGGCGTGGTCGGCGATCTCGCCGGCTTCGCGGCCGCGATCCTGCGCCGCGGCGTCGATTTCGTGCAGGTGCCGACCTCGCTGCTGGCGCAGGTCGACTCGTCGGTCGGCGGCAAGACCGGAATCAATTCGCCGCGCGGCAAAAATCTGCTCGGCGCGTTTCACCAACCGGTTCTGGTGGTCGCGGACACCGCGGTGCTCGATACATTGTCGCCGCGCCAGTTCCGCGCCGGCTATGCCGAAGTCGCCAAATACGGCGTGCTCGGCGACGAAGCGTTCTTTGCCTGGCTGGAGAGCAACCACGCCGATATTTTCGGAGGCGGTGCGGCGCGCGAACATGCCATCGCCACTTCCTGCCGCGCCAAGGCCGCGATCGTGGCGCGCGACGAGCGCGAGACCGGCGAGCGCGCGCTGCTCAATCTCGGTCATACCTTTGGCCACGCGCTGGAGGCCGCGACCGGCTTTTCCGACCGGCTGTTCCATGGCGAAGGCGTTGCCGTCGGGATGGTGCTGGCGGCGGAATTTTCCGCGCAGCTCGGCATGATCTCCGAATCAGATGCCGCGCGCGTCAAGCATCACCTTGCCGAAGTGGGTCTGCCGACCCATCTGCAGGACATCGCGGGATTTACCCAGGAGGGACTCGGCGATGCCGACGCGCTGCTGACGCTGATGGCGCAGGACAAGAAGGTCAAGCGCGGCAAGCTCACCTTTATTCTGTTGCAGGCGGTCGGTCGCGCCGTGATTGCTCCCGATGTCGAGCCGTCGCTGGTTCGCGATTTTCTGAGCGCCAGGCTGGCGCGCAAAACCCGAGCGTGATTTGGAAGGGCGGAAACCGGCTTTCCAACCGATCATGCTCCAACGATAGATGAAGTGAATACCACGCCATGGACTGGCTTACATTCTCCATCGTCATTGCCTTGCTGCTGGTCTCAGCGTTCTTCTCGGCGAGCGAGACCGCGCTGACCGGCGCGTCGCGCGCCAGCATGCTGCGGCTGTCGAAGCAGGGCAACCGCGAGGCCGGTGTCGTCTCCAGCCTGTTTGCGATGCGCGAGCGGATGATCGGTGCGCTGCTGCTCGGCAACAACATCGCCAATATCGGCGCTTCGGCGCTGGCGACCGGCATTTTCACCGCCTGGTTCGGCGAAGTCGGCGTGCTCTACGCCACCGGCGTGATGACGGTGATGGTCGTGATCTTCGCCGAGGTGCTGCCGAAAACCATCGCCATCAACGCGCCGGACCGGGTGTCGCTCCTGGTCGCGCGGCCGATGAAGGTGATGGTGTATCTGCTGGGACCGCTACTCACCGTGATCGAGGCGATCGTTCGCGTGTTGATGCGGGCGCTGGGCATCAAGATCGGCATCAACCAGCCGATCCTGTCGCCGACCGAGCGACTGCGCGGCGCGGTCGATCTGCTCCATCACGAAGGCAAGGTCGAAAAGCAGGACCGCGACATGTTCGGCGGGCTGCTCGATCTGAGCGAGCTGCAGGTCTCCGACGTCATGGTTCACCGCACCGAAATGGTGATGATCAACGCCGACCTGCCGCCCGAAGAACTGGTGCGCGAGATGCTGGCCACCGAATATACCAGGATTCCGCTATGGCGCGAAAAGCCGGAAAATATCATCGGCGTGCTGCATGCCAAGGATCTGCTGCGCGCGATCCGCGCCGCCGAAGGCGATACCTCCAAGATCGACGTCTCGACGATCGCGCTGCCGCCATGGTTCGTGCCGGAGATGCGTCCGGTATCCGAACAGCTCAAGGCGTTCCGCCGCCGCAAAACCCACTTCGCGCTGGTGGTCGACGAATACGGCGAAGTCGAAGGCATGGTGACGCTGGAGGATATTCTGGAAGAAATCGTCGGCGATATTTCCGACGAGCACGATGTGGTGGTGGCCGGCGTTCGCGCCCAGCCCGACGGTTCGGTGGTGGTCGACGGCTCGGTGCCGATCCGCGATCTCAACCGCGCGATGGACTGGCACCTGCCGGACGAAGAGGCGACCACCGTGGCGGGCCTGGTGATTCACGAGGCGCGCTCGATTCCGGAACGCGGCCAGAGCTTTACGTTCCACGGATTTCGTTTCCGCGTCCTGCGCCGCGAGCGCAACCGCATCACCGCCCTTCGGATCGTGGCAGTGCCGCGCGAGGCCGAGGTCGAAGAGAAAAAGCCGAAGCGGGCGGGAACGGCGTTTTAGGTGCGATTTTCGTCAAATGTTGGCAGCGCTATCAGCCAGCTTCCCCCGGCGCCAGCGCCTTGATCGCCAGCGCGTGCACGCTTGCCGCGAGTTCCGCTGCCAGCGTCGCGTTAATCATGCGATGGCGTTCGATCCGGCTCTTCCCTTCGAAGGCAGGCGACACAATATAGACCCTGAAATGCGTCTCGCCGCCCGGCCTGTGGCCGGCGTGGCCCTCATGCAGATGTGATTCGTCCGTGACGTCGAGGCTTTCCGGCGCGAAAGCTTCACGCAACTTGTTTGTGATGGTATGCTGCACGGTTTTTTCGGCGCTCATGTCGGCGGCAATACGTCCATGACCGCGTTTCGTCAATGGCGCATCAAGAGCGAGGGTTTCGCAATGTCAAGACTTGAAGCTTTTCGCATTGCGTTGTCATAGTCAGACATGCCGATTGATTCATCCAAATTCTTCGACTCCATTCGCATCAAGCCCAACAAGCTGAGCGCGAAGCAGCAGGCGCAGGCGCGCGAAGCCGCCACGATGTGCGAATGGCCCGACTGCAAGAACAAGGGGCCGCACCGCGCCCCCAAGGGCCGCGCCAACGACAAGGAGTACTGGCACTTCTGTCTCAATCACGTTCGCGAGTACAACCAGTCCTATAATTTCTTCTCCGGCATGAATGCCGACGCGGTTGCGCGTTACCAGAAGGATGCGCTGACCGGCCACCGTCCGACCTGGAAGATGGGCGCCAACACCAGCTCCAAGAAGGGCAAGGGCAACCCGGAAGCCGATCTGGAAGGCGCGTCCGATCCGTTCAGCATGTTCAGCGAACTCAATGGCCGCGGCCGCTGGCGGCCCGGTCCGGGCTCAGGCATTGGCGATGAACCCAAGCCGGAAACCCGAAAAATATTCAACGCCGAGCGCAAGGCGCTGCAGGTGATGGGCCTCGGTCCGGATGCGACGCTCGAGGTCGTCAAGGCGAAATACAAGGCGCTGGTGAAGCAGCACCATCCCGATGCCAATGGCGGCGATCGCTCGACCGAAGATCGCCTGATCGAAATCATCAAGGCGTATAATTATCTCAAGACCGTCGTGCGCGGCGCGACCTGAGTTTTTGGGGTGGCGTTCCGCCGGGACGACACGCGGAGCGTCGTCCCGCTTGCACGGCGGCCTTCGGCGTCGCGCCAAACCCACGAGACGGCGCATCTGCACGCCCGGCGTCTTTTCCAGTTACTAAGTCTGCATCGAGGGCGCCGCTTGAGGTCACGGTGTATTGTTGGACGATCAGATTTTCTTATCAATGAAGCCTCCTATTACGATTAGACCTGATCGACAACCTCTTCTACCGTGTAGTCAATCCGCACCCAGCACCAGCGATCTCCCCCACTGCACCGGCGGCAGAGTGCGTTCGATCACGACAACAACTTCAATATGAAAGGAATTGTGGATCATGACCGCGCCCCAACGAGCTCAGTTTTCCAACCATGCTAATCTCGTCGATGAGATCTTCACGGAAGCCAACATCGATGCTCTCAACGCCAAGCTGATCGAACAGGGCATTTCCGCCGATCGGGTGATCGCCATTCTGCCGGTGGAAGCACAGACGATGGTCAATCCGACGCCACCGCAGTTCCGGGTGCTGTACCGGACTGCGTGAGCGCGCGCTCATATTGTCTTTTCATCAAGCCGTCATCTCAAACCGGCATCGGGCCGATATAGGCTGAACTTGGCCGTATCAGCCGGCCGGTCCGCTGCTGCTCGCGGGCGTGCGCCGTCCATCCGGCGGCGCGGGCCACTGCGAAGATCGGCGTGAAGGCCTGCCGCGGGATCGTCAGGGCGTCGAGCATGATCGCGGTGAAGAACTCCACATTGGTGTCGAGCGGCCGGTCCGGGCTTTTCCGCCGCAGCGCTTCGCGGATATAGGCCTCCACCTTGCCCGCGAACGATCACCGGAAACGCCCCGACAATCGTCGCCTCATGCGAAAGCCCGTTTTCCGCGCGCAATCCGGCGATGGCGGCCCGGAAGCCATCGACGATCGACAAGCCCTGGGTAATGCCGAGCAGGTCGGCAAGCCGGGCATAGGCGCGTTCGCGCGCCACGCCCAATGTGGCGCGCACCTCGGCTTCACCGACTGGCCGGCCGGTTCCGCCGCTCCACAGCCGTGCGATCACACCCTCGAAGCCGGTTTTGCGCACGAGGTCGCCGACGCGTTCGCCGGCGATGATCAGTTCGCCACGCTCGCCATCGACACGGCTGAGCACGGTTTCGGCGGCGGGAATGCCCTCCAGCCCGATCGGGCTCTTGGAAAGTTGCAGGTTCATGGTTCGGTCTCCTCCCGGGCTTTCAAAGGTCGACCCTCTCGACAGATTGATCAATCTTGATTATGTAAATCAATATGAAAAAATCCGCGGCGCTTTACCTCTCCGCCCGGGAGGCTTCGGCGGAACTGGCGATCTCGCCCGCCACGCTCTACGCCTATGTCAGTCGCGGATTGATCCGCTCGGAGCCTTCGTCGGATTCGCGAAGCCATCGCTACCGGGCGGAGGATGTCCGCGGCCTCAAGGAACGGCGCACGCCGTCGCCGGAGCCGCGCGGCCTCAAAAGTTTCGACGCCGATCTGCCGGTGATGGATTCGGCGATCTCGACCATCACCGAGGATGGCCCGATCTACCGCGGCGTGAATTGCATCGAGCTTGCGGAGGCCGACACGCTCGAACATGCCGCGACCTTGCTGTGGGACGTAACCGGCGCCGATCCGTTTTCGTCCGACAATTGCCCGCATGTGTCGGCGGAAATGCGCGGCGTCGCCGATGCCGCGCGCGATGCCGCGCCGATCGACCGGACCATCGCCGTGCTGGCGCTGGCCGCAAGCGCCGATCCACGTGCCTATACCCGAGCCGCCGATGGGCGCGCCATGGTCGGCGGCCGCATTATGCGGCTGGTGGTCGCGACTATGCTGAATGGCATATCATCGCCAAAACCGCTGCATCTTCAGATCGCTAGAGCATGGGCCTCCGACCACACGCAAGCCGCCGATTTGATCCGGCGGGCGCTGGTGCTGCTGGCCGACCATGAACTGAACGCCTCGACCTTTACCGTGCGCTGCGCGGCATCCACGGGATTGAATCTCTATGATGCTGTCATTGCCGGCTTCGTCGCGTTGAAGGGCCCCAAGCATGGCGGTGCCGGAGTTCTGGCGGCGCAGTTCGTCAAGACGCTGGTCGATCGTGACGTGGCTCCCGTCATCCGGGAGCGCGTTGCGCTGGGCGAGCGTTTTGCGGGTTTCGGTCACGGCGTCTACAAGCACGGCGATCCGCGCGCGCACGCCTTGCTGGAGGCATTGGCGAGCGCCGGCGCCGCGGAGAAACTCACCCGCGAGATTCCGGAGCGGATCCTTGAGGCGACCGGCGAATTCGTCAATATCGATTATGCGCTGGCGGTGCTGGTGCATACGCTGGGCTTGCCGCCGGGCCACGAACTGGTGCTGTTCGCCATGGCGCGCACCGTCGGATGGATCGCGCACGCCTGCGAGCAATTGCGCCATGGCGGCCTGATCCGCCCCCGCGCGCGCTATATCGGTCCGGCGCCGGGGCGCAGCGCGGCCTTCAACAGGCCATGACGCCAAGGCCGAATCCTATCGAAAATCGCTTCGAACCTTCTCGGCGGTCGGCTCGATCATGGCTCTGCCCTTTCGGCGACGGATCGCCCAGACCGTCAGCCCCACGACCAGCGCGCCGACCACCACCGTCAGCATCCAGTAGTGCTTGCCGATACCGCTATGGTGCGGAATCCCGGCATATCGGTGCAGCGCGGATACCGCCACCACGCCCGGCAGCACATGTGCCGGCGCCCACAACAGGATCGCCGGAATGTTGACGGCGAAAAAGCGCGGCGGCGGCATGCCCAACGCACCCGCCGTGATCGGCACGAAGGCGCGAATTGGCGGTACGAAGCGCGCGAAAAACACCGCCAGCGCGCCCCAGCGATGGAAGAACGCCTCGCTCTGCGCGATCACGCGCGGATAGTTCGACATCGGCCAGGAACTCAGGATTTCGCGCTGGGCGCGATGTCCGATCCAGAACGCCGAGCCGTCGCCGAGCAGCGCGCCGGCGATCGCCGCAGCCAGCACCCCTTCAAGGCGCAGCTCGCCGCCGGGCACCAGCGCGCTCAGCGCAAGGATGATGGTCGAGCCCGGAATCACCGAGCCTACAACCGGAACGGCTTCCAACAGGGCGGCGAGGAATATCGTAAGATAGCCAAGCCACGCATGCGCCGCGACGAACGCAATCAAGGGATCGATGAAGGAGGTCACAAAATTCCTGTGCTGGTACTGCCGTCCGGTTTGGGCTCAGACCTAACATAACTTGAAAGCGCTGTGAGAGCCCCTGCCTGAGGGGGTGGCTAATTGTCCCGGCGAAAGTACGGCTTGATTCGCAGGGCAGCCCTCCAAAAATCGAAGCCAGCGCCTATCTTGATGATAACGTGACGGAACTTTGATTGCGCCGCGGGCTTCTGCCGGCCGTTGCTCTCTGCTAGGTTTGTTCCAGCACCCATCCGCAGCCAAGCCGCAAATCTGGTTTCGGGAGCGCCCGAGACCTCGGAGGATTGATGACGACCGCCGCCATGACCAAAGCGCAAGAATCTGTCGGTCCCGCCGGTTTGCCCGACATGAAGGTGTCCGTCCGGCAAGTGTTCGGCATCGATAGCGATCTCGAAGTGCCGGCCTATTCCGAAGTCGATCCGCATGTGCCGGACGTCGATACGGATTATCGCTTCGATCGCGCCACCACGCTCGCCATCCTCGCCGGCTTCGCCAAAAACCGCCGCGTCATGGTGACGGGCTATCACGGTACCGGCAAGTCGACCCATATCGAGCAGGTCGCGGCGCGACTGAACTGGCCGTGCGTGCGCGTCAACCTCGACAGCCATATCAGCCGGATCGACCTGGTCGGCAAGGATTCCATCGTCGTGCGCGACGGCATGCAGGTCACCGAATTCCGCGACGGCATTCTGCCCTGGGCGCTGCAGCACAATATCGCGCTGGTGTTCGACGAGTACGACGCCGGCCGTCCCGATGTGATGTTCGTGATCCAGCGCGTGCTGGAAGTCTCCGGCCGCCTGACGCTGCTCGACCAGAACAAGGTGATCAAGCCGCATCCGGCGTTCCGGCTGTTCTCGACCGCCAACACGGTCGGCCTCGGCGATACCTCCGGCCTCTATCATGGCACCCAGCAGATCAACCAGGGCCAGATGGACCGCTGGTCGATCGTCACCACGCTCAATTACCTGGCGCATGACGAGGAAGTCGAAATCGTGCTGGCCAAGGCGCATCATTACCGCACGGCCGAAGGCCGCGACATCGTCAACAAGATGGTGCGGCTTGCGGATCTTACCCGCAACGCCTTTGCCAATGGCGACCTGTCGACGGTGATGAGTCCGCGCACGGTGATCACCTGGGCGGAGAACGCCGAGATTTTCACCGACATCGGCTTTGCGTTCCGCGTCACCTTCCTCAATAAATGCGACGAACTGGAACGGCCGCTGGTCGCCGAATTCTATCAGCGCTGTTTCAATGCCGAGCTCGCGGAGTCCTCGGTGAACGTGGCGCTGAGCTGATGCGATGCCGGCGATTTCCGTCGAGCGCACGATTGGAGAGACCAAGCGCGCGGTTCTTAGCGGGCTCATTCGCTACAACGACCAAAAAATGGGGAAGCAGAAATATCGCCGCTTCGCCGTCTCGCTGCGGGATAAGGGCGCGATAGTCGGCGGGATTGTCGGCGAGGTCTGGATGACCGTGCTGTTCATCCAGTTCTTCTGGCTCGAGGAGCGGTTTCGCGGCAAGGGTCACGGAACGGCTCTGATCGAAAAGATCGAGGAAGAGGCCCGGCGGTTTGGCGCGGTGCGATCCTATCTCGACACGATGAGTGTCCAGGCTCCAGGCTTCTACCGGGCATGCGGCTATGAAGCGTTTGGCGCCATCGACGGCTATCCCGGTGGCGTGACGCGTCACTGGTTTACCAAGGCGTTGTAAGGACCGGCTATGACCACCAACACCAAATTCCGCACCGGATCGAAGGAAGCGCCGACCGAGCCGTTCAAGCGCGCGGTGACCGCCTGCCTGCGTGCGATCGCGAGAGCGCCGGAGCTTGAAGTGATGTTCGCCGCCGAGCGCCCGGGTCTCGCACCCGGCAAGGCTCGGCTGCCGGAGCCGGCCCGCAAGATGACAAGGCGGGATGCCGCGATCGTTCGCGGCCACGCCGATTCGATCGCACTGAAACTCGCCTGTCACGATCCCAAGGTGCACCGCAAGTTGATGCCGGGCAATCCGCAGGCGCGCGGCGTGTTCGAGGCGGTGGAGCAGGCTCGCGTCGAAGCGCTCGGCTCGCGGCGGATGGCGGGGGTTGCGAAAAACCTCACCGCGATGCTCGACGACCATTTCCATCGCGGCAAGTTCGACGAGATCACCGATCGCGCCGATGCGCCGCTATCGGACGCGCTGGCGATGCTGGTGCGCGAGCGCCTCACCGGGCTGGCGCCGCCGGCGGCCGCCCGCAAGATGGTCGACCTCTGGCGTCCGGTGCTGGAAGACAAGATCGGCGCGCGGCTCGACCGGCTCGATCGCCTTGCCGAGAATCAGGCGAAATTCGGCGACGCGGTGCATGATCTGTTGACCGCGCTCGACCTCGGCGACGAGCGCAACGCCGAGGCCGACGAGGACGACAATCAGGACGACAACCGCGACGGCGAAAACGACCAGTCGGGCGCGGAAGGCTCGCCCGACAGCGACGCGGCCCAGGAAATGAGCGCCGATCAGGCGCAGGCCACCTCCGACGAGATGTCGGAGAGCGCGATGGAAAGCGCGCAGGCCTCCACCAGCGACACCTTCGACGACGGCGAACTTGGCGACGACGAGACGCCGGGCGAAGCGACGCGGCCGAATTCACGCGGTGTCAACGAGCCGCGCGGGCCCGAATATCACGCGTTCGCGCCGAAATTCGACGAGGTGATCGCGGCCGAGGATCTTTGCGATCATGACGAGCTGGAGCGCCTGCGCAGCTATCTCGACAAGCAGCTCGCGCATCTGCAGGGCATCGTGGCGCGGCTCGCCAACCGGCTGCAGCGCCGCCTGATGGCGCAGCAGAACCGCGCCTGGGAATTCGATCTCGAGGAAGGCGTGCTCGACCCGGCGCGGCTGTCGCGCGTGGTGACCGATCCCTATCATCCGCTGTCGTTCATGAACGAGAAGGAAGCGACCTTCCGCGATACCGTGGTGACGCTGCTCTTGGACAATTCCGGCTCGATGCGCGGGCGGCCCATCACGGTGGCGGCGACCTGTGCCGATATTCTGGCGCGGACGCTGGAGCGTTGCGGCGTCAAGGTCGAAATTCTTGGCTTCACGACGCGCGCCTGGAAGGGCGGCCAATCCCGCGAAGCGTGGCTCGCCGCCGGCAAGCCGCCCAATCCCGGACGCCTCAACGATCTCCGGCACATCATCTACAAATCGGCCGACGCGCCGTGGCGGCGCGCGCGCAAGAATTTGGGGCTGATGATGCGCGAGGGGCTGTTGAAGGAAAACATCGACGGTGAAGCGCTGGACTGGGCGCACAAGCGGCTGCTCGGGCGCGCCGAACAGCGCAAGATCCTGATGATGATTTCCGACGGCGCGCCGGTCGATGATTCCACGCTGTCGGTCAATCCCGGCAATTACCTGGAACGCCATCTGCGCTACATCATCGAGGAAATCGAGACCCGCTCGCCGGTCGAGCTGATCGCGATCGGCATCGGTCACGACGTTACGCGCTATTATCGCCGCGCGGTGACGATCGTCGACGCCGAAGAACTCGGCGGCGCCATCACCGAGAAACTCGCCGAACTGTTCAGCGAGACCCACGGTGTTGTCCCCGCCAGGACAAGCCGCCGCAGATTGCATTCATAAGATTTCGATCCATGAAGTTCGGATCGGAAGCCACTACAGGGACACTTTTACCTCTCCCTGTGGGAGAGGTCGGCGCGTAGCGCCGGGTGAGGGGTTATGGCTTCACGAGGGACCGTAACCCCTCACCCCAACCCTCTCCCAATGGGAGAGGGAGCGCGCTTCCGTTGTTGTGAGGTCGAGCAACGCCTCGATAGATGGATTCCATGCGCGCACCGATCAGCCGCCGCCGCTTCCTGAAGTTCATGGCGGCAGGGCTTGCGACGACTGCCATACCGGAGATCGCGTGGGCGCAGCTCGCCACGCAGCCGCCGCCGAGGCCGCTGGTCCCGGACGAATTCTCGGTCGCTGCGCCCATCTCGATCGAGGTCAACGCCCGGCCGATTCCCTTCTTCGACACGCGCGATCACGCGCGGGTCCGGTTCGGGGCGCTGGAATATCGCAGCGGGCTGGTGCTGACCTCGAGTTTCCGCGGCTTTGGCGGGCTGTCGGGACTGCGGCTCGACGCCAGGGGCGAGCGTTTCATTTCGATCAGCGACCACGGCAGCTGGTTCACCGGCCGCATCGTCTATCAGGGCCACAAGATGACAGGGCTTGCCGATGTCGAGGCCGCCCCGCTGCTCGGCGCCGACGGCCGACCGATCACCGCGCGCGGCTGGTACGACTCGGAGTCGATCGCGCTCGATGGTCCGGATGTGTATATCGGCCTCGAACGCGCCAACGAGATTCTGCGTTACGATTTCAGCAAGGGGTTTACCCGCGCGCGCGGCGAGGTGGTGCCGACGCCGCCGGCGATGCGCAAACTGCCTCGCAACAAGGGGATCGAGGCGCTGGTGATGGTGCCGAAGGGCCTGCCGCTGGCCGGCACGCTGATCGCGCTTTCGGAGCGCGGCCTCGATGCGAAGGGCAACCTGATCGCATTCCTGATCGGCGGCAAGAGGCCCGGCCAGTTCGCGGTCCGCCGCACCGACAATTTCGATATCAGCGACGCGGTGCTGCTGTCCTCGGGTGCACTCCTGATACTGGAACGGAAGTTTTCATGGCTCTCTGGAATCGGCATCCGGATCCGCAACATCCCGCTCAACGCGGTGGCGCCGGGGGCGCTGGTCGATGGCCCCGCGATCTTCGATGCCGATCTCAGCCACGAGGTCGACAACATGGAAGGCATCGACGTTCACGTCACGCCCGAGGGCGACACCGTGCTGACGATGATCTCCGACGATAATTTCTCGCTGCTCCAGCGCACACTGTTGCTGCAGTTCACGCTGGTGGAGTGAGCTCGTCGTCCCGGCGGACGCGGCGATGACGCGAGTTTTGCGTGGGCCTAAATTTTGTCGTCCCGGCGGACGCCGGGACCCATACTCCGTGTCCTCTCGTTTGAGCAGTGGGGCAAATGCCTTCAGCTATCAACAAGGCCAGTGGTTATGGGTCCCCGCGTTCCAGGCTGTCCGCTCGCGACCGCGCTGCCCCTGATCCGCGAAGGTCAGGTGCGCGCGCTATTGGTTTCGACATCAAAGCGTGTCCCCGATCTGCCTGACGTGCCGACGCCGCAGCAGGCCGGGTTGAAAGATGCCGAGAGCGCGATCTGGTTCGGCGTGTTCATGCCGTCGAAGACGCCGCGCGACATTATCGAAAGATTTCATGCTGCCGGGGTCAAGGTGCTGTCGGAACCCGCGATGCAGGAAAACCTGAAAAAGCTCGGCGTCGAAGCGCTGCCGCTGACGCCTGTGGAAATGGACGATCTGGTCAAGCGCGAGACGGCGGCCACCACGGAAGTGATCAAGGCCGCCGGGATCAAGCCATGGGGTGATCAAGCAATGGTGCCATGCGGTTGAGGAAAGCGCGGCGCCTCGCTAGATAGAGAGCAACGAACTTCCCTCCCACCGGACATCCCCCCATGAATGCCCTGTTCTCTCCGATCAAACTGCGTAGCGTTGCGCTTCCCAACCGCATCATGGTGGCGCCGATGTGCCAGTACTCCGCCGAAAACGGCGAGGCCAATGACTGGCATTTCACCCATATCAACACGCTCGCGCTGTCGGGCGCTGCGATGTTCTGTATCGAGGCGACCCATGTGGAAGCGATCGGCCGCATCACGCCGGGATGTCTCGGCCTGTGGAATGATGCCACCGAGGCGGCGCTAAAGCCGATCCTGGCCTCGGTGCGCAAGCATTCCAAGACAGCGGTGGCGATGCAGCTCGCCCATGCCGGCCGCAAGGGATCGAGCCATACGCCATGGGATGGCGGGCAGCAAATCCCGCTCGCCGAAGGCGGCTGGCAGACCGAAGGACCCTCCGCGGTGCCGCACAAGGAGGGCGAACTGGCGCCGCTCGCGCTCGATGCGTTGGGGCTTAAGCGCGTGCGCGACGCCTTCGTGGCGGCCGCGAAGCGCGCCGAACGGCTAGGCCTCGATAGCCTCGAACTGCACAGCGCCCACGGCTATCTCTTGCATCAGTTCCTGTCGCCGATCTCCAACAAACGCACCGATCAGTATGGCGGCTCGTTGCAAAACCGCATGCGCTATCCGCTGGAAGTGTTCGACGCGGTGCGGGCGGCGTTCCCGGAGCAAAAGCCGGTCGGCGTCAAGGTGTCGGCGACCGACTGGGTCGAGGGCGGCTGGGATCTCGCGCAGACCATCGAATTTGCCAAGGAGCTGAAAAAGCGCGGCGTCGACTGGATCGACGCATCCTCCGGCGGCGTGTCGCCGCTGCAGAAGATACCGCTTTCGCCCGGCTATCAGGTGCCGTTCGCGCAAGGCATCAAGCAGGCCACCGGCGTCACCACCATGGCGGTTGGTCGGATCACCGAAGCAAAGCAGGCCGAGGACATCGTCGCGTCCGGGAAGGCCGACATGGTCGCGCTGGCGCGCGGCATGCTCTACGACCCGCGCTGGGGCTGGCATGCCGCGGCCGAACTCGGCGGCGAGGTCGAAGCGCCGCCGCAATACTGGCGCTCGCAGCCTTCGAACCAAAAGGCGCTGTTCGGCGCGACGACGTTCGGGACGAGGTAAGGGCGCTCTTATTCCCTTCTCCCCTTGTGGGAGCCGAGACGAGCGTAGCTCGCTCTTGAGGTGGCCGTAGGCGGCCTCTGGCCGCCGTTCTTTACTAGGACGCCGATGCTTTGCATCGGCTATGCGAAGTCCGTGTCGGATGAGGGGTTGCGTCCGATCGATAGGCCGAGACCCCTCACCCGTCTCGCATCTTCGATGCGAGCCACCCTCTCCCACAAGGGGAGAGGGAAGTAAGCGTCGTGCCACGCGCGCGAACTTCACCCCGGCGGCTTTGTCATATCTCCGCCGCAGCTTTCGCGTGCTATGCTCTCGCTTGCGCGCATCAAGACGCGCTTCAAAAAGGCCATAGCGTTTTCAAGCGAAAGCCTGCCCCGGACTTGATCCGGGGTGGGAACCGGTTCGCGTGAAGAAAACGCGTCAAAATAAGAAACGAGAGGAAACCCCCCATGGAAATCGGATATTTCGCGATGCCCTCGCATCCGCCGGAGTGCGGATTGAAAGAGGGTCACGACTGGGACCTGCAGGTGCTTAGGTGGCTCGACGAACTCGGCTATCAGGAAGCCTGGATCGGCGAGCATCACACCGCGCCCTGGGGGCGCCTGACCTGCTGCTGGCGCAGGCCTTCTTGCAAACCAAAAACATCCGTCTCGGCCCCGGTGGCTTTCTCTTGCCCTACCATCATCCCGCCGAACTCGCCAACCGCGTCGCGATGCTCGATCATCTCTCCGGCGGCCGGCTGAATTTCGGCGTCGCGGCATCCGGCCTGCCGAGCGACTGGGCGATGTTCAACGTCGACGGCATGTCCGGCCAGAACCGCGACATGACCCGCGAGGCGCTGGAGATCATCTTGCGGCTATGGACCGAAGACGCCCCGTTCACCCACAAGGGCAAATTCTGGACGGTGACCAAGCCCGACACGATGTTCGATTTCTTAAAGCCTCATCTCAAGCCAAAGCAGGCGCCGCATCCGCCGATTGGCGTGGCCGGCTTGAGCAAGGGTTCGGACACCCTGAAACTCGCGGGAGAACGCGGCTTCATTCCGATGAGCCTCAACCTCAACCCGACCTACGTTTCCAGTCATTGGGATTCGGTGCTGACCGGCGCCGCGCGGACCGGGCGCACGCCGAGCCGGCAGGACTGGCGGCTGGTGCGCGAGGTGTTTATCGCCGATACCGACGAGGAAGCCTGGAAGCTTTCGACCGGCGACATGATGGGCCGGATGATGGGCGAATATTTCCTGCCGCTGCTCGGTCATTTCGGCTTCAAGGACTATCTCAAGCACGCGCCCGACGTGCCTGACAGCGACGTGACCGTCGACTATTGCGCCCGTCACAACTGGGTCGTCGGCTCGCCGTCAACCGTGGCCGAGAAGATCGAGACCATCTATCGCGAGGTCGGCGGTTTCGGCACGCTTTTGGTGTTCGGCTTCGACTACAAGCACAAGCCGGAAGCCTGGCACCATTCGCTGACACTGTTGCAGCAGGAAGTGATGCCGCGGCTGAAACATCTCAACGCGGATCTGGAGCGTGCGGCGTGAGCTGAGGATAATGGCGCGGGACGGCGACAGGCCGTCCTGCGTTTCGCTTGCGCGGGCGCTACCGTGTTCGTCGCGCCATCTCGACCCTCGTCATTCGAGTAAACCCGGTATTTGAGTAAACCCGACGCTTCCACGCACAGCTCTCACGGACCGTCATCGAAATTCAAGTTATGCCTGCTACACCGTGGTTTTTGTCGGCGGACAGTAGATCGCAATGAATATCGACATTTAGAGGTTGCCATCAACACCGTTGCAAACGTTTCGATGAGGCGCTCGTCGACGCGGTGTTGGGGAAATCCGTCGTCAGACTTTGGCCCAGGCGCCTCATTCTCGACCAGTTTCGGCCACTGACCACCAGCAGGCGTCGGGCCAATTTGAAGCCCGCGCGGCGTGGCCCGCTTGTCATGCTTGGAAATTGGCACGCCGAAGTAGCCGCACGACGCGAGACCAAAGCTTTCAGATGCGTCTGGAGGCTGTCAGGGCCCAAAAAGAGCGCCGGCGCGGTGCAATCGAAGTTCAGTCCTTCGAAATCAAAACGGCATTGTGGAAAATTAAAGCGGTACGGGAATATTGCCGCTGAATTGCCATGTAGGCTTTTGACATTCGCCAAACATTTATCGACATGCGGCGTGGCTCAAGGTGCAATTCAATCGACGGCCGCCACGACCCGATGCCGAACCACCGATTGAGTGTGCAGGGGTGTGTGATGCGCAGGCGAAGACTCGAAATATATCGACGGGCTGTTTTTCTGGCGAATACCGGCAAATTTGACAGCTGGAAAGAGATTCAAAAGGAATTGGCGAAAGA
>WNFA01001923.1_pt1 | contig 16943 bp, 10 predicted proteins | sample 5400481 | NCBI WGS metagenome assembly WNFA01 (sample SAMN13153340, study PRJNA577476) | soil metagenome | isolation source: 120 cm saprolite under Douglas fir tree site 2 hole 1 replicate 2 | place: USA:California | collected 2015-04-18
CCAACCGACGCGATACGGACATACTTCAGCTCCGGCATGGACGTGCTGGTGATCGGCAGGCTTCCTCGTCGAAAAATGAGCATGGTGGAATGAGCGGGCAGCGCGTCGTCGCGCTCCTTGGACGGCCCGACGCACCCACGGACGCGGTCGAAGAATATTGCCGCTACCTCGGCGAAGCTTTGGTTGCGGAAGGTTTCGAATTGGTGACCGAGCGAGTCGATTGGCGCAAGAATGGCTGGGGGCGCGCGGCACGTATGCTGCGGTACCGTGCAAAAGGTTGGCGTGGAGCCTGGGTCCTGGTGCAGTACACGGCGCTGGCCTGGTCCATGCGCGGCTTCCCGCTACGTTTCCCCCGCGTTCTCAAGACGCTCAAAGCCGCAGGTGCTAGGGTGGGCGTGGTTTTTCACGACATTGAGCCCTACAGCGGAACGCGAGTGATTGACGCCGTGCGGCGCCAACTGCAGCTGCGCGTCATGCTCCAGGCGTTGCGCCTTTCGGATGAAGCCGTGTTTACGGTTCCCATGGAACGAATCGCATGGATCAAACGCGAAGTCGGCAAAGGGAGATTCATTCCCGTCGGAGCAAATTTGCCGGCGTCCAGCAAAGCCAACTCGAGACCGGGCAGCTCGACGGGCGGAAAATTGAGTGTGGCGGTCTTCGGGATTACCGGTGGGGAATCGGGGCGATGGGAAATTGAAAACATCGTGGAGGCTGTTCGATTTGCCGCCTTGCGTGTTGGCAATCTCCGGCTGATCGTTTTCGGCCGCAATGCGCAAAGCACGGAAGAGGAACTCCGGGAGCGCTTCCGCGATGCTGCAGTTGAACTCCACGTATTGGGAGTCGTACCAGCAGAAGATGTGGTGCGCACCCTCTCCATTTCCGACGTTCTGCTCTTTGTGCGTGGACCTATTTCCACGCGGCGCGGCAGCGCGATTGCGGGAATTGCCTGTGGCTTGCCGGTGATTGCGTTCGAGGGTCCGGAGACGGCGGCACCGATTACCGAGGCCGGGCTGGCGTTATTCTCTCCGCAAAGGAAGCGCGACCTGGGAGATGTCCTGCTGCGTGTACTGCAGGACGAGCACTTCCGCGCAGCATTGGCGCAGCGAAGCTGGCTGGCACAGCGGCAATATTTCTCGTGGAACGCTATTGGCGCGCGCTACGCCGAGTTTTTGAGGAGAATGAAATAGACGGAGGCAATCACCGGCACAACGCTTCGATCAAAGTTTCTTTCTTTTTTTCAGCGAGTTTGGTTAGAGCGTCGAGCGAGGCGAAGTAACCACCCACAGCGGCGGCGGCGAGAAAAAGGAAGGCTTCAGCGGGCAGCCAAGGATTGCCGGTCCAGGTGCCAGTGAAAAGAATCACAGCAGAAATGCCGCCCATCAAGATTTGCGAGCCAAACGCAACCAGCACGGCCATGCCGGATTGGCGCTGGCCGCGCATCTGGCCAAATTCCATTCGGCGCGGAAAAGTGATCGAGGACCAGTTGGCGACGGTAAGCTGACCTACGACGGTGAAAATGATGGCGGCACAAGTGGCCACAAGTATGTGGGCCGAAGGCAGACCAACGCGCCAGGCGAGCATCGCCAGGGAAAGCGCGATTTCCACCGAGAGAACAGAGACGAGCATCAGATTTTTTCCAAGCAAGACATCACGGAAGCGCAGCGGGGCGGTGAAGTAGGTCTGAATGCCTCGGCCTTCGTAAGCAAAGCTGTTGTAGGCCGGCGCCATCAGAATCAGGATGAGATAAGCCATCATGCCGGGAAAAAACATCTCTGCAGAGACGCCCTTGCCACCTACAGTCGGATGTCTTCCGGCAAAATTCATGCTGAAGATCAGTATGAGGAGCGGGGGCATCAGCAGCGTGAGATACGCAAAACCGTTGCGAGTGAGATAGCGGAACTCTTTGCGCACGATGCCCGCCACCTGGGGCGAGAGCAAGCTCAAGCGATCGGGACCATCGTCCTTTGCAATGGTTGGGCGAATAACGGCGCGGAGCGGCGCCGCGGTTTCACTGAGTTCTTCGCCGCGATATTGCGCAGCAAAGCGGCGCCATAGGAGACCGCTGAACAACAGCAGATAGAGAAGTAGAAGAACGAAATTTAACAGAAATCCGGCGGGATGGAGGCGAATGGATGCGGTCAGGGCGTGGCCAGCGAGCGAAGGCGGGAGCCACGCGACGTAGGGCAAGAGGCGCAGGAATACCGGCCGGACGGATGCGCCGTAACGCTGGATCAGCGGCGAAAGAAAATTCAGCGAAATCATGGAGAGAACAAAAATACCGAGGAAAAGCTCCCGGGTTCTGCGGCGGGCGAGTAAGCGCTCCAACCAGGAACCCATGAGCCGCTCAAGCGTGACGTTGAGCAGCATGAACGCAACAACGATCAGCAACATGGACGGCAACACGCCAGGCTTGGCAACCGTGGCTCCCGCGGTCATTGCCAGCAGCCAGCAGACTGACGCGAGCGCCGAGAAGTCGGCGAATCCATACGCCAACCCAATGATGTAGAACGCGCGGAGGCTGAGCGGAAAGCGCAACAGGATGCGGAATTCGAAATTCGCCCCGAAACCAGCAACAAAGAGCGGGACAATTTGCCAGAAAAGAAAGATCCCCCAGAAGAGCAATGACATCCATTCCAGGCGGCCTTGGGAAAGAAAAGCGTAGGCGCCCGCGTAGAAGGCAAAACTCAATCCGATCACCAAAATGCCAGCGAAGAAGGCAGTAAAGATCAGGCCGATCAGGTCGAGGCGATTATTTTTCTTGCGCAGGCCGTTGCGCAGGATTCGCCAGCGAAGTCCGGCAACCAGGCGAATCTGCTCGAAGACGTTGACGGACTTCGTCACATCAGCCATGAAAGCTCCTCGAGCTGCGGGCGCTCCGTGCCGCCCTGGCCAACGATCGAAAGGAAAATCTGCTCTAGAGTGGTCTTACTTCCGGCCGCGCCCGAAATCCCCGCGCGCAATTCTTCGAGCGAACCCTGTGCGACAAGGCGTCCCTTGTGAATGATGGCCACGTGGCTGCACAGACGTTCGACGATTTCAAGGACATGGGAAGTCAGGAAAATGGTTGTGCCGCGTTCCGTCATGCGCGCCAGAAGCGCTTTGAGGGCGCCTGCCGCGAGGGCATCCACACCTTCGAACGGTTCGTCGAGGAATAGAATGCGCGGCCCGTGAATTACAGCTGCGGCGAGAGCGAGCTTCTTCTGCATACCGTGCGAATAATCCGCAATCATGGTCTTTGGCCGATCAGCGAGTTGCATGAAATCAAGCAATTCTTCGGAGCGTCGCTGGGTTGTCGTGCGGTCCAGGCCGTACATGCGGCCGACAAACTTCAGATATTCGGAACCAGTCAAGCGCTCGAAAAGACCCATGCCTTCAGGCACCACGCCGATCTGGCGTTTTACCTCGACGGGATTCGCGGCAAAGTCTACGCCGAGAAGCTGGATGCTGCCGGACGAGGGCGCCAGCAAGCCGGTCAGAATTTTGATGGTCGTTGATTTTCCAGCGCCGTTTGGGCCTAGGAAACCGAAGAATTGTCCTGCCGTCACCTGGAGATCGATGGCATCGACAGCGGTGAGGTTCCCGAATCTCCGTGTCAGCTCTTGCGTCTGAATAGCGATTTCGGGCATCAGGATTCCTTTTCCGGCGTAATAGGCAGAATGCAAACTCTAGCACGAGTCGTGTTCCTGTTCGGACAAATGCGGATCGATGTCAGGATGCTAAAGTGGCGTCAGGAAGGTTTTTGAGGTGTGGGCGACGTCGTGCTGAGCTGCAATTCTTTAGCGGGTAAAGCTGCCAGGAGCGCGGGTAGTTCCACACGGAAGACGGCTCCGCCTTCCTGCCGGTTGTAAGAAAGAATTTTTCCGCTGTGCTCCTGAACGATGCCGAAGCAAATGCTGAGGCCCAGACCTGTGCCTTTGCCAACCGGCTTGGTCGTATAAAAGGGATCGAAAACGCGGTGCGGGTCCTTGAGTCCGGGACCCGTGTCCGAGAACAGGATGACGACGTTGCCGCGATCGCGGATGGTTTTGATCGTCAGAACGCCGCCGTTGGCCGCTTCCATGGCCTCCAGCGCGTTGCTGATAATGTTGAAGAAAACCTGCATCAGCTGATTTCCGTCTCCGCGAACGCCGGGAAGAACGGACTCGAGCTGCAATTCGATCCGCGTTGTCCCGGAACGCAGGTCGAGCGCCCGAAGCTGAACGGCGTTGTTCACGACCGTGTTGATGTCGAGGAAGGTACGCTCTGCCGGTACCTGCCGCGCGAAACTCAAGAGATTGCCGACCAGAGTCTTTGTGCGGCGCGCCTGATCGCGAATTTTTGAAGCAGTCGCGCGAGCTTTCTCCGGGACTGTCGGATCGTCGGCCAGGAGATCGGAAAATCCGAGGATAGCGGCGAGGGGATTGTTGATTTCGTGGGCCGCGCCGGCGGCAAGTTGGCCCAGAGAAACGAGCTTTTCCGATTGCACAATCTGCGCTTGCAAACGTTTAAGGTTCTTGATGGATTGTTGGGACCGGGCGAGAAGCCGCGAGCGGTCGCGTTCCGTGAGATGCGTGCGCAGGAATATCAGTAGCGCGAGCGGAAGCGAAGCGATTAAAGTCACCATCAGACGAAAATCGCGAACCGCGGGATCATCGTGGCTAAATCGCAGCGTATAGATCGCGAAAAAAGGCAACGAAATCACCGCGGCCATCGCAAAGCGAGCCGGCCAAACATTTTCTTCCGATGTTGAGTCAAAATCCGAGTCGAATGCATTTTCGGAGGGCGCATCCAGCTTGGCCCGCATCTGGTAGGCAATCACGCCGGCAAGACCGAACCAGAGGAACGTCGCGAGCAGCGGCAGGTCGTACAAACTTCCCGTGTAGTAGCGGTGATTGTCGATGGCAACGTTGATGGACAACGAGGCATACATATAAATGGTAGAAGCACCGAAGAGATTGGCGTAGACCATCCTCCACGCCCCATTCGATTGCAGCCATAAGATGGCCCATCCGACGACGATCACCATGTTCTGAATGTTGGTGATTAAATTGAAGGTGTGATTGTACTGCCCTAGAGACGGCGTTGCGTACATCCACGGCAAGACCACAAAGACGTAAAGGAACGTCCACCAGATCAAGAGCAATGCAAAATCCAGATAGCCAAAACGTAGCCGAATTTCCCCGCGTTTGAGATGCGGACACAAGGCGAGAGCCGCGATCATAGGAATTCCACGCAGGAAAAACAGAATGTCGCCTGGGTACATCTCGGGAAGAGGCCGGTGCAGGTAGACCTCATAGTAGGTCCACTCAAACTGGCCGAGCATCCACAGGCTACAGCTCATCGCCAACAGCATCCAGAAGACGTTTCGCCGCCAATGCGGCGTTCCCGCGTTCAAGAGCAAACCGGCGTTGGCCAGCAGCGGCAGGATGCACTGCACCACGTTTCCAAACGTGGAAAGTGACAGGCCGCCTCGTGGCAGAGCCAGCGAAACGGCGGTATAGATGACGAGGATGAGCAACTCAATCCCCACCACCCAGGCGATTCTGCGGGAAGAAGGCATACTCTGAATGTTTCTAGTGTAGGCGCGCAGGGCAGGGATGCGTGCCGACAATCACTTCGGAATGGCCAAATGATAAACGAAGAGCGAGCCAAAAACCACTCGCTGGAACGACTCGCAACCTGCCCGAGCAGGCGGAGTTTATTTTGGTAGAGCTGCGCGATCGGAAGGACCCGAGGTCGGAATCGAAGACCCGGACAATCGGCAAGGAAACGACCTATCCGCGCTTCTGAGTTTCACTGCATCCAGCGAAACTGCCCTGGCGTCTCGCTTTTCAGTATTTTCACGCGCTCCGATACCTCTTCGCCTGTGAGGATTCCTTTCTCCGCGAGTAGCTCGAAGATTGCTTCAGTCAAAAACATGTTATAGTACGCCACCTCCTGAATCGTTGTCGTCACCTTGCCTGTTTTATCGTCCTGCGCCATCTTGGTCTCCTCAATCCGCTTGACATTACGTACCTATCTGAAATGTCGCTAAGCTGGAGCGCAGCCTTATCGTCGAACGCGTGAAGGCCAGATTGTGGAACGCACGAGCTAAAGGGAAGCGGCTCGGACGGCCGCGGGTCATCCTGGATGTTTATCGCATTGCCGAGCTGCGCAATGCCGGGCTCTCGTGGCCGCAAATTGCAAACCAACTGGGTTGTGGCCTGGGGGCGGCGTATCAGGCCTTTCCCACTCTTTCCAGAAACCAAAAATCGAAACTCCTTCCTCAATGGTTGCCCCGCAGGTGTAGTTCGGGGCCTGATTCTTATGGTCGTACACGTTCCCAAAACATGCTGCTTCCGTCCTCAGGGTTTTGGTATTTCTCAGCGTCCAAACATGCAACACCCGGATTTCCAAAAACAAGTGTTCTATGCCCGGGGCGAGTCTCGTCTCAGGCCTTATGGTCCGCGCCAGTCGCGTCCAGATGATGGTTAGGCACTGCGTGTCGCAGCATGTGCCGATGCCAAAGGATGGATCTTACAGCGGAAACCAGAGTGATTAGACCCAGCGAAAGGCAGACCGCACCGCCGATCAGGATAGCAGCCTGATTCGAAGATTTGTTCAAGCTGGGCTCGTACAACATATAAAGCCCCGCGACCAACAGAATTGCGGACATCATGACTTCCAATAAGGTCGGTATTCTTCTCATGTGAGATCTCCTCTTCAAGCATCCATCCTGATTGCGGCTCGACGAGGGCTGGCAAAGCTGAGATTCCCGCTCAAAGCGTTTATCAATTCCTCGCGTGGAGAACGTTTACGGCAGCGCCCAGACGCGAGTTGGCCTCAGCTCTGGAGAGTTCCCGAAAGACCGGCTCTGAGTAAACCTTCTTCATTACTGAGCCGCAGATACACCTCGGATTTGAGTTTTCTCCGTGTCTCCAGCCGGGCGGCAGCTCCATTTCACGGCGGCAGGTTTTTGACTGGCAGATATATATTTGTCGGGAGCACACGACACCCTCCACTAGATTACCTGGCTGGAAGAGACGCACAGGAAACCTCCCTGTGATTCGGCTGAGGCTGCGAGTAGCTAGATATACCCTTACTCACGGGGGTATACTAAGCTAGGTACTGTAGAGATGTCAATCAATAACGGACTTTATTTGAGATTCATCACAAGGAACGATTGATTCGCCAATCCAATACTATCGCATGCGACGGCATCCCTGGACTTTTTTTGAGGGTCCGCGGCCTGCCTAATCTGGCGGAGGTACCGATACAGTGTTGTGCGCCCAATCCCCAATACCCGCGACGCCTGCATCTACGACCACGAGGGCTTTTTGCTTCGATTTGGTACGACTCTCTTGAACTCCGCCGCATCCCCGATCGAGGATCGCACGACTGGGAAACGACGGTTTTTGAAGATGGGCGCTTCGACAGCCGATTGTATATGGCAAATAGCGGAATCGATTCCTGAGTTGCTGAATCATTAGCTCACAATGGAATCGCGCCGATCCGGTCAAAAGGTATGACACAGCGATACTGGAACGGCCATCTCGACGTTGGTTCCATTCCCTGACTTTCAGCAGACAACCCTGTAGGAGTGACTCTGGGATCATTCCGTCTTACTCGAAGCTCCGCCATCGCAAGTCTGGTAAGGTTCTAGCCTGGAAAATAGCTTGTTGAGATACGCTCATGTCGGAGGACTTGTGAGAATTGTCTTGCGCGCCATATTCCTAGGCATCGTTGGCCTTCCTATTCTCATTCTGGGGAGGCTGCCTGCGGCTGAATTGCCGCACATCAAAATGGAAAACGGAGTGGGGCAGCTCGTTGTAAACGGACGCCCGTTTCTGATCATGGGAGGTGAACTGGGCAACTCTTCGGCGGGGACCGCCGCACAGGCAGATTCGATTGTGCCCAAGCTTTCGGCCATGCACGTCAATACGATCCTTGTGCCCGTCGCTTGGGAGCAGATCGAGCCAAAAGAAGGCAGCTTTGACTTCAGTATCTTGGACCACTGGATGGAAACCGCGCGACGCTGCAACATGCGTCTCGTGCTCCTGTGGTTCGGGAGCTGGAAGAACGCCTTCTCGAACTATGCCCCTTCCTGGGTGAAATCGGACCAGAAGCGCTTCCCGCGTGCCGATTCTGCCGATGGGAAGCCGCTGGAGATTCTTTCGACTTTGTCAGCGGAGTCCCGCCGGTGCGACGGTCGCGCCTTCGCCGCACTGATGCATCACCTTCGCGAGAAGGATTCCCAGCAACAGACGGTGCTGATGGTGCAAGTGGAAAACGAAGTCGGTTACCTCGGCCGCGGACGGGACAGGTCTCGCGAGGCAAATCGACTATTTCACGGACAGGTACCAGAGATATTGGTCCGTACTCTCGCAGCAAAGCGTCTCCAGCTCTCGCCGGAACTGGCAGCGCGCTTCAACGAACATGGGCAAAGCTGGAGCGAAGTGTTTGGAGATGCCGCGGACGAAGTATTTATGGCGTGGAACTATGCAGTCTATATCGAGGCCGTCGCTCGCGCCGGCAAAAGTGAATACGCGCTTCCGATGTACGTGAACGCACAGCTTCCCGCTCCGCTGGAGAGGGCTGGCGAGTATCCCAGCGGGGGACCGCACCCCTACTATCTGGAGGTCTGGCACACGACCGCACCTAGCATCGATTTCTACTCTCCCGATATCTACTGGCCGAATTTCGAATATTGGGTTCACGAGTACCAGGTTCCTGGCAATGCAATTTTCATCCCCGAAGCGCGAATGGAAAGCGCTCCGTACAACGCGTTCTACGCCTACGGCCAAGCTCGCGCCTTCGGCTTTAGCCCATTCGCGATTGACAGCCTGAGCCTGCCAGAGAAGGGCGACGACCCCAAGCCAGACATGATGCGGGTGTACGAGTTGCTGGACAGCATGCGCGATCTCTTGCCAGCCGCCCAGGCCGCCGGATCGACGCGCGGTTTGGTCCTACACGCAACGAGCCCCCGTCCCACCCAGACAGTTGCTTTGGGAGGGTACTTATTCGAGGCCACGCTCTCGCGCTCCTGGCCGACGAGGACCATCCTTGCTGATGATGGTGCCATGCTGATCTTGGAGGCGTCTCCCGGAGAGTTCTACATTGCAGGCAGCGGTCTGACCGTCACCTTTGCTCGTGACCCCGACGTCGACGCTGGCGTCGCGGGGATCGAAAGCGCTGAGCAAGTCTCCCGAGCTTCCGGACAATGGACCACCGAGAGGCGCCTTAACGGCGATCAAACCAACCAGGGCCGCCAGTTGTTATTGGATGCGCATCGGCCACATATCTATCGTGTGCGGTTGTACTCCATCTTCTCGGAACAGAGCCATTAGTCAGTACCAAGGGACCCGCTGCAGGTGTTATTGTCGGGCGTGGATTTCGAATGTTCAGGAGCAAGTCTTGTCTACTGTACGTTCTCTGTGCAACTTGCGAATGGGCGCAATGTTATTGTGCACGGTTGTACTCTTGCTCTCAGGTGCGGCGCATCGTGGGGATGGCAGCGAAACCCGAACACGCTGGATTGGCTCCTGGGCTGCATCTCAGCAGCTCGTTGAGCCAGGCAATGCACTAGCTCCAGAAGACGTCCGCGATGCTACCCTGCGCCAAATCGTGCATTTATCTCTCGGCGGTACCGGAATTCGCCTGCGGCTTTCGAATCGGTTTGGCGCTACGCCGCTGCTCGTGATGGCTGCGCACATCGCGCGACCGGTCTCGCCGGGTTCCGAAAAGATTGTGCCTGATAGCGACAGAACCCTCACATTCTCTGGCTCGCCAGACGTCACGATTCCTTCGCACGCCGACTACCTTTCTGATCCGGTCTCTTTTCCGGTAAATGCGCTCTCCGATGTAGCCATCACGCTGCACATCGGCGCGGCTCCCGACGAGCAGACGGGCCATCCAGGTTCGCGAGCGACTTCCTACATCAAACATGGGGACTTGGTTTCGGTGGCAGAGCTCCGCGGCGCTAAAACCGTTGAACACTGGTACTTCATCGCCGGAATTGACGTATCTGCTCCGCCCGAGGCCAGGGCAGTCGTCGTCCTTGGGGACTCTATCACCGATGGGCACGGCACCACGACCAACGGCAATGACCGGTGGACCGACACTTTGGCACAGCGGCTCCAAACATCACCGACTACGCGCAACATCGCCGTTCTCAATCATGGGATCGGAGGAAACCACCTGCTCACCGATGGTTTGGGACCGAATGCATTGGCCCGTTTCGAGGATGATGTAGTTGGCCAGGCCGGGGTGCGCTACCTGATCATTCTTGAAGGAATCAACGACATCGGTTTGCTCGCGCGGAAAGGCGAGGTTGCGCCGGCTGAGCATGAAGCACTGGTTCGGCGGATTGTCGGGGCATACGAACAAATGATCGCGCGCGCCCACACCAATGACATCAAGGTCATCGGCGCGACCATCATGCCCTTTGCCGGGTCGAGCTACTACCGCCCTGGACCAGCCAGCGAGGGAGATCGGCAAGCCGTAAATGAATGGATCCGAACTCCTGGACACTTTGATGAAGTCATCGACTTCGACAAGATCGCCCGTGACCCCGAGCATCCGGAGCGCCTGCTGCCCGCCTTTGATTGTGGTGATCATCTTCATCCTTCCCCGGCCGGCTATGCCGCAATGGCTCAGGGCGTACCACTCTCCCTGTTAGCCCCGACGGCAGAACCAGGGCCGAAGATCGCGATTACTTTTGACGACTTGCCGGCACACGGCTCTCTGCCGCCGGGGGAGACCCGAATGGAATTGATCTCAAAGATTATCGCGGCATTGCGGGAGGTCCATGTGCCACCGACCTATGGCTTCGTCAATGGAGCACGCCTTGAGCAACAGCCCGCCGAGGCTGCCGTGCTGCAGGCATGGCTCGCGGCGGGAAATCCGTTGGCTAACCACAGCTGGTCGCACATGAATCTGAATCAACATTCCCTGGAAGACTTCGAGGAAGACGTTGTTCGCAATGAACCTGTGCTGATGAACTGGACGAAGGACGAAAACTGGCGCTGGTTCCGCTACCCATTTCTGGCGGAAGGGAACACTCCTGAGAAAAGAGCGGGCTTTCGTAATTTTCTTCGCAAGCGTGACTACAAAATTGCTGCGGTAACCATGAGCTTTGGAGATTATCTTTGGAACGAGCCGTACGCCCGCTGCAGAGCCAAAGCCGATCCATCTGCCATCACGACCCTGGAAGACAGCTATCTCGCGGCCGCCGATCAGAGCATCGGATATTATCGGAGCATCTCGCAGACTTTGTATCAGAGGGATATTCCGTATGTGTTGCTCATGCATGTAGGCGCATTCGATGCGGAGATGCTGCGGCGCTTGCTGCAACTGTATCGCGCCAGAGGATTCCAATTCGTGACTCTTCCCGAAGTTGAGCGCGACGACTTCTATCGCAGCGTGACCGATCTGGACCTTGCGGCTGGCCCCGAAACACTCGAGGAAGCAACGAGCGCCCGCCAACTATCTCTGCCGTCTCGGACGGATTTTGCGTCTCAACTTGATTCCCTCTGTCGCTAGCCGGGCGTTTCATCAGTACACGCCAACATGATGGAACGAAGCTGCGTAGTTCCAGCCTTGACGGCAATCGAATAGCCAGACCGGAATCCGAGTTCCGAGCCGCTCATTTGCCTCTACGGCTCGCTTCAGTTCTTCGACGTTCATCTGGACGGCACTTGAGGTAAAGAGGGCTAGTCCGGAAGACGTGTCTCATCATGAATCCACACTTACGCTGTCAGCAGCAAGAAGCGGCGAGCGCAGAGCAAAGTGGCGGAAATGATTCTGCCGGAACAGTCACAAGCGGCAGCGTCGGCGGGTGTCGCTTAATATGTGTTTTCTTGTGTACCGCGTCGATTTTCCAAAAAGTCGCCAAGCTCTTTTGGGAATGAATGGCGGGGACGACGGGACTTGAACATTGACCTCCTTGCGTGACAGGCAGGCGCTAGCGGTCGGGCGTTAAGCCGTCTACCCACAGCAAGCGCAAAACACGTAATGCTCGCCTCGGTTGCACTGGCATGTTTCGTTCTCATGACCCTCTACTCAACGAGCAGAAGGTCAACGGTGAAAGAGCGATTCCTCTTACTCTTTTCAGTTCAATGAGATGGCGCGCCCAAGGGGACGATCTTAGAACTTTTCTCTGCGATTTCGTGGCGTGTTTGCCGCAGGTCGAGTGCCCTGCTGCATGGAGTCTGTAGCATGATTCGGGACCCAGGGGGCACTTGTCCGGCAACCCGACTTACACGGCAGTTTCCGATTTCAATCGCAAATTACCGTTTTACTGTCCGATGACGAACAGCACTCCCTTGTTCTCGGTGTAGATCTTGCCGTCAGGTCCAATCGCCAGAGGGGTGTAAGCTGCCCCCAACGCAAGGTCGAGGAAGATGTTCCCTTTCAGCGTGCCACCCTGATTGATCGCGTACAGATTGCCATCTTCGCTGTTGGCGTACACGACTCCCTGTTTATCCACTACGGGAGCATTGATGCACCATTCGAAACCGATGTTCATGAACTGATTTCCGGAGCTATTGGGAACGCAGGTAATTGAGCCATCGGAGTTGCGCGTACATTTCTGATTATTGGTGTTCTGAAATTTCCACTCCACGCTCAGATTGGGGCCGAGCTGGGTGATAAAGAAGGGGCCGTTGTCGCGGGGCGGACAAATCGCATCCACGTTGCAATAGGAGCCGAACTGCGGGCCGCCGCCATACTCGTTGTCCTTGATCACGATGGAATAAGTTCCGTTGTGCTGAAAGATGGCGGGTGTGGAATCCCAGCCAAAGCTATAGGCGCCCAGGAATTGGCCCGCTGAGCTGAAATGCATCAGATGGCCGCGGGCGAAATCGTAGCGCGTATAGGCACCGTAGAGAATGCTGCCGTCCGGCGCAACAGTGATGGACGAAGAAGCGTCATCAAGAACGCGCCCGGCCGGCTGGGTGTTCTGCGCCGGGTCCACGCCCGGCGTGGAGCCGAGCCGACACCCGCCGGGAGTGCCGTTGGCCGGCAGGAGCGCACCGGGAAACGTGCCTTGATCGTTGTTGCAGCCATCGTTGAGGCGGTCGCGCAGGGAAGCCCACCACTTGGGGGTCAGATCAGGATTGACGGCGGCGATTCCCGCGTAACGATTGATGCCATCGAGCAGGTGCGTACGGGTAACGGTGTAGATTTTTCCGTCGGTTGCAATGGCCGGCGCGGCATTTAACGCCGGGCGCATCGTGCCGCAGGGGGCTGTGGGGGGCAACGCCGCAGGAGCCGGTGGCCACGGCAAATCCTTGGTCGAAAACACCGTCAGACACGGATCGTCGGGGCCCGGTGAAGGCAGGCTCCCCGGTGCGGTCTTGGCCACCAGGACCGAGTAGCTGACCTTGGCGGCGGAGTCGTCAGCCGCGACTTTTACCAGCCAGGAGTTCATGATGTCGTGCTGGTAAAAGCTGATCCCCGTTCCAGAGTTGAATTGCTGAATCACGTTGTAATAGATGTTGCCGTTGCCGTCGGTGGTGGGCACGCCGGCCACGATGATGGTCGGGTCAATCTTCTTGCCCTCGAACGGATTGATTCGGCTGACCACGGCGCCGGTCAGCGTGTCCAGCTTGAACAATGTGCCGCCTGCGCCGGGAACATAAATGAAGCCGTTGGCCAGCACGGCATGGAAGACCGGCTCCCAAAAGTCGGCTTGCGATCCTGGTGCGGTCCAATCGCTGGTGAAGCTCCAGGTCTGGACCAGTTGGCCGCTCCGCCACTGGAATCCGTTCTCCCCCCAAACCTCGGTCGAGTAAGTGTTCTTGTTATAGGTGCCGGTCTTGAATTCCATGTAGATGTTGTTGCCATCGATGAGCGGCACTTGGTAGTGGGCAAGCAAATTGTTCTGGTTGGCAGCCATCTCGTCAGGAACGAGCGGGTCGTACACGACGCTGGTCAAGATGTTCTTGAGCGGCTGGCCCGCGACGTTGATCTGACTGGTGTGCTGCGGATTCAACGCCCATTGCGGCCAACTCTGCGCCTGTGCGACCCCGGCGAACAGCAGGACGCCGGCCACCACAGCCCCCAGTCTGCGAAGCAGCAAAAAACACATTGAGTATTTGACGTCCAAAGGAAAATGAGATGTTGGATTCATAAAGCATTTCTCCCGGAACTTCCATGTTGAGCTTCCCCTGGGCCCGAAAGCCTAGCCGTCCCGCCCCGCCGTGTCAATCGCACGTCGGGCCGGCCCCTTTGCTCCTTGCCTCTTTCCGCGCCCTCCTCTCGCCCATGTAGCGCCTCCACCTGATACGGGAGAATCGTTGCCTGATCCCCTGAAAGACGATTCGTTTCGTAAGTTTTCGCACGACAAAAGATTGGTTGATGCGGGGCGTGATATGCAAAGTCAGTAGGCTTTGAAGATTACGGCGACCACAAAGAACCTATGACCATCCCAGATGTCCGGTAATCCGACTACACAGGAGTTGGCCTGCTCTGGTGGCAAATTCGTTGTGTCCGGGGCAGGGGAAGCGTACGATGCGCGAGTCAGAGGTCCAAATCGGAAATCCCGGTTGATATCTCCAGCGCGTTATCTGTGCCGGAAGAAAGCCAGCAAACCGAGACCCAGAAGCCCACTACCCATCAGAGTCAGTGTAGAAGGCTCTGGAACTGTAATTGTGCTTGACGTCCCCTGCATCGAGACGAAACCCAAGTCAAATGTAGAGCCAAACCCCGTACTTCCGCTGAAAGTAATCAGTGCGGGAAACGTGAGATTGTTGATCTGCGTTCCGCCGAGAGTAGTGGTCGCGCCATTACCGCCCACTATCGAGCACCCGCTGAAGAACGATGTCGCGCCACCGTTGATTTGGCACTGGGCGTTGTTGGCAATTCCGGTGCTGTTCTGTCCTGTGCTGGTGAGCATGAAAGAGAAATTGTTACCGATGTCGTTGAAAACGACATACTTCTGCGTGCCTGCGCCTATACTGTTGGGCTGGCTGAGAAGGACAAGAAGGGAGCTCAGATTATAGACTTGGGAGCCATTGCATAAGCCTCCACCCAAACTACCGGGACAAGACGTGGCAGCCTCAACCTCAATGATGTCTGCTTTGGCGCGTGGTGCCAGCAGAAAGAGCGCCGCAAAAGCAACCCCGCCCGCAGCCAAGATCTGGCGTGCTTTTCTCATGGTCTTGGCACCTATCCTTCCAAGCAAAACACTTCGTCCTTGGTCAAGCAGGCAATCACAAGGCCACACTCTTTGCGTTCCAACTAGCGTGAAGTCAGTAGGTTAGCTTTCTCTGTGTGAGCGGCGTCGGTAGCTCTTTGCAAACTTTCTGCACAACATTCCCGACTAATAGCACGCGAAGGGTTCAAGCACGTTGACAAATTCTCGGGTAGGTCCTTCCATGAGAAGGCCGGTATGAGTCAAGTGTGTTTTTCTCTTTTTTCTCTTTTCCTTTCTGTGGATTCCTTCCGTTCGAGCCGGGCCGCCTCTGTCGCCATCCTTCCATTCGCACTCTTAGTTGAGCGATTTTCGCTCGGTGCATGGTGGGTGTTCCCAATTCAGTAGGTGCTGCTACCTGGTAATCGACCTCTGTTCCCCTTGAAGGAAACTGGTCCAGGACCTGTCGCAGTCACCTGATCTCGGCGGTTGAGCTCGGCTGTTTGGATACCATCTCTCTTCTTTCCTGTATGCTCTTTTTCTTTCTTCCTGTCTTTCCCAGTTTTCCACAGAGAAATTTCGAGCCAGGATCGCCTGGCAACGACGATCGCCAACTCCGTCGATCCCTAGCATCCCCTGTTTTGTGCGCAGCTCTTCACTCTAGGCCACGGCGCGCATCGCCTTGTGGCTATTGCGCAGTGGTTCGTACACCTCTCCACTCACCCACAACCGATGCAGTAGTACCGCCAACTTTCTGGCCACCGCAACAACTGCTCGTTTCTTGGCATTTTTCCCTCCGCGCTCGGCAAGTCGCAGTCCCCATCGCCGCAGATCACTATCTTCCCCAAACGGCCCCAGAATATAGTGTGCCCCTTGCACCATCATCGTTCTCAAATAGCGGTCTCCTTCTTTACTGATGTGCATCTGCGGCTGGCTCTCGCCGGAGTCCCTGCGTCCAGGACGCAACCCGAGAAAACATCCGGCATCCCGACTTCGGCGAAATCGATGCGGATCATCCAGGGTCAGAACGTAGGTCAAAGCAATCTGTGTTCCTACCCCCTTCACCTGTTTGAGCAGCGCGACTTGCGGGTAGCTCTCCCTGGCGATTTTCTCCATCCGCGCGTCGTATTCCTTGATGCGTTCGTTCAGCGATTCGATTTCTTTGAGCAGCGGCTCCAGAACCTCACGCAACTCCGCGTTCAATCCCACGGCCAGCTCCCGGCTCACCTGCTGCGTGCCACACTTAGGCAGCCGTTCACCATGAGGCTTCGCCAATCCTCGCGCCGCATTCACCAGGGCGGTTCGTACACTCACCAATTCCGCTCGTGCCCGGATCACCGTCAGATGAATTTGTGCTTTCGCGCTACGATGCCGTACCGGCCCCAACAGCTCAGGGTCGATTCTTGCCAGCCGTGCCAGTGTCCGCGCATCGTGTCGATCATCTTTTCGCTTGCTCTTGCTGATCAATTCCACCTTTTGCGCGTGCGCCACGAGCACCGCGTGTCCCAGCTCCTTTAACAGCCGGCTTAGCCACGGGGAATGTGTTCCGGTCTCCAGGGCGATGAGACTTCGCGGGATTCTCTCAAACGTCTGCTTCATCGCTTCCGGTGTCGTCGCTAGTTTCTGTTCCAGAAGGACTTCGCCCGCTTCATCCAAAACGCAGTAGTTCGACCAGCGATCGCCAAGGTCCAAACCAATCGTGAGCTTGTGTCCTTTGAAAATCATGTTTCCATTTACCCGAACAGTGCTAGTCTTTTTCATAGCCGGTCTCCTTTTTTGTGCCTTGAGCACGTCGAACATCGGGAGCGTATCGCATCCCGCGGAGACCGGCCTTCTCATCCCATCTGGTAAA
>WNFA01001925.1_pt1 | contig 16940 bp, 14 predicted proteins | sample 5400481 | NCBI WGS metagenome assembly WNFA01 (sample SAMN13153340, study PRJNA577476) | soil metagenome | isolation source: 120 cm saprolite under Douglas fir tree site 2 hole 1 replicate 2 | place: USA:California | collected 2015-04-18
GCACCACCACGCATTCAAGCGGCTCGCTCGCGCTGGCGTTGATTTCCTGATGGGGTACGAACGGCGGCACATAGATGAAATCGCCCGGACCGGCTTCGGCGGTGAATTCCAGCCGCTCGCCCCAGCGCATGCGCGCCTTTCCGCTCACCACGTAGATGATGCTCTCCAGCTCACCGTGGTGATGCGCCCCGGTCTTGGCATTGGGGCGAATGTTCACCGTGCCTGCCCAAATTTTCTGAGCACCGACGCGGGCATAGTTGATCGCCGCCTTGCGATCCATGCCTGGCGTCTGCGGGGTGTTGGCGTCGAGCGCATGCCCCGGAATGACGCGCACGCCGTCGTGCTTCCATTTGGGCGCCTGTTCGCGATCGATTTTGGCGTTCATGTCGTCGCTCTCGTGTGCGGTCGTCCTGCCTGCCTTCACCGTCTTGGCAAGCAATCCTGGTTGAGAAATTTGTCGAACCGGACAAAGGATAGCGCGGCGCCGACCTATTGTCCCCGCCGCGCTGCGCTCGCAAATCGTTTGGCCTCTTCCGCGGCGCGGAACAGCGCCTTGGCCTTGTCGACGCATTCCTGCTGCTCAAACTTGGGGTTGGAATCGGCGACGATGCCGGCGCCGGCCTGGACATACATCATGCCGTCCTTGATCAACGCCGTGCGCAGCACGATGCAGCTGTCGAGCTCGCCCGCAGCAGAGAAATAGCCCACCGATCCGGCATAGAGCCCGCGCTTGTCCGGTTCGAGTTCGTCGATGATCTCCATCGCCCGCACCTTGGGGGCGCCCGAGACGGTGCCGGCCGGGAAGCCCGCCGCCAGCGCATCGAGCGCGTCGTATCTTCCATCGAGCTGGCCTTCGACGTTCGAAACGATGTGCATCACCTGGCTGAAGCGCTCGACCGAGAATTGATCGGTCACCTTGACCGTGGCTGTCCGCGCGACGCGGCCGACGTCGTTGCGACCCAGATCGAGCAGCATCAGATGCTCGGCGCGTTCCTTCTCATCCGCCAGCAGTTCGGATTCGAGCGCCCTGTCCTGTTGGAGCGTCGTGCCGCGCGGCCGCGTACCGGCGAGTGGCCGAACGGTCACGGTGCCCTCGCGCACTCGCACCAGGATTTCCGGGCTCGAGCCAACGATCGAGAAGCCGCCAAAGTCGAGGAAATAAAGAAAGGGCGCTGGATTGACCCGCCGCAGCGCCCGGTAGAGCGCAAAGGGCGGCAATTCGAACGGCGCCTCGAAACGTTGCGACAGCACGACTTGGAAAATGTCCCCGGCGGCGATGTACTCCTTGGCGGCATTCACCATGCGCTCGTATTCGGCGGGAGTAACGTTGGAGGACGGCCATACCGTGAGCGGTCCCGCCTGGAAATCGGGCGGAGCATGCGCCAGTGGTGCATCGAGCGCATCGAGGATGGCCGAGAGGCGCTCACTCGCTCGCGTGAAGGCCGCCTCGGCCGCGATGCCGATTTCTGGGCGCACCGGCGTGACGACGGTGATCACGTCTTTTACGGTGTCGAACACGACCACGATGGTGGGGCGCATCAGCACCGCGTCGGGAATCCCGATCGGGTCGGGGTTGGGCTGCGGCAGCTCCTCCATCAGCCGCACCATGTCGTAGCCAAGGTAGCCGAAAATGCCGGCGGCCATGGGAGGCAGCACGTCCGGCAGCTCGATCCGGCTTTCGGCGATGAGCGCGCGCAGCGCCGCCAACGGGGCCCGGTCGCAGGGCGTGAAGCTATCAGCCCTGTGCCGCGCCGTGCGATTGATCTCGGCTTGCCCAGCCACCGTGCGCCAAATGAGATCGGGATCGAGTCCGATGATCGAATAGCGCCCGCGCAGCGCGCCGCCCTCCACCGACTCCAGCAGAAAGCTGAGCGGCCGCGCAGCGGCGATCTTGAGGAAGGCCGACACCGGGGTCTCCAGATCCGAGACGAGCGTGGTCCACACGACCTGTGGCTCGCCTCGCGCGTGGCGCTTGGCAAATGCCATGGCTTGCGGCTCGATCTGCATGGGCCAGGTCAGTCTGCTCCCTCGCCGGCGCCACCGCTGACCACTTGGTTCAGCGCACTTTGATTGATCGTGAGGCCGATCTCGCTTTCGAGGCGGGCAATATATTCAGCAAGAATATCCTCTGAGACGCCGCGATTGAGCGCTTCGAGGTCGCGTTTGGCCTCTTCGGAGGACATGTCGAGGACAGGCACCACGATATCCGTGACGCGGAATATGACTTGCTCCGCCGGTTGCGCGGCTTGCGTCTTGCCGACGGCATCTTTCGCTGTGCGGAAGACGGCGTCGATACCCGCCGCCGATAGCGGGCCGGCGGGCTCGCCGCGCTTGAGGCCGGTCAGGGTTTCCACCTTGAGATGGTTTGCCGCGGCTATTTCGGCCAGCGTCCCACCGGCTTTGAGCTTGTCCAGCATCTCGGTTGCCTTGGTGTCCAGACGCGTCGCGATTTCCTGCTCGCGCCAGCGCGCCTCGACCTGGTCCTTGATCTCTTCGAGCGAACGTTCGCGCGAAGGTGAGATGCCCGTGACGTCGTACCAGATGTAGCCGTCTTGAAACCGCAAGGGGTCACGTTCGACGCCGACATCGGTGGCAAACGCCCCGGCGAGAAGCCGCTCCGCATCGGGAAGCTTCACCGGCGTGCCTGCAGCATCGCGGCCGGAGCGATCGACCGCATCGATGGTGCGCGCCTCGAGCTTCAGATTGGCGGCGGCCTCGGCCAGCGATTTGCCCTCTGCGCGCGCATCCTCGATCTTGTTGTAGAGGTCAAAAATCTCGGACTTGGCGCGCGCGGCGGCCAGTTCCTGCTTGAGTTCGCCGGCCACTTGCTCGAGCGGGCGAACCTGCTCCGGCTCGATCTTGAGGACTTGCACCAGCACGGTGCCGAAGCGGCCTTGCACCGGCGCGCTGACCTCGCCTTCCTTGAGTGCGAAGGCGGCATCGGCCGCTGCCCGGTCGATCACCGCGGCCTTGGGCACCGTGCCGAGGTCAATGTCCTTTTCGCTCTTGCCGAGTTCCTTGGCGACCTCAGCGAAGCTCGCGCCTTTCGCAATGCGCTCGGCCGCCGCGCTTGCGGCCTCGGCATTGGGAAAATCGATCTGCAGGATGTGGCGCCGCTCGGGCGTGACATAGCGCGCGCGCCGCTCCTCATAGGCGCGCTTGAGATCCGCATCGGAGATTTCGATCCAACGGGCCTGCTCGCTCGGGATCAGTGAAACGATCACGAGCTTGCGGTATTCGGGCGTGCGAAAGAGGCTCTTGCGCTCCTCGAAATACTTCGCGAGCACCTCCGGAGCAGGAGGCGCAACCTCGCCGGCGAGCGCGCGGTCGAGCAGTACGTATTCGATCGAACGTTGCTCGTTCTGATAGCGGTTGGCGGCCTCGACCAGCGTCCGCGGCACGCTCAATCCGGAAGCGATCGTGCCTGCGAGCTCCCGGCGCAGCAACTGACGGCGCTGTTCGGCGACAAAGCGGGCCTCGGTGTAGCCGGCATTACGTATGATTTGCTCGAACCGGGAACGGTCAAATTGGCCGTTCAGTCCCTGAAACGCCGGATCCTTGGTAATCTGCTTGGCGACGTCGGCATCGGAGAGCGCGAGACCGAGCGCGTGTGCGCGTTCATCGAGCAGGATCTCGGAGAATATCTGCCCGATCGCTGCTCGATCCAAGCCCGTCACCCGCGCCTGCTCGGGGGTGATCGGGCGGCCGAACTGACGTGAGTATTGCTGCATCCGCTCGTTGTAGAGACTGCGGAACTGCTCGATCGTAATCTCGGTGCGCCCGATCTTGGCGACGGTCGAGCGACCAAAGCCGCGGAAGATATCGCCGATCCCCCAGATCGCGAAACTAATGACCAAGAAGCCGACTACGGCGGCCATCACCGCCTTGCCGAGCCAGTTGGAAGAGGCTTTTCGCAGACCTCGAAGCATGCGTCATCCGTGATTGAGAGAACCCGCGGCGGACCGAGGGCCATTGCATCATAGGGAGGGGGGCTCTGCGTCGCAACATATGGTGAAACGGGCAGGCCGTCGCCAGCAGCCCTCTGGCGTGCCCGTGGGCACTCTGCTAACCGCCTGGCTGGATTCGGGAAACCGCGGGAAACGAAGATGGTTCGGGTGCCGCGTCGCCCGCTGGTGGCGGGCAATTGGAAGATGAATGGTCTGCGGTCTTCGACCGCGGAGTTCAGCCGAATCGTCGAGGGTGCGCGCAAACTCGCCGCGGTCGACCTGATGATATGCCCCCCGGCGACGTTGCTGGTTCTTTTTGCGGCGGCGGCGAAGGGCGCTCCGGTGCTGATTGGGGCGCAGGACTGCTACGCCGAGCCGAGCGGAGCGTTCACCGGGGACCTTTCGGCCGAGATGCTCAAGGATGCCGGTGCCAGCGCCGTCATCGTCGGGCACTCCGAGCGGCGCAGCTATCACCACGAAACCGACGCCGATGTCCGGGCGAAGGCGCTGGCCGCGCGCCGCGCAGGCCTTTGTGCCATCGTCTGCGTGGGCGAGACCCGCGCCGAGCGCGAAGATCAACGCGCGCTCGCGGTGGTCGGGACACAGCTCGATGGTTCTGTGCCGGATGGCGCAACCGCCGAAAATCTTGTCGTTGCCTACGAGCCGGTCTGGGCGATCGGCAGCGGGCTCACGCCGACGCCGAGCGATGTCGCACAAATGCATGCGTTCATCCGCCAGCGTCTGGGATTGCGCTTGGGAGAGGAGGGGCAAGGCATCCGCATCCTCTACGGTGGATCGGTGAAGCCTTCGAACGCTAAGGAGCTGATGCACGTTGCCAACGTGGACGGCGCGCTGGTCGGCGGCGCGAGCCTCAAGGCGGACGAGTTCTTGGCGATCGCGAGTGTTTACGGCCGATAGTCCAGAAATCTTGATTGAAAGCCGGCGGCCGCCCGCGCCCCCTCGCGCGCGGGTGAAAATCGGATTAGTCTTATTCAAAACGACACGATCAATGCCGCGTGGCGACGCCCGCGCGGCGCATGCCGCGTCCCGGCATGGAGCATGAAGCTCAAAACTCAAAACAAAGGGGGATCGCCATGACCGACAAGAACGCGCCGGATGACAACAATCCAATCGCGCGCCGCAATTTCCTGTTAGGCGCCAGCACCGCCGTTGCCGCGGGTCTAGCCCCAACCGCTTCCGCGCAAGCGCAGCAACCGACGGCTGCGGCGCCCGCCGCTCCCGCCGCTGGGAGCGAACCGGCAACCTACCTCACGCTGAGCCAGACCGAGGTCGCATTCTTTGCGGCCGCAGTCGACACCATGATTCCGGCTGACGAGCTCACGCCGTCTGGCACCGATTGCGGAATAGTGACCTTCATCGACCGGCAGCTCGCCAGCGCATGGGGCGGCGGCGCCAAAATGTACCGCAGTGGCCCGTTCCGGAAAGCCAAGCCTGAATACGGCTATCAGCTGCCGCTCACGCCGCGACAGTTTTTCGCAGCGGGCATCGTCGCCACCAACGCCTGGACACACAAGGTCTACGGCAAGGATTTCGACCGGCTCGCAGCCAATGAGCGCGAGGATGCACTCAAAGCACTGGAACAGGGCAAGGCCGATCTCGGCGATTTCGATGCCAAGCCCTTCTTCGAGGCGCTGCTGCAAATCACCATGGAAGGCTTCTTCGCCGACCCGATCTACGGCGGCAACCGCAACAAGGCCGCGTGGAGAATGATTGGGTTTCCCGGACTGCCGGCGGTCTATTCTCACCTCATCGAGCAATATCGCAATAAGCGCTACGTCGTCGAGCCGCAATCAATCGCGGATTTCTCGTGAGGGGAGAGAAGAGAGATGACAACGCGATTGAAGGAAGTCGATGCGGTCATGGTCGGCATGGGCTGGACCGGCAGCATCATGGCGCGCGAACTTACCAAAGCGGGGCTCACGGTCGTCGGCCTGGAGCGCGGCGAAGATCTCACGCCGCGCGAGAACTTTGCGCTCCCGGCGGTGCGCGACGAATTGCGCTATTCGTACCGGCTGGACTTGATCCAGGATCCGGCGCTGGAAACCGTCACCTTCCGCCACCGTCCTTCGGAATCGGCGCTCCCGATGCGTCGCTTCGGCTCGTTCCTGCCGGGCAACAGTGTCGGCGGGGCTGCCAATCATTGGGGCGGCCAGCATTGGCGCTATTTGCCGAGTGATCATCTGACACGCAGCCACATCGTCGAGCGCTACGGCGCCAAGTCCATCCCTGACGATATGACGATCCAAGACTGGGCGATGACCTATGACGAGCTGGAACCCTATTACGACAAATTCGACAAGCTGTGCGGCGTCTCCGGCAAAGCCGGCAATCTGCGCGGACAGAAGATCGAGGGCGGGAACGTATTCGAGGGCCCGCGCAGCAACGAATATCCCACGCCGCCGCTGATCATGGGCGAATCCGGTCTGATGTTCGCAAAGGTCGCGAAGGAACTCGGCTATCACCCGTTTCCGCAGCCGGCGAGCAACGCGAGCCGAGCCTATACCAACAGCGAAGGCCTTACCCTGGGCGGATGTCAGTATTGCGGCTTCTGCGAACGAAATGGCTGCGAGGCCAACGCCAAAGCCGGGCCGCACGTGTGCGTGCTGCCGGTGCTACGCGCCGATCCGAAATTCACGCTGCGTGCCCGCGCCTGGGTCAGCCGGCTGAGCTACGACAAGGCGGCGAAGAAGGTGACGGGCGTCGTCTTCACGGATACCCGCACCGGCGAGGAATATGAGCAGCCGGCAGGACTCGTGGTGCTCTCAGCCTATGTCTTCGGCAACATCTCGCTCCTGCTCAACTCCGGCATCGGCGAGCCCTACGATCCGGTCACTCAAAAGGGCGTGGTCGGCAGAAACTACTGTTATCAGCTCTCGCGGTTGGGTGTGACGCTGTTCTTCGAGGACAAGGTGTTCAATCCGTTCATGGGCTCGCCCGGCACGCAGATAGTCATGGACGATCTCGACGGCGACAACTTCGACCATAGCGGCCTCGGCTTCCTGGGCGGATGCAAGATCCAGTTGGGGCACGCCGACGGACGGCCGATCAGCTACCGGCCGGTCCCGTCCGGTACCCCGCGTTGGGGCACGGCTTGGAAGAAGGCGACGGCCAAGTGGTATCAACACGCAGCGCGCATCACACTGTCGGGATCGAACTATGCCAACCGCTACAACTACATCGACCTCGACCCGACCTACAAAGATCAGCTTGGCCGGCCGCTGCTGCGCATGACCTATAATTTCGTCGAGAACGACTACAAAGTGGCCGATTATTGCATGGAGATCGCGCTCAAGATCGCGCGCGCCATGAATCCGACCATGATGGGCCCGCCTGGGCTGCGTCGGGGCGATTACAACACCGTGCCCTACCAGTCGACCCACAATACCGGCGGCACGATCATGGGCCACGACCCGAAGACGAGCGTCGTGAATCGCTACTTGCAAGCCTGGGACGCGGATAACCTCTTCATCATGGGGGCGTCCACCTTCCCGCAGCAGCCGGCTTACAACCCTACCGGTCCGGTCGGCGCGCTCGCCTATTGGTCGGCCGACGCGATCGTCACGAAGTACCTCAAGAGCCCCGGTCCGCTGGTGCATGCGTGATCCGGGCGTAGCTTAGGGGTCAGTCCGATGATGCATCCCTCGATCGTGGGCGCCGCCGCGCTCGTCCTCGCGCTATCCGCAAGCCCGGTCGCGGCGGCCGATGTCGAGCATGGCAAGGTGCTCTACCAAACTTGCGCGGCCTGCCACACGGAACGGCCGGACGCGCTCGGCCCGAGCCTGAAGGGCGTCGTTGGCCGCCAATCGGCGGCACTTGAGGACTTCCGCTATTCGAACCCCATGAAGCGCGCGAACCTCGTTTGGGACGAGAACAATTTGCGCGCCTATATCCAGGACCCGCAGGCGAAGGTGAAGGGCAATCGCATGCCCTATGGCGGGCTCACCGATGCCAAGGACGTCGATGACATCATCGCCTATCTGAAAGTCCTGAAATAAGCGTCCGTTTCGCTGCGCACCCTTGCGTTCCGACGCACCTCGAGCCCCCGGGCCCGCCGGAAAGCTTTGCTTGCATGGAAATTGCGCGGCGGATCGTGTAGACACCCCCGCGACTTCCTATATGTCACCCCGGGGGGCGGCACCCGAGGATTAAAGGCGCAACGGCAGGTGGACGCATGCAGATTGTGATCGTTCTCATTCATCTCTTCATCGTCCTTACCATGATCGGCGTCGTGCTGCTGCAGAAGTCGGAAGGGGGCGGGCTCGGCATCGGCTCGACCGGCGGATTTCTGTCCAGTCGTGGGACGTCCAACGTCCTCACGCGCACCACCGCCGCCTTGGCGGCGCTCTTCTTCGCCACCAGTTTGCTCCTCTCAATCCTGGCCGGTTGGGACCGCAAGCCGACCTCGATCATCCAGAACACCGGCGCCCCGGCCCAGCAGACGCCCGGCGGGCCGGCCGGGCAGGGCGGGGGCCTGCTCGACACGCTGCGCCAGCAGGAGCAGCAGCCGGCTGCCCCTCCACCCGGGCCGCAAGTGCCACGGTCGCAATAAGGCAAACGTCGGGGGCCGGGTGACCGGCCCCTTCGCTTAAGAAGCTATGCAGCGGGCGAATGGTAAATTGAGAACTCACATCAAGAGACCGGTCCATATGCCAATAGGATCGCGAGGATTTTTCGATATGCGCGCTACGCATGGAAGCCGTAGGGAGCGCTGCTCGCCGCTCTCGTCGAATCGGCGGCGTGGCGCTAAAGGTTAGGTCCCATGGCGCGGTATATCTTCATCACCGGCGGCGTGGTCTCCTCCCTCGGCAAGGGTCTCGCATCCGCAGCGCTCGGCGCGCTGCTGCAGGCGCGCGGCTTCAAGGTACGGCTGCGCAAGCTCGACCCTTATCTCAACGTCGATCCCGGGACGATGTCGCCCTACCAGCACGGCGAGGTTTTCGTCACCGATGACGGTGCGGAGACCGACCTCGACCTCGGCCATTACGAGCGCTTCACCGGCCGGCCGGCGACCCGCCACGACAACATCACCACCGGCCGCATCTATCAGGAGATCCTCGCCAAGGAGCGGCGCGGCGACTATCTCGGCGCCACCATTCAGGTGGTTCCCCACGTCACCAACGCGATCAAGGATTTCATCCGGGAAGGCAACGAGGGCTTCGATTTCGTCCTGTGCGAGATCGGGGGCACGGTCGGTGATATCGAGGGCCTGCCGTTCTTCGAGGCGATCCGGCAGCTCGGCAACGAGTTGCCCCGGCATCATGCCATCTACATCCACCTGACGCTCTTGCCGTTCGTTGCCGGCGCGGGCGAACTCAAGACCAAGCCGACCCAGCACTCGGTCAAGGAATTGCGCTCGATCGGCATTCAACCCGACATCTTGCTGTGCCGTACCGACCGGCCGATCCCCGACAGCGAGCGCGCCAAGCTCGCCTTGTTCTGCAACGTACGTCCGAGCGCGGTGATCGAAGCGCGCGACGCGGACAGTATCTACGCGGTGCCGGAGGCCTACCATCAGGGCGGGCTCGACCGCGAGGTACTCGCGGCTTTCGGGATCGAACCCGAAGGCGAACCTGATCTGGCGCGCTGGCGTCTCATCAACGAGCGCATTCGCAACCCCGAAGGCGATGTGACGATTGCCATCGTCGGCAAATATACCGGCCTCAAGGACGCCTATAAGTCGCTGATCGAGGCGCTCTCTCACGGCGGCATCGCCAACAAGGTCCGCGTCAATCTCGATTGGATCGAATCCGAGGTGTTCGAGCGCGAGGATCCGACGCCGTTTCTCGAGAACGTGAACGGCATTCTGGTCCCTGGCGGCTTCGGCCAGCGCGGCACCGAAGGGAAAATCCGCGCCGTTCAGTTCGCGCGCGAGCGCCAACTGCCGTATTTCGGGATTTGCTTCGGAATGCAGATGGCCGTCATCGAAGCGGCGCGCAACCTCTGCGGCATCGAGGAGGCGAACTCGACCGAATTCGGTGCGACCCCCGAACCGGTGGTCGGTTTGATGACCGAGTGGATGAAGGGCAACGAACTCCAGACTCGCGGTGTCCAGGGTGATCTCGGCGGCACCATGCGCCTCGGCGCCTATCCGGCGGTCCTTCAGCGCGGCAGCCGGGTATCGCAGATCTACCACGGCGCGACCGAGATTTCTGAGCGCCACCGCCACCGCTACGAGGTCAATACCAGGTACAAGGGCCGGCTCGAGCAGCATGGCATGCGCTTTTCCGGTATGTCGCCCGACGGACTATTGCCGGAGATGATCGAGTACGAAGACCATCCCTGGTTCGTCGGCGTGCAGTTCCACCCCGAACTGAAATCGCGGCCTTTCGAGCCACATCCGCTGTTCGCCTCTTTCGTCGGCGCGGCGGTGGACCAGAGCCGACTGGTCTAACCAGTTGTCTTCACCTTGCCGATTTGAGCCATCTGCCAGGCAGGGCGATTGACGTTTTTCGTTCGCAATCATCGCCGATTGCCTTTCCCGCCGCTGCCATTAACGTCGGCGGCCTTGAATGCAGCAGCAAGAGGCGATCATGATCTATGAATTGAGGATTTATCACTGCGTGACCGGGCGGCTACCCGCTCTGTTGAAGCGGTTCGAAACCACGACGCTCGAGCTGTGGAAGCGGCACGGCATCCGCCAGGCCGGGTTCTGGACGGTGCTGGTGGGAGACGGCGGAAACCAGGACCTCCATTACCTGCTCGCCTGGGAATCCCTCGCCGAGCGTGAAACGAAGTGGAATAAATTCGCCACCGATCCGGAATGGCTAGCCAAGCGTGCCGAAAGCGAGCGCGACGGACCGATCGTCGCCTCGATCAAGAACATGTTCCTGCAGCCCACGGCGTTCTCGGCGGTGAAGTGACGGCGATGCCCCGCGGCCTCGACCATGTCATCCATGCCGTGCGCGATCTCGAGGCCGCGGCCGAGCTCTATCGTCGCCTCGGCTTCACTGTGGGCGCGCGCAACCAGCATTCGTGGGGCACCCATAACCACCTGGTCCAACTTCCGGGCTTCTTCCTCGAGCTGCTGACCGTGGCCGAGCCGCAAAAGCTCGGGAGCGATGGCCTCTCGGCGCTGTTCGGCACCTTCAACCGAGTCTTTCTCAAGCACCAGCAGGGACTCTCGCTGCTCATCCTCGAAAGCGAAGACGCCGCAGCGGACGCGACCCGCTTTCGCTCGGCGGCGATCGGGGTCTCGGATGCCGTGCATTTCGAGCGCGAGGGCAAGCGGCCGGACGGCGTCCCAACCAAGGTTGGTTTCTCGCTTGCGTTCGCGCGCGACGCCAAAGCGCCAGCCATCGGCTTTGCCGTCTGTCAGCAGCACTTTCCCGAAAATTTCTGGAATCCCGCCTTTCAGCAGCATCCCAACACGGCAAGCGCCATCGGGAGCGTGGTGTTGGTTGCCGAAAACCCGACGGACCATCACATTTTCTTGTCGGCCTTCACCGGCATCCGCGACCTTTCCGCCACATCGAGCGGGATCACGGTGTCAACGCCGCGCGGCGACATCAGGGTGATGGATCCGGCTGCCTTCCGCAGCCATTTCGGGACCGAGCCGCCCGATATTTCCCATGGGGCGCGGGTGGCCGCCGTGCAATTTCGTGTACGCGACCGCGCCGCGCTAAATGCGGCGCTGAAGGCGGGCGGGATCGCGGCTTCCTCGCGCATGGGCGCAACGATTGTCGCGCCGGAAACCGCCATCGGCGCAACGTTGGTATTCGACTAACGGATCGGATGAAGCCGCTCGTAACGGCGCGGTGAGCTCGACATCTGTGCCGGGCACCGCCCGCACCCGCTCGGTTGACCCCTAAAGACGGCCGGCGCATGGTCGCCCGCGATGAATGTCGAGCCCGCTCCCAATTCGATCGTCGCCGTCGGCGAAACGCGCTTCGGCAATGGGCTGCCGCTCGCGCTGATCGCGGGGCCTTGCGCGCTCGAGAGCCGCGACCACGCGCTCGAAATGGCCTCGGCGCTCAAGGAGATCGCCGGCAAGCTCCGAATCGGGCTCGTCTACAAAACCTCGTTCGACAAAGCCAACCGTACCAGCGCGAGGAGCAACCGCGGCGTCGGCCTCGATCGCGCTTTGCCAATCTTTGCGGAAGTCCGCCAGACGCTCGGCGTGCCCATCCTCACCGACGTGCACGAGGCACAGCAATGCCCACGCGTTGCTGAAGTCGTGGACGTGCTGCAGATTCCCGCCTTTCTGTGTCGGCAGACCGATCTCCTGCTCGCCGCCGCCGCGACCGGACGCGTCGTCAACGTCAAGAAGGGGCAGTTCTTGGCGCCGTGGGACATGGCGAACGTCGTCGCCAAGATTACCGCGGCCGGCAATCCCAACGTGCTGGTGACCGAGCGTGGGGCGTCCTTCGGTTACAATACCCTCGTCTCCGACATGCGTGCGCTGCCGATCCTCGCGCGCACCACCGGCGCGCCGGTGATCTTCGACGCCACGCATTCCGTGCAGCAGCCGGGCGGCAAGGGGACGTCCTCCGGCGGCGAGCGGGAATTCGTTCCAGTGCTGGCGCGCGCGGCGGTCGCGGTCGGGGTGGCTGGCGTCTTCATCGAGACCCACCAGGATCCCGACCGAGCGCCGTCCGACGGACCTAATATGGTCCCCCTCAAGCAGATGCAGGGGCTGCTGCAGCGCCTGGTCGAATTCGACCGACTCGCGAAGAACAGAAAGCAAATAGCTGGAAATTAAGCGAGTTCACCATCCCTCCAGTTCTGAAAATCGTCGGCCTCGTGGTTTTCGCGCAAACGCTGTTCACGCGCGCCGTCGATCCCGTCATCCCCATGATCGCGGGCGATCTCGCCATCGACGTGAAAACCGCTGCATTGCTTACGAGCGCCTACACATTTCCATACGCATTGGTGCAACCCGCGCTGGGCGTCACCGGAGACTTCTTCGGCAAGACCCGGCTGATGAATCTGTGCCTGCTGGTGATCGCGTTGTCGGCGCTGGTCTGCGCGGTGGCGACGAGCTTCTCGCTGCTCGTCGCCATGCGGGTCGCGGCGGGGCTGGTGGCGGGCGGGATATTTCCCGTAGCGATGGCTCTCACCGGCGATCTTGTACCGGTCAATCAGCGCCAAGTGGCGATCGGTCGGCTCCTTGCGGTGGGCCTCACGGGAAACCTCGTAGGCTCCTCGATCGCGGGCGTGATTGGCGACCTGCTCGGCTGGCGCGGCGTGTTCGCAATTCTCGGCTCGTTCGGATTGATCGTGACGATCGCGGCGTTGTTCGCCTTCCGCGGCGTGGTGACGCCGCCGCCGGCGCGTTTTAATCGTGCGGCAGTGATGGCCAATTTCCGCAGCATTTTTGCCGACCCGCGCGCCAAGGTCTGCTTCACATCCGTGTTCTTCGAAGCAGTCTTCATCCACGGGCTCTTCCCTTACGTGGCGCTGCTGCTGCTTGCGATTGGCGAGCCGCGTGCCTCAATCGCGGGACTGCTGATCGCAGCGTTCGCCATGGGCGGCGTTTTCTATTCCCTCTCGGTTCCGGCTCTCATCGCCCATGTGCGGGAGCGCCATTTGATGGTCGCCGGCGGCGCGCTCGCCGCAACAGGTCTCATTCTCATCGCGTTGCACGTCCCATGGATGTGGCAGATTGCCGTCTACGGCATATTTGGATTTGGCTTCTATCTCCTGCACGGATGTATCCAGGTCCACGTTACCGAATTGTCGCAGACGGCGCGCGGCGCGGCCGCCTCGTTGCATTCATCCTTCTTCTATCTTGGCCAGGCCGTCGGCCCCGTGGTCTACGGCTATGGTTTTGCTCATGGGGGGCCGGAGCCCAGCATTTTCGTCGGTGCAGCGGTGGTGATGACGGTCGGGATCGCGTGCTCGCGGCTGCTGCGTCATCGGACCTCGTATTGAGGACCCAACGGCGGCTGCGGCACAGGACCGGGCCGCGAATGGCCTTGTGCAATCGCGCGGGAATGCCCATCATGAGGTTCGACGGCCTGGGGTGCCGCGCCGACGCGGCTGAGATCACACCCATGGAACCTGTCTGGGTCATTCCAGCGAAGGGAGCCGCCGGTTGCCGAACCAGCCCACGCCCAATGTCCGAAAGTCGGATGTCGCCATCATCGGCGCCGGGGTGATCGGCCTTGCCATTGCGTGGCGATTGGCGGCGCGGGGAGCATCTGTCCAAGTATTCGACCGGGGCGCGGCTGGTGGCGGCGCGAGCCACGCCGCCGCCGGCATGTTGGCGGCCTGCGCCGAGGCCGAGCCTGGCGAGGAGGCCCTGGTCGCGCTCGGCCGCGAAAGCCAGGCGCGCTGGCCCGCTTTCGCCGCCGAGTTGCTCGAGGTCTCGGGTGTCGATGTGGAACTGCGCACCGAGGGCACGCTGGTCGTCGCCTTGACCGCGGACGATCAGGCACGGCTGAACCATCAGCTTGTATTCCAGCAAAAACTCGGGTTGCCGCTGCAATGGATTTCAGCAGCGGAGACGCGGCGGCGCGAACCGCATCTGGCCGGCAAGCTCGCCGGCGCCGTGTTGAGCCCCGAAGACACCCAAGTCGACAATCGCAAGCTCGCGCGCGCGCTCCGCCTCGCCGCCGAAACCGCCGGCGCCAGCGTCAGCGAATATCGGGCAGTGAGCACGATTTCATCGCGGGCCGGGCGCGTCGACGGCCTCACGCTCGCCGACGGCGCCAAGGTGTCGGCGGATGTGGTCGTGCTTGCGGCCGGTGCGTGGTCGCGGAGCATTGCCGGCTTGGGGCCGGAACTGCTGCCGCCGGTGCGGCCGATCAAAGGGCAGATGCTCGCATTGCGCATGGACCCGGCTGCCCCGCTCTTGACCCATGTGGTTTGGGCGCCGGCGGCCTATTTGGTGCCGCGCCGCGATGGCCGCCTGCTGGTGGGGGCGACGGTCGAGGAAAAGGGATACGACACGTCGCTGACCGCGGGTGGGATGCTCACCTTGCTCGAAGCCGCCTGGCGCGCAGTGCCTGCGGTCGAGGAACTGCCGATCGATGAGATGTGGGTCGGGCATCGACCGGGCAGCCGCGACGACGCGCCGATCCTCGGTGCCGGACCGATCGACGGACTCATCTACGCCACCGGGCACTATCGCAACGGAATTCTGCTGACGCCGATCACGGCCGATGCCATCGCGCGCCTCGTGCTTGACGGTGTCAGCGAGGCCGCAATCCGTCCCTTCGGCATCGAGCGATTTGGCTCGCTCCCCGCTGCTGCGGAATAGGGAGGAACTGCCATGACGCAAGCCGCCGTCGAGGCGAACATCCGGGTCAACGGGGAGACCGAGCCGCTCGTCGTCGCGACGCTGGCGGCCTTGTTGGAGGAAAAGGCCGTCGACATCGGCCAACGTGGGATCGCGGTCGCGCTCAACGGCGCCATCGTCCCGCGCGCGGCGTGGCCGCAGACGAGGCTTCGCCCCGGCGACAGCGTCGAAATCGTACGCGCCCGTCAGGGCGGCTGAGGAGCTTTCGAGATGTCCGATCCCTTGATCATTGCTGGCCGCGAGTTCGGTTCGCGTCTCTTCTTCGGCACCGCCGGTTATCCCAACCGCAAGCTCATGCTCGACGCCATCGCCGCAAGTGGAACCGAGATGGTGACGGCCTCGATCCGACGCATCAGCCTGGCGGGGGAGGACGAGAGCCTGGTCGATCTCATCCCGAAGCACATCCACTTCCTGCCCAACACCGCGGGCTGCCAGACCGCGAAGGACGCCGTGCTGACCGCCGAGCTTGCACGCGAGGCGCTAGAGACCAACTGGATCAAGCTCGAAGTCATCGGCGACCGCGAGCTGCTCTATCCCGACACCGAAGAGCTCGTGCGCGCGACCGAGACGCTGGTTGCGAAAGGCTTTACCGTATTGCCTTACTGCACCGAGGACCCCGTCGTCTGCCGCAAGCTCGCCGACGCCGGCGCTGCGGCGGTGATGCCGCTCGGTTCGCCGATCGGCTCGGGCCTCGGCATCTCTAACCCGCATCTGATCGAATTGATCTGCGCACGGTCGGCGGTTCCGGTCGTGCTCGATGCCGGTATCGGCACCGCCTCCGACGCCGCGCTGGCGCTGGAAATCGGCTGCGCCGCGGTGCTGCTCAACACCGCGGTCTCGAAAGCGCGCGATCCGGTCATGATGGCCAAGAGCATGCGCGCTGCCGTCGAGGCCGGCCGGTTGGCCCGCTTGGCCGGACGCATACCGAAGCTCGCCCATGCGGAACCGTCGAGCCCGCAATTCGGCCTCGTGGGTACGTGATCATCGCGGCGCCGCTTGCGGGCGCGACGAGGGCACGATCTGGCGACACGTGACAGCGGGCCCTCGCTATGGCCACAGCTCCTCCCTCATCGAAGGCCGCGGCGAGCAGAATGCGGCTCTCGTTTCGCCCGCCGCAACGCCGACGAATGAATTGCCATGAAGCTTCCTGATCCGGCGCTACTCCTGGTGACTGACCGACATCAGGCACGGTTGCCCCTCGCCGATATCGTGCGTGCGGCGCTTTCGGCCGGCTGCCGCTGGGTGAGCGTGCGGGAAAAGGATCTGTCCGACGAGGATCAAATCGCGCTCGCCTTGACGCTGTTGCCGATCGCGCGGCGGCACGGCGCCCGTCTGACGTTGCATGGCGATGCCGCGTTGGCGAAAGCCTGCGGCAGCGATGGCGTTCACTTGTCGGCGGGTCGCGATCCCGCCGCAAGCCGCGCACTGCTGGGACCGGGCAAGCTCATCGGTGTGTCGGTGCACACCGCCACCGAGGCGGAGGCGATCGATCCCCGCCTCGTCGACTATGCCATCGCGGGGCCCGCCTTCGAGACACCGAGCAAGCCGGGCTATGGCCCGGAGATCGGCCATAAGGGGCTTGCCGAGATCGCCGCGGGGGCGCCCGTCCCGGTGCTCGCCATCGGGGGTCTCAACGCCACGAGGGCGGCGGAAGTGCTGGCGGCGGGTCCGGTCGGCATCGCCGTCATGGGGAGCATCATGCGTGCGGTCGATCCCGGCCAGGAGATGAAGGC
>WNFA01002421.1_pt1 | contig 16937 bp, 14 predicted proteins | sample 5400481 | NCBI WGS metagenome assembly WNFA01 (sample SAMN13153340, study PRJNA577476) | soil metagenome | isolation source: 120 cm saprolite under Douglas fir tree site 2 hole 1 replicate 2 | place: USA:California | collected 2015-04-18
GCCGCTCTACACCGAGGAAGGCGGCGAGATCCTCAAGGGCCCGCGCAATCTCGATGGCGCCAAGAAGCTGCTGGAGCAAAGCGGCTATGCCGGCCAGCCGGTCACATGTCTGGTCGCCCAAGACCAGCCGATCACCAAGGCGCAGGGCGACGTCACCGCCGACCTGCTCAAGCGCCTCGGGATGAACGTGGATTTTGCCGCCATCGACTGGGGCACGGTCGGCGCCCGCCGCTCCATGAAAACGGCGCCCGGCCAGGGCGGCTGGCAGATGTTCCATACCTGGCATTCCGGCGCCGACTGCATCAATCCGGCGGTCGCCATCGGGGTGCGCGCCAGCGGCGAGAAGGCGTGGTTCGGCTGGCCGAACGCGCCGGAGGTCGAAACGCAGGTGACGGCTTGGTATGAGGCCAAGAGCTTGGACGAGGAGAAAGCGGCGATAGGGCGGCTCAACAAGGCCGCGCTCGACAACGTGGTCTACGCGCCAACCGGCTTTTTCCTCGGCTATCAGGCCTGGCGCAAGAACGTGAGCGGCGTGGTGAAGGGGCCGCTGCCATTCTTCTGGGGCGTCGCGAAGGTCGCCTGAGCCGCGCCGGTGCGGCCTCAAGGGCGTCTACGCCCGTCTTCGCGGGCTATGGCGTAACCGGCGACACGCGCGCGCCGGTCATGTACCCTACCTGATGACTTGCCGTGACCGGGATGGGCGCTTCATGAATCGAAGGGCGTTCCTGAAATCGGTAGCCAAGCGCGCCGCCGCGCGCGTGTTGCGCTTCGTGCCGCAGGCCGACCTCGCCAATTTCGATCCGATCTGGAACACCCAGTACGTCGTGCGCAACGGCGCCGCGTTGGTGTGGGACATGCTTTACGGCGTCGACGACAAGCTTCAGCCGCGGCGCCAGATGGTCGAGAGCGAGGAAGCCTCGTCGGACGGACTCGTTTGGACGTTCCGTTTGCGAGGAGGGCTCAAGTTTCATGATGGCGAGCCCGTGCTCGCGAAGGACGTCGTGGCGAGTCTGGCGCGATGGCAAGCGCGCGACAACATGGGTCTGATGACCAAGGAGATCGAGCAAGAACTTGTCGCCGTCGACGATCGCACCTTCCGCTGGGTGCTGAAAAAACCTTATCCGAAGCTCTTGGTCGCGCTCGGCAAGGTCGGAACCCCGTCCTGCTTCATCATGCCGGCGCGCATTGCGGCGACCGATCCGTTCAAACCGATCGGCGACTATATCGGCAGCGGACCGATGCGGTTCGTGCGCAACGAGTGGGTTCCCGGCGCCAAGGCGGTGTTCGAACGGTTCGCCGACTATGCGCCGCGCCAGGAGCCGAATTCTTGGCTCTCCGGCGGCAAGCACATGCTGCTCGAGCGCATCGAGTGGATCGTGATGCCCGACCCCGCCACCGCCTCGGCCGCGCTTCAGAACGGCGAAGTGGATTGGTGGGAAACCCCGATAGCCGACATCGTGCCGGTGCTGAAAAAGAACCGCAACGTCATGGTCGACATTGCCGATCCGCTCGGCAACATCGGCTCGTTTCGCATGAACCACCTGCATCCGCCCTTCAACGACGTGCGGGCGCGACGCGCGATCCTCACGGCGATGAACCAGGAAGATTACATGCGCGCGGTCGTAGGTGACGACGCCCTGTGGAAACCGCTGCCCGGATTCTTTACGCCGGGCACGCCGCTCTACAGCGAGGACGGCGGCGAAATTCTCAAAGGTCCGCGCCGTCTCGATGCCGCCAAACGATTGCTGGCGGACAGCGGCTATTCCGGTCAGCCGGTCACCTGCGTGGTTGCGCAGGATTTGCAAATCACCAAAGCTCAGGGCGAGGTCACTGCCGACCTGCTCAGGAAGCTCGGCGTGAACGTCGATTTCGCTGCCGTCGACTGGGGCACGAACGCGGCGCGTCGAGCGCAGAAATCGCCGCCGGGACAAGGCGGCTGGCAGATGTTCCATACTTGGCATGCCGGCGCGGTTTGTATCGACCCGTCGTCCTATACGGCGATCCGCGCCAACGGCGACAAGGCGTGGTTCGGCTGGCCGACCAGTGCGAAGGTCGAAAGCGAGATCACCGCCTGGTACGACGCAAGAAACCTCGACGAGGAAAAAGCCGCCATCGCGCGGTTGAACAAGGCCGCACTCGAGGACGTCGTCTACGCGCCGACCGGCTTCTTCCTGGCCTATCAGGCCTGGCGCAAGAATGTCGACGGGATCGTGAAGGGGCCGCTACCATTCTTCTGGGGCGTGAGCAAAGCAGCTTGAATGCGTTCCAGCCCTGCGCCCCACGGCCCACGCGGATGCCAAACTTTGCCCTTCGCAACGCGAACGACCCCTTGCCGCGCCGAATGACTCGACTTGACGCGGTCTCTTATCGGTCGTCGCTGGGCCGTGTCTCAGTTGAGACGCCACTCATCCCGGCACATCGGCAAAATGGCATGAAACCTGCTAGCATCGGCACATGCTGAGCTACACGATCCGTCGCATCCTGGCCACCATCCCGGTGATGGTCGTGGTTGCGCTGTTCGTGTTCAGCCTGCTCTACATTGCGCCGGGCGACCCGGCGGCTATCATCGCCGGCGATCAAGCGACGCCGGCTGACGTCGAGCGCATTCGCCAGAGCCTTGGCCTCGACCGACCGTTCCTGATCCGGTTCGGTGAGTGGTTGTGGCAAATTCTTCACGGCGATCTGGGCACGTCGATCTTCACCAACCTGCCGGTCGCCGCGATGATCGCCCAGCGCGTCGAGCCGACCCTGTCGCTGATGGCGGTGACGCTGGTGATTGCCATCTGCCTCGCCGTGCCCATGGGCGTGGTCGCAGCCTGGCAAGCCGACACCTTGATCGACCGCGCCATCATGGCGTTTGCGGTGCTCGGCTTCTCGGTGCCGGTCTTCGTCGTGGGCTATCTGCTGGCCTATGTCTTCGCACTCGAGCTCGATTGGCTGCCGGTGCAGGGCTATACGCAAATCTCCGAAGGCCTGTGGCCGTGGTTCGAAAATCTGATCCTGCCTGCGCTCGCGCTCGGCTGCGTCTATATCGCGCTCATCGCCCGCATCACGCGCGCCTCCATGCTGGAGGTGCTGCAGCAGGATTTCATCCGCACCGCGCGCGCCAAGGGCGTGGGACAGACCCGCATCCTGTTCGTGCACGCGCTCAAGAACGCCGCGGTGCCGATCGTAACGGTCATCGGCATTGGCGTCGCGCTCCTGATCGGCGGCGCAGTGGTGACGGAGACGGTGTTTGCGATCCCCGGCATCGGCCGGTTGACCGTCGATGCCATCTTGCGCCGCGACTACCCGGTGATCCAGGGCGTCGTGCTGATGTTCAGCTTCCTCTACGTGCTCGTCAATCTCCTCATCGATCTCCTCTACACCGTGCTCGACCCGAGGATCCGGTATTGACCGACGCGACTATCACCAGCGCGCCCGAGCTCATCCGCGCCGCGCCCGAGCTGCCGGACCTGCTGCCGCCGATCAAGCTGCGCGGCGGCATCCTCGGCTTTGCGCGCCGACATCCGGCGATCGCCATCGGCGGCGCACTGGTGCTGGCGATGGTGCTGATCGCCGTGTTCGCGCCCTATCTGGGCACGGTCGACCCCACTGCGCTGGCGCCGACGCGGCGCACCCGCGAGCCGTCCGCCGCATTCTGGTTCGGCACCGACATGCTGGGACGCGACATCTACTCGCGCGTGCTCTATGGCGCACGGGTGTCGCTCACCGTCGGCTTCTCGGTTGCGCTGCTGGCGTCGCTGGCGGGTCTCATCATCGGCCTGGTATCGGGGTTCGTTCGCTGGAGCGACGGCATCATCATGCGCGTGATGGACGGCATGATGTCGATCCCGCCCATTCTGCTGGCGATCGCGCTCATGGCGCTGACCCGCGGCAGCGTCGGCAATGTGATCATTGCCATCACCATCGCCGATATTCCACGCGTGTCGCGCCTGGTGCGCAGCGTCGTGCTGTCGCTGCGCGAGCAGCCCTATGTGGACGCGGCGATCGCGGCCGGCACCCGCACCCCGATGATCATCCTGCGCCATATCCTGCCCAACACCGTCGCTCCGATGACGGTGCAGGCGACCTACGTCTGCGCCAGCGCCATGATCGTGGAGGCGATCCTCTCCTTCATCGGTGCGGGCACGCCGCCCACCATCCCATCCTGGGGCAACATCATGGCCGAAGGCCGCGCGCTGTGGCAGGTCAAACCCTACATCGTGTTCTTCCCGGCGGTTTTCCTTTCGGTAACGGTGCTTGCGGTCAACCTGCTCGGCGACGGCCTGCGCGATGCGCTCGATCCGCGCCTGGCCAAGCGATTGTGAAGAGCTCGCGGTATGGCGCTGCTGGAAGTCGATGACCTACAAACCCACTTCCGCACGCCGGACGGGGTCAACCGCGCGGTCGATGGCGTCTCCTTCGCGGTCGAGGCCGGCGAGACCGTGGCGATCGTCGGCGAGAGCGGTTGCGGAAAGTCGGTTACAGCCAACTCCATTCTGCGGCTGGTGCCACAGCCGCCCGGGAAGATCGGGGGCGCGATACGTTTTCAGGGCCGCGATCTGCTCAAGCTCAGCGAGCGCGCCATGCGCGAAGTCCGCGGCAACGATATCAGCATGATCTTCCAGGAGCCGATGACGAGCCTCAATCCGGTCCTCACCATCGGCCGGCAGATCGCCGAGCCCTTGCGGCTGCATCAGGGACTCAGCCGCGAGAGCGTCGAGCAACGCGTGGTCGAGATGCTCGGCCTCGTCGGCATCGCCGAGCCGCGCCGACGCGCGCGCGAGTATCCGCATCAGCTGTCGGGGGGCATGCGCCAGCGCGTGATGATCGCCATTGCGCTCGCCTGCCGCCCGAAGCTCCTGATCGCGGACGAGCCGACCACCGCGCTCGACGTCACCATCCAGGCGCAGATCCTCAATCTCATGACCGACCTCAAGCAACGCGTCGGTGCCGCCATCATTCTCATCACCCACGACCTCGGGGTGGTGGCCGAAATCGCCGAACGCGTCATGGTGATGTACGCGGGCCGCAAGGTGGAGGAGGCGCCGGTCGCGGAGCTGTTCCGTTCGCCGCGGCATCCCTATACGCGGGGCTTGCTCAGCGCGGTGCCCAAACTCGGTTCCTCCCTCGCCGCAACGCAAACCAGGTTGGCCGAAATCCCAGGCGTCGTGCCGAACCTCAAGCAGCGCATCGCGGGTTGCGTATTCGCGAGCCGCTGTGCATTCGCCCGCGACCTGTGTCGGCACGTGGCGCCCGCGCTGGAGGAGAAGGCGCCGGCGCATTTCGCCGCCTGCCATTTCGCCGCCAGGGCAACGGTGGCCGCATGAGCCCGGTCCTGCTCGAAGTCAACGATCTCAAGAAGCATTTCCCGCTGCGCGGCAGCTTGCTGCGACCCGGCGGCCTTCGGGTCTACGCGGTCGACGGCGTGTCGTTCCGGATCGACAAGGCGGAGACGCTGGCCCTGGTCGGCGAGTCCGGTTGCGGCAAGTCCACGGTCGGCCGCGCCATCCTCCGATTATTCGACATCACCGCCGGGCAGGTGGTGCTCGACGGTAGGCGCATCGACGACATGCCGGCGGGCTCGCTGCGGCCGCTGCGGCGGCGCATGCAGGTCGTGTTCCAGGATCCGCTTTCGAGCCTCAATCCGCGCATGCGCGTGCGCGATCTCCTGGCCGAGCCGATCCGCAACTTCGCCCTGGCCAAATCAACCGCCGATATGGAGGCTCGGATCGACCTGCTGCTGGAAAAAGTGAGGTTGCCGCGCGAGGCCAAGACGCGCTGGCCGCACGAATTCTCCGGCGGACAGCGCCAGCGCATCGCCATTGCGCGCGCGCTCGCCGCCGAGCCCGACCTCGTCGTGTGCGACGAGGCGGTCTCCGCGCTCGACGTTTCCGTCAAGGCGCAGATCGTCAACCTGCTGCAGGACCTGCAGCGCGAGTTCGGCCTTGCGCTCCTCTTCATCAGCCATGATCTCGCCATCGTCGAGCACATGACCCATCGGGTCGCGGTCATGTATCTCGGCAAGATCGTCGAGCTCGCCCCGAAGAAGAGCATTTTCGCCGCGCCCAAGCATCCCTATACCGAGGCGCTGCTCTCCGCCGTCCCGACGCCCGAGCCCGGCGCGCGGCGCAGGCGCATCATTCTCAAAGGGGATGTGCCGAGCCCGATCAACCCGCCCAAGGGTTGCCGTTTTCACACCCGCTGCCCCTACGCCTTCGACCGCTGTCGCGTGGAGGAGCCCGAATTGCGAGCAATGCGAGACGGGCAGTTCGTCGCCTGCCACTTGCACGATCTGCCGGCGGCGCAAAATCCTTTGGCTGCAACTGGCCCGCACTGAAGCGAGTATTGCCTCGCTAGTGTGGCGGTTCAGAAGTCCGCATCATTTTTGTAGCGAGTCCGAAATGCGGACTTCTGAACCAAAGCCACACTAGATCAATAAGTTGCTAGTGTCCTTCGATTCCGAAGTTCGCAAACGGGGCTGCGGCACAATGATGCGAACTTCGGAATCGGGACACTAGGGCGCCTTGTACTCCATCGCCTGCTTTGCGCGCTCGACCATGGCCGCTGGCGTGGCAAAGATCTTTTCGGCCAGCGCCTGCAATTCCTCGCCCGAGATCGGATCGATGACCACCCCGATCCTCCGCGCCTCGGCGAGCAGTTCCTCGTCGCGCATGGTTTTCATGAACGCCTCGCGCAGCGCCGCGACCCGCTCCGCCGGCACGCCGGGCGACATCATGTAGGGACGGCCGAAAGTCTCGGAGCTGTAGATCAATTCCATCACCTGGCGATTCTCCGGCGTCGTCGCGAAGTCGACGGCGAGCGGGACGCCCATCTTGCTGATGTCGGGATGGCCCCTGTCGTGCTCCTGCACGAGCACGCGGATGAAGCCAGATTGGAGCCAGTCCGGACGTTGCGCCTTGAGGCTCGACCAGCTGAAGCCGCACAGTCCCTTGACCTCGTCCTTTTCGATCGCGAGCGTAATCTCGCGCGTGCCGGGATACCCGCTGACCAGACGAATTTTGGTGCCGGTCAAGTTGTTGAGCATCGCGGGATAGTCGCGCGTCGAGGTACCGGGCTGGCTGGCGCCGATGATGAGTTCCCGCGTGAGCAGCTCCTTGAACGATTTCACGGGCGCGTCGGCGCGGGCGATGCAGACGTAGTGGTCGATGGTCGCGGAACCGAGATGGACGAATTTCGTGGCGTCGTGCCGCAGCCGCCGGGTGTCGCCGAGCAGCGCGTCGAGCAACGAGTCGAGAACGGCGCTGTTCTGCAGCGCACCGATGACGGTGCCGTCCCTCGGCGCGACGTTGAAGAGGTGCGCGGCGGCGGCGTTGCTGCCCGCGCCCGTCATGTTGGTCACCACCATGGCGGGATTGCCGGGGATGTGTTTGGGCATGTGCCGCGACAGGAGCCGCGCGTAGATGTCGTAGCCGCCGCCGGCCGAAGAGCCGACGATCACCGTGATCTGCTTGCCCTTGTAGAACCGCGCGGCTGAATCTTGCGCGCTCGCCGGCCCGTGCGCCAAGGCGGCGGCGACCACAACGCATGCCAAGCGCCACCACATCGCTTGCTCCCTGCGACTCAGTCTAAGGGCGGCTCACGGCATTTCGTAGACCGTCATCTCGTCGTTGATGATGCCCGGCAGCCACGCGCTTCGCCTCGGCGTCGCTCACATCGAAGATCATATAATAAAAAATCAACGGAAAAACCCTCGCCGGCGCGAACGGCGGATCGCGTGCAGCACCCATTTTTGCGGCGCGCCCCTCCCCTCGCGACGCACAGAAAAACTTCGCTCATTCCGGCGAAAGCGCTCCGTTCGTGCCGCGAGGCGCCCACGACGCTCGCGTCGAGGTGACCCGTTGCGGGGTCCCCAACCTCGGCCCTGGAAACCCGCGAGCGGCTTGAGATGCTGTCGGGCAAAAACGTCAGACGCTAGCCTGATCGCCCTTGAAACGGGCCGTGTTTCGGGACTTGAATGGCAGCAGAGAGCCCTCGAGGGCTGACGAGCACATTGCCTCTGCGTCGGCAAAGGTGTGTGATGGTCAAGCCCCGCTGACATTCAAAAAACGGCTCGGCCAGGGAGGTATCAATGCCCGAACTGAAACGCTTCATTCGGCTGTGCGTTGCGACTGCGATCGGCCTGGTCGTTTCGACCGGCCTTTTTTCCGCTCAGGCGCAGGATCGCGAGCTCAAGGTTGGGTACATGAAGAATCCCATCCAAGATGCCTCGCTCGACTCCATGGAGACATGGGCGAAGGCCCATGGGGTCAAGCTGACGCGCGTGCCGATGGCCTACAGCGTCTTCATGGAAAAGGTCACCGCGACGCTCACAGGCGGGACCGATCAATTCGATATCATCTGGCACAATGACGATTGGGGGCAGCTCTGGAAGAAGTGGCTGGACACGACCGACGACGTCAAGGGCATCGAGAACGCGGACCGATGGCCGCTGCTCGCGTTCTGGAACGATGAAAAGAAGCTCACGGTCGTGCCCATGGCACACACCGTCGGCACGTTCTTCTACCGCTCGGACCTCGTCAAACCGGAGGAAGTTCCCACCACGTTCGCGCAGTTGGTTTCGGTGAGCCAACGGCTGCAAAAGGAAGGCAAGGTCAAATGGGGCTATGTCGGCGGCATGAGCATGAACAACACCTGGTTCAGCTTGTGGTGGACCATGTGGGCCAACAATTGCGACATCCTCAGGCCGCTGTTCGAGCGCGACAACGATAAGCTCGCGGCCGCCAAGTTCGAGCCGGCGGTGACCGAGCCCTGCCATCGGGAGATCGTCGAATTCTGGTGGGACGCGATCAACACCCACAAAATCAGTCCGCCCGGCATGACCGCATATGGGCGTAATGAGGCCAACGCCATCTTCATGGCGGGCGAGGCCGCTTTCACCCTCGTCGACTCGACCCATTTCGGCGAGTTCAACGATCCCAAGCGCTCCAAGATCGTCGGCAAGATCGGCATGGCGCCGTTCCCGGTGGGCCCACGGGCGCAGAAGCCTACGTCGTGGAACGAAATCTGGGGGTGGGCGATCCCGAAGGGCGTACCGGCGGAGCGCAAGCAGCTCGCCAAGCAGATGCTCTCCGCGATGATGAGCGACGAGGCCGGGCAGATCGAGATGTGGAAGAAGACCGGCGGACCGCCGCCGAACATCAAGCTCTGGCCGAAGCTCGCAGCCGAGGACAAGGACTTCGCGGCGCTCAAGCACGCGGTGTTCGACCAAACACCGATCACGCATTCGGCGTATTACTTCGCCGAGTGGCCGGCCGTGCACAAAGCATATTCCGACATGGCGATCGCGGCGCTCTCCGGCAAGCGCGAGGACATACCGAAGGTGTTGGCCGAACACGTCGAGAAAATCCACCGGGCCGCGACCGGCAACTAACGACTCTTATTTTCGTCCTGAACTGGACGCGTCGACGCGATGGCCCGGGAGCAGGTGGCTCCGGGCCATGGCGTGTTGAGGCGGTCTTGATGGAAGTCTCATCCGGATGAACGAGAAGACGCGCTTCATGCTGGCGCTGATCGCGCCGGCAGCGCTCGTGCTTGTGTTGTTCCAGGTCGTCCCCATTTTGACCGGGGCCAACGCCAGCTTCCGCGACTGGACGCTGTATGATCCCAAGCGGACCTGGATCGGGCTCGCCAATTACATCCACGTGCTTCGCGACGCGGAATTCCTGGGGATGGTGCTTCCGAACACGTTCGGCTTCATGTTCGCGAGCGTCACTCTTTCGCTCCTCCTCGGCCTCGCGATCGCGCTGATGCTGAACAAGCGCTTCTCCGGGCGCTGGCTCGTTCAGTCCTTCGTTTTGCTGCCGCTGATGGTCGCGCCGGTTATTGCCGCCATCATGATCCGGTGGATGTTCAACGATCAGTTCGGCGTCGTGAATGCGGCGCTCGAGGGCCTCGGATTTGCGCCCATCTCCTGGCTGACGCAGCGCTGGACGACGTTCTTCGTGATTCTGCTGACCGACGTGTGGCTGTGGACGCCCTGGTTCGCGTTGATCCTGCTCGCCGGGCTGCAAAGCCTTCCGCCCGAGCCGTTCGAGGCAGCGCGCATCGACGCCGCCAGCGCGTGGCGCACCTTCCGGCACATCACGCTACCGATGCTCCGCCCGGTCATGGTGGTCTGCGTCGTGATCCGGGCGATCGACGCGTTCCGCACGTTCGACATCGTGTGGACGATTTCCGGCGGCGGGCCGGCGCGCGCCACCGAGCTGTTCAGTCTCTACGCCTACGTCGAGTCCTTCCAGTTCCTCAATCTCGGCCGCGGCTCGGCCGCCGCCGTGATCGGGGCGGTCATCATCGTGATCTTCGCGCTGCTGCTCTACCGTCTCCTCAATCGCTTCGTGGAGGTGTCGAAGTGACGGACATTGCGATGGCGCCGGTCCGATCGGAGGGCTTTTTCGCAGCGCTCGCGCCGCGGGGAAAGGCGGTGTTGTTCGCACTGACGGCGATCGGAGTTTGCCTGCTGTTCGCGTTCCCCGCGTTCTGGCTGGTATTGACCTCGTTGCGTCCCGGCACCGGCGTCTACTACGTGCATCGGGGCACCGAATTCACGATCGACAACTTCCACGACGTGTTGTCTCAAGAGATCGTCATCAGGGCGCTGTTCAACAGCTTCATGATCTCGACGCTGGCGACGGTGCTTTCGCTCGGCGTCACGGCGACGTCCGGATACATGTTGTCGCGCTTCAAGGGGCCGATCCCGAACACCTGGTTTTCGTTGATCTACATTTTTCGCTGCGTGCCCTACGTCGCCTGGGTGCTCCCGCTTTATTTCGTGACGCAGCAGCTTCATATTTTCGACAGCTATTGGGGGCTGCTGCTGCCGCACATCGCCGTCCACATCTGCTTCATCTCCTGGATCATGAAAGGTTTCTTCGACGGCATCGATCCCTCGATGGAATACGCGGCGATGATCGACGGCTGCTCGCGTTGGGGCGCGTTTTGGCGGGTTGCCATGCCGGCGGCGATTCCCGGCCTCACCGCGCTCGCGATCTTATGCTGGCTTTACACCTGGAACGAGTTCCTGTTCGCGCTCATTCTGACGGCGCATGAAACGCCGATCTTGACGGTCGTGATGGCGCAGTTCGTTCACGAGCTCGGCATGGAGTGGCATCTTATGAGCGCGACCGCGGTGATTGCGCTCGTGCCGGCGCTGGTCGTGACGCTGTTCGGGCAAAGATACGTCATTCGCGGGCTCAGGATCTAACGCCGTGGCCGCCGTCGTCCTGACCAACGTGCACAAGGTTTACGGCCACGTGGTCGCGGTCAAGGACATCAATCTCGACATCAAGGATCGCGAGTTCGTCGTGCTGGTCGGCCCGTCCGGTTGCGGCAAATCGACGACGCTGCGCATGATCGCGGGCCTCGAGGAGATCAGCGGCGGCACCATCGCCATCGGCGGGCGGGTCGTCAACCACCTGCAGCCGAAGGACCGCGACATCGCCATGGTGTTCCAGAATTACGCGCTCTATCAGCACATGAGCGTGCACGACAATCTGGCCTTCGGGCTGCGCAACCGCCGCGTGCCCGACGCGGAGATCGCGGCGGCCGTCAGCCGCGCCGCGAGGATTCTCTCGATCGAGCCGCTGCTCGACCGTCGTCCATATCAATTGTCGGGCGGCCAGCAGCAGCGCGTGGCGCTCGGCCGCTGCATCGTGCGCAACCCCAAGGTCTTTCTATTCGACGAACCGCTGTCGAATCTCGACGCGCAGCTGCGGGCCCAAATGCGGCTCGAGCTCAAGGAGCTGCGGCAGCGGGTTCCGACGACCTCGATCTTCGTCACTCACGACCAGACCGAAGCGATGACGCTCGGCGACCGAATCGTGGTCATGAAGGAGGGCTTCGTGCAGCAGGTGGGCACGCCGCTCGAGCTCTACCGCAAACCGGCAAACCGGTTCGTGGCGAGCTTCATCGGCTCGCCGTCGATGAATTTCATTACCGCCGACGTGACGGCGGAAGCCGACCATTTCCTGCTGGCCTGCCGGGGCTGGCAGTTCAGGCTTCCGATCACGCGGTTTCCCGATCTCGGTTCGCGCGTGGGCCGATCGGTTTGCATCGGCATGCGCCCACAACATGTTCGGCTGGGAGCGCCTATGAACGACAATCAGATTGCCTTCAGAGGCACCGTCATGGTCACCGAGCAGCTCGGCGACGAGCAACTTCTTGCCATTCGACTCGGTGACAGCGAGTTCCGGATCGCGGGCGTCGATCCCGATTTGACGCTTCCTGCCGGGTCGGAAATCGAAGCCGCGGTTGCAACCGACAACCTGCATTTCTTCGACGATCTCGAGAAGACGCGTTAGGCCCGCTCGTTGCCGACATCATCGCCATTTGCGAGCGGGCGTTTGCATCGCGCATAGTGCGTCGCTGACCTATCGCGAGGAGACCGATGCTCGATCTGCTGCAAGGAATTCGGATCATCAGTTTCAATCATTTCCTGCTCGGCCCCATGGGCATTCAGGCGCTGGCGGACCTCGGCGCCGACGTGATCGCGGTCGAGGCGCCGGGGGGAGCCTGGCAGCGCCACTGGAGCAGCGGCGACATCTGGCACGACGGCCAGGGCATGCTGCACTTGTGCAGCAACCGCAACAAACGCAGCGTGGCGCTCGATTTGAAGGCGCCCAAGGGTAGAGCGATCGCGCTCAAGCTCATCGACGGCGCCGACGTGGTGGCCGAGAATTTCCGCCCGGGCGTCATGGACAAGTTCGGCTTCGGCTATGACGCCTTGCGGCGGCGCAAGCCGTCTTTGATCTATGCGTCGGCGTCCGGCTACGGACCCGACGGTCCTTATGCGCAGCGGCCCGGCCAGGATTTGCTGGCGCAGGCGCTGTTCGGGGTCATGGCGATCACCGGGCAGCAGGCGACCGGCCCTCGTCCGGTCGGCGTATCCGCGGTCGACCACCACGGCGCGGCACTGTTCGCGATGGGAATCCTTGCCGCGCTGGTGCGCCGGGAGCGCACCGGCAAGGGCTGCCGCGTCGACGCGAGCCTGATGCAGGCGGCGCTCGACCTGCAGGCGGAATCGTTAGTGGCCTGGCTCAATGCGGCGAACCGGCCGGCGACCGTGAACGCGCGCCAGCATATCGCCGGCTGGTACTACCCCGCTCCGTATGGCGTCTATGCCACGTTCGACGGCCACGTCGCCGTCTCGCTTTGCCCGTTGCAGGCGCTCGCTGACATCATCGAGGAGCCGCGGCTGGCCTCGTTCTCCGACAAGGATGCATGGACCCGGCAGGACGAGATCGGCGAGTTGATCGCCGCGCGGCTCAAGACGAAAACCACCGAGGACTGGAGCCGGCGCATGGAGCACGCGCAAATCTGGCACGCGCGCGTGCAGGGTTATGCCGACCTCGCACAAGATCCGCAGGTCAAGCACATGCAGGCGCTGGTGACGGTTGAAGGCGCGGGCGAAACCGGCGCGCCAGTCACGCTGGTCAATCATCCGGTGCGCTACGACGGCGAGGCGGCGGCCATTCGACTGCCGCCGCAGCAGCTCGGTGCGCAGACCAGGGAAGTGCTCGCCGAGCTTGGGCTCGGGGCGGCCGAGATTGCGGCGCTCGCGCGCGACGGCGTGGTACGCGTCGACGAGCCGTGATGCCCAACCCCACGCAACGACCTTATACTAAGGGGCCCAAGATACTACGGGGCCCAAGTTGCCGCTCCGCATAAGCTCCGGGATGCGCAATGCAGGACTTCTACGTCAAGCTCGGCGACACCGTCACCTTCGCCAAGACCGTCGGTGAAACCGACATCTACCTCTTTGCCGGGATCACCGGAGATTTTTCGGTGAACCACGTCAACGAGCAATACATGGCGCAGTCGAAATTCGGTCGGCGCATCGCGCACGGCGCGTTGATCGTCGGCTACATGTCGACCTGCTCGACCATGATGATCGACAAATGCCGAGGCGCCACGCGCGAGACGACGCCGGTGTCGCTCGGCTACGATCGGGTGCGTTTCCTCGCTCCGGTGTTCATCGGCGACACCGTCACGCTCACCTACACCATCGCCGAGGTCGATCCGCAAAAGGGGCAATCGCTCGCCGACATCGAGGTGATGAATCAGAACGGCGTGCGGGTGGCGGTCGCGCGCCACATTCTGCGCTGGGTCAAAAACTTGGATCAACAGGGCGCTTGACCGATGCGCCTCAAGGACAAGGTCTGCATCATTACGGGCGGTGGCTCCGGCATCGGTCGTGCGACCGCGCTGCTGTTCGCCGACGAAGGCGCGCGGCTCGTCATCGCCGACAAGCACGCGGCCAACGCGCAAGCCGTCGCCGCGCAGTGCGCAAGCAAGGGCACGCAGGCGATTGCGGTCGCCGCCGACGTCGCCAGCACCGCCGACGTCAAGCGCATGATCGCGGCGACCGTGGAGCGGTTCCGGCGCCTCGACGTCCTCGTCAACAATGCGGGCTATGGCATTCCCGGAAGCGTCGTGGAGACGGACGAAGACGCCTGGGACGCGCTGATGGCGGTCAATGTGCGCGGCGTGTTTCTTTGCAGCAAATATGCAATCCCGGTGATGAAGACCAACGGCGGCGGCACCATCGTCAACACGGCTTCGGTCGTGGCCGCCGTCGGCATCGGCAACCGCGCCGCCTATTGCGCCTCGAAAGGCGCGGTGGCGGCGCTGACGCGGGCCATTGCCATCGATCACGTCGGCGACGGCATCCGCTGCAACGCGATCGCGCCCGGAACCATCGACACACCGTATTTCGACGACATTCTGAGAAAGAGCCCCGATCCCGGCACCACGCGCAAGGCGCTCGCGGCGCGCCAACTCCTCGGCCGTCTCGGCACCCCTGAGGAGATCGCGGCCGGCATCCTGTTTCTCGCCAGCGACGAAAGCCGCTTCGCCACCGGCACGATCCTCACGTTGGACGGCGGCATGACCGCGCAATAGCGCGCGCGGCCGGCTTACGGCCCTGGTCCTGCCGGCGCGATGTCGAGGTTGCTTGCGGCTTCGGATTCCCATTACGATGCATGCGGATCGATCGTGGGAGGCGCGATCTCCGAGAAAAACGCCGCGCAAAGGAGAATTGTATGTCGGGCAACGTCACTGAGGTGCTGGCCAGCTTTGCGGCCTCGCTGCAATACGACGATCTTCCCGCAGAGGTGCGAGATCACTGCAAGAATCTCCTGCTCGATACGTTGGCGTGCGCGGTCGCCGGGCACCGGGGCGAAGAGACCCAACAGCTCGCCGCGCTCGCGGCGGGACTGGCGCAATCCGACGAGAGCAGCGTCATCGGCGGCGACCGGCTGTCGCTCGCCGGCGCGACACTTCTCAATGGTTATCTCGTCACCGCGGTCACCATGTGCGACGTGCACCGCTCGACGCTGACCCATGTGACGCCGGAAGTGATGCCGCCCGCCTTGGCGATCGCCGAGCGCGACGCCTTGTCGGGCCGCGACCTCCTCGTCGCCATCGCCGCCGGATGCGAGGCGACGACGCGGATCGGGATCGGCCTCGATTATCCCGCGTTCCGCGCCAAGGGCTGGCACGGCCCCGGCGTGCTGGGTCCGTTCGGCGCCGCGGCGGCGGTCGGCAGGCTTCGCCGCTTCGACGCCGACACCATGGCGAGAGCGTTCGGCCTCGCCGGCAGTCAGGCCGCCGGCACCTTCGCCGCGTGGGGGACGCCGACGGTCAAGTTCCACCAGTGCCGGGGCGCGCTCTCGGGCCTGATCGCCGCGCTCTTGGCCGAGCAGAAATTTCTGGCGACGCGCGAATTTCTGACCGCCGAGGACGGCGGCCTGTACAACGTCTACGCGAACGGCGGCCGCCCCGCGGCCGTCACCGCCGATCTCGGAAAACGCTGGGAGCTCGAACAGATCGCATTGCGCCTGTCGCTGATTTCCGGCCACTACACCGCGGCGGTGATCCTGCACGACCAGGCGCTCACCCTCGCCCAGTTCGAGCCCGCTCGCTACGACGATGCGAAGATGCGGCGCGCCGCCGCCGAGCAGATCGAGATTCGTCCCGATGCGGCGCTCACCGGCGTGCAGGCGGTAGTCGAGATCGAGAGCGACGGCACGACGCTTAAGGCGCGCTGCGAGCACCCTCGCGGTTCGGCCGAGAATCCGCTGTCGCGCGGTGAGATCGAGGGCAAATTCCGCACCTATGCGGACGGCGTGCTCAGCCCATCCGCCATCGCCGCTACGATCGACGCCGTCGGCGATCTGGAAAGCCTGGGATCGGTGCGAAAGCTCATGGACATGCTGCGCGCGGCACCCCGACGCGCTCAAGCCGAGCGCGCGACGTTGGCCGCGGCTCGGGGTTAGCCGAGACCGTGAGACCACAGGCGCTGGTACGCTAACGCAACCGCAGCCCACCACGGCGCGGACAAAAGCATTGGGGAGGAGCGTCGATGACGAGACGCATGCTACTTGCGGCGCTGACGAGTGTCGCGCTGCTTTCGGCTGCCGCTCCCGGCACCGCGCAGACGGGAGACGATTTTCCCAACCGTCCCATCCGCATCATCGTGCCGCAAGCGGCGGGTTCCGGCGTCGACCTGCAAGCGCGCGTTCTCGCGCAGAAGATGGGCGAGCTTTGGGGCCAGCAGGGGGTCGTCGACAATCGGCCGGGCGCCAATGGCATCATCGGAATGGAGGCCGGCGCCAAGGCCAGTCCCGACGGCTACACGCTGATCTACGCGCCGGTGAGCGCGGTGACGACAAACGCCTTCATCTACAAGAAACTGCCCTACGACACGTTTCGCGACTTCGCCCCGATTACCCAGACCACTGCCAACCCGCTCGGCGCCGTGGCCAATCCCGCGTCCGGGATCAAGTCGATCAAGGATCTCGTCGCGCGCGCGAAGGCGCATCCCGACCAGATCAACTACGGCTCGTTCGGCATCGGCAACATGACCCATCTCATGGGCGTGCTGTTATCGCTCGCCGCCGACATCAAGATGACGCACGTCCCCTACCGGGGACAGA
>WNFA01002130.1_pt1 | contig 16936 bp, 14 predicted proteins | sample 5400481 | NCBI WGS metagenome assembly WNFA01 (sample SAMN13153340, study PRJNA577476) | soil metagenome | isolation source: 120 cm saprolite under Douglas fir tree site 2 hole 1 replicate 2 | place: USA:California | collected 2015-04-18
TTCGGCAGGACAATTCCCTTCTGCGATTGGTACTTGCCTTTGCGGTCGGCGTAGCTGACCTCGCACACTTCGTCGCCCTGGAAGAAAAGGATCTGGCACAAACCCTCATTGGCGTAGATCTTCGCGGGCAACGGGGTGGTGTTAGAGATCTCGAGAGTGACAAAGCCTTCCCACTCCGGCTCGAACGGGGTGACATTCACGATAATTCCGCAACGGGCATAAGTGGACTTGCCCACGCAAATGGTTAGCACATCGCGGGGAATCTTGAAGTATTCGACCGAGCGCGCCAGGGCGAACGAATTCGGCGGGACAATGGCGCATTCTGAACTTACGGTAACGAACGAACGCTCGTCGAAATTCTTGGGATCAACTACGGTGCAATTGACGTTGGTGAAGATCTTGAACTCGTCGGCCACACGCAAGTCATAGCCATAGGAAGACAAACCGTAGGAGATCACGCCCTCCCGCACCTGCTTCTCGGAAAAGGGGTTAATCATGTCATGTTCATTAGCCATCTTGCGGATCCAGCGGTCACTCTTCAGCATGCGGCTCCTTGGGAGAATTGAGTAATTTTGGGTAGATCACACTGCCGGAGTTTTGGGTTTAAATTGCCCAATTCCCCGATTACCAAACTACAAAATGTTGCTCGGCTGGGTGCAGTCATCTTACGGGACTTGCGCTGCCGTTGACAATCTCTCTTATGTCCCTTAGCATCAAGCACTTGGTGGTTATTCTCAGTCCGCCAGCAGGGAGCCTCCTGTGATCAAGCTCGACATCATCAATGAAGTGGTGAATAAGACCGGCATTACCAAGACCGGTGAATAAGACCGGCATTACCAAGACCAAGGCCGAGCTCGCCGTGGAAACGGTTTTCGAGAGCATGAGGCGGTCGCTGGCCAAGGGCGATCGCATTGAATTACGAGGCTTTGGGGTTTTCAACGTGCGGCCGCGCAAAACCGGCATCGGACGCAACCCGCGCACCGGCGCCGAGGTCTCGATCCCTCCCGGCAAGGCGGTACGCTTCAAACCGGGCAAGGAATTGCAGTCGATCGACTAGGTCGGAACTGGCGCCATGCGCAGAGCTCCGGCCAGGAGCCACGAGCGCGACAGACGCCGGTACGCGTGTCCGCAGCGACATCGCAGCAGTGTTTTAGTCCAACGTTATAGTCCGGCTCGGTTTTTCATGTCCGACCCCACTCGCCCATTCCCCGGTCCCACCGCTGAGTATCTGCCCGCGGAAGTGCATGTCATCTCGCCTCCGAGTCCGCGATATGCCCTGCACCTCCTGTTGTTTCTGGCCACCATTTTCACCACGCTGGTAGTGGGCGCGAAGATGCAGTTTGACTTCGCGCACAATCTGCCGCCGTTCGTCCATGGCGATGAGATGCTTCCCCTGTTTCCGGTTGGCTGGGCGCTTCACGAACCTTCACGCCTGCTGCTCGGGATTCCCTTTTCGGCCACGTTGCTGCTCATTCTTCTGGCGCATGAAATGGGACACTATTTGTACTGCCGCTACTACGGTGTATATGCGACGCTTCCCTTCTTTATTCCCGCGCCAACATTAATAGGGACCCTGGGAGCGGTAATTCGGATACGCTCTCCGATCCGCTCGCGCTGCGCATTGTTTGATATCGGAATCGCGGGCCCCATCGCCGGGTTTCTGGTGGCGCTGACCGTGCTGGCAATTGCGATGCCGCACTCCCGGGTGATGCCGGCCGCGATGGCGGATTCGGATATTCAAATGGGATATCCGCTGATCTTTCGTATTGTCTGGGCTGTGCTTCCGCTGGCCGACATGCACGGCGGGTCAGCTTCCATGCGGGACATTTATTTTCATCCGACGGCGATCGCAGCGTGGGTAGGAATGTTCGCGACCGCGTTGAACCTTTTACCCGGCGGCCAACTGGACGGTGGACACATCGTCTTCGCACTCAGTCCGCGAGCTCACCGGCCGGTGTCCCGGCTCACTATTCTGGCCCTGATTCCGATGGCGTTTTATTTCTGGGCGGGCTGGCTGGTCTGGGCGATTCTGCTGCGCATCAGCGGCATGCGGCATCCTATGGTGGAGGAGTGGCCTGGGGTGAGCCGTGGGCGCCGCTGGCTTGCGGCGTTTGGGCTGCTCATGATGATTCTGACTCTGACGCCGGCGCCGTTCGCGCACAGTTCGCTGCGGCAAGTAGTGCAGGAGCTTCGCTCCAACCGCTGACCGAGATGCCACGCTCGCCTCTAGGCTTGGTAGTCTTTCTTTGAAATACCCATTCGCAGCATGGTGGAGCGCAGAGTTGAGGGCTTCATGCCCAGCCGGAACGCGGCGCCGCCCGAGCCATTGATCGTGCCTCCGGTTTCGCGCAGTGCGCGAACGATGCATTCCCGCCACATGCTGTCCAGGCTTGTATCGGGCTGGTCCGCGGGTCCGCGCAACTCGGCGGGCAAAATCTCCAACACTGGCCCTTTGGAAAGAATCACCGATCGCTCGATCAGGTTCTCCAATTCCCCGATGTTCCCCGGCCACTCCCGAATCGTCAACGCCTTCAGCGATTCAATGGCAATGGTCTCGATCTTCTTGTTCAACCGGCGAGCAAATTTCTGTGCGAAATGACGAACCAGCAGCGGGATGTCTTCACGGCGCTCTCGCAAGGCTGGCACGCGGACTGGAAATACGCTCAAGCGGTAGTAGAGGTCGGCGCGGAATTGACGCCGGACAACCCGCTCAGTCAAATCGGTACTCGTGGATGCGAGGAGCCTGACGTCCACTTGCAAGGTGCGATTGCTTCGCCATTTCTCGAACTCTCCGCCCTGCAGCACCCGCAGCAGTTTCGCCTGAGACTCCTCCGGAAGGTTTCCGATCTCATCCAGAAACAGCGTGCCCTGATTGGCCGATTCGAGCCGTCCGACGATCTGGGCGACCGCGCCGGTGAAGGCGCCTTTCTCATGCCCGAACAATTCACTCTCCAGCACCCCCCCGGGCGTGGCCGCGCAGTTCAGCTTGATAAAGACCGCATGTCTACGTCGGCTCATGCGATGGATGGCTCGCGCGATAAGTTCCTTGCCGGTTCCGGTCTCGCCCAGGATCAGGACCGTAGCATCGCTTGGCGCTACGCTCTTCGCCTGTTGTAGTACTTGCTCCAGGGCCGGACTCTCCCCGGCAATCTCCTCAAAATCGGGCAGGAAGCCGCGAGGGTCCATATCGTACGAGCGAAAAAAAGGGTTCAATTTAGAAACGGATTATGCCGTTTCTATTTAATAGTGGTTTGAATGTCAAGAGTCTTTGAAAGTACTATGTAGACAACTGCCGGGCGAAGAGGGGGGAAGCCATGCAGACCATAGGGAAAAGAGCGCTCCGGGCACCGGGGCGCCCGCGCAGTGAAGCGTCCCGAAAAGCGATCCTCTCGGCCGCCTACCGGATGTTGAAGAACCAAGGATTAGCGGCGATTTCGACTCCCGCGCTGGCGGCGGAAGCGGGGGTGAGTACGTCAACCTTGTATCGCTGGTGGCCGACCAAAGAGGCGATTGCGCTGGACGCTTTCCTCGAAGTGGTTGAAACCCAGCTTCCATTTGACCCGAAAATCAGCAGTCCGCTGGAGCGCATCCGGGACCATATAAGGAACGCAGCACGATTTCTGGTCAGTGTAAATGGCCGGGCGTGGATACGTCTGATCATGGCCACTCAGGAAAATGAGCAACTTCGCGAAAGCTTCCTGAAGCGCCTCTACTTGCACCGCCGTCAAAACATCCTGCTGGTGATCGATGAAGCCATTGCGGCGGGTGAACTGCCTTTCGACCTGAATGGCAACGTTCTGTTGGACGCGATTTATGGCCCTTTGTACTATCGTCAGTTCATGGGCCATGAGGCGCTGACCGAAGAATTTGCCGGCCAGGTCTTCGACGCGGTGGTGGCCGGTCATTCAGCGAACGCGAAGCAGAGGAAGAGTTCGCGGTAAGTTCCAAGTTCTCTTGCACGCGACTGCCGGCCAACGGCATCAACTGATGCGGGCCTAGCGAGTTCTGCAGATGATCCAAAAGAGAGAAATTGGGTTTCTTCGAGTAGTGCAGCGTGCCGCCGGCTTCTTTGCGAAAAAAAGGTGGAGCAGGCCTTCAGGCCTGCATAGAAGGGCTATCTCGCGAGGGCTTTAGCCCCTGAGGGTACCGCAGCGGCTGAAGCCGCACCACCGCTCGCCTTTAATTGCAGCGCTAAAGCGCTGCTCCACCCAAAATCAAAATCCTATTTCCAGCTAGGCGCGTGATCAAAAACATTACCGCAAAGTTCGCAAAGAATATCCGCAAAGACCACAAAGAAATTCAGCCTTAGTCCTCCACCACTCGTGCGGTCATCTCGACCGAAGGCTCGCCGCCGGCGACTTCCTGGGCCACGATCAGGCGTCGGGCTTCCATCCGTATTTTGGGCAAGTGGAAAAAGAACAGAGTTGCCGCGGCGATGCACGCCACGGCGCCGATGGAAACGGTGAACGGAGCCCCCAGCTTGTCCGCCAGCGCGCCGGCGAACAAGGATCCGAAGGGGGCCATCCCCATAAACATCATGGTGTACATGGCCATCACCCGGCCGCGCAGGTGGTCGGGAACCATGGCCTGAATCAGGGTGTTGGAGGACGACATTTGCAGCATCATGCAAAATCCCACCGGCAGCAGAAGTGTGGCGGAGAGCCAGAAATTACGTGAGAAGGAAAACAGCACCAGGCTGACGCCGAACCCGCCACAGGAGATCGCGACCCAGCGGCCCAATCCAGTCACCCCCGCGCGAGTTGCCAAAGTGAGCGCTCCGAGCAGAGCGCCCACGCCGGTTGCGCCCATCAGAATTCCCAGGCCGCGCGCTCCGCCGTGCAGAACCTTGTCGGCGAATACCGGCATGAGCACGGTGTAGGGCATGGCCACCAGGCTCACCAGTCCGAGCAGAAGCAGCAGCGCGCGAATGGGGGCGGTGTGGCGGGCGAAGCGGAAGCCTTCGATAATGTGCGCCAGGGCTGGACCGTGCGGCGCCAGGCGCGAGGGCCGCGTCACCCTCATCATGAGCAGTCCAATGATCACTGCGATGTAACTTACCGCGTTGGCGAAGAAGCACCATGCCTCGCCGATCTTCGCTACCAGGATTCCCGCAATGGCAGGGCCGATGATGCGCGCCCCGTTGAACATGGACGAGTTCAGCGCGATGGCGTTCATCAGGTCTTCCTTACCCACCATGTCCACCAGAAAGGATTGCCGCGCGGGGATGTCGATCGCGTTCACCACACCCAGAAGTGCTGCCAGTACGAAGACATGCCACACCTGCACGGTGTGAGTAAGCGTAAGCGCAGCCAAAATGAATGCCAGAATCATGGATGAGATCTGCGTGCCGATAACCACACGCTGACGGTTCAGTCGATCGGCAGCGATCCCACCCAGGGGCGCCACCAGGAATACCGGGATTTGGCTGGCGAATCCTACCGCTCCCAGCTTCAGGGAAGAACCGGTCAGGCGATACACCAGCCAGGACTGTGCAACACTTTGCATCCAGGTGCCGACCAGCGATATGAGTTGTCCGGCGAAGAAGAGCTGGAAGTTACGGTGGCGCAAGGCTCTGAGAGTAGCCGGCAGCCAGTCCGTCTTCTGGGAAGATGGTTGGGAGTTTGCCGGCGAAGGCTCGATGGTCCGGTCGGAAACGCCTGAATCAGTCACTTTCTACTCGCGGTTCTTGACTTCGTCACTGTTCGTTGGTCATCATGACCGCCCAAACTGGAATCTCACTTTGCCTGTAAGAAACTTCTGGCTTCCGCCCTGCCACAAGCTGGAGTAGAGTATTCGATGTTCGAAGTCGGACTGGCGGAGTTTCCGGCATATTTTCCAGTATAGAGGCAAGGCAAGCGACTCCGTAATTTCCTGCGATTCTGCAAAAGGTCCTGCGGTTGAAACGTCTGCTATCGGAGAAACCATGGACACGGATCAGCTTCACCATGAGCGCCGGTCGTCGCAACGCTTCGATTTCCACCTTCCGGTTACAGTTCGTTTGGCCGGCACCGACCGCGAAGGCTGTGGTTTTACCCAGGACCTGAGCGGACGCGGCGCGCTCTTTTACACCGATTTTCGAGTCAGCGAAGGGGACGCGGTGGAACTCACGCTGGTAATGCCTGTCGAAATTACCTTGAGTGAAAACATGCGAGTCCGCTGCCGCGGCAAAGTCCTGCGAGTGCGTCCGGTCGAAAGCAAATTCGCCGTGGCGGTGCATCTGCAAGGTTACGAATTTCTGCCCAAGGCCGAGACCGCGGCCCAGGTTTCCGCCAACTTCCCGCGGATTTCGGGCGTGCACGACGCGGCGTCGGCGGGAAAGAATCCGCCAATTCCAGGTTCGCCCAGCGTCGCGGTGGAAGCGCCGGAAAGCGGACCGTTGGGCAATCGCTAAGCCCAGGCGCTTCGGGACCCGCCCAAACAGCCCAGTCGGAGCGCTTTTCCCGTTCCCAAGTGGCACATGCCCCTTGGGACGCGGATTTTGCCCGGTTTTCCTCCTTCCCAATCCGCCTTATTTTGCATAAAATGGTAAACACGGACGGAAGACTAGGTTTCGAGTTCCTCTTGTTGTGTTTGTCCCCCAGCTTTCACTGCAGGCGCGCGATTTCGTTCTGGCAACTGGAATTATTTTCGGGTTCATGCGGAGTTACGGAAGTCATTTGGCGTAACCCTTACTTCTTCAATAACATGCTGATTCAAGAGACAGAGTGAGGTCCTGGTGATGCAGGGCGTAGCGGTAACTCTTCTGACCGAAGACAGAGAACGGCTGTCGGTACTCCAGCACCGTCTGGAGGGAACCGGAATGGGACGGAACGTCTTCAGCCACGTGGGGTTTCCGACCAGCCCTACGGACCCGGTGCTGCGTCAGATGCAGGATGTCCGCACCGAAGTAGTTCTGGTGGACATTGACGCGCACAATGCGGCGCGAGCCATCACTACCATCGAACTGATCCAGGCCAACACCAGCGAGATTGCGATTTTTGCGGTTGGCGAAATGAGCCATCCGCCCACCATCGTGGCCGCGATGCGCGCCGGGGCGAGCGAATTTCTGGAAAGTGCAGCGACCTCCGAATCCCTGATCGAGGCGTTCACGCGGTTTGCGGTATCGCGGGGCAAGGGCCGCACAGCGGCGGGCCGCGCCCGGATCTTCACCGTCATGAATTCCAAGGGAGGAGCGGGCGGCACCACGGTCGCGGTGAACACCGCCATTGCGCTGCAGGAATCCCACGGTGGAGTTCTGCTGGTGGATTTTGCTCCCCTGGGACATGCCGCGCTTCATCTCAATGTACGCCCCACGTTCGGAGTAGTGGACGCCCTGCAAAACCTGCATCGCCTGGACGCTTCGCTGCTGGAAGGTTTGATGACCCAGTGCAAGGGTGGCTTGCAGTTGCTCGCGGGTCCACAACAGCCGCGCAGCCTCACCCCGACCGCGGCGGAACTGGCTCGCCTGTTTGATCTGCTGGTGACGCACTTCCGTTATGTAGTGGTGGACTGTTCCGGACGCGTCGATCAGACGGCAAAGTTGCTTTGCGATCTTTCCAATGCAGTCCTACTGGTGGCGCAGGCGGATGTGGTTTCGCTGTGGAGCGCCAGCCGCATACGCACGTTTCTGGAAGATGGCGCCACCCGGGACCGGGTGCGAATTGTCCTGAATCGCTACAAGAAGATTCCCGGATTCACCGACGAAGACGTGGAAAAAGCCACCACCTGCAAGCTGCTGTGGAAGATTCCCAATAACTTTCAGGCGGTAGCGCCTGCCATCGACAAAGGCGCCCCGGTGGCCATGGAGAGTAGTGATATCGGTCGTTCTTTCCAGTCCTTGGCGGCGGCCCTGGCGCAGGCTTCTCCAACCGGCGAAGGCTCCCTGGATTTGGCTTACCAGAACGACAAGGCCGATCCCGCCAAGAAGGCAACCGGCCGGCTCTTGATTTCGCCTCTCCGCGCGAACCAGTAGGCCGACTTATTTGCTATCGGTCTTCAGCGCCTCAATCGTTTCCACCACGAGTGCATTTGAACCCCCGCGCTGGAAAACTTTTCCCGTGGCCGTGACTTTCTGTCCGGCGAATGGCATGAGTTTTTCATTCTGCCCGCTGGAGGGCGTGGTGTCGGCGATGGGCCAGTAGATGGTGCCATCCGCGGCCAGAATCACCAGCGGCGATCCTGCTTTCGCGCAGGCCCGGGCACAGTCCGCGCTGATGGGTTTGGTGAGCCCCTTGGTGAAGGCGCATGCCGAATCCAGCACGTAACCCTTCACGGTCACAGTCTTAGCCGCGGCGTGTGCAACCGCGACATACGCAACGATTAGCAGCGCACCAGCGAAAAACACTCGCAGCGATTTCATGGTTTTACCCTCGAGCAGAATCGAAGTCAAAACCTCTTCAGGACTCTCAAACAAGACTAGAGGTAGGCTGCCTTGCCTACCTCTTCGTGGGGTGAACTCCTCAAGACTGCGGAGGGTAGCCGCATATGAGGATATGAAGTTGCCCCCAAGTTAGCTCCTGAGATGGTGAAGCGCAATACTGAAAAAGCACTAGAGGGTCAGGGACTAAGAGCCCTTGATCATTGTTACTGTGTCTCTGACCTGTCCCCACTCACAACCTCAGTCACGAGTGACGACAGTGAACCTACTTCGCCGTGACGGCTATGGCAGCGTGCAACGGAATTTCGAGCGTGCCCACATTGGTCGACCGCAAATCGTAGATCCCAGCGCGGAGACGGACGTCGTCCCTGGTTAGCGCATCTTGGGCACGTCGATGTCGTAGTGTAGTTGAACACCTGCCATCTGGGCGGCGGCGTAGGTTTGGGGTTGCAAGGACATTTCGGGTTTTCTAACTATCAAATTGAGCGCGTTGCCATCCCGATCGTAAGCCACGAGCACCACTTCGATGTTGCCGGTATGCAAACCGTCGGGAGTCGTCTCGAGTCTGAGATCTTCTACGGAAACAGCGAAGTCCACACCATAGCGCGTGACCGGTCCTTTTAACGTCGCGTTGTCCCCTGCACGCGCTGCCTCAGGAGCAGGCGGAGAGCTCGATGGAACCACGCGTATTTTGTAGACAATCTGGGAAAAATCTGGCAAACCGCGTTTCATAAGTGGTAAGAGCGGATCGCTTACCGGCTGTTCTTTCTTCGCTTTGGCGTTCTGCGCATTGTCGGCGTAATAGCCGCGCCGGTAGGCCAGCTTGTACCTGCTGTCAGAGAGTTTCACCTGGATGCGCCGGTATTTCCCGTCCGCTTTCTTATTGATCGGGATGTAGGTCAGCGTGTAGTAGTGTGAACCGTAGTTGATCGCGCGGGCCAGGGCATCCTTCAGTCCGTTTGTGTTGTAGAAAGCTTTGCCGCCAGTGCCTTCAGCCAACACCTCCATACTAAAGTAGTTGCTATTGCGATCCCTCGTATCCGACAGGTCCTGATTCATCCGTGATGCTCTGGTCTCCCCGATCTTCGCCCCATTTGCTTCATACAGGGAATCCGACACGAGGCCCTCTGCCGCGATCGGGTAGATGGCAACCTGCGCTGCTGTAAGCAGGCTGGCAGTCTTCTGCATTTCTTCCTCGTACTGGCGCATCGCATCGAATGCTTCCGGAGATACCAGGTTGGGAAAAATACTGATCGGGAAAGAGCTCGAGAACCAGATCACGTTCTTGCGACCGGGAATACCGGCCAAGTAGCGTGCGAGCTGCTGCATTGCCCGCAGCGTGATCTCGATGCGCGAGTCGGTTTGTAACTGCTTGACCTGACCGACACCTCGATGAGTCATCGCCTCAATCGCCAGCTCCGTTTCCCCGGCCACATTCTTCGTCAACTCTTCATTTTGTGCCTGGTCCGAGTCACTTTCTGTGGTTGGAAGGAGCAACAGGGATTGCTGCGAATCGGCTCACGATTTTTTGTCGCTAAGCGCCGCCAACAATACCGCAGAATCAGTGGTGACCGCCTGGATCATGCGCAGCCGCGACGTCAGCACGAAGACGGCGAGACGTGTGCCGGGTTGGAGGGTCGCGAGATACCGGGTCAGTTGTGAACGAACATAGGACTGGTCCGATACTTGCGTGTTCAGAGCATCCAGCAGCAGCACGTTCACAGAATCCGTCGCCTTGACCGGTGGAAAGTTGGTGTAGACATCCGGCGGCATGGGCGGCAGCTTGCTCGGTTGGATTTGCACGCCCTTGTGCTCTTCAAAATCCGCGATGGTCTGTCGTTTTCCATCTTCCAGAACCTGAAAATCCTTCTTGTCGAGGCCACTGACTGGTTCGTCGCCGTTGGTCACCACCACATCCACGAGAACAACACTCACTTTTGACTGGAAAGGAGGAACGTTGCTGCCTGGGTCAGGAACCGCAGTCTGGGAATCTGAGGGAACACCGAAAAGCAGAAGAAACAAAAAGAAGAAGCAGCGGCACGAGCACGTAGCATTGGACTCGCACCCGAACATCACCATAAATGTGGGCTCCGTCGAACCGCAGCCTCGTCGAGCAACGCGTCAGGAAAGCGTTTCAACCCCTATTTTACGCTGTGAGACCAGTATTAGTAGCCAGTTAGCGCCGTAATGCCCTTGCCTTCCACGCATTCAAACGCGCGGCCAGCCTTGAGATCCTTGTATTCCTCTGTACCCCCGCTTGGCCAATCGATCACCACTCGGTCGATCATGTCGCGCTTTCCTACACCGAAAGTGAGCGGAAGCTCCGATTGCGACAGGTAGCTCGATCCACCCTTCACCAGCCGTGACTGACTTGATCCTCCTTGAAAAATACGTACTCTGGCGCCAATCGCGTCGCGATTCGATTTTGTGCCGATCAGATGAAAGCGGACGCTGCGATTTCCGTCGAGCTGGTCGTTGCGATAAAGATAGGCCGAGCCGTTGTTGGTGGTCAGCAGCACGTCGAGATCGCCGTCACGGTCAAAATCGCCGTAGGCCAGTCCCCTTCCGACCTTGGGCTGACTGAAGCCACCGCCAACTTCGTCGGCCACATCCTGAAATTTCCCCTGCCCGTTGTTGAGGAACAATTGCGGCGCCTGGGCGTAGCCGACCCCGCGAACATTGCGCACCGTGTCATCGATGTGACCATTCACGACTGCCAGGTCGAGCCAGCCATCGAGGTTGGCGTCCAGAAACACGCAGCCGAATCCCAGTCTGTCCTTCGAGGCCAGCCCGACTCCGCTCGGGGTGGCCACGTCGGCGTAATTTCCGCCGCTCGCCAGGTACAGTCCGATCATTTCGTTATCGAAATTGGTGATGGCCACGCCCGAGGTTCCGGAGTTATTGAAGTCAGCCACGTCCACGCCCATTCCGGCGCGCGCCTTGCCCTCGGCGCTGAAAGCGATGCCGGCATCAACCGCAACATCCTTGAATGTCCCGTTGCGCTGGTTCCGGTAAAGCTTGTTGGGCTGGGTGTCATTGGCCACCAGCAGGTCCGGCCAGCCGTCCTGATCGTAGTCGAGCATGGCCACGCCCAGTGACTTCGAGCTGCTGTCGAAAATTCCACTGGTTGGCGTAACGTCCTCAAATTTCCCGTTGCCGAGATTGCGAAATAGCCAGCAGGTTTCTCCGCGATAGGCTTCAGGAGTGCAATAGGATTTGCGCTTTCCATCAGGGCTGCAAAACACGTCATGCTCGGGAGACCACTTCACGTAATTACAGACGAACAAATCCAGCAACCCGTCGCGATCGAAATCGAACCATAGTGCGGAGGTACTAAATGCCTGCCTGCTACCCAGTCCGCTGGCGTCCGTAACGTCCAGGAACGTGCCTTTGCCCGTGTTTCTGAACAAACGGTTTTGCCCCACACAAGTGACCAGGATGTCGGGATAGCCATCGTTGTTGTAGTCTCCGATGGCCACACCCATGCCGTACATTTCGACGTCAAGCCCGGCACTGCGGGTCACGTCCGAAAACGTACCGTTGCGATTGTTGCGATAGAGCTTCAGCGTGCTGCGTTCGCGTCTGTGCCCCGGCCAATCCATGCCATTGATCAGGATAATGTCCTGCCAGCCGTCGCCGTCGTAGTCGAGAAACGCGCACCCCGCGCCGAGAGTCTCGGGAAGAAGCTTCCCGCCCTGGGCACCGCTGTTGTGGCGAAACTGCAGGCCAGCGGGAGCGGTCACGTCGACGAGTCGGAAGCCGGGAGAAGACTGCGGCGCAGCGAACGCATCCCGAACCAGAACCGAAGAGGACGCGAGGCCGGCCATTCCCCAGAGAAATTGACGCCGGTTCACGGAAGATTTACCAGCCCGTTGCGGATGGCGTAAACGACCAATTCGGCGGTCTTGTGGATTCCAAGGGCGTCCATGATGTTGGCGCGATGCACTGCCACGGTGTTCGCGCTCAGCTCGAGCACGCTCGCAATTTCCTTGTTCGATTTCCCATCCACGATCATTTGCAGGATTTCGAGTTCGCGCGGGGTGAGATGCTCGTCGCGATCACCCTTCAGCGTCGCCGGGCGGCGAAGCTGCGAATCCAGCACGGTTTCTCCCGCCACCACGCGCCGGATCGCCGCTCCTAATTCCAGGTCCACGGCATTCTTGAGAACGTATCCGCGCGCGCCCGCATCCAGGGCCTGGCGCACCAGGGTCTCCTCGGGATGCATGCTGAGCATGAGCACCAGCGTTTTCGGCTGCTGTTCGAGAATCTTCCGCGTGGCTTCGAGGCCGTTCATTTTCGGCATGGCGCAGTCCATCACGACTACCTGCGGCCGAAGCTCCTGCGCGAGTCGCACCGCTTCCGTGCCGTCGCCAGCCTCGCCGGTTACGGCGATGTCGGGTTCGTCTTCCAGGATGCGCCGGAACCCGCGCCGTACCAGGCTGTGATCGTCGACCAACAAGACTGAAATCTTATCCGCCATGTGAATCCAGTTTCTCCCCCAAATTTTCCCTCGGAACAGTGAGTCGTACCCGAGTTCCACCGTCCGCGGGCTTGGAAAATTCGATGCTGCCTCCCAACAACTCGGCTCGTTCCCGCATAGCCACCAACCCAATTCCCTTCCCCGCCTGCGGGGTGAATCCGCTGCCGTGATCTTCTACTTGCAACTCCAGCATCTTGGGCAGAAATTGCAGTCGCACCCAGGCTTCTTTGGCTCCCGAGTGTCGGGTCACATTGTTGAGCGCTTCCTGCAGCACGCGATAAACGTGAATCGCGGCATTGCCGTCCACGGGAAAGGCCGTTCCCGATTTCTCATAGGATATGTGAATGCCGGCCTGGCGTTCCACCACCGGCAGGTACCAGTCGAGAGTACTCTCCAGTCCGGACTCGTCAAGCATCACCGGATGCAGCGCCTGGGAAAGACTGCGAACTTTGTCGAGGGTGCTTTGCGCGATCTCGGCAACTTCGCGCAGATCGGCACGCAACGGCGAACCCTCCGGTGCCTGGTTCCCGGCACGAGACAGCATGGCACCGACCGCCGTCAGAATCTGTCCGAACTCGTCGTGCAGTTCGCGGGAAATGTGGCGCAGAGTGGATTCCTGGGTGGAGATCAGTTTCTGGGCCAATTCGCTGCGTTGCGCGGAAAGCGCTGCCAGTTGCGCAAACAACAGGCGGTTGGAACGGATGGAATACAGCCCAGTCAGCAGGATCGCGACCAGCGTGAGCGTGAGAAACAGATACACCTGCCGCTGCACCCGGTCATAGATTTGACCGATGCGCAGCGCCGCCTGCTCCTCACTCTCATTGTTCTGCACCAGCAGCCGCGCCACCGCCGTGCTCAGCGCGGCTTGCCGGGCTTGCAACGACAGTTGAATCTGGCTGCGGGCTTCGTCCGGCTTGCCACTTGCGGCCAGCGCAAAGGTGCGATCGACCGCATCCCAGAACTGGGCAATGGAGTTGCCCAGATACTGACGTTGTTCGGGAGTACGGTCGGCGACCGCGACCTGCTCTTCCTTGCGCAAGGCGTCGTCCAGATCGGCCCGGATGCGCTGGAACTGCGCCGACCAGGCAGTCAGCGGATAGGGCTCGTTGTTGTCCAGCATGTCGCGCATAGCCAGCGCCAGGCTGTTGAGATCGTTCTGTATGCGCAGCAACTGCAGGGAGTCTTTGCGGTTGCGGTCAACCAGATTGTTCTGCAATTCACGCAGCCCGGAGATTTGCCAGGTGATGTATCCGGAGCAGGCCACCACGGCAGCCAATGTAATGATCAGCCCCAAGAAGAGTCCCGGAGTGGGAGACCGATGAGGCACATGCGAGCGCGGCACGCCCCGAGGATACAACGCGATGGCCGCAAGTCCAAAGCCCGCGTGTCATCCTGAGCGAAGGCCACCGTTTCGCTTGCGAATGGATGGCTGGAGTCGAAGGACCCCTACCCTGGCAACGACCTTGTTTCGGGTTTATGAAAAGACCACGCACACAAGCTTCTTGTGCTGTAGAGGTCGACTCACCTCCTCCTTCGCAAGCGAACGAGCAGGATCGCTCAGGATGACAAGGCTGAAGATGGGATGACCGCGTCGTGCATTTATACTTTGGAGCGTGGTCAGGAGATCGGATGAGAAAGCTCCAGATGATCGCGGGCTTACTGGTATGTCTGGCATCAGCCGGCGCGTTAGCAAGTGAGTCTGTCACGCAGGCCGTGGCTGCAGCTGAGAACACCTACGCCGACGTTCTGGATTCATACGGGGCTTTCAGCACCATCGATTCCGGCCTCATGAAGACTTACGACGGGAAGGACCGCACCGCATGGAAACGAATTTACCGGGAAAAACGCAGCACTTTTGTCGAACAGCTGTCGAAACTGCCTAAGAACGGGCTCTCGAAAACTGATGCGCAGGCGGTCAAGCTCATGCGTGCCAGCCTATCTGACTTCCCGGCGGACGCCTCCACTCTTTCTCCCACCAGCAGGTGCAAGGACGCACAACGTACAGACCTTGACTACGAAGCCCTGCACACAGCCTTGTATTCCTGCTTCGATGAGTTGGGGAACAATCTGCAGTTCGAGCGTAGCACCGTCAATCGTGTGTCCGCATTCAGCTTGCTGGAACAGATAAATGAGCCGGAGCGGCGTAAGAACTTGTTCCTCGCCTTCATTCCGCTTTGGGAAGCTGTGAACTCGAAGGATCAGCCGGACAGCCCGTACCGGCGCTTGATCAAGATGGCTGCGGCGGAGTCCGCAACCAAGCACGCCTCGGCAATCACCGAGGCGGCCGACAGCATAGGTGTTCAGCCACCTGACGTCGAAAACTGGCTCGAACAGATTCTCGATACCTGGCGCCAGGTCAGCGGCGGCACTCCGGTCGAACCGTGGGACTATCGCTATGTCGCAGGCGAGGCGGGCCGCGCGCTTGATCAGGCCATTCCGCGCGCTTCGCTGCAGAAGATCAGCGAGCGTTACTACCGTGATCTGGGCGCCGATCTTAAGGGTCTTGGTGTGTTGTACGATCTCGATCCTCGTCCCGGCAAAGCTCCGCTCGCTTACACCGATTTGCTCAGAGGCGGCCGGATGATCAACGGCGTGTGGCGGCCGGCGCTCGCGCGGATTTCGGCCAGCTACGGACGCGGCGGCCTTACCAACATGCTGGAGTTGGTGCATGAAGAAGGTCACGCAGTTCATTTTGTAGCAGTCAGGGCCCGGCCCGCCTTCACTTACAACGATAGTCTCCTGTTCATCGAGGCCTTTGCCGATGTTCCATCGTGGAGCGTCTACGAACCAGCCTGGCAGAACAAATATTTGGGCGCTTCCGCGTCGCAGTCCGCCTCGGCGCGGGATCTTTACTCGGGAGTAATGCTTGATGTCGCCTGGGCCCTGTTTGAAATCAGAATGCTGCACAATCCGACGGCGGACCCTAACGCGGTTTGGACCGACATCACCAGCCGCTATCTGCACATTAATCCGCATCCGGAATATTCGTGGTGGGCGCTGCGGGTGCAGCTGGTGGATTCTCCGGGCTACATGGTGAACTATGGCCTGGGTTCTGTAATCACCGCTGATGTTCGAGGGCGTATCCGCCAGTCGCTCGGCCCCTTTGACGCCGGCGATCCGCGCTGGTATCCCTGGATTTCGGAGCACCTGCTCAAGGTCGGCGGAGAATTCGAGACCGCAGAGCTCCTGCGCCAGTTTCTTGGCCGGCCGGTATCGCCGCAAGCCTTGATCGACGATATGCGGAGGCTTGCTCCCTCGGAAAAAATCAAGGGATCAATGCTAGTGTCGCAATGATCTGTCCTGCCATCAGTTTTGTTTTTCAGGGCCCGCTCCCAAGTCCTGCGGGAACGACTTGAAGGACACTTCGCGTGATTTCGATAAACTCTTCTTGTCTGCGTCTGTGCTGTGCTGAGTCAGCGTGCCCTTCAACAGGTAGTAGGCCTCGTCGCCCGGGTTCTTCCCCGGTCCACGCTCGACCGTCCCAGTGAATTCGTACCACACGCCATGCACGGTCTCGGTGGTGAAGGTCAATTTCTTGCCGTCGAGTTTTCCCGGCTTGAAGAAATGATCGAGGAAGGCTCCACGATCGCTTTCCAGATCGCCGTAGCGGGAAATAAATCCGGTCACTCGGCCGGCATCTTCGACGGTGAGCTGCACGAATTCGCCATCCTGCAAGAAGGAGTACATGCCGGAGTAGTCGCCGGTCGGCTTCGCCGGGGGGTTTTGACGCGCATTCTGCGCGACCAAAAGCGTGCATGCCAGCAGCATCATGGCGGGAAGCATCCTAACCAGTCGGACCATATATGGGTATTAAAGCATGGAGGGTCTGCCCCTGAAATGGCCACGTAGGGGGGTGTCCTCACCCGGCCCAGCGGAGCGAAGCTCCGCAGTCCGGCACGCGTGCCGAATTGGAATAGTCCCCCGTCCCCGGCGAGCTACGCCCGCCCACCCGAACGGGGGTGGCCGGACCCGACGTGTTCCTGTCTTACGTGTTCCTGTCTGAGGATATAATTGACGTTCTGGCCGCTGTGGCTTACTTGATGAAACCAGCCTCTGTACTTTTGGAATCCACGTCGGAACCAGCGCCAGAAGCCGCGCCT
>WNFA01001926.1_pt1 | contig 16928 bp, 12 predicted proteins | sample 5400481 | NCBI WGS metagenome assembly WNFA01 (sample SAMN13153340, study PRJNA577476) | soil metagenome | isolation source: 120 cm saprolite under Douglas fir tree site 2 hole 1 replicate 2 | place: USA:California | collected 2015-04-18
GAAGCGCAGATATACACCTCGCGCCATGCGCCGGTTCACTGACAACGTTCCGCCGTTGTAGACGCTGGATGCCGCGCTCTGAAATTCCTTGATCGCCCCAAATTGCGCAATAGGTCGTCCCAGCGGATTAATGCAGGGCGGGAAGGGGCAATCGAGCGAGCGGGTGAACTGCCAGGTGGCGAAAGAATCGACGCTGTAGTATCCACCGCTGAAAATCGATCCTGTCGAGTCGAAGATGGGATAGGTCAGCGCTGTCGGCTGCGGCAAATTGACATCGAGAGCCCGAATCAGACGCTCGCCATGGACATGCAGGAATGAGAGAGCAACCGTGGTGTGCTCCACAAGTTCCTTCTCGAGAGTGACGCTTGCCTGCTCCACGCGCGGGGTTACGAAGTTAGGGGCGAAGGCTGAGACATCGTGGGTCACGCCCTGAGTGAATCCCTCCGGCAGCGCGCAGGAAGCGGCCGCCAGCCCGCATGTCACCAGCGGATTGGGATATGTAGGGAATGCAAGGTGGTCGTAATAGCGCGAGTTGTTCAGGAAAACCTGCGAGTCGGTGACGCCGTTCTCGGTTTGGACAATGGAGTTGTAGATCTGCGGAATCCGCACGTAGAACATACCGTATCCCGCGCGCACCACCAGCGGCCGCTTACTGCCGATGGAGTAGGCGAGACCCGCGCGTGGAGCGAAATTGTAGGGCTTGAAGGGTACTTTGCCCGATGGTGGAAATAACGGATTAGAAATTAACCCCGCAGTCGAGAAGGTCTGCAAGTCCCAGCGCACCCCGAGATTGACCGCCAAATGATTGGTCACTCGGATCGTGTCTTGGGCAAACGCGGCGTAGTCGTTCGAGTTGGGATGCGACTCTGCGCTGCCAAAGTTCTGCAGGTAGTAGTGCGGCACTTCATGGGCGTAGGCGCGCAGCGGCGTGAGCTTCATCCCGGACTCCCTTGGTACGAACGTGAACTGATCTACTTTGATGGGATAGAAAAGATACTCGCCGCTTTGCCGGCCGGGAAAGAAATCGTAGATCGTAGTGAGAAGCGCATCGCCGCCGACCTTCCAGGAGTGGCGCCCGCCTTCGAAGCTAAACGTTTCGGCGAGGTGGAGGCGGTGCTCGCGGGTTTGCCGTGGAAGAATACTGGATCGCCCCTTGCCGTCGAGAATCGTGGGAATCTTTACCTGTACATCACTCGAATTGGTAAACGACTGCTGACGATCGCGCGAGAACTGTCCCCGCAGATGGCTGATCCATCGCGGCGAGAGGCTGCTGGTCAGCGAGAGTGATGCGGTTTCCGTCGCCACCGTCTCCTCCCCGTTGTTGCTGATGGAGTCATACGTGACCGGGCTCGCGGGATCGAGAAAAACGTTGTTCGCTCCCCAGTAGCGTGAAGTGTTGACGCGCAAAGCGAGCTGATGATGCGCCGAAAGATTAATGTCGAGCTTGGCGTACGAAGCGTTACCAACCTGTGCCGAAGGATACGTTCCCGCCAGTGACGTCAGTTGCGCAGCAGCGGCGAAGACCAGCGCCTGATCGCTGGCTTCATAGTCACTCGGCGTGAAGGGTCCGACATCTGGCTGGGGCACGACCTCCGAGCTGCCATTCAAAAACTGGACAACGTTGGGGACGTGGAAGATATGCTGGTCGAATCCGGCGAAGAAATGAATCTTGTTGCGCTTGATCGGCCCTCCAATCGTGCCGCCGATCTGCTGCTGGCGATTGTGCGGTTTGAACGCCATAAAGGGATTGGTCGCCCCAAAGGAACTGTCGCGCAGGAAGTAGAACGCTGTGCCGTGCACATGATTCGATCCAGACTTGGTGACGACATTGATCACCGCTCCACCAGCGCGTCCGAGTTCGGCGCCGTAGGAATTCGAGGAAATCCGGAACTCCTGCACCACCTCATTTGAGAACTGATAAGGGGCCCGGTAGCGTCCGCGGGCCTGCGCGAAGAAGGCGTTGTTGTTGTCTCCGCCGTCGACCAGGAAGCTGTTCTGGAATCCGCGAATGCCGCCAAACGATAAGTCGCCGTTGGTCCCCGAGGTCAGGCTCCGCGGATCCTGCGTCACGCCCGGGGAAAACAGCGCCAGGTCGGAGAATCGCCGGCCGTTGAGAGGGAACTCCCCGATGGCGCGCTCGTCAAGCAGCGTGGAGACAGCGCTCGCCTGGGTTTCGACCAGCGTCGGCGAACTGGAGACGGTGACATTCTCCTGCGCGCCCGCCAGGGTCAGCCGGAACTCGATTTCGGTAGTGCCGCCCACGTCGACGTGCAATTGCGGTGTGACCTGGGGCGCCATGCCCTGCGCCGTGGCGCGTGCGGAGTAGTCTCCGGGAGGCAGCATCTCAAAGGCGAATCGGCCCTCAGCATCGCTGGCCGTGGAATACCGCATGCCCATGCCGGTGTTGACCAGGACGATGCTGGCCCGCGGAATGCGGCTGCCGGAGGGATCGACGACCGACCCGCGAAGGGCGCCAGTGGCCGCGTCCTGAGCGAGACCGTTGACTCCTTGAACGCACACAATAAGGAAGCACGACAGAAGAAATGAAAAGATTCTTGCGAAAAAGTCCGAGCCACGGGGCATGCAAGTCCCACCTCTAATCGAAATGAGCTCGGAGGGACCGTGCTGCCAGCCTTACCGAAGGGCGAGCGGCAAACTCTGCGGAAGATCGCCGGAAAGCACACCCTAGTAATGCGCGGCCGGAATGATCTCCCGCAGGATAAGGAGTAACCAGTTCTTGTATAGCATGGGAAGGAGCGGACTTCTGTGATGGCAAGGGTTCTTTTATGAATCGGTTCCCGAAGCGGGAACCCTGCCTTTACGAGTGGCCGTGGCCCCATGCTATGTTGATTGTTCTGTGTGGTACGCACGAATACTCATCCCACGATGATTCGATCGTATAAAGGTGTCAGGCCCACGGTTCCCGCAACCTGCTACGTCGACGACTCCGCACAAATTATCGGAGACGTTGTCCTCGGCGAGCACGCCAGCGTCTGGATGAACGCGGTAGTCCGCGGCGACGTGCACGCGATCCGCATCGGCGCGCACTCGAATATTCAGGACAACAGCGTCCTTCACGGGATGAAAGAGCAGTACGGCGTCTTCCTCGGTGAATACGTCACCGTCGGACACACGGTCACGCTGCACGGCTGCACCATCGAAGACCGCTGCCTGATCGGTATGGGGTCGATTATTCTGAATGGAGCGAAGGTGGGCGTCGGATCGATTATTGCTGCCGGCACTCTAATTCCAGAGAAGGCCGTGGTCGAGCCGGGATCGTTGTGGATGGGGTCTCCGGGCAGGTTTCGGCGGAAGCTGGATGCCGCCGACCAGGAAGCGATCATGCGCTACGCGCGGAATTATCTGGGATACAAGGATGAGTATTTGAAGGGCAGTAGCCAGTAGCCAGTTGGGATATGTCATCCTGAGCGAAGTTTCCGGTCGCGAAGCGAACGGCAACGCAGTCGAAGGATCCCTACCCCTCTTCGCCGATGTTTGCGGCGAAGGGTGTTCTGGCGCGGTCTCGATGCGCGGGGTGTGGTGAAAAATGCGCGAGGTCCAAAGGCCAGTTGAACTGCAAGGGATCCTTCGACTGCGCGAGCTCATTCGAGCTCGCTCCGCTCAGGATGACAGATTGAAACTAGAAACCCGAAACTGAAATGATTAAATCCGTCCCAGGAACGGGCGCGCGGAATTATCTGGGATATTAAAGATGAGTATTTGAAGGGCAGTACCGAGTAGCGTCTACCGGGTCCGAGGTACCGGAAACCACAGGGTGTCATCCTGAGCGAAGTTGCCGCTCGCGAAGCGAACGGCAACGCAGTCGAAGGATCCCTACCCCACTTCGCCGATGTCTGCGACGAAGGGTGTTCTGGCACGGTCTCGATGCGCGGGGCGTCGTGAAAAACGCGCGAGGTCCAAAGGCCGGTTGAACTGCAAGGGATCCTTCGACTGCGCGAGCTCATTCGAGCTCGCTCCGCTCAGGATGACAGATTGAAACTGGAAACCGGAAACTAGAAACTCGAAACTGAAATGATCAAGTCTGTCCGAGGAACGCGCGATCTTCTCCCGCCGGAAACGGCGCTGTGGAACTTTGTCGAGTCCGCGGTGCGCGATGTCTTTCGTACCTACAACTTCCAGGAAATCCGCACGCCGATCTTCGAAGAGACAGCTTTGTTCGCCCGCAGCGTCGGCGAAGAGACCGACATCGTAGGCAAAGAAATGTACACGTGGGAAGATCGCGGGCGGGCGGCTAGCGATAAAGGACAGTCGCTGACTCTGCGTCCCGAGAACACCGCGGGTGTTGTCCGCGCCTACATCGAGCACAAACTCTGGGACCGCGGGCTGAACAAGCTCTACTACATCGGCCCGCAATTCCGCCGCGAGCGACCGCAGAAGGGACGCTACCGCCAGTTCTACCAGATCGGCGCCGAGGTGATCGGACCGCCGAGCGCTGGAAGCGAGTCTCCTGCCCGCGATGCCGAGATCCTCGAGATGCTGGCCACGCTGCTCGATCGTCTGGGCATCACGGATTGGAATCTGGAACTGAATTCGGTGGGTTGCCCCAACGATCGCGCCACTTTCAACGAGGCGCTTCGGAAAGCGCTTGAGCCGGTCGTGGGAAAGATGTGCGTCGATTGCCAGCGCCGCGCCGTGACCAACCCGTTGCGCGTGTTCGACTGCAAGGTTCCGGAAGATCAGCCGATCATCGAGAAACTTCCCCGAATCAGCCGGTTCCTGGACGAGCCCTGCCGTCAGCACTTCGAGCAAGTACAAGCAATTCTGAAAGCGGTGGGCGTGCCGTTCACATTGAACGACCGGCTGGTCCGCGGTCTGGACTACTACACACGCACCGCATTCGAATTCACGCACGGCGCACTCGGAGCTCAGAACGCGATCCTTGGCGGCGGACGCTACGACGGCCTTTCCGAATCGCTGGGAGGCCCCGCGGCTCCCGGCATTGGCTTCGCCATCGGCGAAGATCGCCTCGTAATGTCGCTGAAGGAGTCTGCAGAAGGTGTAGTCCGCAAACCAGATGTCTACATCGCACCGCTCGGCCCGGGCATGAACCTGCAAGCGGCCCGCCTCGCCCGCGAGCTGCGCCATCATGATCTCGTCGTCGAACTTGGCGACGAGAGCTTCCGCCTGAAAAAGTCCTTCGAAGCCGCTACGAAGGCGGGAGCGAAGTACATCCTTATTGTGGGCGAGAATGAAGTGAAAGCTGACGCCTTCGCCTTGAAGAATCTGGCGACGGGTGAGCAGGGGTCCGTGCCGCGTGCGGACCTGCCACGGCGGATTGGCGAGAATTGACGATCAGCGGATTCCGAGGCACGCCTGTTATAAGGTTGCGATAAATATCGGCTATCGGGTAGAGGAGCTCCATGGAACTGCATCGCGTTCTCTTCGTCCTATTGTGTGGGTCACTCAGTATTCCCGCGTTCGCGCAAACCACGGCGACGCCCAAGCCTCTTACGCCGACGCAACAGTCGCTCGTTGCCGCCGAGAAGAGCTTCATCGCCGCCGCCAAGAAAGGTGACGCCGAGTTCCTCAAGCGCACCCTGACTGACGACTACGCTTTGGTCGGCTTTGACGGACAGCTGCACGACCGCCAGGAGACCCTCGTCGAATTGGGCTCCGGCGGCGTGGACCTGATGGCTTACAACATCAAAGTTGTGGAACTGGACGCGGACGCGGCCATCGTCACCTACGATGTGGTCATGCAGGTTCCTCCGACAGAAGATCAGGGCGCGCCTCCACGCTACCAGCACTGGAGCTCCACCTGGATCAAACACGGTGATCAACGGAAGATCAAGTTCCAGCAGACCACACCTACGCATTGGGGAGACTGGTAGAGACGTGTGTTTTCCCGATTCGATGCAACTTGTTGAGTGCTAAGCCTGAAAAACGCCTTCTCAGCCCGCACGTCTAACTCACAGCGGCGTTGACTCAGAACGGCTGCGAGCCTAATATCGGCGTGCTGAAAACGCTGGGTGGCTAAGTTTCAAGGAGATGCGCGTGAAGCGAACCGGAATAATGTCGGTGGCCTGGCTCCTGCTGACCGCGGCGGCACTTGCCCAAACGGAACCGCCCAGGCCCGGTCCGGAGCACAAGAAGCTCGACGTACTGGCGGGTTCGTGGGCGCTGGAAGGAGACGTCAAGCCGAATCCCATGGGCCCGGGCGGCAAGATGAGCGAAACCGAGAAATGCGAGTGGATGGATGGCGGCTTCTTCCTGGTATGTCATGTGGATTTCAAAAGCGCCAGCATGGGGAACGGTTCTGGCATGGGAGTGATGGGATACTCCGCGGATGACAAGGCCTACACCTACCGCGAGTTCAACAGTTGGGGCGAGTCCATGGATTCGAAGGGTTCGTTCGATGGCGACACCTGGACCTGGTCCAGCGACGAGAAGATGGGCAATCAGACCGTGAAGGGGCGATTCGTCATGAAGATGACTTCTCCAACGTCTTACACCTTTACCTATGAGACGTCGCCCGACGGAACGAAGTGGACGACAGTCGTGGACGGGAAAGCGACAAAGGAGAAGTAAGCATCAAGCGTCAGTTGCTTTGCGGATTTAGGGCTTCACAGTTTGCTGAAAAACTCGATCTGCGACTCTGTTTTGAAAGATCGCGATCTGCGCTCCGTTTTGAAAGGGCGCGGCTTCCAGCCGCGCCATAAGCCCACAAAATCAATCGCGGCTTTAGCCGCTGAGGTAATATGCGCTCCGCAAAGTGAGTTTTTCAACAATCTGTTCAGCCGCCGGGCTGAAGTCTTTCTGTTTTGTGGACCATCCGCTGAGTGACCTCACCTCCGGCAAAATTCATTAACCACCAAGGACACGAAGTTACACGAAGGTGTGAATTCTCAGGATTTCCTTCGTGCGCCTTAGTGTCCTTGGTGATTAATGGTGTTGGGCAGCCCGAGGCGAGCAGGGAGACCGTTTATAATCCAGGATTCGGCAAACCAGCCGCATTCTCACTGTAAGGAAGCCCCTTGCTCGATTTCCTAGGCGATCTCCGACGAACTCACATGTGCGGCGCCCTGCGCCCATCCGACGCGGGCAAAAAGGCCGTCCTCATGGGATGGGTGAACCGCCGCCGCGACCTCGGCAGCATCATCTTTATCGATTTGCGGGACCGCACCGGCGTCGCACAGGTCGTGCTGAATCGCGAACTGAATGCCGCGGCCCACGACAAGGCCAATGTTCTACGCAACGAATACGTCGTTGCCGCCATCGGCACGGTGAAGCTGCGCGACGCAGACACTATCAATAAGAACATTCCAACCGGAGAAGTCGAACTGGTCGCTGACGAGATTCGCATTCTCAACGACTCGAAGCAGCCGCCGTTCTTGCCCAGCGACACCGCGCTCACCAACGAAGAAACGCGCCTGAAATATCGCTACATCGACCTGCGCCGCGACGTCATGCAGTTCAACATCGAGACGCGCCACAAAGTTGCCAAGGCGATTCGCGACTATCTCTCCGGCCAGGGCTTCTTCGAAATCGAAACGCCCTTCATGACGCGATCCACTCCCGAAGGCGCGCGCGACTATCTTGTACCCAGCCGCGTGCAACCTGGCGCGTTCTATGCGCTGCCGCAGTCGCCGCAGATGTTCAAGCAGATCCTGATGATCTCGGGATTCGACAAGTATTTTCAGATCGTCCGCTGCTTTCGCGACGAAGACCTGCGCGCCGATCGCCAGCCCGAGTTCACGCAGATCGATTTGGAGATGTCCTATCCGCAGCCGGAGCGGGTCTGGGAAGTGGTGGAAGGATTCCTGCTCGCTGCTTTCAAGGCCGCCGGACTTGAAATCAAAACGCCGTTCCCGCGCATGGATTATGACGAAGCGATTCGACTCTACGGCATCGACAAGCCCGACCTGCGACTGCCGGCCTTCACCGATGTTCGCGACTGCTTCGCGCCCGAGAATCTGCAGCAGCTGGCGGTGAATCAGAACCTGCCCGTGGTTGCGATTCGGATTCCAGGTGTGGGTGAACTCTCGCGTGCCGAACGCGACAGCATCAAGCCGCTTTTCATTTCGAAGGGCGGGGCCAAGGTATTCGAGGACTTCAAGCGCATCGAGAAAAACTTTCCCGACGCCGCAGCTAAAATTGCGGCCAAATCCGGCGTGCAAGCTGGAGATCTTCTCGTCATCGTTGCCGGGTCGGCGCAAACCGGCGAGCAGACTGCGCTTCCGTCCCACCGCAAGGTGACGCCCAGCGAGTCGGCGATCTATGCGTCGGCCGGCCTGTTGCGCATTGCGCTCGCCCAGAAGTATGCCGAGCGCCACGGTCTTTTCAAGAAGAGTGGCGATGCAGCGAAAGACTTCCGATTCTTGTGGGTCACGAACTTCCCCATGTTTGAGTGGGACGAAGGCGAGAAACAGTGGAACGCCGCCCACCATCCCTTTACCTCGCCGCATGACGAAGACATGAGCCTGCTGGAAAAAGGCGTCGAAGTGCTCAACGATTCGCAATCGCCGTTGAGCGCTGTGCGCGCGCTGGCCTACGATGTCGTGCTCAACGGCACCGAGCTGGGCTCAGGCTCCATCCGTATTCACCGCCAGGACGTGCAGCGCCGCATCTTCCGCGCCTTAGGCATGTCCGAGGAGGAGGCCAAGTCCCGCTTCGGATTCTTCCTCGAAGCGCTGGAGTACGGCACTCCTCCGCATGGAGGGATTGCTCTGGGCCTCGATCGCATTGTCATGATCCTTGCAGGAGCTGAGAGTCTGCGCGAGGTGATTCCATTCCCCAAGACTGCCCGTGCCGTCGATTTGATGGTCGATGCTCCAACGCCGGTGGGAGAGAAGCAGCTGAGGGAACTGGGGATCATCGTGAAAAAGTGACTAAACAGTTTACTGAAAAGCTCCAATTGGGGTTCTGTCTTGAGTGGTTCTGTTTTGAAAGGGCGCGGCTTCTAGCCGCGCCGTAAGTACCGCAAAATCAACCGTGGCTTCAGCCACTGAGGTCACCTCCCGGCTGCGAAGTAAGTCTTCAGCAATCTGTTGCAGAAAATTTCACATTGCGGCCCCAATCATTACTGGGGTAGGATTCTCGCCACCTTCCCCCGAAGGTCCAACCTGGTCTGGGCTCCGCACTTGTAGTTCCTTCAGTGAAAACACTCTCCGCATCGAAAGGGGCGACTGTGACACCGAGAATTCTGCTTTACTCCAATTTGCGGGTAGCTGTGCTATTTGGCGCAGTCGCCATTTTGATGTTTGCTGATAGCGCCTTCGCCTCCGGTCCGCGCGAGAAAGTGATTTACAGTTTTCAGGATTCAAACGGCACCCACCCTGATGGCGAGAATGCCACTACTGGCCTGGTTGCCGACCAGGCAGGCAATCTCTACGGTACGACCCGAGGCGGTGGTAACAATGCGGGCTGCTCGTGCGGCACGGTCTTTGAATTGAGCCCGCCCACCACACAAGGGGGCGCCGGGGCCGAGAAGGTCCTCTACAGTTTCGCGGGAGGCAGTAACGACGGAGCCAATCCTTCGAGCACTCTTATCTTCGACCACGCTGGCAATCTCTACGGTACGACCCTGGGAGGTGGATCTAACAACACAGGAACGGTCTTCGAGCTAAGTCCGCCGGCCACGCAAGGCGGTTCCTGGACCGAAAGCGTATTGTTTATCTTCCCCGCAGACAGTAGCCAGGGGAGTTGGCCACAGGGCAAACTGGCTTTCGACGGAGTTGGCAACCTCTACGGGACGACCCTGTTTGGGGGAAGCGGTGTCGCCCCCAATTGCGATGTTGGTGGATGTGGAACGGTCTTCGAGCTAACGCCTCCTGCGACACAGGGTCGGGCTTGGACGCAAAGCGTCCTCTATAACTTTGGAGTTGTTACCGGCGATGGGATTCTTCCCGGGGGCGTGATTCTCCGCCAGGGCGCCCTTTACGGCGAAACGGTGAGCGGCGGGACGGGCGGCAGTGGTACCGTCTTTCAATTGGTGCGGAAAAACGGCAGCTGGAGCGAAAACGTTTTATATGACTTTACCGGAAGCGACGGGTCGGATCCGACGGGAGGGTTGATCTCCGACAGTGCGGGCAATGTCTATGGCACCGTCCATTCGGGAGGAACTGGGAACTGCATAGGTTACTGCGGAGCAGTGTTTGAATTGTCGCCACCGGCGGTTTCTGGCAATCCATGGCAGCTGACCACGCTCTACAGTTTCACAGGCGGCACCGACGGCGCGCCGCCCGCCGCCGCCCTGCTTCGCGATACGTCAGGCAACCTCTATGGCACAGCCGGCGCTGGTGGCCGGAAGAACCAGTACACCAGCAACAATGGCACTGTATTCAAGTTGAGCCCGCCGGCCGTTGCAGGAGGGGCCTGGACCGAAACCGTTATGCACGCTTTTGGCGGTACCGTTATCGGGGACGGAACTCTGCCTCTCAGCGAGCTGATCCTTGTCAAAGGTGCGTACTTTGGCACTACTTACCAAGGAGGCTCGCTGAATTTCGGCACGGTGTTCGGCGTTGTGCCGTGAGACTGCCGAGAGCGCCCCGTCGCGGCTTTTGGGCATTGCCGTTTGCTAGTTGCCCGACTTCAGCACTACCGTATTCCGCTCGTCGCCGGCGATGATGCGGTAGAACTTCTTCAGATCCTCGGCGCGGCCTACCGGCACGCTTAGCTCCTTGACCTCGAACGTCCGCGTGTAACGAATCACGCTGCCCTTGACTTCGGTCTTGGAGTGATAGCTGGCAAAGCTATAGTCCGAGTCCACTGCTGGAGGCAGGTCGTCTACCACATAGCCAGCGGGAATCGTGATCTCGAAAGTATCGGTATCGCGCGCCGGACCGTCGAACTCGATGGGGAACTTGCGTGGCTCTTTCGTCTCGAGAATGCTCATCGCCTTGTTCCCCAATACACGCGGCCGGACGAGGAGCAGGTTGCCTGCGTTCTTTGCATAATTGGCGGACTCAAACGAATACTCGAAGCCAAACGGCTGATCCGCGTGCTGAAGGTTGGATACGGTCGCTTTGGTGACCTGAAAATTCGACAGCGAGCCGGCCAGAAGAGTCTCGATCGGCTTGATGCGGTCGGAATCCTTGGTGACGGTCCGCTGTTGCCACCGCTCGGCCCAGGCGCGGTCGCCCAGGCGCACTTCCTTCACATCGCCTTTCAATCTGCCGGTGGGATCCAAAGTCAGTTTCGCTGTGCGCTGAATGCTGTTCATCGCCGACGGTTGCTGCGGCAACGGGACTAGTTCACCGCCTTCCGGTGTGACCACCAGGGAATAGTTCGCCTGCAGGTCCCCACTCACCTGCCCAAACGGCGTCAGTTCATCGGTAGGATCGAAGAACAGGATTCTGCCCAGCTTGGGATGCTGCAAGATCGCGACAAGAGAAGGATCGGATAGGCCGTCGGGCAGTTTGATGGCGGCAATCTGGTGGTTAAATCCGCGATGGGCCGGAGTCTCCATAGTGATGGATCCGCGCTTCGTATTGATTGCCACGGGGTACGAATCCACTCCAATTTCGTGGAGCATCGATCTAAAGAGCGTGGATTTGTCTTTGCAGTCGCCGTAGCGATGAGAAAAGATGTCTGGGGCCGGATGAGGCTGCCAGCCTCCGATCCCAAGCTCGATGGCCACGTAGCGGATATCATGCTGCACAAACTCCGCCAGCGCCTGCATCTTCTGCAGCGTCGTGCTTTTCCCGGCAGTTAAGGCTGCCACCTGTTGTTTGATTTGCGGAGACGCCTCGGTGCGTCCTTGCGCCAGGTTCGCATACCACGACCCCATCTCCCGCCAGTTACTGAATCCATTCCTTACCGACAGACCGCCGGAGGGGAAAAACGATACGATCATCTGACCCGCGACGCCGTGGAAGGGTGGCATTTCCGGTTCCTTGCGGATTCCTTTCACGTCAGTCACCGTCCACTGCTGCCGGTTGCCCGTTTCCGTCGGTTTGGATTCCGGATAATTCAACCATGCCGCCCTGTATTCCCATCCCGAGGGCAGTTGAAGCGAATAGTGGCTCTCGCGGACCGGATCTAAGCCTTGAAATTCCCAGCTGTCCTGCAACACTAAAGGCCGCTCTTCTATTTCATATTCCCAGCCAACAATGCTGCCCGGATCGGGCGCGGGAATGCGCAGAACCTTCGCCTTCAAGTCGTCGACCAGTTCGATCCCCTGGATCATCGGAGGTGATATCTCCATCGAATCCTTGTCCTTCACCTCGTAATCCTTTCCCTGCGCCGGGATGCACCAACCATGCAGGCTGGTGACCTTTTGAGCCGGGATCTGGAAGGGCACAAAAACCGTACCGTGCTCGCGCCCCGCAGGCCGCAGAATCTTGTAGGCCTCGCGGACCTGGGTCTTGATTTTGTCAGCCGAGACCACAGTCACGTTGGTTTCCGAATACAGCAAGACCGCATCCGTCTTCTCGTCGTAGGTGGGAAGCGGGGCACTTACTAACGCGTGCATCCACTGCGGAGCGTCGCCTGCAAGGGCGATGTGCGGGGCAAGGGTTAAGATCCCGGCAACCATCCAGAAAAAGAGCAGAGGGCTGCTTCGCCGCCTAGTTACTTGCGCTTGCAGAAGCGGGCTGCAATAACATTTGTTCTTCATCGCCGGTCCTCACTACCTGGAAGAAGTTCCGCAAAGCGCTGTAGTACTTCGATTCCAGGAGCAAAATATCGAAATTCAACTTTCGTACGACGTGGACTGTTCCGTTACTGTTCTCCACCTTCAAGTTGTAAACGATGATTTTCGCGTCTTGTGTTTGCGCAGGAGGAGTGCTGCTCACCTGCCAGCCCTGGGGAAGTTCCACGGTCACGTCGTCTACTTTCTGGTATGGATATTCAAAGTAGATGGGGTGAACCCGGTTGGCATGCTCAAAGACCCGCCTCTCCCCGGCACTAAAAAAACCCACGGGAAGCATGACGCGCTTTCCCGCGCTCGATGCCCAACCGGAGATCTTCAAATTGAGTTCTGCAATCAGCGGCGTTTCCGCGCTAGACCAGTCCGGCTTATTGGTCAATTCCAGTTCGGCGGCTCCCGGAACTTGTTCCTTCAGTTGGTCTTCGAGGAACTTTTTACGCGCCACATCATCGGTATTCCGCTGTTCCAGGCGCCGGTACATGGCTTCCAGGCCGGTGTAGGTGACCTTCAGCGTCCCTTCCAGATCGCCTGTATCAGACAGTTTCAGCTTCGCCTCGCGCTGAATCTGAGATTCCGAACTCGCAGGAAGCGTGGTCTTGATCCAGGTTCCTCCGTCCTTGTCCATCCGTAGCCCAGAAACGCCTGTCTCCGACCAGGTCAGCAATCCAATAGGTGTAAACGCTGCGCCCGGATTAAAATACATATCTTTGCCGTTTACTTTGACCAGAACGACGTTTTCGTCCAGTTTCTTGCTCTGCATCATGTTCGGGTTGAAGAAGTAATTGCTTCGATCCGAAACCCAACATCCGTACGCTTCAAATCCAGCGGCCCTGACCAGCGCCAGGTACAACCAGGTCAGCTGTTCTCCGTACCCATAGCCGCGCTTCCAAAGTTCCTCTACGTTCGCGGGAGGCTTCTCCTTCTCGCGCTTCTCCTCCTGCTCGGTCTTCCGCAGCTCGTAGGAAAGATTGCGGATCGCCTGCACCCGATCATAGATTTTTCGTAATTTCACCTCAGGCGAGTCATTCGGAGAAACGATCTGGCCCACGGCCTCTTCCATTGCCTTGCGTTTCCCGATGAAGCTCTCCAGGGAGCCGTTCCGCTTCTTACCAACCTTCTGCCAATACTTGGCGGGGTCCGCTTCCGGATCGTCCTCCGAGTAAATGAAATCTACCCGCGACTTCAACTCGTTCTCCGGGGGCATGAAATCCTCAGTCTGGAAGGCAGGAATGTTGTGAGCTTCCAGACGGATGATCTGATCGGGTCCCTGCGCAGGCTGAGCAGTGCCGGGCGGCAATTCCTGCCAAGTCCAGCGAAGGCGAAACGGATTCTCGAAGGTGCTGCGGTAAGGCTTTAGAGAAAATTTGGCGCTTTTGGTGAACAGCTCATCGCTCAGAATCCAGTTCGAGGCGTAGAGAGAGTACTCTTGCAAGTCCAACGTGTAGTAATACTCGATGACGGTGCCCACCTGAACATTCGGAAGCGTGAAAGTCTTCGCAGAGTACTTTAAGCCCCGCGCCTTCGCGATCGTCTTGTCATAAACTTTGCCGTCGAACTCCGCAATCGAGCCATCGGGCCGGATGGTGCGGGCGTGCACGCCCACGACATTGTTTCCCTTGTAAAACGGAATCTCGACATCCGCCTGCTTTCGTCCCTCTTCTGTCAGAATTTTGACCCGGTAGTAGTTGTCCTCGTGCGAGGTCCGTCCATTGTCATCGCGATCCACCTGGCGGTACAGAATGATGGCTGGCGCACCCGGAGCCTGCGGTTCGCTGGTCATCTTCAGTTCTTCCGGCGCAACGGGCTGAAACCCAACCCCGGCATGAGCCAGCTTCGGACTCAACAAAGCGAGGGCTGCCACCGCGGTGAGTAAGAGAGAAGTAAGGGAGCAAGAAATAAAAAACGGCCGAGGGGTCGTCATGGCGCAATTCACCTGTGGGAATTCAGCCGGCCGCGGCAGTCGCCGGCCTGAAGGGGGAAAGCAAAGGCCGTACGGCTTTACCACGGTGCCCACGCTTCGGGGCCCGGACTTATGGCCCGGACAATATCGTGACCGCTTTCGCGTGTCAAGGAAATCCCTGCGCCGGATCGAACCACAAAAGTACTGCGACGGGTGGGCGGGTGGCCCATTCAAGCCCGGTTTTGGCTTGAGTGGGGGGGGCATTGCGGTTGCTGGCGCGCTCTGAAGGCGTAAGCTTGATGCCCCTCTGTTCTCGAAGCGGTCCGGGGTCCAAGCGCCAAGATGCGCCAAGCGCCATTTCTACTGTCCGGACGGTATTGAGCGGAGAGTCCTTTTGAACTCTCGCGATCAGGATGCACCCGCGGTTTTGTTAACTGGCAACTGGCAACTGGCCACTGCTTATGCATGCTATAATTCTTTATTCTCAGTCGCTTAGAGCACGGAGGACTGTATCGATAAACGCTTTATCCGCACCAACGATCGCATTCGGGCGCGCGAAATCCGCGTGATTGATGACGATGGGCAGCAGCTTGGCATCATGCCGCCTTACGAAGCCCTCAAAAAAGCCCGCGAACAAAATCTGGATCTGGTTGAGATTTCGCCCACCGCGCAGCCTCCCGTGTGCCGCATCATGGACTACGGGAAGTATCTCTATCAGCAGGAAAAGAAAGAGCGCGAAGCCAAGAAGCATCAGAAGACGATCACCGTAAAAGAGGTCAAGTTCCGCATCAACGTGGACGACCACGATTACGAGACCAAGAAGAATCACGTACTGCGCTTCCTGGATGAGGGCGACAAGGTCAAGGCGACGATCTTTTTCCGTGGCCGCGAAATGACCCGCACCAGCCTGGGACGCCAGATTCTGGAGCGCCTGATCAAGGACGTGGAACCACACAGTATTGTGGAGTTTCGCCCGCGGCAGGAAGGCAACACGCTGCACGCGATTCTGGCGCCGAAGAAGTCGGAGAAGGAAAGAGAAAAAGAGAGGCAAAAGGCTGCGGCACACAGTGCTCCCAGCCCGAGCCAGCCAGCGGCGCAGGTCGCCAAACCCGCGTCGTAGGCCAGACGCGAGTCGAATCCTACAACTGGCAATGCTTACTGAAAGCTGACGGCTGAGAGCTGACAGCTGCGTTTGAGGACTTATGCCGAAACTGAAAACACACAAAGGCGCTGCAAAGCGCTTCAAGAAGACTGCAACTGGCAAGGTGAAGCGCGGGCGTTCGCACCTGCGCCACATCTTGACCTCGAAAGATACGAAAAGGAAGCGCAAGCTGGGATCGTCCGCTCTGGTGAGCGATGGCGATCTCAAGAAAGTATTGCGCATGATTCCGTACCAGTGAGAAGCAGTGGCCAGTGATCAGTGGTCAGAAAATCTCGCTAGATTTTCTTCTGAACACTGGCCACTGAACACTGGCCACTGCTTCCGGCGTGTGAAGAGGCCAGAGATCGCCGCACGGCGAATCTTCCTTACCTCCAGCCGCCGTTAAATTGAAAGCAAAAAGGAGAACACCATGCCTCGTGTAAAACGCGGAACCAAACGCCGCGCCAAGCGCAAAAAGATATTAGACCGCGCCAGTGGATATTTCCTCACAAAGTCCAAGCTGTATCGCTCCGCGAAAGAAGCCGTCGAGCGCGGCCTTAAGTTCGCTTACTCCGGACGCAAGCAGCGCAAACGCCAGTTTCGGTCGCTATGGATCGTCCGCATCGGCGCCGCTGCCAAGCTGAATGGGATGAGCTACAACCAGTTCATCCACGGGCTGAAGATGGCGGGCGTCGAGCTTGATCGCAAGATTCTTGCGGACGTGGCGGTCAAAGATCCAGCCGGATTTAAGAGCCTCGCCGAGCAGGCGAAGGGCGCCATCGGCGGGGCAGCGTAGAACCCAGCTCTCAGCTATCAGCCGTCAGCTTTCAGCATTTGACTTCTAAGGTTCCGGGAAGGGCACGGCTTTTGCCGTGCCGCCAGGTGCATCCTTTTATTTGGAATTGTCATTCCTCGCGAAGCGAGGAATCTGGGGTTTGCGCCTACCGGGCCGGTGGTGGAAATTGCCCAGTAGGGCAGCCGGAGTCGCATCGGTGCAAGGGATCCTTCGACTGCGCATACCGATTCGCTTTCGCGAATCGGCATGCTGCGCTCAGGATGACAATTCTTAGAGAGTCTCGAAGATCGTGGCTTACACCGTTCCAAAATTGACGGACTACTCAGCTGCGGCGCTGGAGAAGGCCGCCGGCGAGTTGCTCTCTGCGTTGGAGCAGGAAGTGCGCACTCTGTTGTTCGCTGACACTGAGGTCAACCTGCCCCATGATGTCGAGTGGGTGCAGCGTTGGGACGAGTGGAAAAGGTTTCGCGACAGATGGATG
>WNFA01001927.1_pt1 | contig 16927 bp, 11 predicted proteins | sample 5400481 | NCBI WGS metagenome assembly WNFA01 (sample SAMN13153340, study PRJNA577476) | soil metagenome | isolation source: 120 cm saprolite under Douglas fir tree site 2 hole 1 replicate 2 | place: USA:California | collected 2015-04-18
TACCGGCGAGAAACGGCTCTATGTGCTCGACGAATCCTCGCTGGCATCGACCCGGCAGGTGCATGAGTTTCTGGACCGGCTCCATGCGAACGACCGTGTGTTGTTCGTCGGCGATCGGCGGCAGCATGAAGCGGTCGAAGCCGGGCGGCCCTTCGCACAGCTTCAGGACGCGGGCATGAAAACCGTGAAGCTCGAAGAGATCGTGCGCCAGAAAGACCCGGAACTGAAACAGGTGGTCGAGCAACTGGCGCGGGGTGAAGTGCGCGAAGCAGTCCAGAGTCTTGACCGGCAAGGCCGAGTACACGAGATTCAGGGTCACGATGAGCGCATCGCAGCAATCGCCCGCGACTATGCTAAATCGCCGGACAACACGCTGGTGGTTTCTCCTGACAATCGCTCCCGCACGGAGATCAACGAGCGCATCCATGCGGAATTGCAGCGGAGTGGCCTCGTCAGGAGTGAGGAGCACCACATCCGGACGCTGGTGCCGCGTCAGGACCTCACTGGCGCCGACCGGACATGGGCCGAGCGATACGAAGTGGGCGATGTGCTGCGCTACTCGCGGGCATCGAAGGAGACTGGCATCGGGAAAGGCGAGTACGCACAAGTGAAGAGCATTGATGCTCCGAAAAACCGGCTGACAGTCCAGCTGCAGGACAGCACGGAGCGAACTTACGATCCACGCAGACAGCAGGGGGTTTCTGTCTTCTGTGAAGAGATGCGGAGTTTTTCAGTGGGCGACCGCATCCAATTCACCGCGCCCGCCAACGAGCTAAAAGTTGCGAACCGAGAGTTGGGGACAATCGAGAGCATCGAGGAAGACGAGCGGCTGCGCTTGAAGATGGAAGGTGGCCGCGCGCTCGAACTCGATCCGCGCCTGCATCCGCATCTCGATCATGGCTATGCTATGACCAGCCACTCCAGCCAGGGACAGACTGCCGAGCGTGTCCTGATCCACGTGGATACGGAGTTGGGTGCTAAGGATCTGGTCAACAGCCGCATGGCCTATGTCGCTGTCTCGCGTGGACGCTATGACGCGCAAATTTATACGAACAGTGCACCGACACTGGGGCAGGAACTCAGCCGCGACGTGTCCCATTCCGCCGCGATTCAGCAGGAGCCAGTCGCGCAAAAGATCGAGCAACAGCCTACGTACACGCACAACATTGCTCAGGGTTTCGGTCTTGGTCTGTGATGTTGCATTCCCGAATGACATTCCCCGAATAGCCAGAGTGTAGCCGAGGCCCGGTCTGTGTCAAGACTCTACGACCGCGCTACGCGGCGGGCTTCGCCCGGTCTTGACACAGACCTCAGGGGCCCCGGCTTATCCATTCCTCTATCCGGGGAATGTCAGAAAGAGAGTGCTTCACTGAGGCTTCAAGACGCCAACACCCAGGGGGAGGACGTTAGAATCCAGGCTTCAACGTGGACCTGATTGAAGGGCGTATCTTGAAGGACTAGGTTGGGGTGCTTCGCTTAATTCGTTGATTTCTCATACCAAGCGGCCTAACATCCCTTTCCATGGCTTCATCCAACCAGCGTGGAGTCCAGACGCTCGCCCGCTTGCAATCCTCGCTCTTGCTTTGGCTGGACCTCCTGCTTGTGACGCTGATCTCAAGCGTGTCGATTGCCCAGACCACGACCTCTGGCGGGTTGACCGGAGTCGTGACCGATCCGAGCGGCGCGGTTGTCTTCGATGCCGACGTCGAGATCAGGAACACCTCCAAAGGCACGAACCAATCATTGAAGACGGATCGTGGTGGAGCTTACCAGTTCTCCTTCCTCGCGCCGGCGAAATATATGCTTACCGTGGCCCATGCGGGTTTCCAAACCGAAAACCGCGCGGTGAATGTTCTGCTGGGGCCTCCCGTCACCGTGAATGTTACCCTGCGGGTCACGCAAGCCACCACGACCGTGTCGGTGACGGCGGAAGTGCCCCTCGTCCACGCCGAAAATGGCGACGTCTCCACCACCTTCAACGCGGCGCAGATTTCCGAGGTTCCGAATCCGGGCAACGATCTCACCTACATTGCCCAAACCGCCCCTGGCGCGATCATGAATACGGACGGGAGTGGCTCCGGCATCCTTGGCTCTGGAAATTTTTCCATCCTGGGGATGCCCGGCACTTCCAATTTGTTCACGTTGAACGGAATGAACGACAACAATAATGGACCGAACATCAACAATAATGTTGAAGCGAATTCCAACAATAGCGGTGTCACGGGGATGCTGCTGGGCCAGAATGAAATTCAGGAAGCGACCGTCGTCAGCGATGGTTATTCGGGCCAATTCGGCAGTGCAGCGGGATCGAGCATCAACTACCTGACCAAGTCCGGCAGCAATGCTTTTCATGGGAATGCGCAGTACTACTGGAACGGAACCGTGTTGAACGCCAACGACTGGTTCAGCAACGCGTTAGGGATCGCGCGCCCGTCTGATATCGCCCATCAATGGGCGGGTTCTCTGGGTGGCCCAATCAAAAAAGACAAGCTGTTTTTCTTTTTTGATACGGAGGGTGTGCGTTTGATACTTCCGTACAGCTTTCCGCAGGTAGTTCTGCCCAGCGCGAAGTTCGCATCCCAAACCTTGAAGAATATCGATAAAATCTTCGGGCCCAGTTCCGCGTCTGACAGGTTTTATGGGCTGATGTTTAACCTGTACAACAGCACGCCGGGAGCAATCGCGGCTAAGCCGGGCAACAGCCCTCTCGATCCCGTGGGCTGCAATGGTTGGACGGATCCGACGAATCCACCCGGGCTGCCCCAATATCCGTGCACAGTTTATTTCTCTCAAAACGGTAGTGCGCCATCCACCGATTCGATCGTGTCGGGGCGGGCAGACTGGAACGTTGGAAGCAGCGACCGTGTGTTCTTGTTTGCGCAGAACGGCCAGGGGAAAACCCCCCTCCATATTGATCCACTCCCGGTCTTTAATGACTACTGCAATCAGTCAACCTGGCAAGGCCACCTCAGCGAGACCCGCAGTATTGGCCCCACAGCGTCCAACCAGTTTCTGCTGGGGGGAAGTTTCATCGACGGGACGTGCAGTGTTTCCAATTCAGAGAAGGCCCTGGCTACTTTTCCGACAGAAATGAATTGGTTTAATGCTGGCTTTAATATCCTCGGTCTAGGAGGCTTCGACAATCACTATGCCATGCCTTTCGGTTCAAGAACCACCGCGTACCAGATATCCGACGATGTGGTGAAAACGCGGGGCCGGCATAAGTTTGCGCTGGGAGTGAACTTGCTGCGCACCGATGCGACCCGGGGTGGCTACAACCGGCACGGCACGGGACTCTTACTTCCGCTCACGATGGGTGCATTTTTCTGTGGAGGAGTATCGCCTTCGCAGGATCCCAGCAAGGTATCGCATTTGCAGCCCTGCCTCGTGGACAATAACCATCCAGCCACGGATTTCACACTGCTCCAGCAATCCTTTCCTCCCTCGACTTGGAACCATTTTGCTTTCTATAGTCTCGGTTTTTACGGCCAGGAGGAGTGGCATGCCCGTTCCAACCTGACGCTGACGCTGGCGCTGCGCTCCGATCACCAGTCCAATCCGGTTTGTGAAGATCGCTGCTTTTCCCGGCTTTCTGGACCACTGAATTCCCTCAACCATGATCCAAATCAGCCCTACGATGCTGGGATCCTGACTCATCAGAAACAAGCTTTCGCCAACACGGACAGCATCGTATGGTCGCCGCGGTTCAGTTTTGCGTGGCAGCCTCTCGGCGTCTCCCACAATACGGTCCTACGCGGCGGCATTGGCCTCTTCTACGACCCGGTCCCCGGGGGCCTCGCATCCAGTTTGGGATCCAACCCGCCGTCCTTCGATGATTACAACGTCAGCGGCTACAACCTGGCACCGGGTGAAAACAATAGCCTGAACAAAATTGCTGCTGCTTCCTATCTGGCTTTTTCGAACGGCTTTGCCGCTGGTCAGTCCCTAACTCAGATCGAACAAGCGGATCCAACACCTTTTATTCCTCCAAGATTTCAGAATCCGGCAAATAGGATGCATTCGGCGCAATACCAAAAATGGAGCCTGCAGGCGCAGCAAAATTTCGGGGCGACAACATCATTGACCTTGGGCTATTTTGGCAACCACGGTATCCACGAACTGGTGCAGAATCCTAACGCAAACGCGTTTGGGTTCGGATCGTTCCCCACTGCGGTGTGCACGTCGCCTCCGGTTCTTCCCTGCGCGGATCCGCGATTTGGCGGGGTAACGGAGTTGCGTACGAATGCTATTTCCAACTACAACGGCATGGTCGTTTCCTTCGAACAGCGATTTGCCCGGATGGGCGGCGGATTGTATCAAGTCAACTACACCTATGGGCACGCCTTAGACGAAGTTTCCAACGGGGGGCTGTCATTTTTTACGAATGGCGGTTTTGTTTTCCCGCAGGATGCCAACAATCTTCGCGGGAGCTACGGAGCGGCGGAGTACGACGCGCGCCATTCCGTCACCGGCAATTTCCTGTGGGAAGTTCCCTTCAAAGAGGCGCTTCGCCGACACGGTCCTGATTCCCTGGTGAAGGGTTGGCAAATCTCGGGAACCATCCTCGCCCGCACCGGTAATCCCTACACGGTGTTCGACATTATGGAAGCTGCTAATCTTGCTGGCAACAATTTCTTCGGACCCATTTATTCCGTGCCGGTAGCCCCCCTTGGTTCCGCGGGACCCTGCGGAAAAGGAGCTGCCTTTCCTGCTGCGCCGCTTCCTTGTCTGCCACCGCAGGTCCAGGGGAATGGTTCACCCGCTCGAGGAGCGCTTTTTGTGCAGGCTACTTGCGAGACGGGATTCAATGTCGGACGTCTGGGCGCGTCAGGAGTATGCGATGGTCCCTTGGTGAACTTTGCGCAAGGCCGCAATCGCTATCGCGGGCCGAGCTTCGTCAACACAGACTTCGCGATCATGAAGAATACGAAAGTTCCAGGTTGGGAGAATGCCAAGCTGGGCATCGGTCTTCAGTTCTTCAATTTCTTCAACCATGCCAATTTTGGGTTTCCCGATAGCTCGAGTTCGGACAACGGCTTCTTTGGAGAGATTGGCTACCTGGAACAGTCTCCCACCAGCATCCTCGGATCAACAACCCAGGCGAATGTTGCTCGCCGCATGATTCAGTTGAAGACGCAACTTCAGTTCTAAAACTTCCCGGAAGAATTTCGGGCAATCCAATCTTGTCGGCGACTACGTCCACCCAGTCTTCAGAAGTTTTCCATCATCCACATGTTGCCTTCCACATTCCAGCCGCGCATCGCCAAATGGCGGCCGTCGGGAGAAGGCACGCCGTAGATCTCGATGCCGCCCGGATGTTCCCACAGAAGCCGGGTATTGCCCCGGAGATCCATGTGGAGCATGTCAGCCCCTCGCGCCGTATAGCTGGAGACGAATAGCCCATTCCCGTCCGCCGTCCAAACCACGCTGGACAGTGTCTTATGTTCCTTTGAGGGGATCTGCCGCGGCGCGGCGCCGTTCAGAGAAACAATTTGCACTCTTACGTCCCGGTGCTTGAGGAGAGCGATGCGCGTGCCATCGGGAGAAAGATCCCAATGATAGCTCGCTTTTGCCTCGGTATCGGATCTGGCGAGTTCGCGTCCGCGGCCTTTCACAGGGTCAAGTGCGGTGAAAATAATTTGTTTGCGATCCGGAGTGCGCTCGGCGATCGCACACAAAGACGAAGGGGACCGGCCGCATCGCGGCCACTCTTCGATCTTAGCCGTCAACACCAATTGCGGAGATCCACCCTGGATCGGGACACGCATGACTGTGCTGCTTTGCGTGGGAATGATTGCCGTCACCGGGTCGCGCATGATTTTGGTTGTTTCCGGCGGACCTTCGTCGTATGACATCATCGTGTAATAAAGCCAGGAACCCTCGGGACTGAGACAGGCGCCGGCCACGCCTTCGCTTTTGCTTAAGGTGATCAGCGGTTCAGCGTTGTCCTGACCGAGAGTCTGTTTGAAAATTGCATCCACCCCGATACGGCTGGAATTAAAAAGAATGGTCCTGCTATCCGCCGTCCACGCCAAAGGATGATTCCAGCTTTCATCCCGCGTGAAACGAAGGGGATTGGTGGATCGCTCCCCGCCGGCATGAAGGTCTGCCACATAGACGCTGCTGTGGGGTCTCCATTCAAAGACGCCGAGCCGTTTGCTGTCCGCCGTCGCGTTCACCGGATTCGCGCATAGTTCGGCGAAGCTGGTCATGCGCTGAGGCTTGCCAATGAATTCCGTAAGTCGCGGGTTCATGCCGATCTGCCAAAGATTGCAGGTTTTCACTTTGAAGCCTGGTTCATCCAGGCGGTAAATCAAACGGCCATCAGGAAGCAAAATAAGATTCGTCACTAATTTCGTGTCAAAAGGTGGAAGGACCTTGGTAAGAGGTCCCCCTTGCAGATCGCCGCTCTCGAAGTAGATGTTGGCACTGTCAGGCCCATCCTGCCTGACGAAGATAACGCGTTGTCCATCTGGCGACCAGGTAAGCCCGCCAATCGAGTCGTTCTCATCTACGTCGAAGACTTCGCGCGCTTGCTGCCCATCGGGCCGCATCACCCAGATTTCGCGAGCGCCATACTTGCCCGTGTTGGTTTCAAAAGAGAGGAGCGCGCCGTCCGGCGAAAAAGACTCGCCGGTTGCATCATCCCGAATCTTATGGGGAGGCCCGCCGGAAACGGAGAAGATCCAAATGCTGCAGCCATGGGAAGTCCCATAAGTGGTATCACCCCCCAGCGGACAGGCATTGGCCAGGAAGTTCCTGCTGTCGGGAAGCCAGGCGCCGATACCAAAGCCAAGGGTATTGCTGTTGACACTCTCGGGCTGAGGAATGATTTGCGTTTCGCCGGTTTCGACGAGTTGGAGGTGTAGCCCGACTCGATCCCCGGAAGCCAGATATTTTCCGTCCGGCGAGATGGTACCGCCCGCCGGGCCATTCTCGCTGGAGACACTGGTGAGTTGCCGCAATTTGATTTGCGGCAGCGCCACCGGAGACGATGGCTGCCGTGTGGCAAACCAGAAAAATCCCGTAACCATGAAGAGCAGGACAACGGCAGCTGCGACCAATTTCGGCCATTGAGCGCGAGGCCTCGGCTCGATCTCCCGTTGCAATGTCTCCAGATCAGAACGCATCTCCGAGGCGGACTGGTATCTCGCTTCGCGATCTTTTTCGAGCGCTCTGCCAATGATCGTTTCGAGAGCTGCCGGAAGCTCTGGGTTCAATTCCCGCGCTGGGCTTGGCGTTTTCGTGAGAATGGCTTTCTGTAGCTCCGGCGCGGTGTCGCCTGCGAACGCGCGTTTGCCCGTCGCCATTTCGTAGAGCACCAGGCCGAACGAAAACAGGTCCGTGCGTGCATCCAGCTTCTCGCCCCGCACCTGCTCCGGCGACATGTACCCCGCCGTTCCCATCGCCACCCCGGTTCGGCTGAGGAACAGATTTGGGGTCTCTGTGGGAGCGGTCTCTCGCGGCGTTCCAAGAGCCTCGTCCCTGTGGTCCAGTTCTAGAACAGCGTCGATCGCCGCTGGCGCGGGCATAAGCTTCGCCAACCCGAAATCCAGAATCTTGGCTTCTCCGCGATCCGTAAGGAAGATGTTGGCCGGCTTAATGTCGCGATGGATGACGCCCTTCTGATGCGCCGCGTCCAATCCGTCGGCGATTTGTCGGCCGATGTCGAGCAATGTCGCGGTCGGCAGGGGTGCCTCTTCGGCGATGCGATCCCGCAGGGTTTGCCCCTCCAGCAGCGGCATCGCGAGGAAAGGCTGGCCATCATGTTCTCCGAATTCATAGAGGGCGCAGATATTGGGATGGTCCAGGGAGGAAGCGGCTCGCGCCTCGCGCTCGAAGCGCTCTAGAGCTTTGGGATCCTTTCCGAACTCCTCGGGAAGGAACTTCAGGGCGATGCGGCGGCCTAGCTTGAGATCCTCGGCCTTGTACACCAGGCCCATGCCGCCGCCACCCACAATCTCCAGCACGCGATAGTGCGAAATTTTCTTCCCCACCAGATTCGCACCCGCGGAGTCATACGAGCGTGCGGCAACCTCGGCGTGAGTCACCTCCTGAACCGGCGCCACGAACCGGTAACCGCGCTTGGGGACGGTTTCTATGTACTCCCGCCCGCCATTCCACTCGCCCAGCACTTTCCGCAAAACAAAGATGTTCTTGTTGAGGTTTCCTTCCTCGACAAAGGCGTCCGGCCAGACCCGCTTGATCAGGTCGTCCTTATCCACCAGGTGCCCGGCGCTTTCGACCAGCACAAGTAGGGTTTCCGCCACCTTGGGAGCCAGGGGGACCGGCACCCCGTCGCGCACCAGAACGCGCTTTTCGGAGTCCAACCGAAAAGGGCCAAACGCGTAGAAGTGTTTTCCCTGCAAGCTCATAGAGGCCGCAAGACTTTTGCAAGAACTCTTCCAGAACTTGGGAAGGACTTCGAAACCGCCTCCCGGTTAGGGTGCGTCGCGTGGGGAACGATCCGATCTGGAAAAGCCCGTCCGACGCAGATTCTAGTGCGGATGGAGGCTCCAGGCAATGCCGAATGTTGCCCTTCCCAACGGGCAGTGTTGATCGCGGCATGGCTCTGAACCCAGCGGAACGCAAAAAGCTACGAAGGAGAAGACTATGAATTGCAAAACATGGACGCGCATTATCGCTCTGACTTTGTTCGCCGCACTGGCGTTGCCGCTTCCACTGGCCGCGCAGCAACACAGCGCAAAGCACCACCAGTACAAGGTGGTTGACCTGGGAACCTTCGGTGGTCCCGGCAGCAGTGTGTCTGGTGAAGTTCACATCCTTACCGCTCGTGGGGCCGTCGCGGGCGGCGCCGACACTACCGCGGCCAATCCGAATCCAGGATGCTTCAACCCCTTCTCGGGGGGCTCGGACTGCTCGGCACAGCATGCGTTCCAATGGCGGAGCGGCACCCTGACCGATTTGGGCGTGCTGCCCGGCGGCAGCAACAGCTTTCCCTACGGCATCAATGCCAAGGGCTGGGTGGTCGGAGGCTCGGAAAACGGAACCTTCGATGCAGTCCTGGGCATACCGGAGTTTGACGCTACTCTCTGGCGCAACGGTCAAATCACCAACTTAGGCACGCTGGGCGGCAATGAGAGTCTTGCGGGCGATGTCAACAGCCGCGGGCAAATTGTCGGATTTTCGGCCAACGCCGTGCCTGATCCGGTCTCCATGTTCGGCTTCGCGACCGAGACCCGGCCCTTTCTTTGGGAGAACGGTGTCATGCGCGACTTGGACACGCTCGGAAGTACGGATGGCGCAGCGTTCATGATGAATGAGCGTGGGCAAATCATGGGGCAGTTCTACGTGAAAGGCACGACGACGATCGATCCAATGTTTTGGGACGAGAACGGCGTCGCGGCGGACATCGGCACCCTCGGGGGAACCAATAGCACCACCTGGTGGTTGAACAACCGGGGTCAAGTTGTCGGCACGTCGAACCTGGCGGGAGATGCAACCCATCACGGATTCCTTTGGAGCGGCGGGACGCTCTCTGACCTCGGCACCTTGGGAGGGAATAACTCGGAGGCATTCGCGATCAGCGATAGCGGAGAGGTGACTGGCAGGGCCGATGTACCCGGCAGTGTTTCTCACCACGGATTTCTGTCGAGAGAAGGCGTGATGACCGATCTGGGTGCGCCCGGAAGCGATCCCTGCAGCAGCGGGAACGCCATCAATTCCAAGGGGCAGATCGTGGGTGATGCGGGGGTATGTTTCGTCGGTGGCGACGCCTGGTTGTGGGAAAACGGCGGACCGATCGTTGACTTGAACACTTTGGCGCTGCCCGGCTCTGGTATGCACTTTGCGGACGCGAAATCCATCAACGACCGGGGAGAGATCGTCTGCACGGGCGTACTCTCCAACGGCGACCAGCACGCCGTGTTGCTCATCCCGGTCGGCGATGAAGCCCAAGCAACCCCCGGGACGGCGGCGATCCCAGCCCTGTCGGCTCACTACGTGCCGCGCACATACGAGCGTCGCGCGACATTACGGCGGAGCGGCCGGTAACAATCGCCGGATATGCAACCGGCAGATCAACGCCGGCGCAGGCGAACAGAAAAATACTAAGGAGAAAAATATGAATTCCAAAACACAGACGCGCATCATCACTCTGACGTTATTCGCCACACTGGCGTTGACCCTTCAACTGGCCGCGCAGGCTCCGGCTCAACCGCAGCATCAATACTATCACTACCAGCTTATCGACCCCGGCACCTTCGGAGGGCCGTCGAACGGACTGTCAAATGTCGGCATCTCTCGTGCCGGCTTCTTAAACAATTCTGGCACGCTGGTCGGCTGGGCGAACACTTCCGGATCGGACTCCCCATACTGCGGCTTCGGGAATTGCTATGCCGGCGATGCCTTCCAGTTGAAGAACGGAGTGACCACCGATCTGGGCCGAGTGCCCGGAGGCTTCGACAGCCAGGCCAACTGGATCAGTGGAAATGGACTGATCGCGGGACTCGGCGACAACGGCGTACCTGATCCACTAGCGGGGTTTCTGATACCACAGCTGCATGGGCTTCTTTGGGAGAACGGAATCATGACCGATCTGGGAAGCCTGCCGGAAGGCGGATACCTTGTCTTTCCTAATGCTGTCAACAATCGTGGCGAGGTTGTCGGATTGGCCCAGAATACAGTCCCCGACGCCAACGCGATGCTGACCGGTTATGGATATCAAACGCGGGCGTTCTATTGGAAAAACGGAGCGATGCAGGACCTGGGCACGCTGGGAACCGGCACCGATGCAGTCGCGGCCCTGATCAACGAGCGCGGACAAGTCGTTGGGATGTCCTACACCAATTCAGCGCCAAGCGCGATTTGCGCCGGTTTGAACGGTTTCAACCTAACCACCGCCTCATTCATCTGGGACCAGAAGAATGGGATGCGCGACATCGGCGGCCTGGGCGGCACTTGTACCCTCGCTAGCGATTTCAACAACCGCGGTCAGGTCATCGGCGGATCCTCCCTGACCAGCGACTCAACGATCCATGCATTTGTCTGGAATGCTACGACGGGCGTCATTGACCTGTTAGATCCATCGGATAACAGTTACGGTTTCGCAGAAGGGGAAAACGATCACGGAGACGTGGCTGGCGGTACCTGCGATGCCGTGACCTGTTACGCGGTACTTTGGCGAAAAAGGGGCGGACAGTGGCAAAAGACAAATCTCAGCACAGTCACCCAGAGCGCCTTCTCCATTTCGATTAACTCGTCAGAGCAAGTCATCGGCAACTGGTCCGGGGGCGCATTTTTGTCGGAGGATGGCGGACCCATCGTGGACCTGAATACTCTGATTCCCGCCAACTCCGGCATCCAGTTAGGTGAAGCGGTACAAATCAACGACCGCGGAGAGATCGCCGCCCAGGGCCCGGACGCTAATGGCAACAACCATGCCGTCCTGCTGATCCCGTGCGACGAGAACCATCCCGGCGTCGCGGACTGCGACTACAGGATGGTGACTGCGCGCACGGCAAGGCAAAATGTTGCTCTTCGCTACGTTCCCAAAACCATGCTGCATTCTTTTCGTTCTCGAATGAGCAATCGGTTTAGTGCGCGTGGTCTGCCATCACAGAGCAGATAGTCTGCGAGGCGACCCAGCCCTGAAGGTCAATCAGACTGGGTCGCCGAAAGTTGCGCAGACCCACGAAACAGATCCGGCCGAGGAACGCTCTGCTAAGGGCGAAGAGAACGAGCCTCGGGAAGTTGAGGAATGTCATGGTGGGCAATCGTGTCTTAGTCTCTTTGGTCTGACGCTTACGTTTGGGTAATGGTGGGTGGGAGCTTTTTGGTGCAGAGAGGGCAAGGCCTCTCATAGTTGGCTCAGGCTCGCAGCGGAGCAGCAGTCAAGGACGTGCGTTTTATGCACGCCGCGTCAGCGGTTGTGATCCTTGACGGCTGTGGGAGCGAAGGGCAGGGGTTCTGACTTAAGGCTTTCGGGCTGCAATATCAACTCGGATCACGTTCAGGTAGTCGCCGGCGGATTCGAGAGCTTGCTCGGCATCATGGTGAGAAACAAATCCGGTGTCATCATAAAGGGCTGTATTGCGCTTCCGGCGCAGACGATCAAAGACGACCAGCAGCCCAGCATGTTTCTTGTCGATGCGCGACCGCACGAAATCGATGATGGCGATGTGGTGGCCAGGCTGACTTCTCGCACGGAATCCATGGCTGAACATGAACCCCAGCGAAGCCCTGAGCATTGCTTCGTAGGCTTGCTGAAGGCAAGCCTCCTCGTCAAAGGCGAGAATCTTATGGGCCGAGGAGAGCTTCTTGTCCGCGCTCGTGAGAAAGCGTTCAATCTGCGCCCAGTCAACGGTGTGCGGCTTTAGTCTCTTCATTTAAACCTACGAGCGGAATACGCTTTTTGTGCCAGACGTTTTCCAGAAACGCATCCTTCCGAGCGCGGCGCGACCCGAATTCCTTCGGCGTCAGGACCGTGTAGTTCAATTCGCGCCCGAGTTGCCGCTCAAGCGTTCGCACGGCCTGAGCTAAATCTTCCGCGCGCGGGGAGCCAATCACGAGCACATCTATATCGCTGGCAGCGTCCTGTTGATTGCTTGCAAACGAGCCGTACAAATAGGCCTCGTCTATTCCCTCAATTCTCTTGAGGGATTGCGCGATCAGGGGCGCCGCACCAATGGTTTTCGCCACGATCTTGCGCACCTCACCAAAAAGCGGATACTCCCTATTCAGTTGAAAGTATTTTTGGCGGCCAATCACTTCCGACCGAAATAGACCGTCGCGCTCCAGGCGTCCCAGCTCTTTCGACAGATTGGACGGATCGACGCTCAGCCGCTCCGCCAAGTCGCGCAAGTGGTGACGGGCCGTCGGGTTTGTGAAGTAATAAGCCAGCAGTTGCTGGCGCGCCTTGGAGCGAAGGTCAAGCATTGTGGTAGAAATATACCACAAATGTGGTAATAGATGACAACGATAAGATGAGGAGCTTGTTCGCCGATGTCGAGTTGAAACCGCTGGTTGCGGGGCTTTCTGCGCCTGTTTTTGAACCCACGATTTCAACCCACGATTCGAGTGTCTCTCAAGTCTTCTCAAGGACTTAGGCGGCCACCTGGAGTCACTTAAGTTGTTGAAACTACACCATAAAGTAGCCCTGAAAAGGCTGGCGTCGGCGGTTCAACTCCGTCCCTGGCCACCACATTTCAAAGCACTTGGGCGTTTTCGCCCACTTTCGTCAGCCCAAGGTTCAGCCCAAGATACGTCACTGAACCGTCTCTGTTAGCAGGTGACCGTTGTCTCCGAGCAGTAGTGCCAAGAATTTGCCCTGTGCTTCAAGTTTCGATTCTTGGTCGGACTGCGCGTAGAGTTGCATTGTCGTCCTGACGTCTTCGTGACGCAGAATCCCCTGTACCGTTTTCGGATCACACTTCAGCTTCACCAGCGAAGAAGCCAGCGAATGCCGGAAGTTGTGGAAGCCGAAGCGGACTCGCTCGTCTTACTTTGATAACGCCGGCCTTGATGGCAGCAGGGCGCAGATACTTCTGCACCATGATTGAAGCCGATAATGGCTTCTTGCCTTTGAGCCGGAAGCTCGGGAAGACGTAATCGCCATCCTTCGCATAAGGAGTTCTCTCCCTCCACGCCATCAGAAAACCCGCGAGCACTGGATGCATAGGTACGGGTGCCTTGGAGGCTTTTGACTTGGGCACTTTGAACTGGGCCCAGACGTAAGCGCGCTTCACTTCGATCACTTGATCTGCAAAGTCCAGATCCATCCACATCAGACCGAGAATCTCCGATACTCGCAAAGCTGTCGCCGCATCTGTAAGAACCAAAGTGCGCCGTGGCTCCGGAATGTTCAGCAGAATCTCGAACGCCTGCCGTGGATTCATGATTACCGCCGTATAGCCGCTTGTCGTCTTCTGACGAACCCAATTCATGGGATTAGCCGACTCGTCGCGAGGGATAAGCCCATAGCGTTGCCCGTGTTTGTAGACCAAATTCATCACCCGTCGGATTTTGTCCAGAGTGGGGTTCTCCAGACTCTGTGCCTTCTTCACTTCCCTCAACCACTTCTCGACTTCTAGCGGCTCGATTGCTAACGGTGACTTCCTGCCGAAGCGAGGAATCACCCTCTTATTAAGAATCCGCTTGTAAGTCTTAGCAGTTGTAAATGCCTTCTCGATGGTTGCTTCTGACTGATCTTCTTGCAGCTCGTTTTGCATGTAGTGCTGACAGAGCTGCCCGTATGTCGTCGGATTCCCACGGAAGGGTTGATACTGGTTAGCGTTTGCCCTGAGACGTTGTCGATCCACTTCCTGCCACGCATCCTTCTCGCTCGGGCCGACATCTCGCACGAGACCAACTGCTGTCTTGTGTTCGACTCTCTTCCCATCAGATCGCGTTACCTGAAAGCGATAGACCCACGTTGGACCATCTGATCTCTGTTCGATACGAACAGAGCCATTCTGATACCTGGCCATCAAATCCTCCTATTTGCTGGCTCAGGTGGCTGCAGAACGGAGTTTATCGCAGAGCAAAGATAGCGGTCGAGCTCCGAGAGTTTGAATCGCCATTCCTTTTTTTTCGCGCCACGATCCAGAGGGTAGCCAGGAATCTTCCCCGCCCTCACCTTTTGAAGCAAAGCGCGACGCGTGATACCGACAAAGGCTGCGGCTGTATCAGGATCAACGAACGGCTCGGGTTGGCGGACAATCGGTAGAGCTGAGACAAGAACCGGATGGGCTGGCATAACGGCTCCACACTCTCCAAGTTTTCAAGCCTTGCATATCAAACGTATCCGTATTGTAGGGACTTGATGCCCTTCTTACGGTTCGGCTGGATCCGAACGAACCGGCGATGTCAAGCAATTTGCTTCATTCCCGCCGTCCTGTCCAATAACTTCTCGGAACGACGTTATTCCTCCAGGTTATAACGGAACGCACCAGGCAGACTCGTCACCTTGACTTCTCGTTGAAAAAGCCGCTTCGCGGAAGCAACTGCTTTGAAAATGCTGGGCTTACGCGACTGCCAGTTATTCGAAAAAAGGGCCAGGAAACCTTGAGACAGCACTGGCCCGGCGTTGTCCGGCCTTGTCCCGGTGCTATTCAGACCATTGCCGCGAGTGGCGCAAACGGTGTGTGGGTGATCGAAACCTTAACGAAACGATGGTGGCTATCTCCTTTATCGCGAGGTGGATGAAGATTTCTGATGCGGGCCGTGATCACAAATTCGTCGACCGAATCAATCTAACTTCCCTTTGTTATTCCTTCCAGGAATAACAGACTGCAGAGAAGTTATTGGACAGTGTGAGTGATTGCGGTTATCTTTGCGCGGCAAGCAGCAGTTTTAGACTGCTCTTGCCCGGAGGCGCACATGGCATCACGCAGGTTCCTCGTCGTAGTTTCCGGAGCCAAGATCTACGTTGCTGCCAATCCGCTTCGCTCTGACAGACGCAAACGCACCAAAGATAGCATCGCCACGGTGCGGCATCTGTGCCTAGATTTCGATATCGACGGAGAGGCCCGCCTCACTTCGCTCCGGACCTCCGATACAGTTCCCACGCCGACCGCAGCCCTCTCGACATCGCTCGGCAAATATCAGATCCTCTGCCGCATTGACAGTTTCACCTTCGAGCGGCAGGAAAGCACCCTCAAACGGCTTGCGATTCCCTTTGGCGGAGAGCCCGCCAGCATGGACTGCAACCGGGTCCTCCGCATACCGGGATTCCGGAATTGCAAGAACGATCCGTCGTATCCCATCACCGTCAAGTACCCTTGCGATTCGACTTCGAATCCAGGTGACTTTCGGTTGGATATTCCGGCGGCAAATGCCTTGCCTTTGCCCCATGCAATCCCATCGCGAAAGGACCCCGGCAAGCACACCAATTCCGAACACGATCGGGCGTGGATCCTGCACGAACTTGCCTACGGAAAAGACGCCGCGAAGCGGACGCGAACGATTCCTTCCCGCCGCTCGAATAACCCTGTCGCATCGGCCAGACTTTGCCTCAACGAAGGCGTTCCGATGGAGGACGTTTGTCACGCTGCTGGCGGTCCGCCGCCGCTCCGAGATTGCCTGTGAACGTTGTATCCGAAAAGGCCCACGCAAGGATGCGGTGGAGCTGCCTGCGAAGAAGCTTAGAGCTGGGGTGGAGTCTGCGGCTTCTGTGCGGGTAATGAAGGCGTGATCCTGCATTCAATTTCGTGTCGGAGCAAGAACGGTGCTTCGCACCGGAAGAATTGTGACACTCCACCCCTCGGAGGGTACACGAACGTAAACGCGTGTATACAAACGTCAACACTCTTGCACTGAAGCACTTGCAGAATCGGCCGTATACACCGTTTACGTTCGTTGACCCGACACAGATAGGAGGTTTTAACGATGAGAAACCCGATCCTATTCAAATCCACAACCGATGGCTCCAAACGCCCTCTTGCCCGGAACCGCATCCTGTCGGCGCGTTTCATGGACAGCGAATATGCGGCCCTTGAGAATTTCGCATGGTCCAAAGGGATGACCCTCGCTGACTGGGTGCGCGGTGTGCTCTTGCACAGCCTTGAAGGCCCCGGCGAGGCGCAGATGGAAATGCACATCTTCACCGAACTCGTCGGCATTCAAATGCTGCTGATGAACACGCTCGAACCGCTGTTGCGCGGCGACAAGTTCGCACCGGAACAGCTCACCATCTTGTTTCGGCAAGTCCAAACCACCAAGGCCGCGAAGGCTCAGGAACTCCTCGCCAAGCGCAGCCAGAACAGGGAGAAGTAGTCATGCCAACCGTCCAACGCTGGGGCCGCAATGAATCGCTGATCTGGCCGCCACGCACCTATCTCTACACACTCAGCGCGTTCTTCCTCTCGCTCGCAGCGACCGGACTCTTTGTCTATGTCCACTTCCAGTTCGGCTTTTCACCGCTCGAACGCTACTACCTGCCGTACTATCTCCGCAGCGAGATGCCAAG
>WNFA01001930.1_pt1 | contig 16924 bp, 22 predicted proteins | sample 5400481 | NCBI WGS metagenome assembly WNFA01 (sample SAMN13153340, study PRJNA577476) | soil metagenome | isolation source: 120 cm saprolite under Douglas fir tree site 2 hole 1 replicate 2 | place: USA:California | collected 2015-04-18
CGTTTCTCGTCCACCACAGCCCCAGCAAAGCCGTTCACAATTGAATCACGCTCGCCGTCCACCACGCTCTCCCAATCCGTGCCCGGGGGATAATCCGCGTACGTCAGCCCGTAAGACTCATCGCCGGCACCGGCACTGAACCGGTGGAGGTTCCGCTCGGTGCCCTTTTGTTGTTGGGGAGTCTCGGGGAACACCACTCTAAAGTTCCCCTCCGAGGAGGAAAATTCTTTCCATTCCGTTTCGGCGAACATCGTGGCCAGGAACAAAGTGGCTAACACCAGTGCCTTGGATGCGCTCATAGCACCCTCCCTTCTGGCCAACAAAAATCATACGCCGAAAGGGTGGCGCACCAATGCGCCTTTTCCCTTCAGAGCCTTAGGCAAAATCCGGGACGTACACCCTGATTAGTGCCATCAGGCAAGCGCGAAAGAGTCGTCCGCTGCTGACGAGCTCTAGGTTTGTGCTGAGGATATCGATGAGTTGGTCAGTCTTTGGGTGCAGGTATCAGTTTTTTGCTCGCAGTCTCGCTGAAATTGCTTTTCTTGGTTGGCGGAGCCGCCCGCAAGTCGTCATCTCCTAGCAGTTTTTTGACTACTCGGTATCAGATTTTTGCGTTTAGCGAAAATGGCGCAAAGGGGTTACAAAGTCTTGCCAGACCATTTGTCACGGCTGAATCGTTTCAATAAGACGAACTACTCCGCCTGACAGGGAAAGGAAATGTTCGAAAGGAGGTTCTGGGTGCCAGAATCGAGAGTCGGATTCTATGGCCATGTCAGACAGTACCACAACCTGAAGGGCGAGATTGATCAGGCCATCCTTGACGTGCTGGAGAGTGGCAGTTATGTGCTCGGTCCGCAACTGGCGAAGTTTGAAGAAGAACTCGCCGCCTATATGAATGTGCGGGAGGCTGTGGGAGTCAACTCGGGCACCGACGCACTGTTGCTGGTGTTTCTCGCTCTGGGACTTGGCCCGGACGATGAAATTATTACCACGTCCAACACGTTCTTCGCGACGGCGGAAGCGATCTGGTTGGCAGGTGCTACTCCTGTGTTCGTCGATTCTGATCCGAAAACACGGAATATCGATGGGACAAAGATCGAAGCGGCGATCACGTCAAAGACTCGTGCCATCGTGCCCGTGCATCTGTACGGCCTCCCAGCGAACATGTCAGAGATCGCAAACATCGCGAAAGCCCATGATTTGTTTGTGGTGGAGGACTGCGCGCAAGCTATCGGGGCTCGGGGCGATCAGTTTGTCATTGGGCAACTCAGCGATGCGGTTTGCTTGAGCTTCATAATTCAGAAGAATCTGGGATGCTTTGGGGACGGCGGTGCTGTGGCAACGAACAACAAAGACCTTGCCACCACTATCCGCAAGCTGCGCAACCACGGCTCTTTGCAGCGTTCCTATCACAGTATCGGCTACAACAGCCGTCTGGACGATATTCACGCGGCGGTGTTGCGGGTCAAACTGAAGCACGTGGACGAATGGAGCGACAGGCGTCGACAGATTGCAAGACTCTACGACCAAGGTTTGGCCGAAGCGCCGATGACTTTGCCATTTACGCCGCCTGGCTACGAGCATGTTTACCATCTCTACGTCATTGAAAGTGATGAGCGGGACAAACTGCAGGCCTATTTGAATTTGAAAGGCATTACCGCCCTTACCCACTATCCGATCGCCATCCATCAGCAGGAAGGCGTGCCCTGGGAGCGTGCCGCCCGCTTCACTTCACTGCCCGTTACGGAAAAGTCCGCGGCTAGCGTGCTATCGCTTCCCATGTATCCGGAACTCACCAATCAAGAGGTAGAGCGCGTGATCGAAGAAGTCCTGAACTGGAGCGCGAATCGAGAGGCATTGAGCCAACGAGCGGTCTGACACCGCATCGCCTATGCCCAGGGGCCCGCGCAGAAGATCTGCCTCAAGATTTATGGCGCTACGGGTATGAGACCCACCAAGTCACGCTAGGAAAACTGGGACGCTACGAAAGCTATAATCTTATCAACTGGAGCCAACGCTCTAAGAGCCTCGTAATGCGCTGATATGAAAATCGAAGGACGTCAGTCTCGGAGCCAAGTCTCTAGGTCTGCCACTGACAGATCGGTAGCCGAGCCGGTGATCGAGGTTTATAACGCTCTGGCAGAAGTTTACGCGGACCAATACGAGTCTGGAAATCCGGACCGACCATTCCTGGACGCGTTTCGCTCCCATCTCCGAAGGGGTGCGCGACTCCTGGACGTGGGCTGCGGAACAGGTAGTGGAACAAAGTATTTCTTCGATCACGGCATGCGTGTAGAAGGCATAGATCTGTCCGAGAGCATGATCAAGGTGGCAACGCAAAACTATCCGCGCATACGTTTCACCTGTAAGGACATTCGGAATTCTAACTACCAAGCTGGTCATCTGGATGCCGTCTGGGCTGGATACTCTCTTTTTCATATGGGCCGAAAGGACTTCCAATCCGTCCTCAAGAAAATTCGAAAGGCCTTGGTGCCTGCTGGCATTTTCGGCCTAGTCATGCAAGAAGGAAAAGGTGAAGTCCAATTTCCTGAGCGACTTTGTCCCGGCAAGAGCTTGCTCGTTTGCCTCTATTCGATCGAGGAGTTGACGGCAATTCTGAACGCCAACGGCTTCAACGTTGTTGCCCAAAAGCGACGAGGGCCGGTTTCAAAGCTGGAATATCCTTACAAAAAGCTGTTATTGGTTTCACGGGCGCCTCGCAGCCGCGTCATGCCCCTGGCGCACACCGAGCAGCGGCAAAGACGGCGGCGAAAACTTGATTCGGCCAACCCGAGATAATTGACCGCATGGTCGCTCTTGCCCATAAAGCATCGCTGGATGCAGTCCGAGTGCCCCGCTGATGTGGAGCTCACCCGGCCTCCGGTCGACCAGCCTGTGTTGGCTGAGCCTGAAATGGAGAAGCCGCGTGCGTCCGTCACCGATCGCGATCGCCTCTGAAGTTATAGGCTAGTTTCCGGTTGGCCGACCATCTGCCCATAATTGCATTTATCAGTCGACGGGGTCCTCATGCAAGTGCTTTAGACATATTGTCGGAGGATCCTCAGCAGAGTTTCTGCAATTGCCAGGTGCTGATCGGCGAGCACGGTATCTACTGCCACGACGAGCTTTTTGCCCAAAACCACAGTTGCAATCGAGGGGTCGCCAAATAAGAGGTCTGCGCTGACTTCCTCAACCCGCGCTGCCCCACCAGGGCACTCAACCGTCATGCAGTTGACCGGATCATCCAGAAGGCGTTCATCCATGGTGAAGTACTTTGGCTCGATGAGTGAATGCGGTTACCTAATCGGACTCCTATCAAAGCTTTAAAATCCGTAAGAGATGCCAAAGGCGAACTGATGTCGTGCCTGAAGATCCACACCTGGCGCGATACGGCCCGCGGCCTGTGCGAGTCCAAAGTCGAGAGTGAGTTTGGGCGTCTCGACACCCCAACCGTGAATCGGCAACGCGCCGGAAGGCACAATACGAACGGCATACGTAACAGTGGTGGGAACCACCGCGCCGGGCAAGCCTTGAATGCTTCGCGGCTCTTGCAAAACTTCGGACCCTAGTAGGATCGTGCTTCGGCCCGGGCCCTTAAAGGCAAACCCAGCTGCTCCGAACGCTCGACCGGAGTAGCCCGGAGCATTCCCCGCTAGACCGAGCAACGAAGCGTTGGTGGCTTTAAAGCCTGCATTGAAGACCAAGGGAAGCTTCTGAATGCGGGTTATGGTTTTCGTGGCCACGACGTAGAAATCTTGATTGTGTGTGTCCTGGCCCTGGATGACGCCTCCCACATTGCGAACTTGGGTGCGGGCGACGAAGCCCACCGACAAAGCGGGAAGGCCGCCTCGCCGTTCCCGGAACAGATTGACCTTTCCATGAGCCGTGTTGAAACCACCGCTCCATAGAGTGCTTAGGCCAGCCGTACTGCCATCCTGATGAAGACTTCCGGTATAGCCGAACTCGACCCGGTTAAAGGCTCCCATTGTGATTGATATCTGATGGAATCCCCCGAGAACAGGCCCGCCATCAAGATAGTGATAAGAAACTACCGGTATGCTGAAGGTTGCATTGCCCGTGGAAACGGAATAGGCCAGCGGAGTCACGAAGACTCCAGTCTGTCCCTCCCAGTTAAGGCTTTGAGCGGAAGCAGCATTGCTTCCGGCGACGATTACAGCAACTGCCAACAACATGACGGCCAAGTCATACGGGAATCTTCTTCCGTTTGAGGCCACTTCGTTGAGATGTCCTTGGGTACACATGACTTCTACTCCCGAGAAGACTGCAAGATTTGACTCCGCCTGAGACCCTTACTCATCGACCCGGTAGGCGCTGGTCTGCAATATCGGCTTGTCGCCAGAGCTTGATAGTGCCGTCTTCGCTGCCCGAGGCTAGCCAGCGGCCCCGAGAATCGAAAGCGACGGAATAGACAGGGTGATCGTGCCCGGCCAGAGTCTGCATTTCCCGTCCCGTTTCTACATCCCAGATCTTGATGGTCTTATCCCAACTGGCAGACGCCAGCCAACGGCCATCTGGCGAAAACGCAAGACTGGTGACCACATTCCCATGGCCTGCCAAAGTATGGACCTCGCGTCCGGAGGTGAGGTCCCACAACTTCACCGTCTTGTCCGCACTTGCGGATGCAAGCCAGCGCCCATTCGGGCTAAAAGCTACCGCGTACACGGGTTTCTTGTGACCGTTCAGCTTGAATATTTGTTCTCCGCTGCGTGCATCCCAAATCCTAACGGCCTTCTCGTCGTCGCCCGTAGCGAGTAGTCGTCCATCTGGACTGAAGGCAATGTAAATCACGGGCCGACGCAGTCCAGTCAGATCGCGAACCTTGCGCCCTGTCTTTACATCCCACAGGCGGACTGTCTTGTCGTCTACGCCGGATGCCAACCATTGGCCGTCGGGACTGAAAGCGATCGAATACACCCAGTTGCTGCCAAGAGTGCCCAAAGGCTTGTCGCTCGGAAATGCGCGGATCTCCTGTCCGGTCGCGGGGTCACGCAGAGTTGCGGTGTCGGAGGAATTTTCCGTCGCAAGCCAGTGTCCGTCCCTGCTGAATGCCAGCGACTGAAGTTCTTTCATCTTCCCACTGACTGTGCCGAGTTGTTCGCCGGTCGTAACCCGCCAAAACCTCAGGGTTCGGTCCCAGCTTCCCGAGGCGAGGCGTTGCCCATCAGGGCTGAATGCGACTGTGGTAACCCATCCGGTATGGCCTTTAAGGGTGCGATCGAGCACGAACTCGGGTAGTGAAATGCGAGACGAAGTAACTGGCAGAGGCGGCGCAGGCGCGACCGCAAGAACTGGAACCGTCGCGGATCTGCTCAAAACCGACAAGTCCCGTGGCTCAAGTTTCGCGGTTATTGTGGAGGTCTTTCCGTCTTGAACGTCTATCCACTGATCATAATTCTGGTAATCGTTGAATTCCAGACGCAAACGGTGATGACCCGCCGCCAGCGTCGACGCACTAGCCTGGCCCGCTGAATTCGCCGAAGCGAGCAGCTGATCGTCGACAAGGATTCGCGTCCCCGTCGGGACGCCCTGAATCACAAGCGCGGGGATAGCCGGACGAAGCACTGCCGCAATTTGGCTTTCAGATGTTGGTGCTTGCTTGCGGAAGGCCCCAGCTAATTCGGCACTGGGTTCAGGAGATCCAACCGTAAAAGACGAGCCCGCCGGAGGGGAGATTGCGGGCCGGACTGAACGATCGGAATCGAGGTGTTGGGCGTCGACCGGATCAGGCCGGGCGCTTGGGGGTTGCGCTACCCCTTCTGTGGCAGTCTCTGGAATTGACGTGGGCGCGACGCCCCGAGTTGAAGGTGTTGTCACCGGTCGGGTACGAACCGCTGCAAAGTACAACAGAGGCAAAAGCAGTGAAAGGGCTGCTCCAGCCACCAGGAGCGCCTTCACTCTTGATTTTGGTTCTTCAGGCGGTGCGACTGCTGGAACTGGATCGCGGAGTGTCTTCTCAGGTAGTTCAGATCGCGCAGGACTGACCACAGTGTTTTCCCTGGGCAGTCCAGACTCCGCGGGCTGCACTGATGCTCCTAAAAGGTCTGCGAGCAGCGCTGCAATGCGCTGCAACCCGGCAACATGCGTTGTATTGAAGGCAGAAGGCCGGGAAGACAGAACCTCGATAACGCCTAGAACGGAGTCCTGCGTCCGCAGAGGCACAAGCACGGCGGAACGCAGCCGCAAACTCTTGGCAGTCGCGTGGCGTACCCGATAGTCGGTTTCTGCGTCCTCGCAGACCACTACCTGGCCAATTTCAAAACACTCTCTAGTCAAGGCAGAGTCGGGGCGAAGGCGCGATCCCACTTCGGGAGCATCGCCCGCACTGGCCCGGCAGATAACGCCCCACTGATCGCACAGGGCAATCGCCGCGCCATCGGCACCGGTGACTGAGCCAATGCGTTGAATTATTTCCGCCAAAAGGGTGGATAGCGGACGATTGCGATTCCTGCCTATCTCTTTTTCGAGTTCCTGCAGTTCAGTTTCAGCGGTGGCTTGTGAGCAAGATGCCTCCGGGACCTTGCGGCGAAAGGTCACTAATTTACCGCTTGGGATGGCCATCGAAGACACCTCTAGGCGGGTGGCTCGTCGAAAAACTCAGATGTAAGAACCGCAACATTATGTTGGATTGGGGGATGAGGTCAATTACCAACAAACAGTGCAATTCCGCGGTCGTCATGCATGCCCATATATATTCGCGGTGACGCCCCAGCGCAAGGGCTTGTTGCCGAAAAATTGCTGCGTCCTAAATAGTCCACGCGCCAAGCAACCCTCACAAGCTCGTGTGGGTTTTCATGGAAGAGAGCGCCTTTCGCCGCCTACGGTTCGACTCTCCGTCGCGTCTTTGACCAGCTCAAGCTTTTTCTTATCCAGATCGGGTTCTCCAAAGTGGGAATTAACAACTTGGGCCAGCTGCGTCATCAGAGCCTTTAGACTCTGGTCTCCGGTATCCAAGCTCCGGCGTATGGCGGAGCTAGCCGAGACGGCTTCCTGGTATGCGTCCCGGGCTTCAGTCAATAGGTGGACGTGTTGCATGAAGGCGGTGGCGGACTTAGTGAACTTGTCCATCGCCTCGGTGTACATTGCTATGGTTGGCGTGGGCTGCGAGCCGATAGCATCCTCCTTTTTCAACATTGCTTCTTTCCACATTGCTTCACTCCTTTGGCTCCGTAATTCCTCGTGAGGATCGTCAGACATTATGAGGTCGCTCGCGAAGAATGTTCAAACTGTATCACTCGGCATCGAAATATGACGATGACACGGCACGACGCTTCTGGTCATAATGTGCTGTAACGGGTTGGCCTGGAGTGTACGTGTCCGTTTTTCCGTACAGCATAAACATGCACGCTCGTCTCTGTAAAATCGGAGTGACCATTGGGCAAACTGTGACAAGGTACTTACGCTAAGGCCAGAGTGTGGTGCGCCGGGCTCGAAAGTACTCCCTCCGCAATGCCGCCGAGCGCGTCATAGAAGGGCTGGACCCTCGCACCAGAGCAGGTCGAAGGCGATAAACCGGGGTTCGCCGCAAATACACTCCAGTGTTGAGCAAAAGGCGTTGAGACTTTTGCGTGGAGGGCGTCGCCCTCATTGGCGGTTACTCCGAATACCAAGTCTGCGTTTCATGGCTGGCACCGACACGTCGAACTTCGCTGCTAGTTCTTCCACATTGTTTAAACCTGCGGCCCGAAACCGAGCGATAATTCTTCTCGGCATTAACAGATCAGCCGCGAGTGCGTCAGCTTCATCCTCCACAGTTCTGCCATGACCGCTACGATACATTCTGTCGTCCACCAGGCGGTTCTTAACGCGGTCTCGGTGCCGTAGAAAATGTGCGATTTCATGGCCAATGGTATAACGTTGCCGAACATGAGGATCGTTGGCATTAACTACGATGCTGTATCCGCTGAAGCCGCCTCTCCTGATGTCGCGGAATATCTCGCCTGCGTTCATCCCCAAATCCGACTCTATCACCGTCAGTCCAAGAGCATTTGCAAGGCCGATGATATCCACTGGCACGTTATCGGTAAATCTCCTGATGACATTTTGGATGGGTGTGCGGCCCACAGGTGCCTTCAATCGATAATCGGCCCTTTCTGCGTCTAGCACCGTGATTTGCTCGGAGAGGGTCTGAAGTTCTTCTCTGATCTCTTCAGGAGGTTCTCCCTCTAGTCCTACCTCCACGTAGCGTCTTGCTGTATTCATATCAAACATCTGCAAGGCTATCGAAGCGGCACTACGGTGCAAAACAGACCGGGTTGGCTCCAGCGAATGATCGTCAGCAACGCTGTCGGCAGCGGCGGACTCGAATTTGAGGGCCTCAGTCAAAAACTTGAGCACGAGAGTTTCATTCTCGTCATGGCGCGCCACAAGCGCAGATTCAAACATCTCCATAGCTCGACGATGCAACTCTTTTGTGGTGCTCACTGCTCTCTCACTTTGCTGCTCTTCGCAGGAATCGCGCCTCGGGCGAACCGAATTCCACGACGGCGACATACGCTGGTAAGCCAGCTTTGTCTGTTGGGTTCGTTTGTGCGAGCTTTTGTTTTACTCTTGCTCTAATCGTGGTCTCGCTGCCCGTCAAAATACCTGATGCTTCCAATCGCGCCGACCGCTGAAATATGCCGTGCTCATCCGAATCCTTCACGAGCCAAAAATCGATACCTGTCCCTTTGACAGAACGTTCTACACCGGATAGCCCGGTTAGCTGCACCGCAATGACTATTCCTATCGCGCACGCGCCGAATTCAGCCGCTTCTTGCAAATCTGCATGCGTTCTACGGTGAGCCTCACTGACACTACCCCACTCCAAAGTTCCTGACCCAGATAAGTCTCCCGATAAACACAATCTCACCGGATTCGGGTGGCTGTGAACATGCAAGCAGTATGACGCTGCTTCAGCGAAATATGTCCCGCCACTCGCGGTGAGGCCGAGTTCGCCCTTCAGAAGCGCGCCGAAGCTAAACGTGTAGCTGCCGTCTGTCATCTTGGTGGAACAAATTCAAGTGTAGTTCAGAGGGCGAAAAGTGGGCATGGCTGTGATGCGGGAGAAGCCAAAAATGCACGGTGCTCAGGCCGTTTGTGCGAACCGAGGGGGCCGCTTGGTGGCTTTGAAGTTCTTGCCCGATGAAGTCGTGCACGATACTCAGGCCCCGAAACGTTTTCGCCGGGAAGCGCGTGCGGCCTTTGCCCTCAATCATCCCAACATCTGCACGATCTATGACATCGACGAAAGTGATGGGCGCACGTTCATCGCCATGGAGTTGCTCGAGGGGCGTGGCGCTCGCGGATCGCATCGCGGGCCGACCACTTCCGGCCGAATATTTCGTGGCACTTGCCTAGCAAATGCGGTCTCTTCGAGCGGCCATACATGATTGTCAATGTCAGCAGCCATTACAGGAGTGATCCGAAGCATTTGGTTGATTCAAACTGAGGACGTTTCTCCCTTCTTGACTGGATAACCGAAAGGAGTAAGGTGTGGGCGCACTCTTTCGGCGCACGGTGAAGACTTCGAGCGTTCCAAGCTGAGCTCGCGAAAGCTGAGATCCGGGCGTCCCCGAGAAAATAACTTCATGGAGGACTAGCCATGGCCGTGACGATAAAAAGTATCGTGTTGTGGCGTAAGGAAGCTGAAAACGAACCGGGAGTTCTTGCGGCCACACTCGAGCCGTTCGCCAAAGGAGGCGCGGATCTCCAAATCGTGATGGGCTATCGATACTCCGGCCATGAGCAGAAGGCCGCGATTGAATTGCATCCAGTCGCCGGCAAGAAATTCACCGAAGCTGCACAAGCAGGAGGCTTGAGCGCCTCATCGATCCCTACCTTGCTGGTAGAAGGAGACAACCGGCCTGGCCTCGGATATGCGATCGCGCAAGCCATCGCCCACGCCAGAATCAATCTCACATTTCTCGTGGCACAAGTAATTGGTAAGAAGTACTTGGCAGTGATTGGATTCGAAACGGCGGAGGATGCGAAGCAAGCTTCCGCCCTGATCAAGAAAGCAAGCCGCCGCGCCGAAAAGTGAAGCAGGGCTATGCGCCTGGCTCTTCAATCGTCACGAGCGCAATACTGTGCAGAATGGCTCATGCGGCGAGCCGTCAGACACAGTCTCCGCTCACTCCGGACTTTGCCTGATTTGGAACCATCCAGCGCACGGCGGGCTGAACGTGGGGGTACATGGCAAGCCAGTGGAATTGCACATGGAGAAGCTCTGGGACCGCAACGTTTCGCACCACGCGCAGGATACGGGACAACACCGATGCTGCTGAAGGTCGTGCGCTCGGGCACGCTGCAGCCGAGCAAGCTCGTAACTCATCGCTTCACGATGAATGACATCATGAAGGCGTATGACACATTTGGAAACGCAGCAAGAGAGGGCGCATTCAAGTGGTTCTGAAGAATGACGGGACGAAGGTGAGCGACAATGCGTCTTCGGTTTTGGCCTGAGTGGGCTTGAGGCCCGATCTTGTAAAGTCTGAGGTCAATCCAGCAAGTTTCAGAGACTTGCTTTGGCTTTTGCCTGTGGTCCCCGCCCCTTGCATAGCGCCTGATCTACTTTGCTTCATCATCCAGCCGATCACGGCTCCTGCGCCGAAGCCTAACGGCAAGTTTAGACCCAGTTATTGGTCCAAACCAGTATTGGACCCCCGCACGGTTACGCTTGGTTATAAACTGGGGCAAGGAGGAACGATAAATGGGCCAGAGCCACTCGAAGACTAAACGCAAACGACGCCAGAAATCCGATAAACGGAAAGACTATACGGCCGCCACAATGGCGAAGCTGAAACAGCTGGAGCAAGCTGCCGCAGGCAAGTAGCACACCCCCCACCCCAAAGGTGTCGAGGGCGCTTCGTGTTTTGGGGACGTGATCAGGCGTTTCTGCGAGGTTGGTATTGCCGCCCGGCGAAAGCGCAAAACTGGCAGGAAGCTCGCACTGAGGATCGGAAAATTATCGAGGGGGCCAGAGCGGGCACTGGCCGATTCCATTGCGCCCATGATTCGCGGCCGATCGTCCCAAACACTATGAAACCGGAGTGCGGTCCAGGGACAGGCAACCTGCCGTCACCAAAGCGATAATTTTGCCACACACTAGGAGCGGCGTGATTATCGCGAACTCCCCGAAACGATACAGCAAGAACCCGATGGCTGAAAGTTGGAAGAGACCGTAGACTGGTTAGAACTGGCTTTCGCGACCGTATGCATCTTTGATGTTCCTGGGATCTGCGGACTGATCTCGTCCGGCTTTTGATGCGGTGATCAATGAGAATCGCACAAGTTGCGCCACTTTACGAAAGTGTTCCGCCCACACTATATGGTGGCACGGAGCGCGTTGTGTCTTGGCTTACGGAGGAGTTGGTCCGTCTTGGTCACGACGTGACTCTATTCGCAAGCGGCGATTCCCTCACAACTGCTCGTCTGGTGCCGGCGTGCAAGAAAGCCTTGCGACTGGATTCGAACTGCGTGGACCAGCTAGCACATCATGTGGTGATGCTCGACCAGGTCTTCAGCGAAAAAGAGAGTTTCGACCTAATTCATTTTCACGTTGATTACCTGCACTTCCCGTTGAGTCGCCTTGAGCAAGTCCCACACGTTACGACCCTTCATGGCAGGCTCGACCTTCCGGATTTGGTGCCTCTTTACCGGCATTTTCGGGACATGCCGGTGATTTCAATTTCGGACGCTCAGCGTAAGCCTTTGCCTTGGGCGAATTGGGAGGGCACGGTCCATCATGGTTTGCCGCGAGAGTCTTTTTCCCTTGGCGGCGGAGCCGGCAGATACCTCGCATTTCTCGGCCGGACCTCACCGGAAAAGGGCCTGGACCAGGCAATCGAGATCGCGAAACGTGCCGGGATACCCCTGAAGATAGCAGCTAAGATCGATCGAGTTGATGTGGAGTATTTTGAGAATGTCATCAAGCCGCTGCTTGATCACCCTCTCATTGAGTTCATCGGCGAAATTGGGCATCCACAGAAAAATGTATTTCTCGGTAACGCCGCTGCCCTTGTCTTTCCCATCAATTGGCGCGAGCCCTTTGGCTTGGTGATGATTGAGGCCATGGCTTGCGGCACACCCGTGATTGCTTACCCCTTAGGGTCTGTTCCCGAGGTCATACAAGAGGGAGTCACAGGCTTCATAGTGCCTGACTTGGAGAGCGCAGTGAGAGCAGTGGAAAGAATTGGAGAAATCGACAGAAGGAAATGCCGGAGACATTTTGAACAGCATTTTGACGCCGAGCGTATGGCGCAGGATTACTTGAACATTTATCAACGGTTGGCTCGAGGAGAATCCTCATTGAGCACAATATCGGACGGAGTTCCCAGTTGGATGAAGCTCGCATCACCCAGCAATACTACATAGCTACGAAGTCATCGCCTGTCGATGACCGTGCCAAAGTTCTGAAATACGGCAGAATGTTCTCCGTGTTCGACCATCTAGGGGACATCCAAACGTCCGGGCTGGGCGAGCAGGGACTCTTCTTCCAAGGTACGCGTCACCTCTCGGAGCTTATCCTTTGCTTAGGGAACGCCCGGCCATTGCTTCTAAGTTCCGCTATCAAGGCGAACAATTTTCTCTTCACCGCTGACCTCAGCAATCTCGACGTTTCACACCGGAGCAGCGTTGCCATCCCTCGGGGCACGCTGCACCTTCAGCGATCCAAGTTCCTGTGGCACGATGCCTGCTATGAAGAGTTCGCGTTCATCAATTACGGTCTTTTACCCCTGTTAGTGCCATTCAGCATGAGATATAGCGCTGACTTCGCCGACATATTCGAGGTGCGCGGTATGCGCCGGCAGAAGAGAGGGCGGCGCTTGGATGACCACGTCGAGAAGGACCAAGTGCTGCTCTCGTATGAAGGCCTGGACAACAGGATTCGTCAAACCTGCATTCAATGCGATCCCTTCCCCAAGACTATCTTGACGTCGGAACTGCAGTTCGAAGTGCATCTCCAGCCCAGCCAGAAGGCGGTCTTCCATTTAGCTATTTCTTGCGACTCCCAGGCTGAACGCAATTCGGTGGGCTACAGCAGCGCAATGATCTCTGCCAGGGGCGAACAGAAAACGGCTTCGGAAACGTTCCCGCGAATTTACAGTTCAAATTCTCGTTTCACTGACTGGATCAAACGTTCCGCAGCCGACGTTCAAATGATGATGATCGGCAACCCTGAGATAAATTATCCTTACGCCGGAGTGCCGTGGTTCAGCACGGTCTTTGGCCGGGACGGGATCATTGCCGCTCTCCAAATGCTTTGGCTCAGCCCGGAGATTGCCAAAGGCGTTCTGGAGTATTTGGCGGTAACGCAGGCAAAAGATTTCAATCCAGCGATTGAAGCTGATCCCGGGAAGATCCTGCACGAGACGCGCACTGGAGAGATGGCCGCTCTGGGCGAAATTCCCTTCGGGCGCTATTACGGGAGCGTTGACGCGACTCCGCTCTTCATTGTTCTTGCCGGCTCATATTACGAGCGGACGGGTGATCTTGAGTGTTTGCGGCGTTTATGGCCACACATCGAGCTCGCACTGCAATGGATCGACAAATTTGGAGACATGGATCGCGATGGCTTTGTGGAGTATGCGCAACGTTCGAGCAAAGGTTTGGTTCAACAGGGTTGGAAAGACTCGAATGACTCAGTTTTTCACGCCGATGGAACGTTGGCGGAAGCACCCATCGCTTTATGCGAAGTCCAGGGTTACGTATACGCAGCCAAACTGGCGGCGGCCCGACTGAGCTGCGCGTTGGGAGACAAGGAAAGATGCGCTGCCCTGGAGGCTCAAGCAGAAACACTTAGAACAAGGTTTGAAGAAGCATTTTGGTGCGACGATCTATCCACTTACGCCTTGGCACTCGATGGAAACAAAAAGCCGTGCCGGGTGCGAACCTCTAACGCTGGGCACTGCCTGTATTCTGGAATTGTCAGGCCAGACAGGGCGCGCTTGGTCGCCGAAACGCTGTTAAGCCCTGATTCTTTTAGTGGCTGGGGTGTCCGCACCGTCGCTGCGGGACAGGCTCGTTACAATCCACTGTCTTACCACAACGGCTCCATTTGGCCGCATGACAACTCCCTTATTGTCAGCGGCCTCGCGAAATATGAATGCAAGGACCTGGCCGGCCGAATCCTCCTTGGCCTTCTCGACGCCAGCAGGTGGGCGGATCTTCGCCGTCTTCCTGAATTGTTTTGCGGACTCGATCGGAGTCGCGGCGAAGGTCCTACACTTTATCCCGTCGCCTGCTCGCCCCAGACTTGGGCGGCGGGGGCCGTCTTCTTGCTGGTTCAAGCGTGCTTGGGAGCCTCCGTACATGGCGCTCGCAACCGGATTGTGTTTGATCGTCCTTACTTGCCAAAGGGCATTCCGCAGCTCTGGATTAAGGGCCTTCGCAGCAGCAATGCTTCGGTGGACCTATTTTTCGAACGCAGGAATGATGCCGTGCGAGTTGAGGTTACCGCCCAACAAGGCGACATCGAAGTAGTTGCGACGGCATAAAGTCGTTGGATCAGCCAGAACTCTTCGGTATCAAAGTATCAAAGTACCATTCTCTAGGAGCGAAGGTCAGGCAAGTCAATGCATTGGGGAAAGCGAACGCGCAGGCGTCAACGACTGGCCGCGACCAACTACCTGTCCGTTTTGCGTATTACCGAAGGTTATTCCGAGTGAACTTCCGAGTGAACTGTCCCCTAAGCTTATGCGTACAATAGAATATGCAACTTGTAGAGCAACTCGACTCGGTAACAATCGAACGTCTAAGAAAACAGGGTGGATTCCTGCTCAGGACCTACGACGCAGAAATTGCCAAGAACCCTGCCAGCCGTGCCACGGAATCGTCCCGCAGCAACGTGATTGCTATGCATCATACCGTCAGGCAGATGTACGGAGAGGCCGTTGTGCGGGACGTAGCCAATCTCGGTACAGCAACACAGGAGAGTGTTCGCAATCTGGGACAAACCATTCCCTTTCGCACATCTGCGACCTGATCCGTTACAATTTCACACGTTGCTGATTGAGGCGCAGAACATGGTTGAGGAGTCATAGATGGCAAAAGCGGCGGGTAAAGCAAAGAAGAATGGTGCATTCATGAAGCCAGTGCAGCCTTCAGAGCACTTGGCCAAAATTGTCGGCACGGAACCGATTCCGCGGACCGAGGTGACGAAAAAGATCTGGGCGTACATCAAGAAGCACAAACTGCAGAATCCAAGCAATAAACGAGAAATTCTAGCCGATGATAAATTACAGCCTATTTTTGGTGGAAAAAAGTTGGACATGTTTCAGATGACCAAGGCGGTCAATAAACATCTGAAATAATCGGTGCCGTTACAATTTCGACGACCCCTTCCGCTGTAGCTCCAGAAGAATGCGTATCCCGCGGTAGAAATTTTCCTTATTGTAGGCTGTGTCCCATCGGCTCAACACGGCTTTGAATTGCTTGCTGGCATTCTTCAGGGCGACTCGTGCCCGCGGGCGATTTCTCTGAATGCTCCTAACCGAGCGAAGTGCGTCCACGATCTCCGGCTCGATCCGTTTGCGTGATTTCTGAGCATTTCTTATCCATCGAGGTGGAATGTTTGCGTGGAACCTCAAAAACCCGCGGGCGGCCGATCCAGAACTTGACAGAAAGAGCTTGGCTTCCCTTGGCATAGTTAACCCCAGTGATTCATCGGCTACGGGCAACTCCGCAGCTTACTGCAGCTTCGCGTACACCGCCTTGGCTTCCTTCAGGGTGGGGACGTCCGGCGGCAGCCCGAGTTAAAAAGAGAAGTGCCTCAGGGAAACTGCGTTTCGAAGGCATAGATTTCCTGGATTCCTGCGTCGCGCATTACCAGAGGCGACCCATCGTAGGCCGGCGCGCTCCAGTACCCGGACATGTCATTTGGACGGCGAAGTTCTTTCAGGTCGGCTATCCGTTCGAATTTCTGTCCGGGGATCTCTATCCGGCGTATCTCACCTTGGGTAAATTCTTCAAAATAGAGATATTTCCCATCATGCGACCAGTTGGGAAAAGCAAAGCCTCCTTTTGCCAATTCCGACCATTTTTTCGTCGTAAAGTCGAAAAGCATCAGTTGGTTTGAGTCGGGAGGCATCGCGGCGAGGTAGCGGCCCTCCGGCGACCATCGGGGACTGTACAATCCGTCGGAACCTGGCAAGGTCGAGATCTGGCTGGTTTTCAAATCCAGCACCTGTATTGCCACGGGCCCGGAAGATCCAAACTCCTGAAACGGCTCGCGTCCGAAGCATAGCGAGTTCCCGTCCGGCGACCACGTAGGATCAGTTTCGATGCGCTCCTCTGGCAATAGAAATGCGGAGTGCGCCGTTTTCTTCCGAAATCGGAGCCGGCGAGCCGGGCCGCCGGCGGCGAATTGAAGTGGAGAGTAAAGGGATGGAAAATGCCTGGGGCTCCTACCACTCACCTTCGCGAAGAATCGACATGGTATGTCCATAGAACTCATCGTTCCATCGTTAAGGACTGCCACTTTGCCGGGCGATTGCGAACCTGGCAATGGAAAGAAAGGCCGATGCAAGAGCCACGGTTGCAAAGACCCTGGCTCTGATATATCTAGTGATCTTTCTGCCGCTCACCCTCAGCATCACACAGGCATCGACTACACCCAGGCAGTCAAAAGTGGCGACTTCTGTCCGCCAGTCTCAGAAACGCCATGATCCATGGACCAGCAAAATGGACGCCGAAGTCACGTATAGATTAGGGTTGCGGATTATTATCGAGTGAGCAGGGAATCTGTGAGGACATGCTTAAAAAGATGGCGATGCGAACGGTTAATCTCAGAAAACCGACGTTGAATACACTCCGAAAGAAGGCTCATACTTCTCGAGAACAATCGGGGCGAAGGCCTCTCTATGAAGCTCTTGCCGTCTCCCAACTTGTTCGAACCAGGTGCAATATACGGTATCTTCTTGAGTCT
>WNFA01009100.1_pt1 | contig 16917 bp, 15 predicted proteins | sample 5400481 | NCBI WGS metagenome assembly WNFA01 (sample SAMN13153340, study PRJNA577476) | soil metagenome | isolation source: 120 cm saprolite under Douglas fir tree site 2 hole 1 replicate 2 | place: USA:California | collected 2015-04-18
GCGGTCTATAACCATTCGTTGGTTTCAGAAACTCGGTAGGCCAGCCGAGAGCATCTCCAACAGTACCGCAAAGAAGCGCACCCTCGAATTTATCGAGAGATGGGACTCCATTGCGCTTGGCTGGTCGCTCAGGTAGCTCGTCAAATAAGTTCATCTGTGTCATGATGATACCTTTCTTCTTTCCGAATTACGGGACTACCTCAAAACTACTCGAGGCCCAGCAAACACCTCCCAGGTAATACTTTACTACATAAATACCAGCAGGCATACTATTCAAGGGTCTATTGCACATATGTCGATATTCATCGCGCCTGGGAAACTCCCTAATCTCGATTACATCCTCCGCATCACTAGACAGGTACCCATCGCGCTTCATTCCTCTCTTCTCTTTAGTTGGGTTTACTAACGTGTGGCTGCATTCTACCATGCTGGGGGGTTGCGTGATAGCTTTTAGGGTAACTCTCATCGGTATCACTTCGATTCCCGATTTTCCTCATATCATATTTGTCCTCCACGCTGCGGCTATCGACGTGTCAAAGAAGTACCGGCGTAGTTGGTGCTAGCCGTTCCTTGACATGAAATACCATTGGAATTATACTTGCGATGTAGCAATGGTTCCACTTTGGGGATATCATAGCTAACATCAAGGTTTAGGTCCTCCATATTTGGGCAGGTTCGTGAACGCGAGGCTCTGATGCAGACACCAAGGCATTATTCATTGGCAAATCAGAGCTTATGCGACATCTGCAACATTCTCATGCGTTTGCTGTGGATACAGGTAGCTTCTTGAGAAAACCTCTAAGTGATACTCTTACTAAAGTATATAGCCTGTTATCATGGGGCGAAAACTGGAATAGTTATCGTACACCTGCACCCGATCCTAATGCTATAGCACACGCCGAAAGCTGGATTGTGAGTTTTTTTGAAACAGTAGAGGATTCGGGTCTGCCTTGGATTAAACCGAGTGTGACACCTAGCCCAGAGGGTGAGGTGGTATTCGAGTGGTGGTATAGGGAAAAAAAGTTAACAATTTATGTCGGCGATCAGAGTGCAGATTACGTGCAGGTTTGGGGAACCGACATGCATGCTAAGATTACGGATGGTGATATCGAATCTATCAGTGACTGTCGTTCGCTCTGGATGTGGCTGGTAAGCTGAACAAATCTATCTTCCGCAAACTTGCTAATGAGAGACCCTGGGAAATAGAATTGCAGGGTCTCTCATAAATTCATACTTGCTTTTGCCTACTAACGCATCTATTCCTTTTGCTTGCTCATGTTGATACCATCTCAAGATCGAATAGCTTACGAAGCCAGCGGATGAGTTGTTGAGCGTGTGGAGCGGCTGCGTCAAGGTAACGTGCAGTGATAGACTGCCCCAGCGGAGTGCCGGGGATTTTCTGCCAGGCAAGCCAACTATGGATACGCGCTTTACTTGTGTGTTCTTGTAGAAAACGACGGTCCGTCTGAATAACCTGCTGCACAGTACGTTCTGCTATAGGCCAGAGTAGATCATTTGGTGGGACGAGAAAACTGACAAAATCTTCTAGCATACCCGGAAATGTATTATCAGGCATAAGCCAGAGGCCTACAATTGGTAGATCTTCTTGCTGCACTATAGTACCCTCAGTTACAGGAATCTGGGGAACAGCACTATAGCCAACCTGGATCAACCTATCCCGTAAGGATTGCCAACGAGCAGCGATGTCGATATCAGCATCGACAATAATACCAATTCGCCTCTCTCCACTACCGATAAGTGTCACTTCGACCGCATCCAAAAGATTACCAATGCCTTCGTGACTATTGATCCGAACAAGCCCCTTCGGGATTGGGTCATATTTTGGCAAACCTCGGAATACGTGAGGAATGCCATAATGTCGTAGAAGACTTTTCAAGACATGAGCGTCGTCAATGCCTTCAACTAACAGAAAATTCTGGAGTTCCCCGCTATATATTAACAATTCCCCGTCTATCATCAGCGCACTTCAATCTGCTCACGAGTAGCAATACCCAACTGTCGCTCATCAAACAAGGTGGCGGCAATTTCGCCCTTCTTGCTCTCCAGCCTCATGAGCATTCCTTCTTCCTGGTTATCTTCCTGTGCAGCTTTCTGGAACCCTTCTATACAATCCCAACTATGTGTAGTTGCAAACACCTGGACATTGAGGCGACGTGCCACCTGGAAGATCAGTCGCCACAAATCTGGCTGTACTAAATAATGTAGACCATTTTCAAATTCGTCAATGAGCAGTAAGCCATTCCTAGCATTCACAAGCGCTAATGCGATACCGAATGTGCGCTGCATGCCATCTCCTAGGCTGCGCAAGGGAAGCGGCTCGTCGATGCTTGCTATTTTCACAATGGCGTTGTTTCCCCGCTTTACGATACTTAGATTTTCAACTCCAGGGGCAACGATACGTAGAGCAGCAAGCACATCCTTCTCCATGTCAGTCAACGCAATGCTGTCCCATAATTCACTCATCTGTCCTTTATCCAGTCCGTTTGCTGGTATGCAGACGCACTGAATTTCTTTGAGTTCGGATCTGAGTACTCGATGAGGTGCATACGGGTCCAATGGATAATGTGTTTTCGGCCTGTTGCCCGCTTGAATGACGAAACGTGGAATTGCGTTAGTAACAACGTCGTATTCTTCAGGCTGCAGCGGCTCCAAACTTTGACGTCCTGTGCTATCAAGCCGTTCTGTGTACCAACCCACGGACAATGAAAGCGTGTCCTTTGGAGAATTGGCTGGTCCGATCTGAATAGAGCCAGGATGGGTCTTTACATCTTTACGTCCATAGAAAAGATATTTAAGGGCCGAAAGCATAGTTTCAGTTTCTACAAAACCTATGGAAGGAACAGGCTCATTTTCATCGCGTGCTACCAGCAGTTCCCAAATCAGCCTTGGAGACCCTCTGTGTGCATATAACTGCAGTGCTTCCAGAAGGCTAGATTTGCCTACATTATTTTTCCCCACGATCAGATTGACACGGCCTAAGCGCTCTATCTGTAACTGGCGAAATCCACGGAACCCGCGAATTTCAAGCGAGTTCAAGATGAGGGTACTCATCGCAATTCCTCCCTTCTGTGCTTTTCTGTAGGCTTCATGCTTGCTTAACATATGAACCTGTATGCCTGCTGCATTGTATCATGTTGGTTATGTCAGTACACCAGCCATTTTGTGCTGCTGGTTCTTGATGACGAAAGGATGATCATAGCGCAGATTTGCTCACTTTCTCTCCCATTGTTAGAGAGGAGTCACTGCGGAACTTCTTTTGGTAACGGTTCTCCTTCAAACAATGTTTGCTTATCAAGGACAACAATAGTATATGGACGATCCGTGTCCATGTCGTTAGCAAGCTCCTGTTGATAGCTGCGAATAAGCTCTTTTGCCTCACCTCTAAATGTTTTTGCTGTAACAAAGAAGAAAACGCGGAACCCTAGCTGACGAGCCACACGAGCTGTATCGATATCTTTTTGAGACAGCATCTCTCCTGACTTACATTCCCCTCCATAGAGCTCATGCTTATAGATATAGACAAAATCAAAGTCACCAGTGTTATACGTTTGACCCCACGGGTTTGAAATTCATACCTGGAACCATATGATACATAGGTGCATGGACGGTTTTAAGAGTAAGTAGTGCAGTAATAACAGGAAGAACATCCTGATCCATTGCCCGGTTTGCGAGGGGATTGAGTGAATATTGAAAAGAACGGTCAATCGGGTCAAGATCATTCTCGGTTAATGGAAGATCAAATGTTTCAAGGCAACCGAGGCATTTCATGCGCTCGTCTAAATTACTGATACCATACCAGATAGTTGTCTGGCAGTAGGGGCATTTGACATCCAGGCCACGCTGTACAGCCTTTATCCTGACAAGTTCTGAGAGAACCTTTAGGCATTGTGGTCTTTCATCTTGATCCAGTGCTTCTTTAATTTTACCGAATGTACGAGGATTCCTCTTGAACTGTGGTATTACACCTGTGCTAGTAACTAGACCCTGCAGGTATTCTTCAAAGCTTTGTGGTAGGCTAATGCCCTGTTGCTTCAACTGTCTTCTCACCTCTTGAGCTAGCTTTGGAGTTGATTTATCTGCCAATGTGTCTAGTATCTTGTACGCTATATGAGAACGCAATATCTCTGCTTGTTCAAGCCCTCCTGCAATTCTCATCAGGCCATGTGCGTAAAACGATTTGTCCGAAGGAGAAACTTCGTATCCCTGGGCACGAAAGTATGCTTGATAGATATCCCATGTCTTTGGTGTCTTAATCGATACCCGCTGTAAACCTTGCAGGAAAATTGTGTGCTGATAGCTTAGCTCGATAGTATTTAAGAGCTTATTAAAACATGAGTTGGGGATAATGAGATTTGCTACTGAGGAATGGCAAGGAAATCGATCCCAAAGTTCACTCTGCAAACCAACCTGGACATTACCGTAATTGAGAGTTCGGGGGCCTGAGCTAGGCACAAGGAAAGACTCAGAGTCCTCAGTAAGTGTTAGAGAGAAGGTAGGTCTGTTCCCGCCATATTCATGATATACCGAAAGGCCAGACAGTATATTTTCTGCATAGCTGACTGGCCTGGATGTTCCGATATCTGCATCCCAGTTTTCACCGTCGTTGAAAACCACTCTATGGCTTCTTATTGTGAGTTCAAGGTCACCCTGGAGTTCTTGGAACTCGCTATGCGACTGTAGAAACTCATGTACCTCTGGGTCCTGATTATGATGAAAGATGACATCGATATTTGACTTTATGTAAGGATGAATTCTGCGTTCCCTGACAATGCGAAGGAGAGGTTCAAAGTATGTCTCTTGCAATAATTGATTTTTACTGAGTATGAAGACACGACGATCAAAGAGCCATTGATGCCCGAAAGAATAGGCTCTCAAGTTCCAGAACCAACAGAGATCCACAACGGTCTGAGCAATCACGACATCGAAGTGTGGACTCGATAATGGCTCCTCTGTGCCAATATTTTGCATCTCTTTGAGAGTAAGATTAATAACTGATGCATAGGGGTCGGTAGATAGTTGTGGGTGTAGGTTTGCTCCTAGCATATCTACCGGCCACTTCCGTAACTCATATACCTCCTGATAATCTCGCTCTTGTTCAGGCCATATCTTACCGAAGGCAGCACATCTAATAGCCTCCTCGAATTTAGAAACCTCTGAGTGAAAGAAGAAGGCTGCCAGTGATAAAACAGGTTTTGAAGGATTTGTCAGAGAAGGGGTGAAATTAAGAGGATGTATTTGGAGAGGATGTAAACTCCTATCGGTGGAAAGGAATGTTTCCCACTTTATAACAGGCTTACCGAGGTACTTAGAAGCTAACCAAGGCATTAGTGAATTGTAGAAGCTACTTTCCTCATCCGCGATAGAGACAGCGTCAATAAAGATATCTGGATTTCTCCGTTTAATGATTTGTACAAACGATGAGTCTTTGTTCGTTAAGAGGTTTTCGGTTTCCTTCGACTCTCCGGTGGGAATAGGGATAATGAGATTGTTAATTCCACCCCATTGTGTACAGCAGAAACAAGCTACTTCAGTGAATCGAGTCAAATCACTCTCAGCAATGAAGTATACATGCCGTATTGGCCGTACATTAATGGTCATCTCTGTTTTCATTAAGCTCATCCTCTTCCTTCCACAACCCCAATCTCCTCCTCCGTCAACCCATACAACCGGTACACCACCTGATCAATCAACGCATCCGTCTTCCTGAGCCTCTCATTGATCGGCAGCACCCGCTGCAAGCTCTCCTCGTACATCTTCTTAATCCTGTCAATCAGACTCGCATCGCTCAAACTCACACCCGCATAATCAGTCAGCTTGCTCTTGCCCACTAACGCATCTATTCCTTTTCTGCCCTCTTTATCCGGCAATACCCTGACCGTAGCCACCAACCAATCCAAAAACTCCTTTTGCGCCGCCCGCTTCTCCTTGTTCAGCCGTATCATCTCCTCCGCCAGAAACGCCAGCAGATCATGCACGACGTCTGACTGCTCTGGCTCTTTCGACAAGTGATGCTCTACGAAGCCGGTTACGCATGCCTGATCGTTCTTGCTGAGGCAGTATTCGTAAAGTTTCCTGGCTTTCTCGAGGTAGTAGGTGCGTTCTTCTGGCGGTGTGGTAAAGGCTATGCGGCGGATAGGGGTATGTACTAATGATTGGGTTCGATATTCGAGAAAACCTCCTCGAAGAGAGGAAAGGGTAAAAATGAAGAATAAAAACGCTACATTTGAATTAAGAATAGCCAAAAGATATAAGTCATCTGTGGGAATGAAAAAGGTTTTATTATTTGTGTATTGTCCATCGGTGTCGTATGCGAACTTATTATCTATTGATATCTCAGGGTACACAATTTTTGGCTTTTCGAACTCTGCATAGTAATCGCAATGTCGAAGTTCCCACCAATGATTTCCTTTATCCGAGCGGTTCTCAAGTTGCATCTGATACTGCTGCAAATACCTATAGATTGCCGGATATTGATTTATAGGGATACCTACATAGGTCCATATCAGATACTTGTCTTGTGTGTCCAACGAATATCTACGTATATCTTCCCCGGCAAGAAACGGTTTGATGACTTCTGCGCTCTCAGGTGCCTCTGCTATCAGCCTATCTCGTATATCGCTGCCTATAACAAAGGCTTCATTAAAACCTGTCTTTACGCCCCAATGTATTTTACCATCAAGGTATTTTCCTAAAGGGATACTATTTACCTTCAATTTATCTAGGATTACCTGCTCCTTACCAGTAGCTAGCGACCAGCTAGTACCACTAAAGGCGCTTTCCGGCAGTTTGCTCATTTCTCCCTGGATTGTATCGGGGAGGCTTTCAAAGCTCAAACTCTTAAGTATCGCATATTGTATTGGTGCATCATTGCGCTGATTGTTGGTCGAAAGTATGATCAGAGGATACGTCGTTGCATCACCAAACACAGGCAGATCACCGAAGTCTATCAACTTCTCAAGCCTCACCTTGCTCGTCAGGAAGGAGCGCAAAGCCGCGCCGTAGTTAGCTCTTATGAATTTGTTGGCGGTAATCATACCGAAGCGCCCTTCTTGACGGAGCAGGATGTGGCCGCGCTCGATGAAATAGGTATAAAGGTCGGCGATGCTGTTGAAGACGGCGTACATTTCTTTGAAGGCGGCTTTGTCATCGCCCAGCCCTTCCTGGCGCACATACGGGGGATTCCCCACCACCGCATCAAATCCCCCGTTCTCTTTGCGCTTTGTCTCATCAAAAAACACTTCGGGGAACTCCAGTTCCCAGTGGAAGAAGCGTTTTGATTCGGCGAGAGCGAGCGCGGTTTCGATGGATCGTTTGTCTTCTTTGCCTGTCTTGCTGTAATTGTCGTCGACGATGGCTCCGGCACATTCCCGGGTAATGTGCTTTGCTCCCTTGATACCGAAATATTCACTTACCCATATGTCCAGCAGGCGTTTGAATGGAGCGAGGGCATCGTAGGCTCCCTTGTAGGCCTGTCGCGATGCGGCGACTTCCTGGGCAGTGACGTCGGAGAGTTCGCCGACTTTGCGCATGAGCTCAGTTGCGTTCAGCAGATAGGTAAATTGACTCCCCCAGAGGCTAAAGGTAAGAGCCTCCTGCACCTCCTGTACGTTGCCACCTATCAGCGAATTGCCGCACTTCATGTGGTGGTCGAGGAACGAGAGCGGCGCACCGAGCGTGAAGCAGTCGAGCCAGAGGCTGACCTTGGCGAGTTCGACGGCCATCGGGTTGAGGTCGACGCCGTAGATACAGCTTTTGAGGACGCGGCGCTTGAGCAGGTTGAGGTCGGTAAGTTTGCTCATGTCGATGGTGACGTTCTGGCGCTCCATCTCTGCCTGGATCTCGCGGCGCGTCTGGGCCAGTTCGTAGACGACGGGGTTCCAGCGGAAGGCGGTCAGGAAGTCGGCCACGCGGTCGGTGATGTAGTCTACAGCTTCGACCAGGAAGTGGCCACTGCCCATCGCAGGGTCGAGCACTTTGAGGTCGAAAAAGGCGTCGTTGAGCGTCTTGCGGTATTTCTTGTAGGTTTCGTGTTCGGCGCTGATATCTTCGCGTCTCAAAGCTTTTACTTTGTCGCGCTCGGTGCGCAGCATTTTTTCGGCTTCGCGGAAGATGGGGCGCAGGGCTTCGAGTTTTTCGTTGAGCACGGGGCCGACGGTGTGCTCGACGATATATTTGACGATGTAGTCGGGGGTATAGTAGCTGCCGGTGGCTTTGCGCTCGCGGCGGTCGTTCTCCAGGTAGACCGCGCCCTTTGGTAGGGTTTTGTCGCGGGCATCCTTGCCGCGTCCCTCTTTGAGGATAGTCAGCTTCTTCTGCTGCGCCTCGGCGTAGGAGACGATCTCTTCGGTCTTTTTGCCTTTAACGGCAGCCATCATCTCAGGGGCAATGTGCAGTTTGAATTCAAGCAATCCTTCGTAGATGCTCCCGAGCTGGCGCACACCGAGGCTTTTGTAGTCGATGAAGGCGAGGTCCTGGCGTTTCTCGTCGAGGTCGCGTGCCATGCGGTCAAGACCGAGGGCAAGCAGGCGGTCGGGGATTTTGCAGGTTGCCAGGAAGCGGGCGACCGCAGCTTCTGGTGAGGTATCGGATGGATCGGGCTGCGTGATGAAGAGGCCACCGTTATAGACAGGAACGTTGAGGTCGGCATCGCCCCTGTCCACGGCATGGAAAAGTAGCTGTAGGCGGTCATAGAGGGCGGTGCTGAGTTCATTGTGGGTGGTCTTGAGTAGCGCAGGAGCCTGGTCTTCAATCGGCCCGGCTTTGGCGGCGATCTCACGCTTGAGCTTCTCCAAACTCTTTTCGTGGTAGCCACGCACTTCACGCACGGGGAGCAGGTCGCGGCTCTCTGCATAGAGCAGGAAGAGCAGGCGATAGAGGAAGGTGAGCGTGCCACTGAAGAATGGTTCGAGCAGGTGGCTGCGCTCCTCGTCGGGTAGCGTATCCAGGCTTGCTGGTAGTTGCCCGGTGCGGCGTGCATAGAGAATGAAGCCGCGTGCAAAATGGGGGAAAATCTCAAAGAAGACACGCTCTTTGAGGCGCTCGCCTAACTCGCGGGCGTAGCGCTCGCTTTCACTGATCAGGCTGTCGAGGAAGCAGAGTTGCCGTGTCTCGCCATCGACAGCATGCTCTGTGGGAAGAAAGGCTGCGGCGCGGAAAAAATACCAGAAGTAACGGAAGGCGAGTTCGCGATGTTCAGGCGGCTGGGCCAGGATCTCTTCCAGGTCGATTTCGTAGTAGTTGGTGGCGCGGCTGTGAGCCTTGGCCGAGTATAAGCGCCAGGTTTTGCCGTTGGTGACGATGGCCCAGTCGGCTTCGCCGCGATCCAGCAGCGAGACAACAACTGCACCGGGGTTCTCGTCCGGCGTTTCGCTGTCGCGCTGGTCGTCTTTGCCATCCAGGTTGCGACCCCAGGTGTAGGCGAGGCAGAGGGAGAGGAGCCCAGAAGTGGGCGTTGCACAGAGTCGATAATCGGGTTCGATGGCACCATGATTTTCTACCCTGGCAGGCTGGACGGTGAATCCGAGAGCCTGTAAAGCGGGTGCGAGCAGCTGGGCACGGACAGTCGTGCCGGGCCGGTTGGCGAAGGTCTCGCGCACATCGGCGTAGAGGTCGCGCAGTGCTCTGTAGGTTCGGGTCATAGCGGCAGCCTCAGTAGGATTATTCCACTCGGGGCTTTCGGGCAGGCGCTTCGTGAGATAGTAATCAGAGAAGAGGGCGCGGTTATTGAAGAACGGCTCGCTCCAATCGGCCACGTCGTAGGCGCTGAGGAGTTTGTCGTACTGAGCAAGCGAGTCACTTTCGGTGTAGCTGAAGCGACGTAGGACGCGTAGTTCAACATCGCCTGGCTTGAGGCGGTTGATAGTAAGCACGCGAGGACGCACGCCGACCTGGCGGGTCATTGGGGTTGGAAGGCCGGGGATGGTGGATTCTTGTAAGTTGCTCTCAGTGTAGCGTTCCACCAGGACGAAATCCAGGCGCTGGCAGTCATCGGTGAGGACGAGCAGGGGGTGATGAATGCTGAGGTTGCGAAAAGCCTGTGCGAGGGCGCGAGTGACGGAGATGGTGACGGATTTGAGTTCGACGAGGTAAACTTCGAGCAGTCCTCCATCCTCACTGGCGAGGCGTTCAATATGGGTGATAGCGGATTTCAATAACTCGCTGCCAAAGCCCATGGCAACGGTGTTTTGGATCAGACGTTCATTCGTGTTATAACCGAGCTTTGCGAAAAAGGCGGCGAGGGCGTCCCTATTGGAGAGGTCTTGAACATCCTCACGAGATAGTTCGTAGTCTTCTTTAAGCACGTGCCAGCTTCAACCTTCCAGTGCAGAAAATAGATCATTGCCGTAGGCGGCTGAGTTTCAATTTGTAGAGCAAGACTAGCATCATTGGCTAGAGATTGTCAAGGTTTGTTACGCATCATGGACGATGTGGTATAGTCACAAGGACGGCAGGAGGTAGCAACGTATGAATAATCTCGATGTAAAGCAATTTGCCCTATACGGGGTGGCCACGGTGTATGAAGCGGCGGGCCGCTCAGGGCTGATCGATGTGCCACTGATTCAGATTGTCCCCGGAAGTAGAGTTGCGGGACCAGCCCGTACGGTCCGCTGCGGACAAGGGGATAACTTGATGGTGCATGCCGTGCTCGACCAGGTGCAGCCGGGCGAGGTGCTTGTGCTGACGATACCGGAACCGGAACCCGTGGCGCTCGTTGGGGAACTGCTGGCAACCCAGGCGCTGGTCCGCCAGGTTGCAGCTCTGCTCATCGATGCATCTGTACGCGATACCGAAGAGTTGCGCTCCCTTGGATTGCCGATCTGGACGCGCTGGATACGAGTGCGAGGAGCCACTAAAACCAAAGTGGGAACCATCAACGAACCTGTCGTCATGGGCGGGGCAACCATCGCGCCGGGTGACATTGTGCTCCTCGATGCCGATGGAGCTGTGGTGGTCGCCGCACAGGAAGCAGCACGCGTTTTGGAAGCTGCACAAGCACGAGAGGCGCATGAAGGGGATATCAGAAGGAAGTTGCAGGCTGGTGCGCTTTCGTATGATTTGTATGGTTTGAGAGCGGTCGTGGAAGGGAAGGAACCCGGTTAAAAATACATTTCCTGACTTCCAGGGCTGGTTCCTTCGTAAAAAAGCTCATCCGGGTCAGTAGCGGTATCTTCGTGGATGAGGACGGAGGCAAGCTCCCCCTCACCACTCCGCAACATTTGGGGAACAGCGTTTGGGCTCTGACACAGATTTGGTGAGAAGCCCATCAATAGAGGATCAGTGAGTGTTCGTCTGTGCTCAAAAATCATGAATACACAACTCCCTCAGCCCATCGCTACCTATATGCAGGCAACCAATGCCCGTGATACTGATGCCTTGCTCGCCTGCTTCACCGCCGACGCCGTCGTGACCGACGAAGGGCAGGAGTACCACGGCGTCGCTCAGATCAGGGCATGGGGAGAGAGAAGACCAATGAGCTATACCACTACACGGTCGCGGTCACTGATGTGACCGCGGGAGACAACGAGACGGTCGTCACCACTCAGGTTTCAGGCAACTTCGATGGCAGTCCAGTTCAGCTCCACTATCATTTCACCCTCAAGGGTGACAAGATCTCTGTCTTGAGCATCCGAGGTTGACCCAACTTCACCAGGAAGAGGGTCTGTGTTTCTTGCCACGCTATACGAGTTCTGGAGCGCCAGTGAGCCCGGTCAAATCCGTGTGCTGCCAGGAACTGCCATGCTTGAGCATCAGTTCATGGATATGAGGGTTCTCCCGCGTATCCATGTAGACCACTTGCTTGGCATACTGAGCTGTCCATTCGTAGCCAAGAACCAGCTCATTACTGGCCTCGGGAGCGCTCGTCAGTTGGGTCAGGTCGGTATGACTCCATGTCCCACCTGCGCTGTATGTCAGCTCATAGACATGCCGATTTAAGCCCACGTAGACCACCTGCTTGGTGCCGCCCGTTTCCCAGGCGTAGCCAGCAAGGGCCGAGCCTGCTGCCAATGGAGCACCAGTCAGTTGCATCAGGTCCGCATAGGTCCAGGTGCCACTTCGATCTGCTACCAGCTCATAAATATGGCGGTCACTGCCAATATAGATCGCCTGCTTGGTACCGCCTGCCTCCCATGCATAGCCGGCAAGAGTTGAGCCTTCCGCCAGTGGAGCGCCCGTGAGTTGCATCAAGTCGGTATAGCTCCACATCCCAATTACTCCCACCATGAGTTCATGAAGATGGCTGTCACTCCCCGTGTATACGACTTGCTTGGTACCATGCGCTTTCCAGGCATAGCCAGCAATGGCAAGACCATCTGCTGGGGGGGCACCAGGAAGCTGATCCATCAGGTCAGCATAGCTCCAGGTGTTGCCCTCTCTCACGACAAGTTCGTGGACATGACCATTCTCATCCACAGGACTGACGTAGGCAATTTGCTTTGTGCGTCCATCAGGCCAGGCGAAGCCGGTCATAATTGCCGTCTCTAGTGCCAGCGCAGGTGCACTGGCAAGCTCAGATACATCAGCATCGCTCCATACCCCTTCTTGTGCAGTTACCATCTCATGAATGTGATCATCACCGCTTGTGAATGCCACTTGCTTTGTCCCACCAAGTGGCCATTCGTAAGCAACAATATTGCTGGGCATCTTCATACTCTCCTTCTGTACACATCGTTTCTCTCTGGCATAAAATCCTTTATACCTTGTCGTTTGCGCCAATGGCGTTTTGGAGTCGATCGACGAGCAGGCGATAGGCAGCCGGATCGGAACTCGCTAACGATTCCAAGCCAGTGATCAACCGATCGACATCAGCCAGCGTGATATCTTTCTCCTTTGGTCCCTTGACGCTGGCAACGGCAGCTGTAACCTTCTCGTTGAGGGCATGAAACTGATCCAACACCCTGCGCTCCTGGGGTGTGAGTTTGTCCTGAGGTAAGCGGGCAACGAGTACATCCAGTACATCGAGGATGCGCCCAAGCTGCATCCCGTAGCTGCCCACCTCTCGAAGCACATTGTTCTCAACGTCGACGTCCCCGGCATTGTAAGTAATATAGAACTGTGGATTGAAGAAACGCTGCCAATTGGTCGTCGGATCGATCATGAAGTATTTAAAGGCATCCTGGAAGGGAAACCCAAACCCTTGTGAACTATTTCTTTGTGGCCTATTCATGCTGTTCTCCTCCTGGCGGTCGGTACATGTTGGGAACACTCTTCTTTGGGATAGCGAACGCTTCCTCGATCAGATCTGTCCGATCAGCATCTCACCTGCTCTCTCCACGAATGCTTCGACCTCCGAGGCAGTCGCATGCGGTGGGAATTGGAGAATCAAACGGTGGACTCCCAGGGACGCGAATTGCTCGGCACGTTCGCGGTTGACCGGTCCTCGTGGCGTGACGCTGATCTCCAGGCGACCCAACTCGGCTGGACGCTGGTAGCGTTGTGCAGCTTCACGCAGACCCTCCAGGGCACGAGCCGTCCCTTCGAGGTCCAGGGCGAAACCGTACCAGCCAACTGCATACTCAATGGCACGACGATAGACCTCTGGGGAGTGGCCACCCATCACGATGGGGATGTTGCGTTGTGGGTGTGCCTGGACGTTGGCAAAGGAGACGAAGCGGCCGTGGTAGGAAGGCTTGTGCTCGCGCCATATCGCCCGCATGGCTGCCAGGTACTCCTCGGTGCGTGCCCCGCGGTCCTCAAAGGGCACGCCGAGCGCGCGAAATTCTGGTTCCAGGTAGCCCACCCCGACGCCAAAGAGGAGCCGTCCGCCTGAGAGTTCGTCGAGGCTGGCCAGTTCCTTGGCTAACACGAGTGGGTTGCGCTGTGGGAGGATGATGATCCCGGTCCCAAGTAAGACGCGTTTCGTCTGTGCAGCCAGAAAGGTAAGGGTGATGATGGGGTCCAGGATGCGGTCTTCGGGAGCCATGGGTGACGGCGGAGCCTGTGGATCGGGCAGTACGACATGTTCTCCCGCCCAGAGAGAGTCAAATCCTGCCTCTTCGGCAATCTGGGCAACCCGTGCTGCCGTTGCCGGGTAGCTATAGGCACCCATATTGAGCGAGAAAAGGCCAAAGGTGAGTGTATCGGGCATAAAAAACAGCTCCTTTGCAGAAAAAGAAAGATGTTCAGCCGACAGCCTCTTTGTAGCGGCGGATGGCTTCGAGATGCTGCTGCAAGGAGGCGAAGCCCGCGCCCATCGTGTTGATGGCGACATACGTTGCACCCAGGTCTCGCCACCGCTGTGTCTGACGTATCCACTCATCGGGGTTGCCGTCCTTCGCATTCACCTGTGCCTGGATGCCCACCGTGTCTGGATCGCGGCCAGCCTCCCGAATGTAGCGGTGCAAGCGCTCAATGGTCTGCTGCATGCCCTCGTCCGGCCGTCCCAGCGGGAACCAGCCGTCGGCCAGGCGCGCTGTACGACGCAGCAGCACCTCTGCCCTCCCACCGGTCCAGATGGGGATCGCACGGCGCACGGGAAGGGGATTGAGCCCTGCCTCGGTGATGGTATGGTACTGGCCGTGGTAGGTGACGACCTCTTGACGCCACAGCAGCCGCAGCACCTCGATCTGCTCCTCGACCATGCGCCCACGGATGTGGAAGTCCTTTCCCAATGCTTCGTACTCCACCGGGTTCCAGCCCACTCCCACGCCCAACCGCAGCTTGCCACCACTCAGTACGTCTACTTCCGCAGCCTGCTTGGCGACGAGCACCGTCTGCCTCTGAGGCAGGATGATGACGCCGGTGACCAGTTCCAGCTGCGTCAGAGCCGCCAGATAGCTAAAGAGCACGAACGGCTCGTGGAACAGGTCCTTTGTTGTATAGCCCTGCCAGCCTGGACGGTGTGTAGGGTCAGCTCCCACGACGTGGTCATATGCCACGAGGTGGCTGTAGCCCAATCCTTCGACGGTCTGTGCATAGTCGCGGATCCCCAGCGGGTCCACGCCGATTTCGTTCTGCGGGAAAACGACTCCCAGTTGCATATCAGTACTCCTCAAGATCATTTTCTGCTCCAGATACTTGCTCTTGTGATGATAGCACGCACGCCTGTCGCTGTCCAGGAATCTGAGGGGAGGGAGGTATGAAATAGATGTAGGTAAGCAAGCAGTCTGAGCGAAGCGATGGCGGAGATACATCGGGGAGCGATAATGAACTTTAACTTTTTAATATGGACATGCGGATGGGTTTCCGGGGCCGATAAATCGGCGATGGGCACGATAAATCGGCCCCTACACATGGCCCACGTATTTTGTTAAAATTCATAATCGGGCCTCTACGACATTCGGCGGGCTCGCTTGGCTACGAGTAGTTCACACACCTGAGGGAAGGCTCCTTAATTTGTTGGTGGCTCAAGTCAGGTATGGCTTTGATTGGGAAGGATCGTGAAGATGTAGTAATATACATGGCGAAAGCGGTGAGTTTCTTTGCTACTCATACAAAGGAGCATGATTATGCCAACTGAGAGCAGTTCGCTTAGTTTTGCACGAGACATCCGGCCACTGTTTCGTGAGAGCGATAGAGAATCAATGGAGTTCGCTTTCGACCTCTGGGACTACCAGGACGTCTGTACGCATGCTCAGGACATTCTTGAGCGACTGACAGATGGTACGATGCCATGCGACGGTGAGTGGCCCCAAGAGCATATCACCCAATTTCGCCGCTGGATCGAAGCCGGGTTGCCCGCCTAGAGCTCATGCAGCGCATATACTCCACTGGACTGATCCTTTATATGCCTCTATGCCACACGCGATCGATTTCTTGGCTGGGACAGAGGCCTATTGATTACTGTACTCTTAGCGCAAAGTCAGCAAGACTAATTCCTCCCGGAATCCGTACCCGTGGCATATCGAAACTGATTTCTCCTGCCTTTGCAAACCATGTCCCGAGTGCTCCTACATAGCCCGCTTTTTGGACTGCGCTCTCAACCGTTGCATCCGTAGCACCGTCGGGATAGGCAAGAAAATTGACGGGAGAGCCCGTCTCGGCTTGCAAGGTCTTTTTACTGGTGACCAGTTCATCTAATGCCTGCTGATAACTCACCGCGGGTAAATAGGTGTGATGGACCGTGTGCGCTTCAAAGCTGATCAGGCCAGATGCTTGCATGTGCTTAATGTCTTCCCACGACACATATCCGTGCCATCCCACAAAGCCGGTAATAATAAAGGAAACTGCATGGAAGCCATACCGTTGCAGAATGGGGAAGGCGGTGGTAAACAAGTCCTTATACCCGTCATCAAAGGTAAGAACAATGGGTTTTGCAGGAGCATGTGCCTTGCCAGCGAAGATTGCAGCGAGCTTATCAAGCGTGATAGGCGTATAGCCGTGTGACGAAAGATATTGCATCTGCTGTGCAAAGAGGGCAGGGGAGACAGATAGATTTTCTCCCACTGGGTCGCGTGGGTTCTGATCGTTCCGGATGTAATGGTACATCAGGATGGGCACTTGTGGTGTTACTGGTGTTGCGGCGTAGGCAGGTGCGAGAAAAAAAGAGTACCAGGAGGCCAGTACGAGCAGGCATACACTGATTTTAGATAGCAATCTCATCTGTTCACCATCCAAAATTGAAATATGTTAGAGCTACCCTAAGACTCAAGGTCCGCATGTACATTGGGAGCTCCATATTCCTCATTCTATCATCCTTCCCTCGCTTGCACAAGCGGCCTCTTGAACCTCAGAAACCCGCGAAGGATTGACGCGCGCGTTGAGCTTGCCGAGATAGATCTGCCGGAATTTGGCTTACCACGTGAAGAACCGGCAATTCCAGCAGCGACCTATGAGGCTCGCATCAACGCGGCCCGCCAGCGCGCATTCGACGCCAGGTATGATGCGCTGATCGTCTACGCAGACCGCGAACACTTCGCCAATATGGCATACCTCACAGGATTCGACCCGCGTTTTGAA
>WNFA01004793.1_pt1 | contig 16910 bp, 14 predicted proteins | sample 5400481 | NCBI WGS metagenome assembly WNFA01 (sample SAMN13153340, study PRJNA577476) | soil metagenome | isolation source: 120 cm saprolite under Douglas fir tree site 2 hole 1 replicate 2 | place: USA:California | collected 2015-04-18
TCCGCCTGCGCCGGCTCTGGGCCTGTAATGTGAGATATGCTTGTTCTTCGTTGACCCCCAGTTCGCGTTGCAGGATGCCTTTCGCTCTTTCGATCAATTTGCGGGTCTCTAGTTGCTGGGAGAGCATGGAAATAGCGCTTTCCTGGCGCGCCATCTCAATCTCACCGCCGACAAAGAAGCCGATGGTTGAAATCAGCCTGATTTCGCGGGCAGTATGCACGTGCGGACGACGATGTTGCAGATTGATGACACCAACAACCCGTCCGCGGCAGAGGATAGGCACGGAGAGGAATGCCTCGTAGCGGTCCTCGGGAAGCTGATTGAAGGATTGAAAGCGGGCATCGCGATAAGCAGAGCGCGATACCGCAACCGGCACGCGATGCTGCGCCACCCAACCAGTGATCCCATAACCGACCAGCATCTTCAACCGGCCTACAACGTCGGGATGAGGATTCTTGGAGGCGCGCAGCACCAGTTCGTCGCCTTCCAACACGTAGAGCAGACAGGCGTCACAGCGCACAACCGCGGAGACAAATTCCACAATCCGCTCCAGTACATGAGGCAACGGTTCGGCTGCGGCGCCGCGACAGCCAATCTCATGCAGGAAATCAACTTCGGGGTTTTCAACTAACACAGTTGTGTTCATCGTTGCATTCATCGCTTTTAACTTTCACACGATTCGCGTATAGCCGTCCAATAGAATTTTTTTATCTTGGGAATTTATGCGATCAAAGGAATAAGAAAAAAAGATCGATAGCAAGCATAGGATTTTTCGATTTGACTCCCACGCGCAAGTTTCCTAACCTTGTGATGCACAGGACCCCGCGATGCGTCCTTCCTTTTTAGACCCCGTAGTCTAAGTAGCGATCATTTCTGTTCCCCCGAATATTGAATTTATCTGTCCGGCTGTCCTCAGCTATTGCCCAGGACTGTCTGGCAGCGATGAAAATCAGCACTGTGAACTGTAATTTCAAATTGAGCGGAGATTTCAGGACCATTCATGTCATTGCCTTTACTGGACAGAGCGAAGGAAGACGGAGTTACCTATGTGCTGACTTCGTTACCGAAGCGCGGACCGAATACCGCGCCGGGAGAACGCCTGCATGGAATTGCACCTTTTCCTGCGGCCCCGCGAATTCCGCAAAGAGGTCTTGAACCCGGAGAACAGTATCGTTTTCATTTCGATATGACCACATGTGTAGGTTGCAAGTGCTGCATTGTGGCCTGCAATGAGCAAAATGGGAATCCTGCGGATATCAATTGGCGGCGGGTAGGAGAAATTGAAGGCGGCTGGTATCCAGACACGCAACGCTTCTATCTGTCCATGGGCTGCAATCACTGCCTGGAGCCTTCGTGCCTGATTGGCTGTCCGGTGGATGCCTATAGGAAAGATCCGGAAACAGGGGTCGTGCTGCACAGTGCGGAGGCATGCATTGGGTGCCAGTACTGCACCTGGAACTGTTCCTATGGTGTTCCTCAGTACAACCCCGAGCGTGGTGTCGTGGGTAAGTGCGACATGTGCCACGGACGTCTGGCTGAAGGACGGGAACCGGCGTGCGTGAACGCCTGTCCTACGGGATCGATTCGAATTGAAATCGTAAAAACCGCAGAGTGGAAACAAGAGTATGCCGTCAGCGCCAACGCTCCCGGACTTCCTTCGGCGGACGACAGCTTTTCCACGACGCGAATCACACTGCCTGATGACCTGCCTCCCGACACCAGCAAGGCAGATTCTTACCGTGTGTGCCCCGAGGACCCACACTGGCCGCTGGTGATGATGACAGTTCTCACCCAGCTCTCCGTGGGAGCTTTCGCCGCAATCTGGCTGCTGCAATTGCTGGGAGGAGCCATGCGGCTCGGCGCTGCCGCGCTGGCCTCGTTGATGGTTGGAGGAGTAGCCCTAAGCGCTTCGACCATGCACTTAGGACGTCCTGTGTACGCTTACCGAGCATTGAAAATGTGGAAGCGCTCATGGTTGAGCCGGGAAGTTCTGATGTTCTCACTGTTTTCTGCTGTGGCGGGGCTCTACGCGGGGCTGCTTTGGCTAAAACTGCCAGGTAGCGCCGTGCTCGGAGCACTGACTGCCTTGCTGGGGATTTTTGGCGTGACCGCCAGTGCTTGTATTTACCTGGTGCGCGCGCGTCCCGCGTGGAACACAAAGCATACAGTTGCCGAGTTCTATCTCAGCGGTGCGCTGTTGGGGCCGCTCTTTGCGGCAAGTATCGGGATAACAATGGGACGCGTTCTGCTGTGGGTAACGGTCATCGCAGCCGCTGCACAGCTACTGAACCTGGCTTCAAAATTTCTTTGGCTTACCCGATCTGAAGTCTTTGAGCTGCAGGCTTCAGCCCGGTTGCTTTCAACCACTCTTGCACCCGGCTTGCAGTTGCGCGCCATCCTGCTGATCTCCGGTGGAATCGTGCTGCCGCTGTTAACGCGCGGCCGGGTTGGGGCTTTGATCGCGCTGACAGTGGTTTTGGCAGGCGAACTCCTCGGCCGTTATTTGTTCTTCGTGAGTGTGGTCCCAAAAAATATGGCAGCGACGTATCTGGTGGCCGGAAAGAAGGCCGCATGAATGAGTTGAAGCGGAAATTCGGCCTGAATATCCTTTCCGAAAAATATTCCTACGGCTGGGACCCGACGGTTGGTTACACCTCTGCGCAAAAGATCCCCGATCAGTGGGTCTCCACCACGTGCGGATATTGCTCGGTGGGCTGTGGCATGTTCATCGGCGTAAAGGACGGACACGCGGTAAGCGTGCGCGGTAATCCCGACCATCCGGTGAACCTGGGCAAGCTTTGCCCCAAAGGGCTCTCCGAGCATTACACCCTGCAGGCAGAGAACCGCGCCAAGTATCCGCTGCTTCGCAAGAAAGGAAAATTTGTTCGCATCGGTTGGGATGAAGCCCTCGGAATCATGGCCGAAAAGTTTCGGGGTGTACAGGAAAAATACGGCCACGATGCGCTGGGCGTGCTCAGCACCGGCCAGCTTGTCACAGAAGAGTTCTATACCTTGGGCAAGCTCGTGCAGCTTGGCTTTGGCACCAAGAACTTCGACGGCAATACGACTCTGTGCATGGCCAGCGCGGTCTCCGGTTATAAGCGATCGTTTGGCAGCGATGGGCCGCCGGGAACTTACGAAGACCTGGAGAAGGCGGATGTAATTTTACTCATCGGCGCCAACATTGCCGATAATCACCCGATCCTCTGCCAGCGGTTGCAGGCAAATCCGCGCAAGACGCTGATTGTTGCCGACCCACGGGTTACCAAAACAGCGATGATGGCTGATGTTTTTCTGCCGCTCAAACCCGGCTCCGATATTGCCCTCATCAATGGCTTCATTCACATTTTGATCCAGGCCGGCCTCATTGACCGCGAGTATATCGAGCAACACACCAGCGGTTTTGAAGAGTTGGAGAAATTTGTTCAGAGCTATACGCCCGAGTATGTCTCAGGAATTACGGGCCTGAGTAAGGAGCTGATCTACAAGGCCGCGCTGCTCTACGGACATGCCGAGAACGGCTTTATCGGCTGGACAATGGGCGTGAACCACAGCATCAAGGGCACGGAAACCGTCAACCTCATCAATAACCTAGCCCTGATCACACACAATATTGGCCGGCCAGGGGCATCGCCGTTTTCCATCACCGGGCAATGCAACGCGATGGGAACCCGGGAAACGGGATTCACTTCCAGCTTGCCAGGATATCGCAAGTTCGAAAACGCGGAAGACCGCAAAGAATTAGCTGCGTTGTGGAGCATTGCACCGGAACGCATACCCACCTCGCGCGGGCTGGCCTATCCGGATATCGTTGAGGCTGCCCTTGCCAAGAAAATCCGCGCCTTGTGGGTGATCGCGACCAACCCGATTGTCTCGTTTCCCAATTTGGATGTTCTGCAGCAAAGCCTGGAGAACCTGGATTTCATGGTGGTGCAGGACGGATTTCATCCAACGCCTACTACCGAGTTGGCCGACTTGGTGTTGCCCGCTGCCATCTGGGGCGAGAAAGAAGGTACTTACACCAATTCGGAGAGACGTGCCAGCAAGGTGAACCGCGCTGTGGATCCTCCAGGCGAAGCCAAGTCAGACTTCGAGATCTTCCTCGATCTTGCCAAGAAGCTGAACTGCTATGACGAGCTGTTTCCAGGATGGGAAAAGCCGCAAGACGCCTTTGAAGAATGGAGACGGGTCTCGGCCGGCCGGCTGTGCGATTACTCGGGCATGAGCTATGAGGCCATCGAAAAACACGGTGGAATTCAATGGCCCTATCCTGCCGGCAGCTCGGACGTAAAAACCACCAGCCTCTATAGCGACGGACATTTTCAGACGGACGACGGCAAGGCGAAACTTTTCTGTGTGGAGTGGAAACCATTTCCCGAACAGCCAAACAGGGAATTCCCCTTTGTCCTGAATACCGGACGCACCGTCGAACATTGGCATACGCGCACCAAGACGGGCCAGGTGCCAATCCTCGAGCGAATGTCTCCTAACGCCTGGCTGGAGATGAACCCAAAGGACGCCAAGAAATTGAAGCTGAGGCGCCATGATCAGGTGAATGTGGTTTCCGCGCGTGGCCGAGTGTACGGTGTGGAGCTGCGCGTCACCGAGATCATTGCTCCCGGCCAGGTTTTTATGCCGTTCCACTACGTGGAAACAAACGCCAACCTGGTAACGCAGAGCGCGTTTGACCCGATCTCGCGTGAGCCCAATTACAAGCAGTGCGCTGTGCGGGTCGAGAGAACAGGACGGCAACTCAGCGGCGATTAATCGAAACTGCCAGCTCTTAATCGCTCAGATAGAGGGATTTTGATTTTATTTTCAATCAGCGGAGTGAGAAAACATCACAATGAAATTGCAGCAATTTTTTAAATCAGGGAACACATCAACGCTCTTTGCGGCGCTTTTGTATTTCGACGTCAGCTTTATGGTCTGGGTTCTCCTGGGCCCGCTGGCCCCTTTCATTAGCGAACAACTGAAGCTGAATGCGGCCCAGAAAGGCCTGATGCTGGCAATTCCTCTTTTGGGCGGTTCTATCTTCCGGGTGATTCTAGGAGTGCTGTCAGACCGCTTCGGCGGACGCAAGACCGGCCTGCTTGGCCTCACGCTGACTCTTGTTCCACTGATGATTGGGTGGCGATTCGCACACACGCTGCCACATTTTTATCTCATGGGTCTCCTGCTCGGCATTGCCGGCGCCAGCTTTGCCGTGGCTTTACCGCTGGCTGGAGCCTGGTATCCCCCGGAGCATCAGGGGCTGGCCATGGGAATTACCGGCGCTGGGAACTCCGGCACGCTGATTGCAACGCTCTTTGCTCCGCGCCTGGCGCAGGCGCTTGGCTGGAACAATACCTTCGCCCTTGCCATGATTCCGATCCTGTTGGTACTGGTGCTGTTCGCCATCATGGCCAAAGACAGCCCGACTCGCCCTAAGGCGCCCGCCTGGAAAGATTACATGGCAGTCATAAAGGAACCAGATGTGGGCTGGTTCTGCCTGTTTTACAGCTTCACCTTCGGCGGCTTCGTAGGGTTGGCCAGTTTTTTGACGGTCTTCTTTCACGATCAATTTCAACTGTCCAAAGTGCACGCGGGCGATTTGACGACCATTGTGGTCGTGGCAGGCAGCTTCCTGCGTCCTGTCGGCGGATTTCTCGCCGACAAGATCGGCGGCTGTGCTCTTGTTCCTGGGAATGGGAATGCTTGGTATGGGAAACGGAGCGGTCTTTCAGCTCGTGCCCCAGCGATTCCCACAACGTGTGGGTATTCTGACCGGCCTGGTCGGCGCGGCCGGCGGAGTTGGAGGCTTTTTTCTGCCCTCCTTCCTGGGAGCAATGAAGTTCAGGACTGGCACCTACAGCTCGGGTCTTCTGCTTTGCGCTGGAGCTTATGTTGTTGTCCAACTGGTCCTGCTCCACTTAGGAAGGCGTTGGGATGAAACATGGCAAGAGGATTCGGTCAAACGAGCAGGCATCTTCTGCTACCGCAGATTGGTGCGAAGCCTCGCTGAAGGAGATGCTTAATGAGCCGGAGGGTCAAACCGGTGTGGAATATCGGTTCCATCGCGAAATCTGAAGGCTTGTGTGTCACTGCCATGCAATCCGAGGTGCGCGCATGAAGAAGCTTGTCGTCATTGGAAATGGCATGGCCGGCGTGGCCTGCGTGGAACAGATTCTCAAACACGCGCCGAAATTCGAGACCACTATTTTCGGAGACGAGACCCACGTCAACTACAACCGCATTCTGCTCTCTTCCGTGCTGGCAGGTGAGAAATCGCTCGATGACATCACGCTGAACGGGCTCGAATGGTATCAGCAGAACGATATCCGGTTGAAGTTGGGTGTTCGCATTACGGATGTTGATGCCGAGGCCAAGACTGTCACGGGAGATGATGGCAGCGTTACTTCCTTTGACAAGCTGCTGATTGCCACCGGCAGCTCGGCGCTGATTCCACCCATCGAAGGGGTTCAGAAAAATAACGTCTTCGTCTTCCGCAATCTGGATGATACCCGCGCCTTGTTGGAACGTTCGCGTCCTGGAATCAAAGCTGTCGTGATTGGCGGCGGCTTGCTTGGACTGGAGGCCGCGCGCGGACTTCAGGTGCAGGGCTGTGATGTCACCGTTGTGCACTTGATGGATACGCTCATGGAGCGGCAATTGGACTTCATCGGCGGCAGCTATCTCAAAGAAAAGATGGAGCGGATGGAAGTTAAGGTGCTGCTGAGCCACTCGACCGCCGCCCTCCTAGGCAACGGCAAGGTTGAAGCCGTAGCCTTCAAAGATGGCAGCAGCATCGAGGCGGAGCTGGTCGTCGTTGCCGCTGGCATCCGTCCCAATGTGGAACTGGGAAGGAAAGCCGGCCTCAAGGTGAACCGCGGCATTGTCGTGAACGACTACATGGAGACATCGCATCCTGACATCTTCGCTGTAGGCGAGTGCGTGGAGCACAACGGAACCTGCTATGGATTAGTGGCGCCGCTCTTCGAGCAAGGCAAAGTGCTGGCTGCCACCATCACGGAAAACAAGGGACCAAAGTACGAAGGAACGGTTCAGGCGGCGAAGCTCAAGATCATGGGAGTGGACGTCTTCTCTGCCGGCAATTACGACGAGAAAGCTGCTGGCGTCGAGGCGGTCCGCTATGAGGACCCGTCGCTGGGCATCTACAAGAAACTGACTTTGCGAGACGGAAAATTGGCAGGCGTGATCCTGGTGGGAGATGCATCAGACAGCCACCGTTACATGGAATGGCTCCGCGCGAGCACCGATCTTGCTCCCATGCGCCGCACTCTCTTGTTTCCCGAACCGGCCAAAGATGCCGGCCTCGATATCGCAGAGATGCCTGACAGCCACACCGTCTGTGGTTGCATGGGCGTAGTTAAAGGCACGATCATCCATGCCATCCATGCAAAAGGCGTGAATACGCTTGCGCTACTCAAGGAATGCACGCGCGCTTCCACCGGCTGCGGGAGCTGCACCGATGTTTGCCAGCAAATTCTCAAGGCGGTGGCGCCGGAATTTGCAGAAGAGGCCAAGAAGACGATCTGCAAATGCCTTCCGTTTGCGGAAGACAACCTGCGCGACATTTTGCGCAGCCAGCAGTTGAAGTCGGTCCAGGAAGTGCTCGAGATCTATGGCAATGGAATTGGCTGCGAGGTTTGTAAGCCGGCGCTGAGCTACATGCTCGACATGCTGTGGTGCGGAGACCACGATGAAGACCGCTCGGCGCGGTTCATTAATGACCGTGTACACGCAAATATCCAGAAGGACGGAACATTTTCTGTTGTGCCTCGCATTCGCGGCGGCGTGACTTCAGCCGAAGAGCTGCGCCGCATCGCCGATGTTGCCGATAAATATGAGGTGCGCATGGTGAAGATTACCGGCAGCCAGCGCATTGATCTGCTTGGGGTCAACAAGTCCGACCTGCCGAAGATATGGGCCGATTTGGGAATGCCATCCGGCCAGGCCTACACCAAGGGCGTGCGCATGGTGAAGACCTGCGTGGGCACCGACTTCTGCCGCTTCGGCGTGCAGGATTCGATCAGTGCCGGTATTGAGATGGAGCGGAGCTTCGAGAACTTGTACACCCCTCATAAAGTCAAGATGGGTGCGGTAGGCTGCCCGCGAAATTGCGCAGAGGCAACGGTAAAAGATATTGGACTGGTTGGCCAGGATGGCAGTTGGCAGGTCGTAGTTGGGGGCGCGGCCGGCAAGAGTGTCCGCAAGGCAGATTTGCTGATTACCGTCGAAAGCACCGGCGAGGCCTTGCAAGCCGCCCAGCTCTTCTTTCAGTACTACCGTGAAAACGCCAACTACCTGGAGCGCACCTACGACTTCGTCGAGCGGCTTGGCATTGAAAAGATCCGCAAAGAGACGGTGTACGCTCCCGAACCGGCCAGAGAAGCTTTGCTGGAACGGCTGCGCAAATCAAAGACGCTTGCCCACGACGCCTGGCTGGAACGTGAGGAGCCGGTGCATCCAACCCAGTTCGTCCAGATTCAGCCAATGGAGAGTGTGCTCACATGAAAACCAAATGGGTCCGCATCACGCACTGTGACAATATCCCATTACGGGAAGGGCGTTCTGTCAAAGTGGGCAGCCGGGAGATCGCCATTTTCAATCTTGGAGATCGCTTCCTGGCGGTGGATAACCGCTGTCCTCATAAGGGAGGCCCTCTCAGCGAAGGCATTGTCTCCGGCACTACCGTAGTCTGCCCGCTGCATGCCTGGAAGGTTGACCTGGAATGCGGCGCGGTCAAGAAGCCGGCCGACGTACAGGTTTGCGTGAAAACATTTCGCACCCGGGTAGAAGCTGGCACTGTCTTGCTCGAAGTTCCCACAGCGGAAGTCGTAGAAATCAAGCCCGGGGTTGCAGCGCCACCGGTTCTTCAACCCAATTTCACACAAACTGAGTTATGAGGAGAGGGCAAAGAATTATGTCTTTATCCAGAAGAAAATTCATTAAACGGACGGGACAGACGGCCATTGCTGCCATGTTCGCCGGAATGCCATCAGGATTTTTTGGCGGGGCCTACGCCAGTGACGCTCCTGAAACCACGCAGGTACGCTTCGGTATCATCGCTCTGACTGACTGTTCCTCTATCGTGATGGGGCATGAGCTGAGGCTATTCAAGAAATATGGCATCGATTCGGTTGTCTCGAAAGAAGCCTCATGGGCCGTTATCCGCGACAAGCTCAGCCTGGGAGAGAACCAGGCCACACACATGCTGCTTGGCATGCCGTTCGCCTCAACCATGGGGCTGGCGGGATCGCCGATAAAGCCGATGGTTATCCCCTGGCTGATCAACCGCAACGGCCAGGCGATCACTCTGAACAACCAGTTGAAATCTGCAGGCGTGAAGACCGCAAAAGACCTGAAACCGCTTGTGGACAAGGCAAAAGCATCCGGCTCGCCCATGACCTTTGCCATGACTTTCCCCCCGGGCACACACGCCATGTGGATACGCTATTGGCTCGCTACAGGAGGGATTCACCCAGATAAAGACGTCAGCCTGATCACGATTCCGCCGGCACAGATGGTGGCCAACATGAAAGTAGGCAAGATGGATGGCTTCTGCGTGGGCGAGCCGTGGGGTTATCGCGCCATTCAGGATGGCATCGGCTTTACCGCAATTACCACGCAGCAGATTTGGAAGGACCACCCTGAAAAAGTGTGTGCCTTCACCGAGGAATTCGCCGAGCGCAATCCAAAGACGGTCAAGGCAATCCTGAAAGCGCTGCATGAATCGAGCATCTACATTGACAAGATGGAAAATCGGTCCAAGGTTGCAGAGATCGTCTCTCGGCCAACCTATATCAACTGTCCACCTGAGATCATCCTGGCGCGGCTGCAGGGCAAGTACGACTACGGAGATGGTCGCAAAGAGCAAGATCCGAACTACATGATCTTCGCAGATCGAGAGTGTAACTACCCGCAGAAGACCTTCGGTTTGTGGTGGCTGAGTCAGTTTCGCCGTTGGGGAATGGTCAAGCAGGCGCCCGACTACAACGGCATCGTCAAGAAGGTCTTGCGGCCTGACATCTACCTGGAGGCCATGAAGGAAGCAGGCGTAACACCGAAGGTGCAAGACATGCAGAAAGTGAAGTTCTTCGATGGCGGCGTCTTCGATCCGAATGCGCCGGAAAAGTACGCGCAGGGTTTTGCCATTAACAGCATGGCTGGATGAGGAGTGGAATGATCCGAAAATTCATAAACCTGTTCGTGTTACCGATGACAGGCGTGCTCCTGGTCGGGTGCATATGGTGGGCAGCAAGCACCTGGATTTCCACTGATCTGCCCTCTCCGCGACAGACCTGGCAAGAGAGCAAGATCTACATCTTCCAGCCGTTCGAGAAACGCGGCGAAATGGACCAGGGTATTGGCCTACTTGCCTACTACAGCCTGGTTCGGGTGAGTAAAGGGTTTCTGCTGGGCATTGCCATGGCTACACCGCTCGGCTTTTTGCTGGGGCTCTCCAAGACGTGCCATCGGATATGGGATCCGGTGATTCAAGTGCTGCGGCCCATTTCGCCTCTGGCGTGGCTGCCGATTGGATTAATTCTTTTTCGCAAGTCGGAACCTGCTGCCTTGTTCACCATCGCCCTCTGCTGCATGTGGCCCACCGTCATTAACACGATGCAGGGAGTGCGGTCCATTCCTCCCGACTATTGGAACATCGCCAAGGTTCTACGGCTCTCTCCGCTGAAGACCTTCACGCGAATATTATTTCCCGCAACCCTTCCCCATATCTTCACCGGATTTCGTCTGAGTCTCGGTATTGCATGGCTGGTGATCGTAGCCAGCGAAATGCTCACCGGCACTCCGGGAGTCGGAGGCTTCCTCTGGCAGGAGTACAACAGCCTGGTGTACGCACATATTCTGCTGTGCATTTTGACCATCGGATTGATTGGGTTTTTGCTCGACCGTCTGATGGGCACTGTTGAGGCGCGGCTGAGGTCTGTCTAAAGGAGGCAGGGGCATGGCTTTTATTGAGCTCCAGGGGATCGCTAAATCTTTCCCTACAAAAAAAGGAACGCGGCACGTTCTGGAGAACGTTAACCTCGCAGTCGAGGAAGGCGAATTTGTCTCGATTGTTGGCTATAGTGGCTCGGGCAAATCAACACTCCTGGCAATTGCCGCGGGCCTGCGCAAGGGTGATAGCGGCAAAGTAATAATCTCAACCCAGGGAAGGACTGTATATGGTTTCCCTTATCGGGCATCCGTCGTATTTCAGAACTATTCGCTGCTGCCCTGGTTCTCTGCCATAGAAAATGTGCGCTTGGCGGTGGAATCGATGTTTCCTGCATGGCCGCGCAAACGACAGGAGCAGCAGTCAACGCGATACCTGGAGATGGTGGGGTTGGGTAATGCGCTCCATAAACGTCCTAGCCAGCTTTCCGGCGGCATGCGGCAGCGAGTCGCGATTGCACGCGCCTTTGCAGTCGAGCCAGAGATCCTCTTTCTGGATGAACCTTTTGGAGCGCTCGACGCACTGACCCGTTCCAACTTGCAACAGGAGCTTGCGCGCATGTGCTCGGCGCTGGCCAGACCGGTGACTGCAATTTTGATAACCAACAGTGTGCAGGAGGCAATCCTGTTGTCTGATCGCATTCTGCCTATGACACGGGGGCCGCGGGCTACGCTCGGTCCGGCTGTTTCTGTTCCTCTGCCGCGGCCGCGCACACTCTCTCTGCTGGTCCATGACGAACGGGCGGTTCATATTGAGGCCAAGATCGTGGAATTTCTCACCGGCTTCGCGCTTGGCGCCGGCAAGGAGCCGCACGCAGAACAAGCTCCCGCTGTTATCAATGGCAGCCAAACATCCGCATCGTGGGCTTCGATCAACGAAATTCCCAGCACGGAAGAGGCGCAGGCATGAACCACTTGCTCGAAGTCGCGAACTTGACGAAGATCTTCACCACGCCCACGGGGCCTTTTGTGGCCGTTCAGGAATTCGAGGCAGGCATTGATGACGGCGAGTTCGTCTGCCTGCTGGGCCATTCTGGCTGCGGCAAATCAACCGTGCTCTCGATCATTGCCGGGCTGGAGAAAGCATCTGTCGGTTCGGTCTATGTTGACGGAAGCGTGGTAGATTCGCCCGGAACCGACCGGGGCGTAGTTTTTCAAGCACCGTGTCTGTTGCCGTGGTTAAACGCTGAAGAAAACGTGATTCTTGCAATTGGCCAGGCTCTTCCTCACTATGGCCGCAAGCAGAAGAAGGAACACGCGCAAAAATATCTGGAGATGGTCGGGGTAGCGGAGTTTTCACATCAACCGCCCGCCGAACTTTCTTTGGGGATTCAACAGCGCGTTTCGCTGGCGCGTGCGTTGGCCCTGGAACCGCGCTTTCTTCTGCTCGATGAACCTTTCGGGATGCTCGACTCACTCACTCGATTCGAGCTGCAGGATACGCTTCTCAAAGTATGGGAGCAGACCCACAAAACCGTGTTGATGGTGACGCACGATGTGGATGAATCGCTGTATGTGGCGGACCGGTTGATTCTAATGACCGATGGCCCGGGGGGGCGCGTAGGCAAGGTCATGAGCGTGCCATTTGAGCGTCCGCGTGAACGGGCGGCCGTGCTTGAACACCATGAGTATTACTCATTGCGCGAGAGTATCTTCAACTTCCTTGAAGACCATGCGTTGCAATCCACGATCCGCAGAACGAATTGATGGCGCCGATATTTTTGGTCATATCCGGAGATGCTCATCGCTTAGTTTTCGCGGGACCATCTCCTGATGGATGAGCGCGGCACAAGAGAATATGAAATAAAGATCAATCTGAAGCATAGGATTTTTCGATTTGACTCTAACGCACAGGCTCCCTAATCTAGAATGCATCGGACCCCGCGATGAGTCCCTCTTCCCAGACCTTGTAGTCTAAGCAGCGGCCAAGAACGTTATCTCTTTCTAAAGACAATTTATTGAGGAGTAATTCCAGTTGTTCCGGCGGCGTCCGGAGCTGGAGTGCAAGTGTATTTCATTGCAAACGGAGACGAAAATGCGTGCAGGTAACAACAGCATAGAAACCTGCAAGGCCATGAAAGACGGCGACGGACTGCGCATACGCGAAGACCTGCCCCGGGTTGTCGAACAAGGGTACGAGTCGCTGACCCAGGAGCAGAAGCAGTTGTTGAAATGGGTAGGGGTTTTTTTTCGCGAACCAACGCCCGGCCGTTTCATGATGCGCATCCGCATGCCCAATGGATTTACGAACAGTGAGCAGTTACGCGCGATTGCTGATGTATCGCGGCAGCTCGGCAACAAGGTATTAGACATCACTACGCGCCAACAGATGGAACTCCGCGGCTTTGCCATTGAGGACGTGCAAAAGATCTGGGAGAAACTGCGCAGCGTTCATCTGCACAGCCTGCAGACCGGCATGGACAACGTACGCAATATCAATGGCTGCCCGCTCGCTGGTTTGACGGAGAACGAACTTTTGGATGCTTCGCCTGTCGTGTTCGAGCTCGACAGCATCATCGTGGGAAAAGACGGCAATCCGGAATTCACGAACCTTCCCAGGAAGTTCAACGTGACGGTGACAGGATGCCTGGACAACTGTACTCACAACGAATCACAGGATATCGCTCTTGTGCCCGCCAGAGTAGAAGAACGCGCCGGCTTCAACATTCTTGCCGGAGGCAAGATGGGTTCCGGAGGGTTTACACCGGCAACGGCCCTAAATGTTTTTGTCGAAGCTCACGAGGCAGCCAGAACAGTCGCTGAACTGATCAGGATTTACCGCGACTATGGTCCACGAGAGACGCGCACCCGGTGCCGTTTGGCATTCCTGATTGAGGAATGGGGAATCGATCGCTTGCGGCAGGAACTGGCAGCGCGTCTGCGGCGCGAACTGGAGCCCGCCGGCAGAGACATGCGGCATTCCGGACACGCGGACCACCTGGGACTTTCTCCGCAGAAGCAGCCAGAGCTGACAGCAGTGGGTTTGTGCGTTCCCACGGGCAGAATCGGTCCGGAACAGATAGCGGAGCTGGCCGATCTGAGCGACACCTATGGCAACGGCCAGGTCCGCTGTACGACAGGACAAAATGTGATCCTGGTCAACGTGCCCAAGCACCGCATTGAGGCGTTGCTGAAAGAGCCGCTGTTGCAGCAATTCTCTCCCAGCCCGTCTCCGTTTTTCAGAAAGCTGGTGGCCTGCACCGGGGCCGACTACTGCAATCTCGCGCTCATTGAGACAAAGCGACCCGCCATGGAGCTCTCCCAAGCCTTGGACCAACGGTTAGGGAAAGAGTTTGCTCCGATGACTATCCACTGGTCCGGCTGTATGGCAGGATGCGGAAATCACCAGGCTGCTGAGCTGGGTCTTCGCGGCTGCCGGACCAACATCGCGGGGAAGGCAGTTGATGCCGTAGCTATCTATGTTGGGGGGCGAACTGGGCCCAATGCCGTGGCCGGAGAACAAATCCTCGATACCGTGCCCTGCGATGAAGCGCTACCCTCCGTAGTTGCTGGCATCCTCCAACAGCGGGCCTTGATCAAGAACTCACGGCCCCAATCGGCGGTGTGCACCACCTCCAGCATCCGGCCAGAATCGTTTTCCCGAAAACAGCATGCAGAGATGCGATTCGCATCTGCAACAGGCAGACGCGATAGGCAACCTCCTCGCACTGCCGCGCCCTCGATCTCGCTCCCAAAGACCACAAAGGCGATGCTCTGCCGTCTGGATGAATTGTCTTCCGGGATGGGCCAGAAGATGACGGTCATGGGCAAGACGCTGGCAGTGTTCGTGATGGAGGGCCAGGTCATAGCGATGGATGCAGAGTGCCCTCACGAAGGGGGACCGCTCTATGAAGGAACAGTTGAGGGGGGCTGCATCGTCTGTCCATGGCATGGCTACGAATTCGAGTTACACACAGGAAGGTGCGCTACAGACCCGAACCTGAGTGTCCGCCGATATCAGACCTTTATAGAGGAAGGCGATGTTTGGATAGATCTGAAGGATGAATCCCTTCAACCGATAAAAAGTCAGAAATGACAAGCCAGTCAGGATGGGAGTCGTAGAACAAAAGCACGAGGCAAAAAACAATAATGCGAAGAGGGAACAATCGAATGAAGTGCACAAGATTATTGCAACTTTTATTGGCGATATTTGCTTTCACCCGGTTGGGATGGACGCAAACAGCTTCAACAGTGTTATCGGCTTCGTCGTCTTCACCGGCGGCAGCGTCGTCATCCTCGGCGCCGCCGGTACAGCCGCCAGCCCCTGCTCTGACCGTGGCAGGTTCAAGCCTGAAGATTACAGTAAGCTGGCGTGGCCGCGCCGAGGCCTGGGATTGGTTCAGCACACCGGCCACGGATGGGCACTACGGCATTGGGGCTTCGCTGCTAAGAGTCGGAATCGGCCAGGACCTGCGCAACCTGGAGTGGCAATTTGAATTCGCTCAGCCCAGCCTGATGAATCTGCCTGCTCACGCGGTTGCTCCCGCTCCCCAGGGACAACTCGGTTTGGGCGCAACGTATTATGTCGCAAACGGGAAAGAAGAAAACGTTGCCTGGATCTTTCCCAAACAGGGATACATTCGCTTCAAGTGGACGACTGGCAATGATAATCCGACGAGCTTGAAAGTGGGCCGGATGGAATTTATCGACGGAAACGAGCACATGCCAAAAGATGACACCCTGGCAACGCTCAAGCGCGAACGTATCGCTCAACGTCTCATCGGAAACTTTGGCTTCTCGCACGTACAGCGCAGTTTTGACGGAATGCACTTTGTCTTCGACACCAAAAATTCAAATACCACGTTCTTTGCCGGGCGGCCAACACAGGGTGTTTTTGACACTAATGGCCTGCGTGAGCTCAATGTCGACGTCTTGTATGGCGCCCACACCCATGCCTTTGGCGGCAAAAAGGCGCCCGGAGAGGTCCGCGGCTTTGTGTTGTACTACAACGATTTGCGTCACGCGCTTAAGACCGACAATCGTATAGCGGCAGCTCGAACTGCCGACAAGCAGAACATCGAGATTACGACCGTCGGTGGACACTTCCTCGATACCGTCCCGACCAGCCTAGGCACAGCGGATTTTCTGCTTTGGGGCGCGGTTCAAACCGGCGATTGGGGAAGATTGACGCAGCGCGCATCGGCTGTTTCCCTGGAAGCTGGATATCAACCGAAATGGCCGCTGCTGAAGCCCTGGCTGCGCGTAGGCCACTTCTATAGCAGCGGCGACAGCAATCCCACCGATGGCCGTCATGAAACCTTCTTTCAGGTATTGCCCACACCACGCATCTACGCCCGTTTCCCGTTTTATAACCTGATGAATAACACAGATGACTTCGCCCAGCTATGGGTGCGTCCGCATCCACGAATCGCATTTCGTACCGAGTTCCATAACCTGCGCCTGAGCGATTCGCATGATCTCTGGTACCTGGGCGGGGGCGCATTTCAGCAAGGAACCTTTGGTTATACCGGCAGGCCCAGCAGCAACCGTCACCAGTTGGCAAATGTTGTGGATTTGAGCGCCGACTGCAAGATATCCAAAGACTGGGGTGTTACCGCTTATGCCGCCCATGCTCAGGGACAATCTGTAATCTCACGGCTGTTCCCGGCACACAACAACGCTAACCTCTATTACCTGGAGCTGAGCTATAAGATGAGCGCGAATATTGGCGGCAAGTAGGAGCTGTATCGTCAATAATTGTGAAGTGCCACAAGGCATTCACTCACTGTGAATGCCTTGGTTTTTTGACAGGGTAAACTAAGCGGCTTTCTCACAATGTTACGGCAGACAGTTCATTCCTTGGCGAGTTAACAGCGGTAATCCGGCGCACTGCTTCACCGACGATCAGTAACGCTGGAGAAGCTGGTGTGGAGACTTGGGCCAGTTGAGCAATCGTGGTGCGATAAGACTCCTGCTGCCTTTTTGTAGCGTTGGAAATAACAACACAGGGC
>WNFA01001936.1_pt1 | contig 16909 bp, 15 predicted proteins | sample 5400481 | NCBI WGS metagenome assembly WNFA01 (sample SAMN13153340, study PRJNA577476) | soil metagenome | isolation source: 120 cm saprolite under Douglas fir tree site 2 hole 1 replicate 2 | place: USA:California | collected 2015-04-18
CAGTCCATCAACGGCAATAATCCAGTCTTTGTTCTCCCGCAGGCCAACAATTCTCCATCTTCGAACGTGCTGCTTACTGGTTTCCGCCTTCTAGGGTCCGTCGGGAACACCAGTGAGGACGGCTTCTTTCTCGATTCCAGTTCGTCCGTCAATCAAGGCTTGTGGTATTCAACTATAGACGACGTTTACATGGAGGGTTTCAAAGGAATCTCGTTACACATACGCGGGCGGAACGACAATTTCTCTTCCGGGTCCCAGTGGATCTTGTTTAACAACGTGATCGTATACCGTGCTCCGGGAGGGGGGAATGCCTTAAGAATGGAGGGTTCGGTCTTTGAACTGCGCTTCCGCAATTGTCAGTTTGATGGCCAGGGAATCGGAGATGGCACTAATATCTATGTTGGTAATCTGGCGGGAGGGATTGGGGGGTTCCCCATCAGCATCGCATTTGAAGGTTTGGTTTCTCAGAGCGCTGCTCTAGCAGTGCAGATCGATGGGGCGCTCAATCTCACATTCTACGGTTCTCACCATGAGGCACTCTGGGGTGGGTACCGAATAACAAACAACAGTGGCGGCATTGGCACGAGAGGGTTAACCATCTCCGACGCCTACTTTGCGGGCAATGTAGGGAGCAATGCGGGTTCGGGCTACGACTTGAGCATCGAGACGACTGTTGCAACGGGGATCTTTTTCGTACACAACCAATTGTTTGGAAATCCCGATTCGGTCTTGAAAGGGATGAACCTTAGCAGCGTTGTCTATCAAGATAATTTGTACACTGGGTCGTCCAACGTTCCGCCTACGTCCGGGATCACGCCTCAGCTGTCTCCGGCAACCTCGATCAATATTCAGGGTGCCCATTCGGTCGGTCTGAATGCATCCACAACCCCCATAGCCACGATTCAGAGCTCATTAGGCCCTGGAGAAATGGTTACCTTCTTTACTTTTATCGGGCCAGTGATCTTCGGTTCGGGTGGAAATATCAATCTGATGGGTCTCAACACTTTGATAGTCAACGGGTCCATTACCTTTATCAGGAATGATTTGACTGGAGGCTTGAAGTGGACACCTGTGTCGCAATGGAGTCCATTGTGAGTGGCGCTAGCCCGAAGGCCCGCGTTCGCTCAGGCGCCATGCCGGCGAGGTACAGGATGAAGCCACAGATCATTTCGAGATTAGAGACAATTGTAGGAGCGGCGCCGCTGATGGTCCCTGTGTCTTGATACGCGCGACCTCAGATATAAGGCTGGGAACTATTGAAGCCTGACCCAAATATGCGTTGCACTGTCATCGTCTTGAATTTTAACGGCGAGCATTTATTGCCCGCTTGTTTGGACAGTCTTGCCCTCCAGACAGGCGCAGAGATAGACGTAGTTGTCGTCGACAATGGGTCGACTGACGGGTCTGCGGCATTAGTAGCTCAAAGATATCCCTGGGTTCGCTTCCTTGGCTTGCAAAAGAACTGTGGGTTCTGTCTAGCCAACAACTTGGCCCTCCGCGACGCGCTCGCTCGAGGGAGCGATTGTGCCCTCTTACTTAACAATGATACTTACGCGGCTGGGGATTTCATCTCTCAGATGCTGACAGTCATGCAGAGCGATTCTCGGATTGCCGTCGTTTGCCCGAAGATCTATTTTGCCGACCCAGTGGACAGGCTTTGGTATGCAGGTGGTGACTTTAGTCTGTGGACGGGCGCGACAAGGCACCGAGGTTGGAAGGAGATCGATCATGGTCAGTTTGACCGTCACCAGGAGATCACTCAGGCAACGGGCTGCGAAATGCTCGTCCGCCGCAGTGCTATGCGCGAAGTGGGGCTTCTTGATGAACAATTCTGGATCTATGCCGAGGACCTCGACTGGTCGGTGCGATTTCGTAAACACGGCTATCGGCTCGCGTTCGCTCCCAAAGCGCATCTTTGGCACCTTGACGGTGCCACGAACGTGAAATCACTGGGAAAAGGAAGTGAAGCCGTACGGCAGTTCCTCAGCACCCGCAACATGGTTTTTCTGGCTCGCAAGCATGTGCGCTGGTGGCAGATGCCTACGTACGCGCCGTGTTTTCTGCTTAACCATATCGCGTTTTATACTGCGCTGCGATTGTGGCGTCGCGATTTTCGGGCGCTTTTGGCAATTTATAGGGGCCTTAGTCAAGGGCTGCGAACATCGCTGACGTCTCTCGGATGAGGATGAGTGAGTTACGCGGAGTTCGAGGTTTACATGGAAAAGTTTTGACGAAACTGAGACCAAAAGGAGCATCACGATGCCAGTTTCATTAGTCACGGGAGGAGCCGGATTCATGGGGTCGCACGTTGCCGAGCAGTTGGTGAGAAACGGCCATGAGGTCATCGTTTTGGACGATCTGAGTGGCGGATTTATCGATAACGTGCCGAACGGAACCACCTTTGTCAAAGGCTCGATCCTGGATCTCCGCCTCATCGACGAGCTCTTCAAAGAGTACTCGTTTACCCATGTCTACCATCTGGCCGCCTATGCTGCCGAGGGACTTAGCCACTTCATTAAGCGATTTAACTACAACAATAACTTAATCGGGTCGGTTAACTTGATTAATGCCAGCGTTAACTATGGGGTGGAATGCTTGGTCTTTACTTCTTCCATCGCCGTTTACGGAGCCGGCCAAGCACCGATGAGGGAAGACATGACGCCAGTTCCAGAGGATTCCTATGGGATAGCAAAGCTAGCCGTCGAGCAGGAACTCAAAGTCAGTCATGAGATGTTCGGGCTGGACTACATTATTTTCCGGCCGCACAACGTGTATGGCGAGCGGCAGAACATTGGTGATCGCTATCGCAACGTAGTTGGGATCTTCATGAACCGGATCCTGCGAGCCGAACCCATGACAATTTTTGGTGACGGAACTCAGATCCGCGCTTTCACGCATATCAACGATGTCGCCCCCACGATCGCAAGGGCAGTAGACGTTCCGGCCGCGCGCAATCAGGTCTTCAATATCGGAGCCGATGTACCTTATACGGTGAACGATCTGGCAGCTATCGTCGCTGAGGCTATGGCCGCCACATGCAAAGTGGTACATCTGGATTCTCGCAATGAAGTGAAAGCTGCTTTCTCAGATCACAGCAAGGCCGAAGAGGTTTTTGGAAAGAGACCTCAAACCACTCTCCAGGGGGGAATCCGTGCAATGGCGGATTGGGTAAATGCGCATGGCGCCCGCGAGAGCAGCATCTTCGAGGAGATAGAGGTGATGAAGAATATGCCGGCAAGCTGGGCGAGGGCGGAGCGCAAAGCAACCGCAGTCCAGTAAACTCGCGAAGCGTTAGTCAACGGGGCGAAGACTCGAAACGATAGGTAAGCAAATGAGGAAACTAACTCTTAATATCGCACAAGAGATCCAAGAAAGTATTACTGTGAAGGAGCAGCTCGCGCGGTTTGTGTCGGAGGAAATTGCCGAAGCGGCTAACTTGATCCTGGTGCGCTTGCAAAGAGGAGGAAAACTGATTGCTTTCGGGAATGGGGGCAGTGCCGCCGACGCGCAGCACATCGCCGCAGAGTTCGTAGGGCGTTACCGTGCCGAGCGGCAGGCTCTTGCCGCTATCGCATTGAATACCGATTCATCTGCTCTGACAGCGATCGGCAACGACTACGGATTCGCAGAGATTTTCGCACGGCAGATTGAAGCCATCGCCAAGCCCGGGGATGTAGCGTTGGCGATTTCCACCAGCGGAAACTCACCCAACGTAGTGCGAGCACTGGAATCCGCGAGGAACTTGGGCCTGGCTACGATAGGCCTTTCGGGAAAGAGCGGGGGTAAAATGGTCGATTTGGTTGATATTTGCTTGTGCGTTCCATCAGATTCTACTCCCCGCATCCAGGAAGCGCACGCGTTAATCATTCACATTCTTAGCGGAATCGTGGAAAACGCATTTGTGGCAGTTCCGGATACTCGCTTGATCGCAGCATCCACCAGAGTGTGATCCCTCAGACTGTGATGAGTGATGACGGACTCCCTGAACCATCTGCCCGCATTTGATCGCTGCCGGATCGCGGTAATCGGCGATTTGATGCTCGACGAATATCTTTGGGGGCACATCGAGCGCATCTCGCCCGAAGCTCCGGTTCCGATTTTGAATGTCATAAGGCGTGAATCGATGCTGGGTGGGGCGGGAAACGTTGTTGAGAATCTCCGTTGCCTAGGAGTAAAGGTGACGACGTTTGGCCTCGTCGGTCATGACGACACTGGCGAACAGGTGCGCGATCTCCTCAAAACACGTGGCGCAGATTTGACCGGAGTTATCTCTGACTCAAATCGCCGGTCCACACGGAAAGCTCGCTTGATGTCACTGGAACACGGTCAGCAAGTCTTTCGGCTAGATGAGGAATCGATTCAGCCAGTCTTCGGTGAGGTCGAGGATCGCCTGGTCGACCTCATTCGGACGGAGACGCTCGGAGCTCAAGCCATAGTTTGCTCCGACTACTTGAAGGGTGTGCTGACCGAGCGGGTCCTCAGTGCGGCGTTTGCGGCCGCCCGGCAGCGCGACATTCCCTGCATCGTGGGTCCGAAGGACTCGAACTCACGGAAGTATCAGGGGGCCAGTATGCTCATGCCGAACACGCGCGAACTGGCCCAATTGGCAGCCACACCTGTCGGTGGCGATGAATGGCTGAACGACTCGGCGTATCGCTTGCTTCAAAGGCTAGGTTTGGAAGCGCTGATCGTTACGCGGGGCAGTGAAGGCATGTCTCTGTTCGAGAATCAGGGGAACACGTTGCGCAGGGTTGATATCCCGACGATGGCGCGCAGCGTATATGATGTTACCGGTGCCGGAGACACCGCGATCGCGACCTTCGCTGCCGCGGTGGCGTCGGGATCTGACTGCGAAAATGCCGTGCGCCTGGCGAATCTCGCCGCAGGAATAAAGGTGGGCAAACGAGGCACCGCCTGCGTCAACTTGAACGAGCTCGAAGAGTCCTTTGCAGAACGCACAAGTAGCGAAGAGCCCGAGCCCCAAGTTTCTGCAGAACCTGTTCGGGTGGCGGGTATCGCCGTGCAGCGTGCAAGGATCTCTTAGTTCGGGCTGCGATTCCCCGCAGTTCGTAAGGATTCCATTTGAGTCGAACTAAGCAAGCAGTTACGTTTGCCAGCCTGGCTTCGACGGACGCCGATGCAGCAGCCCGCGGATTGCTAGTAAAGATGAGTGCGCGGAAGCGCCGGCTGATCCGGGTGATTGACGCGATCGCTCGACCCATTGTGCGTGTACTGACGAAATTGGGTTATTGTCCGGCGAGCGCTGCGACGGAAGTCCGCAGCATCCTGCTCCTCGAATACTGGAATTTGGGTGATATTGTGATGGAGTCGCCGTTCGTCCAAAACGTGAGGATTAACTACCCCAACGCTCGCATCGTCCTACTGACGAGTCCCAAGGCCGCTCCGCTCCTCGAACACCAGGGACTGGTAAACGAGGTAATTACGGTACGGGTCCCGTGGGCTCAGCACTACTCCCGGTGGCGCAAGTACAATCCCTTTTCACCGCTGTGGATCGAACTGCTGCGGACGCTGAGATTCTTACATGCTCAACATTTTGATCTCGCCTTTACCGCGCGGGCGGACATCCGGGAGAATTGCATTCTCTGGCTCGCGGAGATCCGCAGACGTGTAGGTTACGCGTTTGGTGGCGGTGGCTATTTCCTGACAGATATTGTGACACCTGATCTAGAGCATCCTCACTTCGCAGTGCGATGGCTGCGGCTACTTGAGCATTTGGGTAGGCCGATTCTTGTGCGACAGCCCTCCTTGAGCGTCAGCCGGGAAGAAGAGAGAGTCGCAGAACAGTACTTGGCGGAGCACGGAATTCAGGGTCAGGATTTCCTTGTTGGTATCCATCCGGGCGCACGGAGCGTGACACGGCAGTGGGGCGAAGAGAACTTTGAGATGGTGGCACAGCGTTTACGCGCGCAATATCCCGTAAAAATCCTATGGTTCCAGGATCCGTCCCAAGGGCGATCGGCTCAAGGCACGGATGACTTCATTCCCTTGTCGTTGCCGCTGCGTCAATTTATGGCGGTGCTCAAACGCTGCCGACTCTTTATTTGCAATGACAGCGGTCCCATGCATATCTCCACCGCTCTTGGCGTTCCTGTGGTCGCGGTATTTGGCCCAACGGCGCCTATGTGGTTTGGGCCCCTCGGCCCGGACAACCGGATCGTCATCCAGTCTGGTTTTTGGTGTCGCCCGTGCTTCGACTATTGTCTCTTCGACCAGCCGTACTGCCTCCGCACGATAAGTATTGATTCGGTTCTTAACGCTGCGACAGCGACACTCGATGCTATGCTTCCCAAAACAACGCAATGTGCAATCAAAGAAGGACCAACCTGTCGGATAAACGAAGCCGAGGCAACCGGAATTCGGAGCGCCTAGCGTTCTTCTGACTTTCAAGGATTGTACCCAAGTTGGAAACCTATAGATCTGTGCTGATTTACTAGGAAGTTTAAATCGACTGTGCAAATAAAGCTCAAGATCGCGATGATCGGAATTAAGGCAATCCCGGCACGATTTGGCGGATTCGAGACCGCCGTGGACGAGCTTTCGCGCGGCCTGGTGAGACTCGGACACAATGTGGTGGTTTACAACCGTTCAGGCATGAGCGTAGAGCCGGGGAGCGACTACGAGGGGGTTCGGTTAGTGAGCTTACCAACCTTCAAGTCGAAGAACTTGAGCACGATCGTGCATGCGTTGCTAGCTACTGTACACGTTGCGTTTCATCGAGTTGACGTCGTGCACTACTTCACGACAGGCACGACGCTGTTTGCCCCGGTACCGCAACTGTTGGGGATGAAGGTGGTGTGTTCGGTCGATGGAACGGATTGGCAACGCGGAAAATGGGGAAGGTTTGCACGATGGTACCTGAGAGTGTCAGAGCGACTGGCGGCATGGTTCTGTGACGGCCTAATCGCTGATTCGCAGGCGGTGCTGCGTTATTACCTCGAGACCTACCGCGCAAATTCGTTTCTTGTGACTTACGGGATGCGCGAATCCAAGTGCGAAGGACTGGAATGGTTGGAGCGCTTTGGGTTGAAGAGCAGGGAGTACGTGCTGTTCGTAGGACGGTTGGTGCCGGAAAACAACATTCATCACCTGATCAGCGCTTTTGAGCGAACAAAAACGGACAAGAAGCTAGTCGTCGTTGGAGACGATCCTTGGGAAAAAGAGTATATAGGATCGCTGAAAGCATCTAGGGATCTGCGAGTGGTGTTTACCGGAGCCGTCTACGGCGACGGTTACGAGCAACTTCAGGGAAATGCCTATTTCTTCGTATTGCCAGATGAAGTCGGCGGAACGCACCCAGCTCTGGTCGAGGCGATGGGGTTTGGGAATTGCGTTTTGGTGAACGATACGGAATCGAATCTGGAAGTCATCGGCCAAGCGGGTTTCAGTTATCGAGGTGCGGAAGGGGATCTTGATCTACGGCGGCAGCTGCAATTTTTGCTGGATAGGCCCGAACTTGTGCATAAGTATCGCGCGGCTGCGCGAGCGAGAGCATGCTCAAATTACAGTTGGGAGCAAGTGACTCGGGAGCATGCGGCTGTTTATCGTAGAGTTCTTGATGGCAGGCCGACGGCTGCACGGGCTGCCGATGTAGGCGACTCTGGGCAGAACTCCAGAACTGATAGGGACCTAAATGCATTGAGCAGACCAGATCTATCGCCTCATTGGCAAAATCCCTTTCTGTTGGCCTGCAAGAGGATCTTGGACATCTTCGTTTCCGGCCTGCTGCTAATTCTTCTCCTGCCTTTGTTTTTGATGTTAGCAGCGGCGGTCAAGCTAACATCACGCGGACCGGTGTTCTATCGATGGCAGGTTGTCGGCAAAGGAGGCCGGCGCTTCACGGGATTTAAGTTTCGGTCGATGTATTCGAACGCCGACGAGCTGAAGAAGCAGCTCGAATCGTTGAACGAAATGTCTGGACCCGTATTTAAGTTGACGAACGATCCTAGAATAACTAGAGTCGGTGGCTTCCTGCGTCGTTACAGTCTGGATGAATTGCCACAACTGTATAGCGTACTCAAGGGCGATATGAGTTTGGTCGGTCCTAGGCCTCCGCTAGTCAGCGAGTACCTTAGGTTCACCGAGTACCAAAAGCAGAAGCTTGCGGTGAAACCGGGCATAACCTGCCTGTGGCAGGTGAACGGCCGGAACAACGTAAGAGATTTTGACGATTGGGTGAGGCTCGACCTCGACTATATCCGTCGATGGAGTCTGAAGTTGGATTTCTGGATTCTGCTGAAGACGGCCGCAGAGGTATTCGCCGGATCGGGCAAGTAGTGATCTTAATCTAGCTCATTTTTAGCAATCAGCTGATCATTCGTTCGGAGGGTGGCGCGGATGCGAGTGTTGGTTACGGGCGGTGCGGGCTTCATCGGTTCTCATCTCGTAGATCGATTTCTTTCCGAGGGATTTCAGGTTCGCGTTTTGGATTCTCTTGATCCTAAGATTCATCCCGAGGGTCTTCCCACGAATGTGCCTCAGGGGGTGGAGTTTATTAAAGGGGACGTAAGGAATCGCGAAGTGCTGCTGGCAGCTTTGCAGAATGTTGATATTGTGTCGCACCAAGCTGCCTATCAAGACTACATGTTTGATTTTTCTAGGTTCTTGCACGTGAACGCCGTAGGGACCGCGCTGATCTATGAACTGATCGTCGAGCAAAAGCTAAAAGTCAAGAAGGTCATCGTGGCTTCTTCGCAGGCTGTATATGGGGAAGGTCAATACGTCTGCTCTGTTCATGGTTTTTTTCAACCAAGCCCAAGGAGCCAGGAGCAGCTCTCACGGGGGCAGTGGGAAGTGAAATGCCCTGCATGTGATCGGCCGACGAAATCACGTTTGCTTGAGGAAGACCACACAAATCCGTACAACCAATACGCCGTTTCGAAGCTGGCCGAGGAGAAAATAGCGCTCGGCCTCGGTTGGCTTCATGGCATTCCGAGCGTCGCCCTTCGTTATTCGATCACGCAGGGCCCGCGGCAATCGCTCTTCAACCAGTACTCTGGTGTCTGTCGCATATTTATCGGGCGGGCTCTTAAGGGTGAATCGCTAATCGTTTACGAAGATGGACTTCAGTCCCGGGATTTCGTTCACGTTAAAGACGTGGTAGACGCAAACATGCATGTGCTGGCGAGTGATAAAGCCAACTTCCAAGCTTTTAACGTTGGTAGTGGTGAGCCTATAACAATCCTAGAGTACGCAAAATTCGTTCGCAGAAGACTTATGTCGGACGTCGAAATCAATTTCTCCGGAGAATTCCGGCGTGGGGACAATAGGAATAGCGTGTCGAGAATAGACAAACTCAAGGCGCTAGGTTGGCGTCCTAAGCATGATCTCTCCGCGATTCTCGATGATTTCCTTGTGTGGGTTGATAGTATTGGCGGCATCCCGGTTCACATCCAAGATGCGTACGGTGCGATGCGAAATGCCGGCGTCGTTCTCAGGGCTACGGTTGGCCGCTGACGTCGATCTCCCGACCTTGTTTTTGCGATCGATCGCGAGTGATACAGGGATTTCCAAGAAGCGTTTGGGGAATGCTTGGGAAGTTATTCGCCGAATCAGCCAGGCGCAGTCGACATTCCAGACAAAGTGTTCGACCTCAGAGTGCAATTCCAGGAGGAATGCTGCATGAACGAAGGTATCGAGATTACGGACGCAAAGGAGTATTTCGAGGGGTTGCAGCGAGTTGTTGTTGACCTTCCTCACGATGCGATAAACAAGATTGCTGAAGCGTTGGTGAAAGCCAACGAATCGGGCCGGATCGTGTATCTATTCGGGAATGGTGGCAGCGCGGCGCTCGCGTCTCATCTTGCTTGTGATCTTGGCAAGGGTACAGCCTATTGCGACGGGGGAAAGAGGTTTCGCGTGCTTGCCCTCACGGACAACCTTCCGGCCCTGACAGCTTGGGCGAATGATTCCAGCTACGAACATATCTTTTCAGAACAACTGATGAACTTTGTCCAGGCGCAAGACGTTGCATTTGCGATAAGCGGAAGCGGGAATTCCAAGAACGTGTTGAATGCTCTGCGAGTGGCCCGTCAGGCTGGCGCCACGACAATCGGTCTGTCCGGGTGTAAAGGTGGGGAGATGCAAGCCCTGTGTGACATCTGTGCTATCGTCCCCTCCAATGATATGCAAATCATCGAAGACCTTCACCTAGCGATGGCGCACTCGATCTTCCGAATTGTTTACCACCGAATGTCTCATCGCACCCTGACCGCCACTAGTCCAGGGTAGGGTGCATACAGGATTCAGGATCTCGTCAAGCACGCCACTGGTCAGCGAGAGAATTTTCGAAATTGTTTTCGGCCGCGTTTTTCGAAGAGTGCGGTTCGTAGTTTCAAACACCCGATGAATCCGCGAATTCGGCAATCAATTTTGCTTCTTGATCTAGTTTGGATCGCAGCAGCGTTTACGTGTGCCTATGCGCTGCGATACGAGTATGTTCAAATCGGCAGCGAATCGTGGGCTTCTTTTTACGAATTCGTTCCTGCAGTGGGCTCCGCACTTGTGATTTGGACCTTTCTCTATCTCAACAAGAACCTAGAGGGTTTCAGGGGAGGTTGGCACTTACCGACGGTTATTTCGCAGACCGTAGTCGGCGTTTTCTACCTCATGGCCTTTTTGCTGGCTTTTGCCTTCCTTCAGAAGCATTACTATTCGCGGTTGCTTTTCCTGTATCTCGCGTGCCTACTCCCGATTGGCTTGGTCATCATCCGGTGTTTTGTCCGATGGCTGATCTCTTCGCGTTCATGGAAGGGCATTTGCCGGCGGGCAGTTATTTTGGGAAGCGGACATCTTGCTCACGAGTTGGCATACAAGATTACTCGCCACCCTGAGATGCTGCTTGAGGTTGTCGGCTTGCTTTACCCGTCAGGCAGTGACTCGTCAAACGGTTTCACCAAGTCCCCTCAAGAATTAATTTCTCTGCAATCATTGAACATCCATAGTCTGCTCCAAGACAGGGACGTCAGTGAGCTAATTGTGGTCTTGCCTCAGCCCCCAGGCTCTGACGCTGAAAAAATCATCTCAAGATGTCGTGAAGTGGGAATGCTCGTCCGTCTTGTACCACAATGGTACGAACTTTATGTTTCTGAGGCTCAAATGATCGAAGTCGACGGCGTTCCGTTAATTTCCCTTGAGGAACGAAATATTTCGGCTGTCGCACTGGGATTCAAAAGAGCAGTGGATCTGCTCGGTGGACTCTTCTTACTAACACTCAGTTTCCCAATATTCCTGATCTCGATGGTCGACTTGAACCGTCGACATGGAAGGGCATTAAGCGAAGAACTTCGGTGCGGCAGGGCGGGCAGCTCCTTCCGGATGTTCCGCTTGAATATAGATAGGGAGAACCCCAACCTCAGCGTTTTCGAGAAACTGCTCGTGAGGTTGAGCATGACAGAGTTACCTCAACTCTGGAATGTACTGCGGGGAGAGATGAGCTTAGTTGGGCCGCGCCCAGAGTCGCCCGAGCGTGTGAGACATTATTCCGATTGGCAACGTCAGAGATTGAGCGTCGCTCCAGGTCTGACAGGACTCGCGCAGGTTCACGGACTTCGCGAGCAGCATTCGTCTGAGGAAAAAGCGAGATTCGATCTCGAGTATATTTTTCACTGGTCTCTGTTTCTGGATTTCTCCCTCATTGTACAGACGGCATGGACCCTTGTCGTTCGTTTATTGAAGCCGCTGGAAACAAAAACGGCGGCCCCCGTTGGAGTGCCCCAGCTCGTTGAGATGACCATCAAGGAGGCTCTGCATGCTGATAGTACGCAGTCCAGTGCGGATTAGCTTCGGTGGCGGAGGAACAGACCTTCCTTCGTACTACGAAAGTTTCGGCGGGGCAGTTCTGAGCACTTCAATTAATAAGTATTTCTATGCGATTCTACAAAAGAGGAGCGATGGCAAAATTCAGGTCATTTCTTCTGACCTGCGGGTCGCAGAAACCTGGCACGACATTGCGCGCATGCCGGTGAAGGGAAGCCAGCTCGAGATTCCCCTGTCTGTCATTAAAGATCTGGAATGCGATGTATCAATCGATCTATTCCTCGCCTCTGAAATACTGCCAGGAACCGGGCTGGGCTCCTCTGCAAGCGTCTGCGTTGGTGTTCTAAAGGCGCTGACAACTTACCTTGATCTTCGCTTATCGAAGTACCAGTTGGCAGAACGTGCCTTCCACGTAACTCGGGACATTCTTGGGAAACCAGTCGGCAAACAGGACGAGTACGCCGCTGCGTTTGGGGGCTTGAATTTCATCACCTTTCAACCTAATGGTGCAGTTCATGTGGAGCCTCTAACGCTGAGGCCAGATATTCTTCGCGAACTCCAGAGAAGCCTAATGCTCTTCTTTACGGGTTCAGCGCACAACTCTTGGCATATCCTGCAAGATCAGGAAAAATCCACGATTGCAGGCAAAGGCACCGCCCTGGAGTCCATGCACCAGATCCGCAAAGCGGCCGAGCAAATGCAAGACGCACTCGTCAAAGGTAATTTTCGTGCGTTTGCGGCTTTGCTGCACCAAGGCTGGGAAGCAAAAAAGAAGCTGTCTGAGGGGATTTCCAATTCCCTGATCGATGAAGCTTATTCAGCGGCGCTTCAATCTGGGGCTCTCGGCGGCAAGATCACCGGTGCCGGCGGAGGAGGCTTCCTGCTTTTGTTTTGTGAAGAGCCCCAGCAGCCAAAGGTCCGTGAGGCCATGGCGAGGCTCAACATACGAGAAATGGGATTCGAGTTCGACCTACAGGGTGCGCAGGTGGTCGTGAACGACCCATTCATTGACGGAGACGAGCGCTGCGGAACTCGCTGGACCTTTGCTCCTTTCTCCGCCGCTCGGACGACCCTCGGCCCATCATCACCACTTGGCAACAATTTAACCGCTCGTACGAAATGAAAGCCTTTTTGCTCGCCGCGGGCCACGGAAGCCGCATGCGGCCCATCACGGACTCGATTCCCAAGTGCTTATTGCCGGTTCGCGGTGTGCCCATCTTGCAGATTTGGCTGAATCTCTGTCGGCGGCACGAAATTGACGATGTTCTAATAAATGTCCATGCTCACTCCAATCTGGTTCGAGAGTTCCTTCAGAAGCAACGTGACGGTGTTAAAGTATCAGTTTCCGAGGAGACGCAATTACTCGGGAGTGCAGGGACGCTGCTCGCGAATCGTCAATGGCTCGGTTCTGATTCAGTATTTTGGATTTTCTATGCCGATGTCCTCACTACTGCCAATTTGACGGATATATTGCAATTTCATAAATCTCACTCTGTAGTGGCGACATTGGGCGTTTGCGACGTTTCAGATCCAAGGCGTTGTGGTATTGTGACCGTGGACAAGGAAAACATCGTCCGCGAGTTCGTCGAAAAGCCTGAGGTGCCTTCTAGTTCACTCGCGTTTTCTGGAATCATGGTCGGGAGTCCCACGCTGCTCGATTTCATTCCGAGCCACATTCCAGCCGACGTTGGTTTTCACGTTCTGCCGAGACTCGTCGGGCAAATAGCAGCCTGTCGAATTTCCGACTACCTTCTGGATATAGGAACTCCCGAGAACTATCGAGCGGCCCAGGTGAGTTGGCCCGGTTTTCAATCGTGCGCGTGAGAGGAAGAATATGTTACGGGCTGCCATTTTCGACATGGATGGAGTGATAGTAGACAGCCATCCAGTCCACAAAAAGACTTGGCGTAAGTTTCTGGAATCGCTGGGCAAGGAAATAGACGAGGAACACCTTAACTTTATTATGGAAGGGAGAAAGCGAGACGAAATCTTAAGGTATTTTCTGGGAGAGCTTTCCGATGAACAGGTGCGGGCTCTTGGTCATCAGAAGGAGCAATTATTTAGGGAAGAATCCGCTGATATGAAGGCAATCGACGGTCTTCGCGAATTCTTGTGGCAATTAAGCGAAGCTAAAATCAGGCTCGCGGTGGCCTCATCCGGTAGCAACGGCCGTGTGAATTACGTTCTCGATTTATTGGATTTACGGCATTACTTCCAAGCAATTGTAACAGGCGACCAAGTGAAGTACGGTAAGCCCGATCCCACTATTTTCCGAGTGGCTTGCGACCATCTGCGTGTCCGACCCTCCGAGACGCTTGTCTTCGAGGATTCAGTTTCTGGTGTTAGAGCTGCAAAGGCAGCCGGCATGAGGTGCGTCGGCGTTGCAACCAACGGCATAATTGCAATCTTGATTGAAGCCGGTGCAGACCACATAATCCCTGATTTTTCGGCCATTCCTTTTGATCTGATGCGCGAACTCTGTGAATGATCGTTCGCCAAACAAAGATCATTTTACGCGGAATCGGCTTGGTACGTCTCCGAAACCGGGCACGCAACAACCCTGCAGCGGAAGCCTAGGAAACATTGATTTGGTGAAGAATATATGAAGGGTGTTGTACTCGCCGGCGGGACGGGCAGTCGGCTCAATCCGCTTACTCGCGTCACGAACAAGCATCTGCTTCCCGTGTACGACAAACCGATGGTGTACTACCCGATCCATACACTTGTGAATGCCGGGATTCAGGAGATTCTTCTGGTTACCGGCGGAAAGAATGCCGGGGAATTTCTGAGGCTGCTCGGGAACGGGCGCGATTTCGGGTTGAAGCACATCAACTATACCTATCAAGACGGCGAAGGCGGCATCGCGGAGGCTCTGGGGCTGGCCGAAGATTTTGCCGACGGCGAATCCATTTGTGTCGTGCTTGGTGACAACATTATTGAAAACAATGTGCGCCGCGCCGTCGAAAGTTTCAAGAAGCAGAGTCATGGCGCCAAAATCCTGCTGAAGGAAGTTCCAGATGCGGAGCGTTTTGGTGTAGCCGAGATTCGCGGCGATCGTGTTGTCCGCATCGAAGAAAAACCGCGCAAGCCCAAATCGAATTACGCAGTCATTGGAATCTATTTGTACGATGCCACTGTATTCCAGAAAATTCGCCGCCTGAAACCCTCTGGTCGCGGCGAACTCGAAATTACAGACGTCAATAACTTCTACCTCGAAGAAGGCAATCTGACCTACGAGATTCTTGGCGGCTGGTGGACCGATGCTGGTACCTTCGAATCTCTCCTGCGTGCAAACAATCTGGTAGCGGAAACCGGTGCCAACAAAATCTCAAGTGCAGAATCCGCTGAAGGTGCCTTGAGCCAGGAAATCAAAGGATGAAGATTTTTGTTACCGGCGGAGCGGGCTTCATTGGCTCAAATTTCATCCGCCACGTTTTGCGCGCAAAAAATGATCACGCGATCGTCAACTACGACAAGCTCACTTACGCTGGCAATCTAGCCAATCTCCACGCGATTGCGCATCAGCCCGGCTATCGATTCATCAAAGGTGATATTTGCGACCCCATCGCGACAGAAGGCGCCATGCACGGTTGCGATGCCGTCGTCCACTTCGCCGCCGAATCCCACGTCGACCGGAGCATCTACGAGCCCGCTCCCGTAATTCAAACCAATGTCACCGGGACGTTCACCCTCCTCGAGGTCGCTCGCAAACTCTCCGTGCCGCGCTTCATTCACATTTCTACGGATGAAGTCTACGGCGACATCGCTCCGGGAGCGCACGCGAGCGAAGACTCTCCACTCCAGCCGAGCAGCCCCTATTCCGCGTCCAAAGCAGCTTCAGATCTTTTGGTTCGCTCCTACGTTCGCACCTACAAATTTCCTGCTCTGATTACTCGTTCCTCCAACAATTACGGCCCCTACCAGTTCCCGGAAAAATTCCTGCCGCTGATGATCACGAATGCGCTCTACGACAAGCCGCTTCCCATCTATGGCGACGGCAAACAACAGCGCGACTGGCTACACGTGGAAGACAATTGCCGCGGAATTCTCGCCGTTCTCGAACGCGGAAGAATCGGCGAGGTCTACAACATCGGCGGATCGCACGTGGAAGAAAATCTCGCGATGGCGCAACGCCTGCTTCGTTTGACAGGCAAACCGGAGAGCCTGCTTAGCTACGTCGCGGACCGTCCCGGCCATGATCGTCGTTATGCCCTAAATTCCAGAAAGATAGAGAGCGAGCTGGGCTGGAAACCCGAAATTTCCTTGGAGGACGGCGTTCGCCGGACCATTGAATGGTACAAAAACAATAGCAAATGGGTTTCCGACGTTCGCGCTGGCGAGTACCTCTCTTATTACGAGAAATACTACGACGATCGCGAAAATTCACTCAAGGCCATCGCGGATTCCGGTTCAAAGTTGCCCGCTTAGAACCGACATGCGTATATTCTTTGTCGATGCAACGAATCGAAACCTCCCTGCCAGGTGTCTATGAGCTGCGTCCTGTAGTCCATCGCGACTCGCGCGGCGCTTTTCTTGAGACGTACCACCACGCTAAATTCTTAGACCTTAGCATCAAAGACACCTTCCTTCAAGACAATCACTCCATCTCCTTCCGCGGAACGCTTCGGGGCCTTCACTACCAACTGCAGCATGCCCAAGCCAAGCTCTGCCGCGTCATCGAAGGCGAAGCTCTGGATGTCGCCGTCGACATCCGCCTCGGCTCGCCGCACTTTGGCAAATGGACGAGCGTTCTCCTCACCGCCGAGCAACAAAATCAAATCTACATCCCAGCTGGTTTTGCGCACGGCTTTCTGGCGATTACGGGAACCGTTCAGTTTCTTTACAAATGCAACGACTACTACGCTCCGTCCGACCAGTACGGCATTCTGTGGAACGATCCTGCTCTCGCCATCGATTGGGGTGCGTCGAATCCAGCGCTTTCGCAAAGAGACGCCAAAAATCCGAAACTCGCCGACGTTCAGCAGCAATTTCTGCCGCGATACTCGTCCAAATGAAACCCACGATTTTGCTCACAGGTAAGAACGGCCAACTAGGTTCGGAACTCAATCGATTGCTGCCGAAACTAGGGGAGGTGATCGCGCCGGAGCGAAACGAGCTGGATCTGCGCGATCCT
>WNFA01002118.1_pt1 | contig 16909 bp, 19 predicted proteins | sample 5400481 | NCBI WGS metagenome assembly WNFA01 (sample SAMN13153340, study PRJNA577476) | soil metagenome | isolation source: 120 cm saprolite under Douglas fir tree site 2 hole 1 replicate 2 | place: USA:California | collected 2015-04-18
CGAAGGGCCGTGCAATGCTAAATTTTCCACTACCTTCCGAGGTTACCGATGGGACGGCACTTGTGATTCGCGCCACGGCTGGCGATCTCTACGCCGAACTGCGCTTCCGGCTCAAGTCGAAGCGGAAACACAAAACTCCAACGCCAGCCGGAAAATGACCGTATGCATCCAGATTGCGGTGAATGGAGAAACGCGCGAAGTCCCAACGGGGCTCGGCGTAACCGGCCTGCTCTTGCATCTCGGCCTGCCCGCGGACCGAGTGGCCATCGAGCGCAATCTCGAAATTCTTCCCCGCTCTCAGTGGGTTTCCACTGCGGTGCAGCCGGGCGACCGGTACGAGATTGTTCATCTGGTCGGTGGGGGGTAGTTAGTGTGTATCCCAGTTTCTGGATCGTACCGATCGTCTGCGATTCCATATGTACTCCCCTTCAGTTCCCATGAGGAGTCCTGTCAGATTGCTACTGTGCTAGGATCACGGGTCACGCCAGTCCTAAGGAGGAACAGGTGAAGTCCTACGTTTTTCGCGTTGTCTTGGAGCCGGATCAAGATGTCTGGCGGGCCTTCATTCCTGAACTCGAGGCGAAAGGCGCCGCAACCTGGGGGAACACTAAAGAAGAGGCATTGCGAAACATCCATGAAGTGGCGCAGATGGTGATCGAGTCACTCTTGGAAGACGGTGAGCCGCTCCCCCCTCGGATAACCGAAATTGATCAACCAGTCGTGGCCGTCACCGTATGACGGTGGACTATTCAAGGCCGCACTCTGTCTCGGCTCGTCAGCTGGCCTTCGCTGTCAGCTAGTGACCGCTCTTCAAGGCGATGTTTTCAATTGCAAAGGCAGAAAGGCAGCCACCGTCACTACCGCCATCCTGATGGCCGCCGCGTTACACTCTCTTTCCACCACTCCTCGGACACGTTCCCGGCACGCTCAGAAGCATTATCGAAGTTCAGGCGCGCTGGACTGAGGATGATCTCATCAGGCTGGAATTGATCGAGTAGAGATGATTCTCTACTGCTGCGAATGGTCCCCCCGAATTTGTGGTACCTAAGGTGACGTAGGGCGTTTCCGCCCCTTAAGATATTTCCTCCACGGATCCCAATAGTATTTGATCCAGCCCTGCGTCACACCCTTGTGGTCATATTCCGGCACGCCAACATGGGTCAAATACACGGTTGCGCCGCCACTTGCGGATTTTTCAAACTGGGCCACAAGAATGGAATCTGGATCAGTCTTTTTCCAGGCGGTCGAGCGCCAAGTTTGCACGATCATCTGGTTCGGAAGGAGCGCCAGAGTTTTGCCGCAAATCATCCCGTCAAAGGCGGACCATTTTCCTCCGACCTTGCGGCTGATCTTGGCGGGCGAGGCGGTTGCGGCGGAGTGTTTGTCCGAATCCATGAAGAGTTCGTAGAGAACAGCCGGAGTGGCGTTGTGAAAAATAGCCCATGCTTGGATGACGGGTGTCATTCACATTCTCCTAGGCGAATCGTTCAGAAATCCCAGGCTGATTGGCAGAGATGATCATTCGAACGCCCAGGAACCGATTGTAACTCTACTTCAGGGGTTAAAACCCCTGTAGAAAGCGCGGACATTATGTCGTGCCTGAAGGCACGACCCACAAAACTTCAGAGTTTTTCCGCAGCCTGTGAAGTCTCAACCCACAAGACCGTTCATGAGGGGAAACTGCTTCTAAAAACTGTCCAACAGATGGCCCATCTTCGTTCTTTTCGTTTCCATATAGGCGCGCGACACGTGCGAAGTTCGAGGCCGGCATGGCACGCGTTCCACAACGCGAATGCCTGCGCTTTCCAACTGCCGTACTTTGTCTGGATTGTTCGAAAGCAGGCGCACGCGGCGAACGCCGAGCAGGCGCAGAGCGGCAGCTGAAAATGCATAGTCGCGCGAATCCGCCGCGAAACCAAGTTCCTCATTGGCCTCAACCGTGTCCATTCCGCGGTCCTGCAACTCGTAGGCGCGCAGCTTGTTCATCAGGCCGATGCCGCGGCCTTCTTGCGGAAGGTACAGCAAAACGCCGGACGGCGAGGCGGCAATCCGGCGCAGCGAAAGTTCGAGTTGGGCGCGGCAATCGCAGCGTTCCGAAGCGAGCACGTCGCCGGTGAGACATTGCGAGTGGATGCGCACGAGTGGCGTCTGGGTGCGAACGCGGCCGCGCACCAGGGCTACGGCGTTTTCCTCGGGATTGCCGCCCTCGATACCGAGAATATCGAATGGGCCGAAACGCGTTGGAAGCTTGGCTCGCGCAACGATCCGGATGCGGCCATGCGGCCTCATGCGCGGGCTTCGGCTCTTTCGTCGTGTTTTGCGTGGCATGGAGAGCCCCGTATTATAGCAGGCGCGTGCAATGCCGCGGCGCTTTACATCGGCACAGCGATTGGCTAACGTAGCCGCGGTACACGACTCCGATGAACACGATCACCTCCGGCGGAGACCTGCTCCTTACGCTGCTGCTGCATGTTGGCGCGGCGGCGTCGATTTCCGCCTTGCTTGCGCGGCTGGCCATTTTTCGCAAGGTTCTCTTCACCGAAGTTCGCGATTCGGACCAAAAACTGAAACTCATGCTGTTTGTAACGCCGCCCCTGGCGATCGGCGTGATCCTGCGCATCGTGGGACATCCATATCGCTTCGCCGATCTCATGCTCGAAGGGTCATTCTTGCTCGGACTGCTGGGAGGGCGAGTCGTGGGGCCGCTGGGCGGATCGATCATCAGCCTGCCCGCTTTTTTCAACCACGAGTGGCTATCCATGCCCGTGGCTGCCGCCGCGGGGTTGGTCGGAGGGCTGATTCGCCAGGCCGTTCCCAATACGGAGGAGATTTGGAAGCTCGGGCCCTTCACATTTCTTAGCACCCCGCGCTGGCTCGTGCGGTTTTTTCGTGGGGCAAGAGTGAGCTGGGAAATGCTTCCGCTAGGGGCCTGTGTCGCGCTGGAGGTGGGCCGCCAGGCGCTGGGTCACGCCACCAAACCGCAATGGCTCTTTTTTCTGGACGCAGGGAAGAGTTGGGAAGTGGCGCTCGTCTTGCTCTCGACCGTGATGGCCATCGCAGTACCGATGAAGATCTGGAACAATACGCGGATCGAGATGAATCTGGAACAGCACCAGCAACTGCTGCTCAAGGCGCGCATGGACGCCTTGTCCGCGCAAATCAATCCCCATTTTCTGTTCAACACGCTGAATACCGTCTCTTCGCTGATTCGATACGATCCTGACACGGCTCGCGGGGTGGTGATCAAATTGAGCAACATTCTGCGTCGGCTGCTGCGAAAGCATGAGACGTTTGTTCCGCTGCAGGAGGAACTCGACTTCATCGACGATTACCTCGATATCGAGGTTGCCCGGTTCGGCCGCGACAATCTTCAAATTCACAAGCAGATCGAGGAACATACCCTCGATGCGTTTGTTCCCAGCATGCTCCTGCAGCCTATCGTCGAAAACGCCCTCAAACATGGCCTGGCGGCCAAACTCGGCGGGGGCGAGATTACGATCCGTACTTCAACGCGCGATGCGCGCCTCATTATCGAAATCGAAGACAATGGCGTCGGCATCCCGCAGGACCGCATGTCGCAAATCTTCGGCGACGGGATCGGCATCAGCAACGTCCACGAGCGTTTGCGAGTGCTGTACGGCGGCGATTTCCAAATGGATATTTCCAGCCAGCAAGGCGAAGGAACGCGAATTCGCATTGAAATCCCAGAGTTGATTCCGACGGTCTCCGAGAAGTCCAGATTGCCGGTTTCTAACGGCAACGCTTGAAGAAGTCCAGCGCCGGGAATCCCCAGTCAGGGCGCGATGATTCACCCCGAGGCCGCCCTTGGCTGTTTTGAGGCAGCATCAATTTGGGTATTGTTTTTTTTCTCCCGCGGTATTATTGTATTTAAGAGTGGTCCTGGATCTCATTGGGTAAAGGAGAGTCATCCATGGAATGGACAACCCCGCAACACGAAGAAATCTGCCTGAACTGTGAAATTAGCTCGTACGCGAACGCTGAACTCTAATTCTGAGTTCGAATGCGTGTTACGGTCCTCGGCTCAGCAGCCGGGGGTGGTTTTCCGCAGTGGAATTGCGCCTGCCCTAATTGCTCTCGTTTGAGAGCGGGGCACCTGAGATTTCAGGCGCGTTCACAAGCTCAGGTTGTGGTGTGCCCGAACGCAGGGGAGTGTTACCTGCTTAACGCCTCCCCTGACCTTCGAGCCCAAATTGTTGCCACACCACTGCTCACCCCTGGTCAACCTCCACGAAATACCCCTATTGCGGGTGTCTTGCTCACAAGCGCGGATGTCGATTCAATCGCCGGTTTGCTCCATTTACGTGAATTTCAGCCACTGCACATCTATTCCACGCTGTCAGTACGACGAATCGTACTTGAAGAAAATCGGATTTTCCGTGTATTGAACCGCGCAAATCCGCCCGCTATCTGGCACGATATTCAACTCAACACTTGGTTTCCGCTAGGGACGGCCACCTCATCAAGCGGGGAACCTTCGATTCGCTGCCGCATGGTGCCCCTCGGCAGCGCGTACCCAGACTATGTGAGTGAGGGCCTGCGGCGTTCACTTCTTCCCGATGAAGCCGTCATTGGACTCGTGCTGGCTCAGGGAAGCAAGCAGGCCTTTTACGCCCCCGCTCTTCCAGGGCGCTCAGAGGAATGGAAGGACTGGGCGCGATCGAGCGATCTTTGTCTGCTCGACGGAACGTTCTGGGATGAGAACGAACTGATTTCCGCAGGCGTTGGGTCGAAAACGGCTCGCGAAATCGGGCACGTACCTCTTTCTGGAGCGGGCGGTCTGCTTGAGATGTCTAACGCTGGAATGCGGGGCCGCCGGGTCCTGATTCACATAAACAACACGAACCCTATCCTGGATGAAGACAGTTCTGAGTACCGCGAAGTGCGAGACGCAGGCTGGGAAATTGCGTATGATGGGATGGAATTCGAACTGTAAATCTGCCATGAGAGACACTCTACTCTCCGAATCGGACTTCATTGCCGGCTTTCACGCGATCGGCGAAGAGCGTTATCACCACAAGCACCCGTTTCATCTTCTGATGCACGAGGGCAAGCTCACACGCGGCCAACTTCAATCCTGGGCCCTCAATCGCTACTACTACCAGAGCCGAATCCCGATCAAAGACGCGGCCATCCTCGGGAGGACTGAAGATCCGGAGTTCCGGCGTACCTGGCGCAAACGCATCATCGATCACGACGGCAACGGCACGCGTCCCGGAGGCATCGAGAAGTGGCTTCGCCTGGTCGAGGCGACAGGTCTCTCACCCGAGGAAGCCATCAGCGGCGAAGGCATACTGCCCGCCACACGCTATGCCGTGCAGGCGTACGTCGACTTTGTTTCCACGCGGCCGTTTCTGGAAGCGGTTGCCTCCTCGCTGACGGAACTTTTTTCCGGCAAGCTCATCGCTCTTCGCATCGACGCTCTCCGCAAGTACTATCCCTGGCTCTCCACTGGCCTCGACTATTTCACAGGCCGCCTTACACAGGCGCCCGAAGATGCGGACTTCGCTCTCGCCTGGGTTGTGAAGAACGCGCAAACGCGCCAGGAGCAAGATATGGCTCATGCCGCCTTGCGAGCCAAGTGTGACATTCTTTGGGCGCAGCTCGATGCGCTGTACTTCGCCTACGTCAATCCAGGCTGGCCGCCACCAGGCGCCTTCAAACCAAAGGCATCCAGCCAGGAAGGCAAACGTGAGCACGCCTGAACTCAACAGCCGTCCGCGCCTCGCCGTAGGTTGCCGCCTCAATGAAAAGGGTCAGCAATTGCGCGTTCTGCACATGCCGGAGAGGGCACTGCGATTGAACGGCCCAAGCCTTGAAATCGTCGAACGCTGCGACGGCAGGCGCACCGTTCAGGAGATTATCTCCGAATTGCAGAAGATCTATTCGAAGGCCGAGCCAAAGAAAATCGAAACTGACATTCTCGGCTACCTCGCGCTGCTCCACGACCAGCGAGCGCTCGATTTCACGTCCGACCAGGCCAATAGGAGCGCAGACGCACAATGATTCCCGCGGCCCCGACGCCGCTCGCCCTTATCGCCGAGCTGACCCATCGGTGCCCGCTGCATTGTGTCTACTGTTCGAACCCACTTGAATTGCAGCATCGAGCCGGCGAACTCTCTACCGAGGTCTGGGCGCGTGTGTTCCGCGAAGCCGCCGAAGCAGGAGTTTTACAGGTTGATTTTACCGGCGGAGAACCGCTGACCCGCCCTGATGTTGTGGATCTCGTCCGCGCCGCGCGCGGGGCCAGGCTCTACGTCAGCCTCATTACCTCTGGGCTTCCCCTCGACGAGGCGCGGCTCGACGAGCTCGTCCACGCGGGTCTCGATCACATTCAACTGAGTTTTCAGGGCGCCCACGAAGAGTCTGCCAATGAAATCTCGGGCACAAAAGCGCACGCTCAGAAACTACGAGTCCTGGACTGGCTCAGGCGGCGCCGTGTGGCCTTGACGCTGAATTTCGTCATACACCGTAGGAATATCGATCTACTTGAGGAAATGCTGGCGCTCGGCGAATCCTCGTGCGCCGGGCGGATTGAATTTGCAAACGTGCAGTATTACGGCTGGGCCTTTGCCAACCGCGAAAATCTTCTCCCCACGCGCGAGCAACTCGATCGCTCCGTCGAATTTCTTAAAAGCGCGCAAGACCGCCTGCGCGGCAAAATCCAAGTCGAATTCGTTGTGCCCGACTACTACGCGAAATATCCGAAAGCGTGCATGGGCGGATGGGGGCAGAAGCTGATGCTAGTCACCCCAAACGGCGACGCGCTCCCCTGCCATGCGGCGCAGATCATTCCGGGCTTGCATTTCGATAATTTGAAAGACCGCAGCCTGGGTGAGATTTGGCGGAAATCAGAAGCGTTCGAGAAATTCCGCGGGGAAGAATGGATGCCTGAACCTTGCAGGAGCTGCGACCGCCGCACGCGAGACTTCGGCGGCTGCCGCTGCCAGGCGTTTCTTCTCGCAGGAGATGCGGCTGCTACCGACCCTGTTTGTTCCCTTGCGCCGCAGCGGTCCAAAGTGGACGCGGTTCTTGCTAGCGTGAACGGGCCTGGGGCAGAATCTCTTGTGAAGCCAAACTGGCTCTATCGTCCCAATCCCGTCTGAGGTTCCGTCGAACCTTCCGGCTGCCCCAGCCGCATGGCCACACGGAACACAAAGAGCAGGCTTCCGAGCAAACAGACTGTTCCAAATGCAGTGAGCGCGTGGGGCGCGCCAAACCGCTTCGCCACACCGCCGGCAATCAGGGCGCCCAACGGCTGGACGCCCATGAACATCGTCGCGTAGACCGCCATGATGCGGCCGCGTAATTCATCGGGTACGCGGTTCTGCACGATGGTGTTGGTGGCTGCCAGTTGCGACGTGGCCGAAAAACCGACGGCCACCAGCATCACCGCCGAAAGCCAGACGGCGCGCGACTGTGAAAACAAGATGAGCCCCAGCGCGCACGCCGTGGATGTTCCGGCGATCCATTCGACGAGGCTTTTGTAGTCCGTCCGCGCGGCAAAGTGCAGCGCGCCGATGACCGCTCCAACTCCCGCGCAAAGCATCAGCAGCCCCAGCATGCGCGGCCCTCCAAGAAGGATGTCGCGGGCGAAGATCGGCATGAACACTGAATATTGAAGGCCGAATATGCTCATCAGGCTCACGAGCAGTAGCGCGGAGCGGATCGGCCGGTCGCTCATGGCGAAACGGAATCCCTCAACGAAGTTTTGCAGCGGTGAACCTTTGTTCGCGCGGGGCTCGAATTTTTCGAGACGCATCATCAGCAGCGCAATGATCACAGCCAGAAAGCTGATGCCGTTCAAGAAAAAGCACCAGCCCTCGCCGAACCACGCGATGGCGAAGCCGGCAATGGCCGGACCGACGACTCGTGCTCCATTAAAAATGGACGAGTTCAGAGCGATGGCGTTCGGCAGGTCCTCTTTTCCCACCATTTGAACCAGAAACGCCTGGCGGATCGGCACGTCGAACGCATTGACAATGCCGGCAAAAAACGCGATCAGCAGGATTTCCCAGACACGCACGACTCCAAGCAGCGTCAGCGCCGCCAGCACGAACGACAGGATCAAAGCCGCGGTTTGTGTCCAGACCACCCCCCTGTGACGGTTGTACCGGTCACCCACATACCCGCCGACTGAGGCCAGGAAGAGAATGGGGATTTGGCTGGCGAATCCGAAAATGCCGAGCAGAGCGGGCGAATTGGTCATTCTGTAGACGAGCCAGAGCTGCGCGGTGGATTGCATCCACGTGCCGATGAGCGATACAAGCTGGCCCGCGAAGAAGAGCTGGAAGTTGCGGTGTTTTAGTGCGCGAAAGCGAATGGACACAGGCAGGATGTTCCCACACTTGGTGCATGCAGACAATCGACAACAGCCGCAATGCCGCGATAGGACTGGCCCGTGTTTTTCATCCGTGTGTTGTGGATCTGCCCAAGGGGATCAGCATGAATCTCCTCACGCGTGTGTAGCGGCGACAGCGCCAATCACCTGGCGATAGTACTCTTCATACAGCGGGATGACATCATTGGCGCAATATTTTTTCCGGGCGTTGATGCGCGCGGTTTGTCCCATCGCGCGCCCGCGGTCCGGCCGGGAAAGTATCTCGAGCGCATATCCCGCGGCAGCCGCGACGTCCCGCGGCTCGTGGAGGTATCCGTCCACTCCGTGCTCGATGACTTCCGGCACGCCGCCCACGTTCGAGGCCACGACGGGAACTTCGCAGGCCATGGCTTCGAGCGCCGCCAGGCCGAAGGATTCCAAGTCGGAGGGGAGCAGAAACACATCTGCTTGCGCGAGGTGCTGGTAGACGCGGTCCTGCTTTCCGAGAAAATGGACGTCGCGGGCTAACTTCTTCTTCCGGACGATATACTCCGCGGCGCCGCGCTCGGGCCCGTCCCCGATCAGGACGAGCTTTGCGCGGATTTTCTCGCGGACGAGCGCGAAGATTTCGACAACATCCGTAAGCCGCTTGACGGGACGAAAATTCGACAGGTGCATCAGGATCGGTTCGCCGTCCGGGGCCCACTCGGCGCGCAGGGCGGGATCGTCCTTCCGCAAATAGAGATCGCAATTCACGAAATTCGGGATCACTTCGATCGGGTGCTTGATGTCGAATTCTTCGAGCGTGCGCTGCTTCAAGTAGTGGGAAATCGCCGTCACGCCGTCGGATTGCTCGATCGAAAATTTCGTGATGGGCAGAAAACTTCGGTCGTTCCCTACCAGCGTGATGTCCGTTCCGTGAAGAGTCGTAATGAAGGGCAGCCGCCGGGGCGCCGCCATGGACCGGGCCAGCAAGGCGCTGACCGAGTGGGGAATGGCGTAGTGGACATGGAGCAGGTCCAGATCCTCCGCTTCGGCCACCTGCATCATCTTTACCGCAAGAGAAAGCGCGTATGGCGCGTGGTCGAACAGGGGATAGCTCGAATTCTCCACTTCATGGAAATGAATTCTCTCGTTGGTGTCCGTGAGGCGTATCGGAGGAGCGTAGCTGATAAAATGGACCTCATGGCCGCGCGCGGCCAGTTCCATTCCCAGCTCGGTGGCGACGACGCCCGAGCCGCCGTAGGTCGGATAGCAAGTGATCCCAATCTTCATATGGTTCCGATCATTCAGCTCGTTTTGCTCCTCAGGAGCGCTGGATAACGAGTTTTAGATTTTTTATGATCCTGAGAGTCTAGCAAATCGACCTTCACACGTAATAGCGATTGTGTTGCGCGCGTCTCGATAGGATGCTAGATTCCCGAGCTTCAGACGTGCACCCTGTTGGACGCAGAAAAGGGTTACGAGGTGTCAGAATTCTCCGACCAGTTGTGACAGCATGCTCGGGTAGCGCCGGAATCTTGCTTGCCCTGACGCAGGAAGGGCAAGCGGTGTTGGGGTTACAGAAAAAAGCAAAAAGCCGGCGGGATCCTTCGGCAGCACTCAGGACAAGCGCCGGCGCTACCGAAACCCCCGCGTCGACGTGCTGGAGCTCCCGGGAAATTGATCTACCACCGGATGATTCATCCCGGATATTTTGCGGCTTGTTGAAAGGCGCCAGGAAATGAAACCACGGGGAAAATTAGGCAAGGCGGCACTGGCGCGGGCCTCGGAACGCCTGCGCCATAGCAACCCCATCAACCACTTCGGGTTCGTGCTGGAGAGGGCCGAGCGCGGGCGGGCGGTGTTCCGCATGCCGGTGCTTGAGCTGCACAAGCAGATCCATCGCGTGGTTCACGGTGGGGTTTTGGCGATGCTGGCCGATACGGCTGGGGGATTTGCGGCCTTCCTGGCGGCGCCCGTGGGGTCCCGCGTCGTCACCATCGAAATGAAGATCAATTTTCTAGAGGCCGTCGAGCACGGGGAAATCAAGGCGGACGCCCGCGTGTTGCGCCAGGGAAGAACTACCAGCGTCGTGGATTGCGAAGTAACGGACGGAGACAGGCGCCTGGTCAGCAAGGCGCTGATGACCTTTGCGATTATCGCGCCCAGGCAGGACGGACACGATCGGAAAGCCAAAAGGAGGCACGGCCCGTGATAACGAGGACGAGCGGTCTCAAGTGCGGGCCGCCTGAGCACGACACCTCTCCTGCAGCCCCGCTACCCAAACGGAAGTAAAATTACTGTCCGTTCGACCCGCCGAGCGCCGCTTCTTCCCCATCTTTATAAACGTAGAGGATAAATTGCTTATAGATTAGGAGATTGGGGCTGCCGGTGCGTGTCAGTTTGATGCAGTCGCGGTCATACCACTCGACCGTCCCGTGCAAAGTTTCCCCACCGTTGAGAACGACGACCACCGGCGTGCGGGCCTGCATCTGTTTGATCCAGTAAAAATTCTCCGCATGCGTTTGCTCTGGAGGGGCCGGCTTCTTATGGGGCTGAGGCCCCGCGATGTGGGCGCGGCTTGTGTGCGGTTCCTTGACTTCCGTGAGAGTGGGGCGAAATAGCTTGCGGTTCACAACAGGACTCCTTCTAAGTTGGACGTGCAATGAAGACGAGAACGGACTCACCAGCTATGATGCGCAGCAGATGATTACGGTTACGCCGTTATTGCGAATCAGATCTTCCTGCATCCGGCGCTGGCCTGGCAAGCGAAATAGCCACGGCGTCCAGGCCCAATGACCGATTAATGTTTCGCCTCAGGCGGGCGTGGAGCCCGTCAAATCCCCCGACGGCCTTGCTGACCCATCTTAAGTCCACCTTCCGGCTCAGTGTTTCGAGTTCCTTGCGCAAGCTCGGATTTCGCAACACCTTTTGCGAGGGAGAGCAGGACAAATCAAGCAGGTCCGTGAGCAAACTATAGAACACTTCCAGAACATTTTCAAACGTAACTTCCTGGCTCTTGGCGAGCGCCGAAGTGCTCGCGAACAAATTCGAGACGCCGCGCAGATCGAGGGAAAGTTCGAGGACCGTCAGGCAATCGCGGCGAAGCTTCACAGCCGTCTCAAGGTCAAGGTCCATCGCCGCGCCGGGACTCCCTTCGGAAAGCTGCGCGGCGAGCTTGCGTTCCGCGGGCTTCATTTCCGCGTGCGCGCTGAGAATTTTCTCGACCTCAGAAGGCGCAAGCGGGGCAAAGGAAAACTGCAGGCAACGGGAACGGATCGTTGGCAGAAGCTGAAACGGATTGGGCGCGATGAGGATCAATGTGGCGGACTCGGGCGGCTCCTCGAGAACCTTCAGGAAAATACTTGCGAGGTCCCAGCGCATGGTTTCCGCGCCATCGAGGATGAAAACCCGCCGGCGTCCCTGCGGCTTGAAGTAAGCCGCGCGCTGGACGGCGCGGAGCTGTCCCACGTGCAGCACGGGGCGGGCGACCGGGTCCTTCGGCCGAACTGGATCGGGAACGACGGCCCAGACATCCGGATGCGTTTCGAGAAGAAGCGGAACACGCTCGACCGTGCCGGAGTCAGGACGTTCGCCGCGCTGCGCAAGGCCCTGTTCGATTAGCGGGCGGGTATCGGCGAGCAGGCCGATGCGGCGGCAAGTGGCGCACTCGCCGCAGAAATCGTCGCGTAGCCGTTCGCAATTGGCGGCCTGCGCGAACATTCGCGCCAAGGTAAACTTCCCGACGCCGCGCGGCCCGGTGAACAGCATGGCGTGCGGGACGCGCTCGCCGCCGAGCATGCCGCGAAGTGCTGCCACAGTTCGCGGATTGCCGATAAATTCAGAAAAACTCACGTACGTCTCCTGCGACTCACGGCTTCGCTGGCGCCTGCGAAAGAACGCGCGATTCCACGGCTTTCAACAAGGCCCGATGAATTTCCTCGGGCGAATACAAAACGCCGGACACCAGGTTGATACAGTCGATGCGCACCCAGTTGGGTTCGCTTGCCAGACGGTCGTAAATCCCCGCGGTTTGCTCCAGATGGGCTACGTCCGCTTCCAAAATATCATGCCGGAGAGAAGTGTAAGTGCGCGGGGCTTTCAAGCCGATCAGGCGATGCGCCTCCGGCGCGGGAATACGCAAATATACAACCAAGTCCTCGACTGGCAGGCCGTAGATGCCATATTCGAGACGCTTCAGCCACGCGAGAAACTCGTCTCGTTGCGCGGGCGGAACACGTTCCGTCTGGTGCGCGAGATTGGAGCCAATGTAGCGATCACTCAGGACAATCTTGCCTGCCGCCAAGTTTGATTCGATCTCGCCTTTGGCCTCAAACCGATCCCCTGCGTAAAGCACGGCGGAGAGGTGCGGATCAACCGCTTCGAGCGGGCCAAAATCGCCATTGAGATAGCGCCCAGCGAGTTTGCCGAAAGAAGAATCATAGCGCGGGAAGCTGATGCGCGTGATGGATTGTCCCCGCGCTTCAAGCGCATGAGCGAGCAGATCCAGTTGCGTGCGCTTGCCCGAGCCGTCAATTCCTTCAAGCGCAATCAGTTTTCCGCGTGGCGTCATGAGTTGGATGTCAGTCTAACGTGTGCGCGGCACTGTCGCAAGGAAGTCCCACGTAGGCACAGGGATTGGCGGATGCACATGCTAGAATTCGCGCGATGAGTGGTGAAATAAGTACGTCGGCTGCGAATTTGGCCAGGGTGCGTGAACGCATGGAGCGTGCGGCAGCCCGCGGGGGGCGTCGTGCTGAAGATATTACCCTCACTGGGGTCTCGAAGGTTCATCCTGCCGAGCGAATCCGCGAATTATACGAGGCAGGCGTGCGCCATTTCGGTGAGAATCGCGTTCAGGAGTGGGAGTCGAAACGCGCGTCTCTGGCGGACCTCGATGCGACCTGGCATCTGATCGGGCATCTGCAGGGCAACAAGGTGGTGCGAGCGGCGCGGGTTTTTCATATGATCGACTCAGTAGACAGCATCGCTTTGGCGGAGCGGCTTGAAAGGGCGAAAAAAGAATTCAACACAGAGGGCACTGAGGGCGCAGAGAAGAGCGAGGAATCGGAAGGTGTGGCGCCGGGAGGGCGACTTCGCGTGCTGATTGAAGTGAGACTCGATCCGACGGCCGCGAAGTCAGGTGTGGCCGATGCCGAATTGCCAGGTCTCGTGGACACCGTGCTGCGCCTGCCTCATCTCGAATTACGTGGGCTGATGGGTGTGCCGCCGTACTTCGAGGATGTGGAGAAGGTGCGGCCGTATTTCCGCCGCCTGCGTGAATTGCGCGATTCGCTGCGTGTGCAATTCGGTGGAGAAATCTTGCCGGTCCTCTCCATGGGAATGTCGCACGATTTTGAAGTCGCCATCGAAGAGGGTGCGACCGAGATTCGTGTCGGGACAGCCCTATTCGGGGAGCGAAGGAAGGATTAGTGGGCCGTGCAAATCGTGGAAAAAGACGGCGTGGTGAGCTTCGCGGTGCGAGTGCAGCCGAGGGCGAGCCGCGACGAAATTGCGGGGGAATGGCAGGAGGGGCTCAAGATTCGTCTTACGGCTCCGCCGGTGGATGACCGCGCAAATGAAGCGCTGCGGCGGTTGCTGGCGGCAAGTTTGAAAGTGCCGCTGTCGGCTGTTAGAATCGCGTCGGGCGAGCGCAGTCGCTCGAAACGCGTGGAAGTTCGCGGCGTGACGGCTGGAGCAGTTCGCGCACTGGCGGGCTGAAAATTGCGGTCCGCGGCGGCTCGGTTGCCTCCTTCAGGGGTTAAAACCCCTGAGGAAAAAGAGGTGCTTATGTCGCGGCTGAAGCCGCGACCCACAAACCAGTTGGTCTTTAAACCAGTTGGTCTTTTTCAGGAATCCACAAAGTAAACCATATGCCCGACATCGGCGCCATCCAGAAGGCCCTCAGCGAGCAGAAGCTCGACGGGTGGCTGTTCTACGACATCCTCCATCGCGATGCTATCGCCTACCGCGTGCTCGGGCTCGAGCACGCCATGGCCAAACGCCGCTGGTTCTACATGATTCCGGCGAAAGGCGCGCCGCGAAAGCTGGTGCACCGGATCGAAGCGGCGGCCCTCGACACGCTGCCCGGCGAAAAGATGGTCTACGCAGCGGCTGAGGAGCTGGAAAAGAATCTGAAGAAACTCGTCGGGCGTGCGAAGAAAGTGGCGATGCAATATTCGCCGAAGAATCAGATCCCGTACATATCGCTGGTGGACGCCGGGACCGTCGAGCTGATCCGCGCGCAAGGCTGCAAGGTGGTGAGCTCCGCGGACCTGGTGCAGCAATTCGAAGCGGCGTGGACGCCAGGCCAGCTCGAATCGCATCGAGTGGCGGGCCGCGCGATAGACCTCATCACGCAGGCAGCATTCGCGGAAGCGGCGCGGCGTGTGCGCGCGAGCGAAGCGTTTACGGAATACGATCTCCAGCAATGGATTCTGGGACAGTTTCGCGCCAGCGGAGTAACGTCCGACTCGCCGCCGATCGTCGCGGTCGGACCGCACGCGGGCGATCCACATTACGAGCCGAAGGAACGAGGTTCCGCGCCCGTGCGCGAAGGCGATTTGCTGTTGCTCGACATATGGGGAAAAACGCTGGCGCCCAACAGCGTCTATTACGACATTACTTGGACTGGATACTTAGGCGCCAAAGTTCCGGAAAAGTATGCGAAGATTTTCCGGATCGTGCGGGATGCGCGCGACGCCGCTGTCGCGTTCGTTATGAACGGTGTGAAGGCCGGGCGCGCGATCGAGGGCTGGCAGGTGGATGGCGCGGCGCGCGAAGTGATTCGCAAGGCGGGCTTCGCAAAATATTTTGTGCACCGCACCGGCCACAATATCGGCCAGGAAGTCCATGGCACAGGCGCGAATATGGACGGCCTGGAAACACGCGATGTGCGGCGCGTCATACCCCGCACGTGCTTTTCGATCGAGCCGGGAATTTACCTGCCCGAGTTCGGCGTGCGCAGTGAAGTGAACGTATACGTGGAAGAAGGGAAAGCGGACGTGACGGGCGCGGTGCAGACGGAAATGCTGACACTCCTAGTGTGAGGACAATCGACGTGAGCCAAGCGGCGAAAAACGAGCAGGGCACACGCATTCCGGCGCTTGGGATCTCCGCCGCGGTTGCCGGTTGGGCCATTCCGGGACTTGGACACTTGCTGCTGCGGCAGTGGAGTAAGGCGGCGGTCTATTTTCTATGCGTCGGAGGATTGGCGTGCGCCGGTCTGGCCATGCGGGGCGGGGTCTTCGGCGGGAACCCGGCGGACATGTTCGATCGCCTCGGATTTTTTGCGGACTTGGGCACGGGAGGCTTCTATTTCCTGGCGCATATGATCCAGAGCGCAGGGCCCGATGTCGCGCACGCGTCCGGCGACTATGGGACACGAATGTTCGCTACGGCCGGGATGCTAAATTTACTGACCGCGCTCGAGGCGTATGAAACCGGCCGCGGACGGAGAACATAGATGAACGGAGTTTTTGCCGGCTTGACCCATTTTCAGGCTTTAGCGTTCTTCGCGCTCGCGGTGTCCGTAAGTTTTGCATTTCTGTCCAAGCGCGGGGCGTCGGAACGCGCGAAGTATTTCGCGTGGGCATTCCTGGCGTTCCTCTTGGTGGCGATCGGGATCGGCTGGCTGATGTATCCGTTTTCGCAATAGTCGTTTCTCGCAGCAGACTCCACCACAGCGTTTGACAGCTTTTTCCGCGCGATGCTAGAGTGAATTACGCGAAGCCGAGGTAGCTCAGTTGGTAGAGCAGTCGATTCGTAAATGGACGGTTTTACCTTAACTCGTTCATTGTCAGTCTAGCCCGCTTGTTGTTGTTCGTGCTATTTCGGGCCCACTTACACCCTAACTTTCACCTTAATTTCCAACCCTTCTTTGTGTTGCGATTTGTTTGTACACTCCTGTCTATGAAGATAACAAACGTGACACCGAAGGCGTTTCGGCTGGCACTGACGCGGCGATCGCTCAGCCGGTTCGCGCGTGCGATGATGCCGGCCTTTCAAGTATCCCCAGCGCACGGGCTCATCATTCAATATTTGGAACGGTTGCTTTCGGGAGAGATCGACCGATTGGCGATCATCACGCCGCCCAGAATCGGAAAAAGCACGCTGGGCTCCGTCTACGGGCCGGCGTTTGCCCTCGGAAGGAATCCACGCGAAACTATAATTCAGATTTCCTATGGCAGCGACTTGTCCGAGGGATTTGGACGACGTGTGCGGAATACGCTCACCGATCCCCTGTTCCGGGAAATCTTTCCTGCCTGTCAGCTTTCGCCGGACAGCGCGGCTGCGTATCGATTCGAGACAACGGTGGGAGGCGAGTACAGCGCCGTTGGTCGTAATGGGCCGGTAACCGGCCGTGGCGCGTCCTTGCTGGTCCTGGACGACTTAATCAAAGACCAACAAGAAGCGGGAAGCGAAACGGTCTGCAAAGGCATTATCGAATGGTTGCAGGCCGTCGCCTTCACGCGCCTGACTCCCGATGGACGTTGCCTCGCCATCGCCACCAGGTGGAGTGAGAGAGATCCCATGGGATGGCTCATGCAGCAAGGCGGATGGACGGTGCTTCATTTGCCCGCGCTCGCC